>Ga0209603_1000648_pt1 | contig 40648 bp, 40 predicted proteins | sample COGITO_mtgs_1206_FD_184812 | JGI IMG/M metagenome (GOLD analysis project Ga0209603, IMG submission 184812) | Pelagic marine microbial communities from North Sea - COGITO_mtgs_120607 (SPAdes) (version 2) | ecosystem: Environmental > Aquatic > Marine > Epipelagic ...
CTTAGAAAGAATTGAGCAAGTTGTTGGTAACGTAGCATCGGGTCTTACAATGACTCCAACTACAGGAAATACTTTAACACAAACAACAGCATATCCTTACGCAGAAACACCTCAAGCATGGGAAGGCTTAACACGTCAAGTACGTGGTATACGTAGAAACATCGATGCACAATTAGGCGAAAAACTTTATGCACAATTTCCTAAGCCATGGGAAATGACAAATGCAAATGCAGGACGCGGACGTGACTTGTTTTTACAAAACAGAGAATTTATTAAAACAGAAACCACAGCATATATTACTGAAAACTATCCAAACTTAAAATACAGTCGTACAAAATGTAAACAAGATATTGGATTTATATTAGATGCTATTGCATATGACTTAACATATGGTGGTAACTGGCAATCAGTTGTTGCAGGTGAAGCATATTACACAGGCGCAGTACTAGAAATTGCAGCAAGTGAAAAAGCCGCTACTATTGCAGCTTACGGATTTATGAAACAGCTAGTACAAACTGTACAGCGTAACATTACGGTAACACCTGTACTACAAACTGATGTAGCACAAATTGCAGGTGTTGGCGGAACAGCTAGTGAATCAACTACAATTGGTAACTTATTTGATGATATTACTGATACTATTAACAGTGGTGTTGGCACAGTATCAGAAGTATATCCAAGTGTTGCAGGAGCAAACGCACTTACGTTTGCAGATACACAAGCAATTGACGCAGCAAAAGATCAAGTTGGCGAATACACAATTGACTTTATTAGCAAAAACTTTGGTAGCTTCAAATACGATAGTGGTATTTGTAGACGTGACTTAGAAATACTTTCAGAAGGCGCACAGAATGATACACTTACTGGATCAAACTATCTAGCTATTCAAGCAGGTAGAGCATACAGAAGAGAAACATCTGAATATCTACAAGGTGCACAAAAAAGTCAAACTGTAGGTGCAATTAGAAAATTCCGTGATCTACAATTAGCAGACTTAACTGACTCAACATATATAACAAGAACAACATCATTCTATAATGAAGTAGTAGATATTTTACAAAATAGCACCACAGCTGAAGATGCACTAACTTTTCCAAGTTATAATTCAACAGCAGATGCTATTAAAGCTAAAAACTTATTAGTATCTAATAGACAGTTTATAATTGATGATGTTGTAAATTATGTTGAAAATACTTACAATAATCCTCCAGGATCATTTGTATATGATAGAGCACGTTGCGAAAGAGACGTAGCATTTATTGTAGACGGATTATGTCATGATATCATGTACGGCGGAAATATTGCCCAAGTACGTATTGCTAAATCATACTTTAACTTAAACGGTGCAAGTGTTATTCCGGGTGAAGCAACAGAAACTATTGCAGCATACGGACACTTATCAAGTGTTGCACAAGATGTTATTACTGAAGTTTCAATTACAAAACAAACTGGTAACACACAAACACAAAGTACAAATGGTAATCCTGCATCAGCAACTGAAGAAGCATTAATTGTATCATTTATTACTGAAGTTACTAATGCTATTACAGCTGATAATCCAAACGGAATTTCAGCAATTACTGAAGTAACAAGTACAGAAATTGGTCAAACAGCTACTGACTATGCATTGTTTGATTCAAATAGAGACGGACATATTAAAACTACACTACAGTTTGTAACTGACACATATAGTGATTTCAAATTTGATCATGCTAAGTGTACAAGAGACTTAGGATTAATTTTTGATGCCGCAAAATATGATGCATTACTTGGAACAAATATTGCAAGTATTATTACAGCATTCTCATATCGTAGAAAACCTGCAAGAACAAAAGTAATTGCAGATCAGAAAGATGCAACTATTGCAGCTAATATGTTTGCTATGAGAGAAATGCAGGCAGTATTATCAAGTGAACAGTGTGAAACAAGTGTACAACTTGAAGAAACATTTGAATGGGTTAACGACACTATTTGGACAGCAAGCTATGAAGGTGCAAATAAACAAGTTGTAGATCCAGAGATTTATAATGCACAATACCAATTAGAAACTAACAAGGAATGGATTGTACAAGAAGCACTCAATGAAGCAGATGAATGTTATAAAGCAGCTGTTTCAAAAGTTGAAGCAAATGGTACAGTTACCGTTGCAGATACAAGCTGGTTATCTCCAGGAATGGGATTAAAATTTGTAAACTATGATGATAGTACTAATGCTTTAACAGAAGCAGGAGCTGACGCAGATACAACATATTATGTAAAATCTATTGAAAGTGATACAACTTTTATTGTAAGTACAACAGTTAATGGATCAGCTTTTGCCTTTGATCCTACTGAATCAGCTTTCCAATATAACAAAAACAAATGTCGTAGAGATACTGGATATTTCTTAGATGCTGTAGGTTATGATATTACACTAGGAACTAACTACAATGCTGTAACACAAGGTCTTGCTTATCAAAGAGCAAGTGCAAGTGTAGCAAATGGAGCGCAATTAGTTCAAACAACAGCAGGTATTAATTTTACAAAAGCTAAAGTTGCAGAACTCTACAAAGTAAGAACAAGTACAACAGGACTATCAAGATCAAATGCATTCTTTGCAGAAATTGTTGATGTCTTAAATAACGGCGTTGGAAGTGCAGATGCAATTACGTATCCAGCACCAGCAGGCGCATCAGCAAACACAACTAATGCTGTAGCACAATTAGGTGCTAACAGAGCATTTATGATTGCAGAAATTACAGCATGGATTGCTGTTAACTATCCTGCATTAACTTACGATGTAGCAAAATGTGAAAGAGATGTTGGTTATGTAATTGACGCACTACGTTATGATATTATGTATGGCGGAACAAGTGCAAGTAACCAAGCAGCAAGAAGTTATTTTGTTGATGGCGTATACCAAGGTGGCGCAGGCGAAGGCGCAGCAACAGCGGCAGCTTATAACAGACTTTCAGTAGTAACTGATGAAGTTATTAGAGAAGTTGCTGTATCAAAATCAGCAGGAAATGCAGCTAACCAAGATACATCAGGAACAGCAGCTAGTGCAACAGAAGGTACACTTTCTCAAACACTACTACAACTTGTTGAAGATGTAATTACAGCAGGTAATACAAACAGCTTACCAACAGCAACATATCCAGATGTAAACGGTGCAGCAGCTGACTTAAAAGCAGCTCAAATACAAATTAAACGTAATGCAGATGATATTGTTATTAAAACTGTAAAATATATTGATAACACATATAGTGCAATGTTTGAAGTTAAGAGTTCATATGTTTATAACAGAATATTGTGTGCAAGAGATGTTAGAGAATATGTATACGGAATGAAATGGGACGCTGCATATTCACGTAACTGGGCTAAAAGATATAACGCTCCGTTGGTGTCATATGATACAAATGTATTAGCAGTTGACTACACAGGTTGGTACAAAGCAGCGTTAGGTGCAAGATACTATGCAAATAGTGTTCTTGGTTCACAAGAAGAAGATTTCTACTACTTACGTAACGGTACTGGTGTTAGATTACAAACAATGGATGGACTACAAGGCGACTTAGGTCCAGCAAACGCCTACGGTACAAGTAGACCAACAGGCGGTGCGTATGCATCACTTGATCCAGGTTGGGGACCAAAAGATGAGCGTGTATGGATTACAGCACGTTCGCCATACGTACAAAACTGTACAACATTTGGTTATGCAGCTGTAGGACAAAAAATTGACGGCGCACTACATGATGGCGGTAACGATTCAATTGTTAGTAACGACTTTACACAAGTTATTAGTGATGGTATCGGAGCATGGTTGCTTAACAATGGTAGAGCAGAACTTGTGTCAGTGTTTACGTACTACTCACATATTGGGTACTTGTGTGAAACAGGCGGAAGAGCTCGTGCTACAAACGGTAACAACTCATACGGTACATACGGTTCAGTTGCAGAAGGAGTCGATCCAGATGAAATTCCAGTAACAGCAGTTGTAGATAACTCAACACAATACAACGCTACAATAACCAACGTATTTACAAATACTGACGCAATACAACGTTTAGAATATTCACATGCAGGTAATGATTATACTGAAGCAAATATTAATATATTTGGCTCAGGAGATGATGAATCATTATTAGCAGATGAATTTAGAGACGGCGCAATAAACAGAATCCAAATTGGTGAAACAATTGAATCACCTAGTAACGCTGGTGGTACAAACTATACTGTTGTATCAAACACAGCGCAGGCCGGAACATTAACAAGTATTAACTTAGCAGCCACAGACGGTAGTATTTCAAGTGCTTATGTTGGTATGGCAATTTATGTTACTGGTGGTGCAGGTGTTGGTAACTATGGTTACATTACATCATACAATTCAGGAAGTAAATTAGCTAACGTTGTAGATAGATACGGAGTTTCAGGATTTAGTCATGTTGTTCCAGGAACAACTATTGTCGCCCCAAACAGTTCTTCAACATATCAAGTTGAACCAAGAGTTACAATTCCAGCTCCAGCAAATGCTGTAGCAACTGTGCAAACTATTGCAACTGATGATTTTAACAACATCGAATTTGTTGAAACAGCAAACACATATGCAGGTGTTGTAAGTGAATCAAACAGTGACGGTAGCGGTGCAACATTTAATGTTACACGTAACGGTGCAAAATATTATGTAACTGTTGCAAGTGGCGGTAAAGAATTTACTAGACTATCAACAGTAACTATCAAAGGCGGATTGCTAGGCGGTACAGATGTAGACAACGATATAGTTGTTACAATTACAACAGTTAATGCATCTGGTGCAATAGTTGACTTTGATTTTGATGGTATTGGACGTAAAGGATACTTTATTGCACTAGCAGATGGTAACTTCTACACAAGTATAGACGGTACTACAGCAGCAAGTTGGACAGCAATTACTAAAACAGGTGATCACCAAAACATAGCAAGTGCATTATTAAATGACGGTTCAAGTACAGCTAAACCTCATGCAGCAGTGGCAACTAGAGTAAGCTCAAATGTTGTTAGTGTAAGTGTTGATGATGCATTAGGTACATGGGCAGACAAGACACTTAGCGGTTTAACAGCAGGTACAGCAATGAATGTTGCAACAGGTTATATTGCATTAGGAACAAATAGATTTGTTGTTACATCAAACTCAGATCAAGATGTTGCTTATTCAGATGATGGCGGAACAAACTGGTCAACATATTCAACAGCATTACCAGGAACTGGTTATGATTGTTTAACATATGGTAAAGGATTGTTTGTTGCACTTGACTCTGGAAGTACTAATGCTGTTACATCACCAACAGGTGAAACATGGACGGCTAGAACACTTCCAAACAGTAAAACATGGATTGACGTAGTATGGGGTAACGGTATATTTGTTGCACTAGCAAGCGATACAGGTGCTAATAACATGGCATATAGTATTGATGGTACAACATGGGTAGCAGCAAGCACTCCAAATGCAACAGCTACACCAAGTGGTATTGCATACGGACAAGGTGTATTTGTAATTACATACAGCGACGATGAAACAGTAATAGCTGAGTCGTTTGATGGAGTTAAATGGACTGAAGTTACTGGCTTAACTGATATAGGTGAGAAAGTAGCGTTTGGTAATCCACATACAATTGGCGCAACAACACCAATAGGTAGATTTGTAAGTGTTGATGATACAAGTAATACAGCAAAAACAATTTACAGAGGAGCTCCTGCATTAGGTAGAGCAGGTGTTGCTAACCAGAAAATATTTGAAATTAGAATGACAGAACCAGGATCAGGATACGAAGGTGCAGCACCTACTATTACAGTTACAGATCCAGGAAACATTGAAGATGTTGTACTAGTTCCAAAAATTAGAAATGGCGTATTGGCTAACCCAACATTTATTAACAGAGGTACTAGCTTTATTACAGCTAGTGCAGAAGTTGATGGTCCAACATCAAACGGTGGTGCAGACTTTACACAAAGTGGACAGTTTGTTGCAGTTAGAAGATTAAGTGCAACACCAGTAAACGGTTCTAACGTTGAGTTTGACAGCTTACCAGGACAGTTCTTTAAACTAGTTAACACAGTTTCACTAGTAGGACTTAACGATGGTTCTAAAACAGCGTTCTTACAATTATCACCAGACATGAGTATTACAGATGCTCCAGTAGATGGTAATCCAGTAACAATGCGTATTAGATTTAGTCAAGTACGTCTAACAGGACACGACTTCTTAGATATTGGTACAGGAGGATTTACAACTACTAATTACCCTGGCATACCAACTATAGCACCAGACCAAGCTAAAGAAACCAAAGACGACAATGGCGGAAGAGTGTTCTTTACAGCTACTGACCAAGATGGTAACTTTAGAGTTGGTGACTTGTTTAGTATTGAACAGGCAACTGGTGTTGCGACATTGAATGCTGAAGCGTTCAACATTGCAGGACTACAAGAACTATCACTAGGTGAAGTTACACTAGGTGGTAACTCTGCAAGTATTAGTGAATTTAGTACAGACCCGTTCTTTACAGCTAATAGTGACACAGTAGTACCAACACAGAGAGCGGTGAAAGCATACATCGAAGCCCAAATTGGTGGCGGTGGTGCTACACTTAACGTCAACAGTGTAACAGCTGGTGACATATTCATCAACACTAATCAAATTACAACGGTTAGTGGAGAACAGATAAATATAAAAGCAAACGTAAACTTTACAGGTAGTGTACTTGGTTTACCAATGGCTTACAACTACTTTTTAAGATAAACGGAGAAAAAAGAAAATGGCAACAGGAATATTAGGAAGTGCAGATTTAGCAGCAGCGGCAAACACCACTGTGTATACTGTACCTGCGGATACATTTGCAGTAGTTACTGTTAATGTAACAAATAGAAATTCAGCATCAAGAGATGTTAGGGTGGCACTAGCGGCGTCAGGAACGCCAACTAATGCTGAATATATAGAATTCGATACCGAACTACTAGGAAATGGTAGTCTAGAGCGAGGCGGAATTGTGTTAGATGCAACTAAAAATGTTGTAGTATATTCTAACAGTACTGACGTAAATGTTGTAGTATATGGTATAGAAACAGCAACAGCATAAAGGAGCAGACATGCGCAGAATTAACACAGGAACAGTTGGAAGACCTCTACTAGCACGATTGGTGAGTGTTGACAACAAACTATCAAGTCTTGTTCCAAACGAGAACATTACCATTGAACCAAATGGATCAGGTGATGTTGTTATTCCAGCAAATCCACAGTTGCTTGTACAAAATACTACACAAAGTACAACTACAGCAACAGGAGGCCTAATACTTAGTGGTGGTATAGGCGTAGCGAAAAATGCTTATGTTGGTGGCGCTATAAATGTCGCAGGAACACTAACATCACAATATTTAACAGCTGCAACATCAACACACATGACAATACCTCAGGGTACAACAGCACAACGCCCCGGCTCTCCGTCCGAAGGCTTTGTAAGGTTTAACACTGACTACGGTCATTTAGAGTGGTACACAGGATCAGCTTGGACAGTAGGCGGATTTCAAAACGTTGCTGTTACAGGTGGAAGAACAACATTAAGTTGGCAAACAAATTGGGTACAAGGAAATCACACAGTTACACTACCAAGTTCGCCAGCACAAGGTGATAGAGTTAGATTTTTCTTAGTAAGTGGATCAAACTTTACAGTAGCACGTAATGGTAAACTAATTAACGGCGATTCGTCAAACCTAACAGTTACTACAGAAGATGCAGCGTTTGAAATGGTATTCCACAATAATACTTACGGATGGCGTATCTTTACAATCTAATAGGAGCAAAGTTGAATGGCAACTTACGATAGTTATAAAAAAGTTACAAATGAACAAATCATTGATGGCACAGTTACCGAAGATAAAATGGGAACTGGCGTTCGTCATAGACTTTGTACAAAGTGGCTAATCGGTGATGCATGTCGTTGTTCAGCTGGTTGCTGTTGTTTGTGGACTGCACCAGGATGTACACGTAGAGTGCATTTCGAGTTATGGGCTGCTGGCGGCAACGGATCAGGCGCTTGTTCATGTAACAGATGCCACCACTATCAAGGCGCAGGCGGCGGCTCTTATAATCAAAAATCAATTACTACAGCACCAGGTTGTACATACAGAATGTGTGCAGGTGGAGTATACAGATGTTTGAGTAGAGAGTGTTCTGCTTGTAACGGATGTATTTCATATGTTTGCGGTTACAATGCTTGTCAACTATGTACAGTAGGCGGACGTTGCGGTAACGCTAACACAGACTGGTCAAACTATTGTTTCAGTTGTTGGGGTTGTTGTGTTGGACCAGGATGTGGAACAGGCAGAGGTCAAATGCACATTATGAGTCACATTGGTGTGTTTAGTGGAATTTACAACTGTCACTGTCACCATCAATATGTTAGACCAACAGCGGCACCTATGTTAGGTGGTAACGTTTCACAGGGTATATCAGTATGTTGGATGCGTTGCGGTTGTTGGATTGCACCTCCGGGACATGGTGGACAAAGTGCAAACTCTACATATTGTGGACGTTGTTGTGGCCAAGGTGGTACAGGCGGTCCAGGAGTAGTAAAATTAACATTTACGTAAGGAATTTTTAATGGCAAGTTATGCAAGTTATAAAAAGGTACACGGCGACCAAATGGTTAATGGAACATTAACCGATAATGATATTAATTCAAATACATTAAATAATTATGGTGTAAAATGGATATCAGGTGTACCTTGTAGATGTAGTGGCGGTTGCTGTTGCAACTGGACTGTGCCTACCGGAGTATGCAGATTAACTGTAGACTTATGGGGCGCAGGCGGCAATGGTAGTGGTGCGTGTTCATGTAGTAGATGTCATCACTTTAAAGCAGCCATGGGCGGCAGTCATAACTCGAAAACACTAGGCACAAGACCGGGCTGTACATATACTTTATGTGCGGCTGGTGTGTACAGATGTTTAAGTAGAGAATGTGTAGGTTGTAATGGATGTACAACTTATGCAAATGGATACAATATGTCAGGATTTTGTGCTTGCGGCGGATATAGAGCTGAAGCAAATACAAGTTGGTCAAACGGTTGTTTCTACACTAACGCATATTGTAGATGTCCAACACACAACAATGGCGACATGTATGTTGTGCCAAACAATCCAGGATGGTCAACAGCGTCAGGATATTGTCATTGCCATACTCAAGAAATACACCAAGGTGTTGCGCCAATTATCGGCGGCATTAGTACACAAGGTATTAGAGAATGTTGGATACGTTGTGGTAACTTTAGTGTACCGTACGGAACAGGCGGACAAAGTGCAATGAATACTTATTGTGGCAGTAGTTGTTGCGGACAAGGCGGAACTGGCGGCGGCGGCCTCATAAGAGTAACATATATTTAGGAACAAAAATGGCAAGTTATAGAAGTTATAAAAAAGTTACAGGTGCACAAATTGTTGATGGTGCTGTTGATGCAAACAACCTTGCTGCAGGAGTCAGAGACAACTGGTGTGTAAAATGGACATGGGGAAATCCGTGTAGATGTTCAGCAGGATGTTGTTGTCTATGGACGGTTCCAAGTCAAGTTAGAAATTTAAACTTTGAACTATGGGGTGCTGGCGGCAACGGATCAGGTGCATGTTCATGTAATAGATGTCAACACTTTGGACCTCCAGGGGGCGGAGCATACACAAGTAAATCTATAACTTCGACATCTGGTTGTACATATAGAATGTGTGCGGCAGGTGTTTATAGATGTTTAAGTAGAGAGTGTAACGGCTGTAATGGTTGTTCATCATTTGTATGCGGTGCAGGACTTTGTGTTTGTGCATGTGGCGGACAGCGTGGTTGTGCAAACGGCTCTTGGACAGATTCATGTTTCTCAGAGATGCCATATTGTGTAAGACCAGGGTGTAACGGTACAAGTGCAAGTGGCGACTATGTAGGTTATACACACGGCGGTAACTGGCAAGGGGCTTCGTCATATATGTATCCAGGCGGTGCTTGTCACTGTTGGAAGCACATAGGACACTCAACAGGTGCTGTAGCACTTAATACAGGTAACCCTGAACAAAACTCAAACTATTGCTGGATTAGATGCGGGTGCTGGATTGCACCATACGGGCAAGGTGGACAAAGTGCAACATCAAACTATTGCGGTAGATGCTGTGGCCAAGGCGGCACAGGCGGACCGGGATTAGTCAAACTAACTTTTTACTAAGAATAAATAAATAGTAATACAGGAGAGAAATATATTATGCCAATGATACAATTTAATTACACATATAATGTTCCAAACGAACTATGTGTAGACCATACTTTTACTGATGGAAATACAAGAACAGCTCAGTATGACGGACCTGATAAACTTTTCTTCATTGTAAACAATACTACAAACAGAGAAGAATTAGGACCTATCACAGAGATTGAAAAAAACGACGGAAGACCAATTCCACCTGATTGCAGATATGTAGAAATAGATTGCACAGAATATCCAGAACTGTGTCAATTACGTGGACCGGTTATTGACGAAATGGAAGAAGACCATACAGGTGAAGCTACTCCAACTGGAGCAACAGCAATTACTGGGTATGCACCATTTACATATCAAACACCGGTATTACCATATCAGTTTTACCATGATGATCAAGTAACATTTGATGCAGACGGTGTACCAACAATACCAATTAAAGAACCTAGAGATTATATTATGGGTATTGATATTGGAAGAGACATTACTTGGGATGATGTTAGAGCAAAACGTAATCAGTTCTTAAAAAACAGTGATAGTGAAATTACTGATGATATGCCTGCAGCACTTAGAACAGAGTGGGAAACATATCGTCAACGACTACGTGACTGGCCAACAGTAATGCAAAATGCAAACGTTCCGCCAATAATGGCGTACAACATGGAACCAATTCAAGTTGGAGCAGATCCAGTAACAGGACAGATTGATCCAGATACAGATTCAATCGTAATGTAACAACAAATTCTAAAGCGAGTGTAACAATAGTTGCATTCGCTTTTCCGCCTCATTTGAAAAAACCTCAATAAATATCTTGTATAATCACTAATATGGTGTTATAATAAACACTATAAGGAGTTTAATTTGACAAGATCTACAGCATTTTTTATTAACGGCGGAGCAGGAAGAGTGATATGTTCCTTGCCAGCATTTGAACTATATGAAAAAGAAAATCCAGACGACGACTTTATCATTGTATGTGAAGGCGGCATGGACTTTTACAAAGGACATCCTACTCTACACAATAGAGCATATGACCATTGGCATAAAGGGTTATTCGAAGAACATATCAAAGATAGAAATTGTGTAACACCAGAACCATATAGGGTTTGGGAATACTACAATCAAAAATGTGATTTAGCACAAGCATTTGATATTGATATTAATAACAAAGGATTACGTAAAGTTGGTGATCCAAAAATATATGCTAACAAGCAAGAAATTGTACAAGCTGCAACCATTGTTGAAGAAATAAAACAAGGTACTGGTAAAGATAAAGTATTAGTAGTACAACCATTTGGAAGAACAACTGAAACACACGGCGACTTTATTGTAGATCCGACTAGTAGAAGTTTTCAACTAAACAATATTGTAGATATTATTAACGTACTAAAAAAAGAATACGCAGTAATTATAATGAGCGAAATAGTAGTTCCGCTAGAAGAAACAGAAAATAAACAATATCCAGTAGCACAGCCACAAATACCAGATCTACGTATTTGGTCAAGTATAATTGATGTAGCTGATCACTTTTTAGGATGTGATAGTTTGGGACAACATATGGTAAAAGCACTAGGTGGAAGTGCAACTATTATAACAGGATCAACATATCCTATTAATATTTCTTATCCAGATGATCCTAAGTTTGATATTATAGACGTAGGTGACGGAAAACGTGTATATGCGCCAATACGTTTAACTATGGAAGAAGAACAAGATAGACATAACGACGAAGTTATGGAATTAACAAAAAAACAAATTGAAGAAATCTGTAGTAGCGTAAGAAAACATTTAGGCAAGGGTACAGTAGTAAAGGCACCAGAAACTAAAAAACAAATGTCTAAACTAGTACCAGGTAATACTAATTTAATTGGAGATAAAAAATAATGAGTCAATGGATTGCTGCAATTACAAGAGGACACAACGGCGGTGTATGTTTACTTAAAGACGGCGAAATTGTATTTGCTATTGAAGAAGAAAGATTAAGTAGACAAAAATATGATGGCGGTCCTTATGCATCTATGGTTAAAATTTTAGATTACACTGACAAGATTGATTTTTTAGTTATTGCACATACACAACCAGTAAACGAAACAGCAGGGAAAGTAGATTTTACAGGTGATGATGTATACACTGGACTTGCACGTAAACTAGGACTAATTGATAATAGTCCAAGCATTGATGTATTAAATCATCCACAAGTAGTTGACCTAAGTCATATACATCATAAACTACATGCTGCATGTGCTTTTTATAGAAGTGGATTTGAAACAGCAACAGCCGTAATTGTTGACGGTGCAGGAACATTTATACCAACACAAATGGACGGTTGGGATAATATGTTATACGAATTAGAAAGTATTTTTACATGTGAGTACCCATATAATATAAAAACTATTTGGAAACACTTAGGAGGTAACGGACCGTTTAGAGCTGCATATATTCCTAATATGACTAGTGAAAAATTTGATGAAGAAGGTACACACGAAGTTATTATTGACGACGGAGCAGGCATTGTTAAAGCATATGAAGCTGTAACACAGTACTGTGGATTTAGTGCAATCGAAGCAGGCAAAACTATGGGGCTATCACCTTATGGCAAACCAAATGATAATATCCCTCCATTATATCACAAAGCTGGCGGAGATTGGACAGTAGCAAACGCTAACTTAATTAGACCAACTTATCCAAACGGTGCTTTAGTAAATGAAAACTTTTTTAAAGAATTACACACACCAGAAGGAACAATGCAAGATAAACTTGTTGATTTAGATAATAGAAGAGATTTAGCATATGCATTGCAAAGTGAAAGTCAAGAACAAGTACTCAAGTTAATTTTAGATGCTGTAGAACGTACAGGCAATAAAAACGTTGTAGTAAGTGGCGGTTATGGGCTTAACTGTGTTGCTAATTATTACTATTTAGACACCTTAAAAGATATGGATATTAACTTATATGTTGAACCAGTATCTAGTGATGCAGGAACAGCAATTGGTGCAGCATTTATTGCATATCACCAAACATCGCAAAATAAAGAAGTACTACCATTCGGTGAAAGTTTATATTTAGGGTTACCCCGCAATTATACAAGCGAACAAGTGAATGCAACAGCTGAAAAATATAATGCTACGCTAGAAACAACAGATGTAGAATCAGTTGTAAAACTTATGTGTGATAAAAACATTGTAGCAATGTTCCAAGGACGTTCAGAATCAGGACCAAGAGCATTAGGTAATAGAAGTCTAATGTATGATCCAACAGATCCTAACGGCAAAGATCATGTTAACAAAGTTAAGCGTAGAGAATACTTCCGGCCATTTGCTGGCACTATATTAGCTGAACATGCAGAAGAATGGTTTGATATGCGTGGAATGAAAGAGTCTCCACATATGATGTATGCAATGAATTGTCAACCAGGCGTTGGCGAAAAAATTCCAAGTATTATACACGTTGACGGCACATGTCGCATACAAACAGTAACAAGAGAACAGAATCCATTATACTATGACTACATTAATGAATTCTATAAACAGACAGGTGTTCCTATTATATTCAATACATCATTTAACTTAGGGGGAGAGCCTTTGGTTGAAACATTAGATGATGCTTTTAGAACTCTTGCTAATAGTGACATTGAATATCTGTACATAGCAGAACACGGAATTTTAGCAAAGGTAGAAAATGTTAGTTAATGGAAAAGAAGCAAAAGACTTATCTGGAATAGATTTAGCACAGGATCAAATGATTGTTATTGATGATTTGTTCCCACAATATATTATTGAACACACACATGACTTAGTGTTTAACGGTTACAATTGGTTTTATGGACACACAAGCAACTATCCGGAAGATCCAAAAACAGACGTAGGTGCAATACCTGATTGGCCAGAAGTTCCTGCATTCAAGCAACAAATTTTTCCACCACAAAGTCCTACAGCAAGCGACAGTGTATGGAGCATGATTTATAATGCTGTAGCACAACTAATTCCTTTTGAATTAGAAGTAGGCGAAATATTAGTAAACGGACAACAATATATACATAATACTACTCCACATTCAGATTGTGAATGTGACAACGGCATTAGTTGGATCTATTATGTAAATAGAGAATGGAAAGAAGAATGGGGCGGAGAAACTGTTATTAAACTCGATGACGAATGGAAAAAAGTTTATCCAAAGCCGGGTAGAGTATTTTTATTCAAAGGTAAAATACCACATCACGGAAACCCACCTAATGAAATGTACAAAGGACTACGTGCAACATTAGTGTACAAAACAATGAGAGCAAAGCCATTACCAGCGGCACAACCCTGGAGAACATAATGCGGGCTGACCTTTTTAGTGTACCAGTATTCATAGACACTATTGATTTAGAAAAGATCAACATAAGTGATGAAGAAACTGAACCAACATGGCTTAGTGAAACTCCTAGTACGTTTACAAAAGAACATAAAATTTCGCCTGAAACATACGAATATCTAGTAAGCGTTATTTCTAAAAACTTAGAGCATCTAGTTGGTCCTAATCCAAGGTTTGGACCTATATGGCGAAACAAGTATAAAGAAACTGATTGGCAAGATATACACATACATCCAAATAGTGCTTGGAGTTTTATTATATATGAAACTGTAGAAGAATCAAAAACTGTTTTTATGAATCCTATGTTCAAAGATATTCAAAACCATTTAGGAACAAATGTAAAAGAATTTCCGCTTGACTTTAGGCCAGAATTAAAGACAGGAGATATGATTATTTTTCCTAGTTTCTTAGAACACTATGTACGTCCTGGCTCAGTTGGAGCAACTATTAGTGGTAACATATATATGGATTATGAATGAAAGTATTAGTGATAGGCGATGTCATTATTGACAAATATATTTACGGTACGTCTACACGTATCAGCCCAGAAGCACCTGTACCTGTAATAACTTACATTGATGAAAAAGAAACAAGAGGCGGTGCAGGACTTGTATATGAAAATTTAAAAAGTTTAGGTGTTGATGTTGATATGTTTGAAACACCTGGAGACGTTAGTGTTAAAACTAGAATAATCTGTGACGGACATTATATTACACGTATCGACGATGATGCATCGGCAAAAGGAATGGAAGTACTAAAACAAGTACAAGAAACTGATTTTTCACAGTACGACTATGTTGTACTAAGTGACTACAACAAAGGTGTGTTAGATGAAGCAAAAGATATTATTGCACACATTAACAAGTATAATTGTAAAGTAATTGTTGATCCAAAAGAAAATGCTTGGTTCTACGAAAATGCTTGGTTAGTAAAACCTAACTACAACGAATTCCATGATTTAGGATTTAATGAATGGCAGGGTAATATTATTACAACTAATGCTGGCGAAGAAGTTATTGCACACATTGATGGTAAAAACTATGAAATACCTGTTGACAATTTAGAAGTAGCAGACGTAACAGGAGCCGGTGATTGTTTTATGGCCGCATTTGTTTATGGCCTTACAAATAACTATTCACATAAAAAATGTTTACAAATTGCTGTTAAAGGATCAACAGAAAGTGTAAAACATGCTGGCACATATATTCTTAAAAAGTCTGACTTAGAAGATGTAGTTGTATGGACTAATGGAGTGTTTGATATACTTCATATTGGCCATTTAAAGCTTCTTAGACACGCTAAAACGCTTGGTAATAGACTAATAGTGGGTATTAACAGCGATTCTAGTGTTAAGAGGTTAAAAGGTGATTTAAGACCCATAAACGATCAAACCACCCGCAAGGAAAGCCTCTTAGAGCTTGGTTTTGTAGACGATGTTATTGTATTTGAAGAAGATACACCGTTGCAAGCAATTACCAAATTAGAGCCAGATATTATAGTCAAAGGCGGTGACTATACATTTGATACTGTAGTAGGAAATCATCTTGCTAAGGTTGTTATTTTTCCTACAGTTGAAGGACACAGTACAACAAGGATGATAAATGATTTATGATATTTTACCTACTAAAGTATATGTAAAGCAAGCAGAAAAATTTGATGCTATACAAAAAGAAGTTGAAACAGCTATAGCTAAAAGCGATTTTGGTTATCAACCAGAGTGGGGGAAAACTGTAAAGTTAAGTAACTTCAAAGATTGGTCAAATTGTATTATTGATAGATGTGAAATGACATCTTTAAAAGAAGAAATATTCAATTCAGTATGTGATTATGCACAGCGTGAGTTACGTTATGTATGTAATTCTTGGATAGCAAAATACGACAAAGGAGACTATGCACAAATACATAGTCATTACCCTGCAACATATTCTGGATGCTATTATTACGATATTGGTGATACTGAAAGTTGTCATTTCTTTTTTGACAATGATTATGACAGATGTCAGTTAGCTGTTGAAAATGGGCACATTATTATTTTTCCAAGTTATTTGAAACACGGTGTTACTACAAACGAAACAGATAATTCAAAATTTACTGTTGCATTTAATTTAGCAGTGTATTAAGGTTTAAAATGAAGATATTAATAACGGGTCATAAAGGGTTTATAGGACAAAACATGATGTCTTATCTAGAATCTAAACATGAAGTTGCAGGGTACGAATTTAATCCCGAACAATTACCTTTGGTAAAAGATTATGATTGGGTAATACATTTAGGAGCAATTAGTAGTACAACTGAAACTGACGTAGATAAAGTTATATTACATAATTACGAATTTACTAAATGGCTCTATAATCAATGTAATGCTTATAAAGTTAATATGCAGTATGCATCAAGTGCAAGTGTTTATGGCAATACAACACACTTTACTGAGTCAGGTCCGAGTGATCCTAAAAGTCCTTATGCTTGGAGCAAGTATTTGTTTGATAGGTGGATCGGCGGGATGAATCCGCAAATTACAATACAAGGATTTCGTTATTTTAATGTGTATGGACCCAATGAAGATCACAAAGGTGAGCAGGCAAGTCCTATACATAAGTTTACAGAACAAGCAAAAGTAGGAAAGATAAAGCTATTTGAAAATAGTGAAAATTATAAAAGAGACTTTGTGTGCGTAAGTGATATATGCGAAATACATGAGAAAATGCTTGACATAAACGAAAAAGGTGTTTATAATATAGGTACTGGAACTGCTATTAGTTTTCAACAAGTTGCTAACTTAGTTGCAAACAAATATAATTCTAATATTGAATATATACCTATGCCTAATAACTTAAAAGGTCAATATCAAGAATATACATGTGCTAACTTAGATAGTTTAAGTACATTAGTAAAGCACAAATTTAAAAGTGTAGAGGAGTATGTAAATGGATGTTAATTTAATTATTACAGATGATTTCTTAGCAAATCCTGACCATGTAAGAGAACAAGTGTTAAAAATTCCTTTTGATCGAACTGGCGGATTTCCTGGAGCACGTACTGAAGGTGCTGACGAAGAATACCAAAGATATGTTCAACAAAAAATATCAGCAATAATGGGAGTTAAAATCCAAAGTTGGAAAATGGACAGTTTTTCTTTTCAGTTATGTACTGAAGAAGTTGAAACTTGGGTACATAAAGACAAAGATGCACAATGGGCAGGTGTATTATATCTTACCCCAAATGCTCCAAAGGAAGCAGGAACAGGTATATTCACTGAACCTACACCGGGTGAATTTGAACTACAAGATGCTATTGCTAACAAATATAACAGACTAGTACTTTATCGAGGTGATTTATTACATCGTAGTTTGTTATCTGGGTTTGGCAACAGTGTTGAAACAGGAAGATTAACACAAGTATTTTTCTTTGACATTGATGGCGACCCTGGAGGCGGATGGGAATGATTGTAAACGGTAAAACACAAGGCATGTGGCCTACTTGGATGTATGAAGCTAAAGTAGAAACACATGACAAAATTTATAAAGAGTTTTTGCCTTGTTTAGATGACGATAGTTTTTTTGAGGACACCTGGATATACGGTAGTTGCCGTAGTAGCATTAGAAGTAAAAAGAATGATGCTCTGCCTTGGCAAGTATTTTTTGAAAATATAAGACCGTATACACAACAGTATTTTGATGATATGCAGCCAATGATGCCATATAGCATTAGTTGTGAAGAATTTTGGGTAAACACTTATAAAGAACACGACTATCAAGAAATACACGACCATGCATTTCCGGGACGTACAATTAGTGCTGTGTATATTTTAGAATTACCAGAAGGTGATGACATAGGCGGACAATTAGTTTTAGACTGTCCAAACTATAATATTATACAATCATCAGGAATGGAACAAATATTTAATCAATGGCAGTATCAGAGATTTATTCCAGAGCTAGAGCCAGGCAAATTAATTCTGTTTCCTAGCTGGATCCCGCATTATGTTTTACCTAACAAAACAAACAAAAGACGAGCTACAATAGCAGCAAACTTTAAAATAGAGGCGGCAAAAGATGACGAGACTGAACGGCTTAGTTAACAAAGGTTGGGGTAGTGAAACTATCTTTGCAACTAATGACTTATACTGTGGTAAATTACTAAACTTTAATGCAGGTGCAAAATTTAGTATGCACATGCACAAAGAAAAAGACGAAACTTGGCATGTACTAAGTGGTAGTTTTGTTTTAAAAACAATAGATACAACTACAGCAGATACAAATGTAGAAACGCTCAATAAAGGAGATACTAAACATATACCTCCTATGTTGCCTCATCAACTTATGTGTGTGGAAGAAGGATCTATTATTGAAGTAAGCACTCCGGATAGTGTTGAAGATAACTACCGAATCGAAAAAGGTGATAGCCAAAATGTCTAGGACATTGTTTATCGGGTGTAGTCATAGTATGGGTTACCGAGGAGTTCTAACTGGTAAAAACAACGAAGAATCTAGTCAACCTAATACATGGGGACCTAATAACTACGCAGAATTTTATAGTAAAAATAATAATAAAAAATGTGTTGTAATGGCAAGCGCAGGGACAGGTAACAGAGTATATCCTAGATTTTTAGCACATGCATTTAAAACATATAACGACATAGATGAAGTATTCATTCAAAGTACATATTGGGGTAGATTTCCTATTGTAATAAATCCAGATTTAGATCCTACAAAAATATTTCCTACAGACTTTTTCTTACAACAAGATTCAAGTGACGAGCTTGTTGATCGTTGGAGTATTGCACTAAGCATAGATAACAAGTACCTTGAACATTATCATAAACCTCAACCGCAAGACTGGGAAATGTTTCCTTACAATAGAGAAACAGCTCCATGGATAGCAGAACCTGACACAAGACGCAGTTCGCATTTATATTTTCAAATGTGGCATTACCAAAATACACATTTAGAACAAGAGGACTATTTCAAGGACATTGCTGTGTGTGATATGATATGTAATAACAATAATGTGCCAATGTATGTTTGGAATATTAATAATAGGTGCTTTATACCACAAGAAACAGATAACTACTATACAAAATTAAACAAAACAAAGTTTGCAAGTCACAATGCCGAAACATTTTTTAATAAAAAGTTTGAAACATTAGACGGTGAACATTATACTGAAGAAGTACATAAACAAATTGCAGAACAGTATATACCAATGCTAAAGGAACAATAAAATGGAATTTACAGGAATAGAAGAATACCCAAACATATTTGAAAAAGAGTATTGCGAAGAAATTATAAAACATTTTAATGTTATGGCACAGAGAGAAGTTGTACGTCCTAATCACGGCGAAGCAAGCAGTGACGATAGAGTAGTTTTTGATTGGGCACATACACAAAATCAATATCATTACGACTTTGGTTTATGTGATTATTTTTATAAAAAAATGCACGAAGTTTATACTACGCAATATATAGAAAAATATACAATGTTAAAACAAAGTGAACAACATAGTCCAAAAGGGATGAGTGTACAACGCACACGGCCGCATCAAGGATATCATGCTTGGCATGCTGAAGCATCAGATCAAAGTAGTAGCACAAGGGTTGTTAATTACATGCTATATCTCAACGATGTTGACGAAGGCGGCGAAACAGAATTCTTATATCAAGGTAAAAAAATAGCACCTGAACAAGGTAAAGTTGTAATTTTTCCTTGTGGTTTTACATTTCCTCACCGAGGCAATCCTATATATAAAGGTGAAAAATATATTATAACAGGTTGGTATACCTATGATAGATAAACATAAAGTTGTAAATGCTGCACCTACACTTCCTACACGATGTGTCATAGGATTAGATCGTGATGGTGTAATTAACAGAGATCTTGGAACATATGTAAAGTCAGCAGATCAATTTGAGCCTATTGAAGGAAGTTTAGAAGCAATAGCAAAATTACGTAGGCTTGGACATCGAATTGTAATACTTACAAATCAAGGAGGTATTGCTAAGGGCGTATTAACAAATGAACAAGTTGAATCAGTACACGAACACATGCTAAACTTATTTGGCGAAGCAGGATGTTCTAGTATTGAAGGCATATACTACAGTGAAAGTAGTTTAAAAAATGATATGTTTGCAAAGCCGAATACAGGTATGTTCAAACGCTGTGCAAAAGAAATAAAAGGTGTGAAATGGTCTCAAGGGTTTTACGTAGGCGATAAGATGTCCGATTTAAAGGCTGCTATGAAGGTTGGTGCTAGACCTGTGCTTGTAAGAACAGGTTATGGCCTAGAAACTGAAAAACAGCTAAATAAGTATACATACAAGGATATTAAGAAGAAAGCCTATGTATTTGATAATTTAGCTGACTTTGCAGATCAGTTATAATAAATATATATGTAATTTTTATAGGAGAAATATATGCCATATGCAGTTAAAAAACCACACCCTAGCAAAGAAGGTGTTATGCTTTACCATACGTGGGATCCAGATGGTGACGGATACGAAGAAATTCGTAAATTCCCTGATGAAGCAAAAGCGAATGCATTTGCAGCAGAGCATGCAGGTGCAGTAGTAGAATCAATCGGATATGAAATTGACCAGACAGACGAAATAATAGCTGAAAGATATGCAGCGTCAATAGATCCAGCAAGACCAGAAGGCAGCGTAACTCTTAGTTCAAGTACAGATTCTGATCATAGATTTGAGCCTGATGCAATTAGAGCATTTACAGCACACGGCATTTTAGGTTAAGGATTAATCTATGGTCTTACCTGTAGCTCCCGTATTCGATAGAGTTAGATTAGTACCACGCCCTAACGATTTTTTAAATAGAAACGTTGGTGCAAGTGGTGAGCTTTTCTACGAGAAAGAAACCAAAACTCTAAGAGTTTATAACGGACTTAGTCGAGGCGGCTTTGAAATAGTTAGTCAAGACCGGTTACGTGTTAACGCAGCGAATGCCGAAGTTGCTACAGTAAAATACAATGTTACAATTGGTAATGATGGTGTAAGTAACAAATATATATTCAATGCGGGTACAGACTATGCACCTGAATTAAATTTTGTTGTAGGATATACATATCTTTTTGATCAATCAGATCAAACAAATTTATACTATCCAAACCCAGAAGGCGGCGCAATAAATCAACATCCACTAAACTTTAGTTCAGATAATTTAAACGGAGTATTAGGTGGCGGCACAGCATATTTAGAAGGTGTAGTTTATAAACTAGAAGGATTAGAAGTTACACAAGCTCTTTACAACAGTAATTTTTCACGTGCAGTAAAACGAGAAGTACAGATTACTGTTACATCATCAACTCCTACAGCATTATACTATTGGTGTACACAGCATCTTAATATGGGTTCTACTATTACTGTAGGACCACCAGGTGCTGGAAGTGGTGCAAGTTTAGAAGTAAGTGATACAGCACCAGATAATCCTAGTGCAGGCAGTATTTGGTACAACAGCACATCAGGATTTTTATATGTTTATATAGAAGATGCAGACAGTAGTCAGTGGGTACAACCTGTTGCAGGTAATGTATTCAGCGGAGCGTTTACAGACTTAACAGCTACGCCAACAACACTTGCAGGGTACGGCATTACAGATGCGGCATTGTCAACAGACATACCAACAAGTTTAACAGACTTAGGAATATCTGATGGTAGTGCGACACAAGTACTTACTACAGATGGTGCAGGAAACTTTACATTTGAAGATGCAGCAGGTGGATCATCATATGATCAAAGTTTAAACACAACCGATTCAGTAACTTTTGCAAGTATTAGTTCGCCTACATTTTTAAATAGCGGAACTGGTGTTACTAATTTAACAAGTGCAAGTACCCTAACATTACAAGCTGTAGATGTTGTAAGAGTAACAGGCTCTCCTTTTAGATTACCAAGTTTTACTACAGTAGAAAAAAGTGCCTTGAGTGCTGTTAATGGCGATATGGTATATGATAGTGATTTAAATAAAGCACAAGTTTATGAAGGCGGTGCTTGGGCGAGCTTAGTATAATGAGTGAAAAAGAATACGTAGTAATTGTAAAAGCCGATGTTGATCTTGAAGCCTTTGATGCTGAAGTAGCAGCTGACACAGGTGCAGGCCAAATACCAAATCGTGCAGTAACAGTAGCAAATCCAAGAATTGGATCAAAGCGTATGACACATTGGATGCTTACAGATGCTGAAGCAGAAACTCTTGCACAAGACGACAGAGTAGTTGCTGTAGAGATTCCACCAGATCAAAGAACTGATATGGACATTGGATTGCATGCTCGACAAACAGCAGTATTTGAAAGACAATCTGGTAACAATTCAACTTGGGTAAACTGGGGATTACGTAGATGTGATGAAGCAACAAATACGTTTGCTGATGCAACCACATTATCTGGAGACCATCTTTATGCTTTAGACGGAACAGGTGTAGACTTTATTGTACAAGATAGTGGTATACAAGCAGATCATCCTGAGTTTGCTATTCCGATTGATCCAGAATACAACAATAGTGCAGTTAGCGATGTTGTCGGTGATGGTAGTGATTTTTTCAAACGTGAAGTTACTGTTAATGGTGTAAGAATTATGGCTGCAGGTGGAGTTGGAGGACAAACAGCAGTGCCTGATTCATTTGTTGAAAAAGTAGCACGTATGTTTGAACTGTTTACAGATCCAACAGGCACAGATATAAACGGAACAGCACAACGAGCATTAATAAAAAATTTAAGTGGTGACACAGGAACATATCATGTAGGCAAACCAACAATACAAAGAGTAGCAAGAGGTGCTGGTGCAGACTATAGCACAAACTTTTTAACAGATGCTGGCATTATATTTTGGAACCTAACAGACTTGTTTGACGCTACTGTTCAAAACGATATGGTGTGGTATCTAAACTCAACAGGTGGAGCACCAGGCGATGGCGATCAAGATGCACAAGAAGTTATTGAACACGTATTTCACACAATACATATGCATGGCTTAGATGCACAAACATTAAAGTTGTATCCTTTTTTAAGTTCAGATTGGAACACTGGTCCATTGTATAATGCAATGGTAGAAGCATACGACGGCGGATTCTGGGATCCATCAGGCTACGAGCCAAGTCCGGGTGCTTTTAAAACTGATGGAGATGCATTCGAAGTGGCTGCAAAAGAGTATTTGTATCTACTAAACTTTTGTATGTTTGATTATTCAAGTCTATGGGAAGGCGGAAGCCTTAGTCCTGAATGGAGCGATAGTATGCGTACACCAGCAGGCATACAATCTAATAACCCTCTAGGTTATGCACTACACAATTCGTATATTGCTCCGGTAATTAGTAAACCAACACTTGCTACTATTAGAAATATATTCCAAGACGGAGACACAGGTGATCCAACAGTTGCAGGTGCATCAGGATACGTAGTAGACACAGGATCGAGAGTACAGCAAATTGATTGGTTTGCTGGCAGTGGAATTGTAGGCGAAACACAAGACCAAAACTTTTATACAGATTATGACGGGCATGGCACTCATTGTGCAGGCATTGCCGCAGGTAAGACATTTGGCTGGGCAAAAAACGCAAGAATATATGCCCAAAAATTAGGTGGCTTAGAAGGTACAGCTGATCCTAATAATGGAATTAGTATTACTAACGCATTTGATTGTATTAGATTGTGGCACAATAATAAATCAGGTGCTGATGCAAACAGACCTACTGTTGTTAACATGAGTTGGGGATATGGATTCTCAACAACATCTGATCCAACAAGCGGAACATATAGAGGCTCAGCTTGGACATATGGTGTTGATTATAGTACTCGAGCAGAGCTAGAAACAGCAACCGGCGTAGGTATTAAAAGATTAAACAGCGGAACAACTACTAGGTTGTCAACAAGAAATGCAACAGTTGATGCAGAAATAGAAGATATGGTTTCAGCAGGAATACACGTAGTAATTGCAGCTGGTAATAACTATAACAAAGTAGAAGCATTTGGTGGCACTGATTATGACAATGATGCATTATTTGGAGCAACTACAATAAACTATCATAGAGAGTTCACACCGTATAGCTCAAATGCATACATGGTAGCTAGTTTAGATAGTACTACACAAGATGACAGCGGCACTGAAAAAGACAGAACAAGTATATTTTCAAGTAGAGGTCCAGGATGTAACATATGGGCACCGGGTTCGAATATTATGAGTGCTTGTAGCACACCATATAACGCAAGTAAATTTGCACCAATAACATATTTTGATGATGCGAGTTTTTATCAAATGAGTATAAGTGGAACATCAATGGCGGCACCACAAGTAGCCGGTATATTATGTTTACACTTAGAATCAGACCCAACACTTACTCCGGCACAATTAAAATCAAAAATTATAACAGATTCAAAAGATGTTGTATATAATACAGGTGTAGATAACGACTATGATCAGGTAAGTACAAGTACTTTTGGGCAAGATGCAAAAATTTTATATAGTAGATATGCAAGTGCAAATGCATTATCTATAACAACAGAATGAAGGTAGTAATATGGCAATAAATTATCCAAATGATCCAGCAGTAGATGACACTCATGTTGTAGGCGATGTAACTTGGACATGGGACGGAACAGCCTGGACTATAATATCTACAGCAGGCGGTGGCGGAGGAAGCTCTTATAATGACGCTGCTGTTGATACACATCTAAATACTAGTAGTGCTAGTACAAACGAAATTTTAAGTTGGGACGGCTCAGACTATGCGTGGGTAGCTGATCAAACCGGAGACGGTGGCGGCGATGGAGGCGGCGGCGCTTCTGAAATTAATGACCTAACAGATGTTAATATTTCAAACCCACAAGATAATGAAGTATTAAAATATAGTTCTGGATCATGGGTAAACGGAACAGATGCCACAGGAGGAGCAGGTAGTGTAGCATTTACAGATTTAACAGATGCTCCTTCAGGATTAACACCTGCTAATTTTTACGAATCAGCAATAACAACATTTAGAGTTACAAACACAGGCACATCATCTTATGAATTTGATAGCCATTACACTGGACCTAATCCAACTATATTTGTTTTAAGCGGAACAACAGTAGCATTTGATTTGACAAATATTGGCGGACACCCTTTTGCTATCCAAGATAGTACAGGAACAAATTATAATACTGGATTAGTGCATGTTGCAACTGATGGAACAGTAAGTACTGGATCTAATGCACAAGGTAAAAGTTCAGGAACATTGTATTGGAGAATACAAGAAACTTTAGGTAGCCCACCTAACTATAGATACCAATGTACATCACATATAGGTATGGTTGGTGCTGTAACTATAAAAAGATTAAGTTCTATTTAAGAAAAATTTGTAGATTGTATCTTAGTCGTTGTAATTCAACAACATTTTCTCTTAACGTATGCGGATCTATATTGCCATCATGTTCGGTTGCATGACCGTTATTAATTAATACAACATGACTTTTTAATTCTTGCAACATTTGTTGTGCTTGCTTTTTACTTTTATCTAATGTAATTTTTGAAATCTTTTGTTCAAAATCTGCAAGTTCGTTTTGAAATTTTTCGCTGTTGTTTAATGATAACATTAGTCTTCCTTTGGAGTAGGCCTTAGTTGGAAGAAATCTAAACTAGGATCTTTGTTACTAGTTTGGGTAATACTTCCGCCATCCATTATACTTTCTAAACCAATCGGCATACAAGGAGGTACATGAAATACACTACCTTCTTTTATTTCTTTTTCGTATAACATACCGTCAGCGGTATCTATCCAAGCAATTTTAAAATTGCCGCTGTTTACAAACCAAGATTTTTCAGTAGTTTTATGAAAGTGCATCGGCAAGCCGCTTCCGACATTTTCAAATACTAAAATTTTTGATACATAATTATCAGTTTTAGCCCAAGTTGCTTCGTATCCAAAACTACTTTTATCTACATTGTCGTTCATAATAAATCCATTACTTTAAATATTGTTTCTAATTTAGTTTGATTTACCTTGTTTGTCAAGGTATTTCTTAAGCCATTGTGTAATGGCTTTGGCCAACTTTTAAATGTAGTCCAAGCATATCCGTTATGTTCATTATTTAACTTAGGAATAAATTCATCATCAACTACACATAGATATGTATGAAAATGAAACTTATCATCATTTGAAATAAAAGTCTCTAATGGAATAGTTTTTTTAATTTCTATTTCACCAATTTCTTCAAAAATTTCTCTACGTAAGCCTTCCCACGGAGTTTCAGCTTTTTCGTTAGTGCCACCTACTAGACCCCATACGTCTTTGGCTCTACCTTGTGTTCTATGTAATAATAAGAATCTTTTTGTTGATCTTGCATACACTAATGCACCACTACAAATAATAGTTTTATTGTCCATACTAGTAGTTATTTTAATAAGCTAGGCGCCAGGTTCCGTTTTGGTATTCGCCGTCGTATGATAAAATCCAATCATTATTTTCATACTTGTATTGCTTACCTGTATTAAGATTAGTTGTATAAACAACTGTACTATCATCAGTACTAGCATCAAATACTATGTGCCACTTTGAACCATCCCATTCGATAATATCTTGGGCTCCTGCTATAAAATCTGAACCATCATTGTTCTTCCAAGCATCAGGCCCATCATACCCAGCATCACCTACTTTGGTGCTAGTGTTTATACTGTCTAGTATTAATATACGCGGGTTTCCTGACTTTAACGAAGTTGGATTTGTTGTATACGGATTAATAATATAATCTATTTTGTTTCTATCACCATTTGGCCCATGCATGATTGTATCTGCAGGAAAGCTATCAGCGTCCCAAGAAATTGTTAATTCGTATTCGTCTAGAGGATTAATAGCCACAGTGCCTACTAGTTCATTAGATAGGTCTGTACGTCTTAAACGTAATTCAGTAACTCCGCTGTTAAAACTAAACGGCATATCTTTTGTATATCCTGTCCAAGTTTGTGCTCCAACAACACCTTTATTGATTAATTTAGCTGTTGTTCCAAGTACTAGTAAACCATAATTATCATGGCCTGTTGTTACTATAGAATCTACATCAGTCTTTAATATACCTTCACTCAAAATTTGTTCTTCAATTTCGCCAGTACCAGTAACAGCAATTCTAGTTGTTACATCACTCTGTGGAACTGGTGCATCGTCGTATGCTTGACTAACAGGTCTTGCAAGATCTAAATCAATAGTGCCTTTGGTTTCATTAAAAATACTTTGTACTACCTGTGTAATAACACCTAAGCGTTTTACTTTAACAGGTGGACTAATATAAATCGGAGTGTTAAAAGTCATTGTTGCTACATCTATTTCACTGTCGATGCCAACTGGTACTGTTCTACTACTAAAGGTTAAGGCTTCTAAATTAACTACACTTAAACTTGTCCAATCAATATAGTTATCTGTGGTTTGTATTTCTAAACTCGGATTAAACAACATTAGTATTTGCTCTAGTATTTGTAATTTTTGATCTGTATTAGAACTCCAAATATCCACATTAACTGTAAGAGTATATGGTGTAGGCATTAGTCTTTCAACTGTATAGTTTTTGCCTTCTTTGTTTAAGTACTCGTTGCCATCAGCGTCATATGCTTGTTCGCGTATGTTAACTTTGTTGATATAACTTGAATCAGCAAGTCTTGCTGTATCCATAGCTAAAGCTGTGATATAAACACTCATGCGTGGTGCACTAGGTATTTTGTTTTCGCTATTGTCACGGATTATGTTTGCAACTTGTCGTGTAAGGTCGCCATACATAACCGGTATCTGTGTAAGATTTCCTTTGCTGTCTTTGTAACTAAAGTTACTCATAAGGCGTACCATTTGTGTTATATAGCGTCTTATCTGTCCGTCATAAAAGTGTTGCATATCTTACCATCTTCCCCACTTTTCTATTCTTCGAAACATTTTTTCATTTCGAAAATAAAGACCCAGTCTTTTAAATTCACGATTTAATTGTTCTACATGAATTTTATCTATGCCTTTGTGTTTCTTAGCAGATAAGAAATATTCTGACATTATTTCTTGACTTAGATTTTCGTCGTGTTTTTCCCTGTAGGCGTTCCACACTTGTTGCATTTGTTCTCTATTTCTTATTTTTTTCAATGCTCTAAGTACAAGGTGTTCATCAGTACCCCACCAGTCTGATCTTGTCCAATCACCTAGACCAAATAAATTTGGATGCATACCTTTGTAAAATTCATCTACGAGATCTTGTACTTCCCCAGCAGCTAATGGCTCGCCTTCTTCTCCATCTTCACCTTCTTTACCATCTTTGCCTTCAGAGTCAGAACCGCCTCCAGAACCTATTTCAACAATTCCAACAATAGTATCTTGATTTTGGTTATCCTGCACATAAGCATCTATTTTTATATCTGCAGGAGTTCCTGCAATAGCTCCAACTGCTTTTCCTGTTTTTGGATCTATTAAAGCCCCAGCCATATCGCCGTCATCCTTTACGGTTAATTCTTTTAATCTATCCTTGTCAAAATAGTTAGTGCGCTGATCTCTTTTAAATTCGGTTTGAGCATCATCAGCTAACCATTGTTTGTATTCTAATATTCTTGAAGCAGAAAAATCAACTGTTCCAATAACTTTAAAGTCGTCTTTTGCAAGTTCTTCTTCGCCGTCTAACGAAGGTAATACATCTTCCAATGGTCTTTGTTCACCGTTTTTATCTACTGTTGTTATAGATAATATTTTAAAAGGCTTAGGAACCTCAGGAGCATATTGCTCAATGTAGTCTTGCATTTTTTTGTATACAGCTTCTTTACCTTTTAGCAAAAGACTATAAGGAACTTTATCTACAGAAAAAAGATCTTTTTGTGAGTCTACTTTAATTACAAGTTTGAACAAGTCAGAATCATCATAATCAAACATTTTCTTTGCTGTTTGTTCTACTATTTTTATATCTGCATATTTCATATTAAATCTCTCTAACTAAAATCCGGTAACGGTATTACATTAGGACTATTGTCTGAATCGTTACCTGGTTTTTCTTCATCGTCATCACCGTTATCATCTGGTGTTTCATCTGGTTCTGGCTCTGGCTCAGGCTCAGGTACTACTGGTTCTGGCTCAGGCTCAGGTACTACTGGTTCTGGTTCTGGTTCTGGTACTACTGGTTCTGGTTCTGGTTCTGGTACTACTGGTTCTGGTTCTGGTACTACTGGTTCTGGTGTAGTTGTATCAACATCAGGTGTTTCATCTGGTTCTGGTTTGTTAGGCTTATCAGGTAAGTTAGGAACTACTACTTGATTTGGAAATTCATCATCAAAATCATCAGAGTCATCTGAGACATCAGGCTGCTCAGGTTGTTCTGGACTGTCTGTAGATACTTCAGGAGGATTTAACACGCTATCTAAATCATCTTTAGATTGTTGATCAATAGTTTTGTTAAGCTCAGGATTACTATCTAACATTTCTTGTGCTTTTTTAAATTCACCGTTTTCTATTGCTTTTTCAAATTCTTTAACATCGTTGTCAAGATCTGAAGACCCAGATCCAGGTTTTTTATTACCCGTTCCGTCACCAGGCTTATCACCATCGCCTTTATCATCGCCTCCGCCTTGCCCACCAGTAGGTGGAGTGTATCCTGGAATTTTTCCTTTACCGTCTTTATCGCCAGTACCAGTACCATCGCCTTTATCACTACTACCAGTACCATCGCCTTTATCGCCGCTACCAGGACCGTCGCCTTTGTTACCAGCCTGATCGCCGTCACCTTTTTTACCTTTATCGCTGAGGCCGTTTTTATCTGATGTACCACCTAGACCGTATTTTGTCATACATGCTCTTATTGCAGCTTCGTGCTGAGGATACATTGTCATAAATTCTTCTGCACTTTTTATCATCATACTTTTGTTTCGCCAACTTACAGTAGGTCTTGCACTTCGTTTTAATCCATAACATATACGGCCTACCGGCGTGCCACCTAGTACAGCAGCCTCTGGCGGTGCTGGTTTCCCATCATCTTTATAAGGTAAATTGTTTAATTTGTCGTCACTAGGAACTTCTTTTTCAACTAGTTTAATGTCTTTATATCTCATTATTCATCTGCCTTAGGTCTAAGTGCTTTACTCAAGCTCTGACGCTCTACTACGTTTTCGCCGCCGATAGTATTAGTTGTACTATTGTTTATAAATGTACCTTTTTGGTTTGTTCTATTGTTTGTACCAGTCAGTGTCATACGTACATTATCTTCTTGTTTGACCCAACGACTGCCGTCATATCTAAACAGTCTATTAGGAGAAAAATCAGTGCGTAGGAAAAAATCACCTACAGTAGTATTAGTAGGAAAACTAATACCATGTCCAAAAGATTCGCCATTGGTCGGTATTCCGTCGCCTAGTAAATATCCGTTGTATCCTGACTTAGTAGCTGAACGCATCGTATCAGGAATATCATCACCATCTGTGTCTACTAGTTCTGTATTACCATTTTCATCTAATTGTAAACTAAAATAATGACTAGTATCATATCCTGCTTTTGGTGCATCAGCTTCAGCTTGTGCAACTACAGCATCGTTAATTTGCATCTCTTTATCATATGTACTTAATAAACTACGTAGTGTATCTCCACCTGTAGCACCTTCTTCTGCAGGTAAGTCTAGTATTTCTTTGAATTCTTGTGAGTCTACTATTTGTTTTAATTTTAATCTGTATAAATGCGGATACCAAGATTGTGAAAATCCTTCTGCTGCTCGATTAACATCTTCTACAACATAAAAACGTTTAAGAGCAAATGCATAATCATTTAGTGCATATTCGTCTTTTAAATGAGGCAATTCAATAACATCACCTGCTATTACTTTTCTGCCAAGAGTTTTAACACTACTATTAATGTGTATTGTTAAGAATAATGTATCATTACTTAAAAACAATCCAAATTGACTAAGGTTAAAGTCTATATCTTGTACATTATAAATGCCACGCATTGTATAAATGTCTGGATCATACTTGCGATCTCTGTTTTCTAAGAACAACATGTCTTGTATGTTTGTTTCTTTTACAGCGTCATACCGTGGCTGATCAGCTGTAGCATCTGCTTCACTAGGATTTTCAGCACCTAGGAACTTGTGTATATTGATATCTGTACCACCTACAGTGAACATTTCATAGACTTGTTTGTCTATAAATGCATAATCGTTACCGCGTTGTGGCTTGTATAAACTTAATCTTGGCATATACATATTTATCGTTAGTAAGTCAATACGATAAATACTAATGGAGACTTAAACTATGGCAATACAAAAACAAGAAATATTTGATTACGTACACGCAATGCTAGGCGGAGGCATGATCGATGTTGAACTCGATCCTATCCATTATGAAACAGCGTTAAAGAAAGCACTTACACGCTTTAGACAGCGTAGTGATAATTCAGTTGAAGAATCTTATTTCTTTATGCCCACGGTCATTGATCAAAACGAATATACTCTTCCAAATGAAATAGTTGAAGTTAGAAAACTATTTAGAAGAAGTGTAGGATCACGAAGTGGTGGCGGAGACGGCGGCAGTATATTTGAACCATTTAACTTAGCATATACAAACGCATACTTACTAACAAGTTCTAATATGGGCGGACTTGCTACATATGATATGTTTAGTCAATACCAAGAATTAGTAGGAAGAATGTTTGGTTCATTTATCGAATTTAAATGGAATACACAAACTAAAAAACTTACTCTATTACAACGTCCACGAGCAGAAGAAACATTACTATTGTATTGTTATAACTATCGTCCAGATGATCAACTTATGAATGATTATCTTACACAGCAATGGATCAAAGATTATACACTTGCTAGTTGTAAGTATATGCTAGGTGAAGCAAGAGAAAAATTTGCTACTATTGCAGGTCCTCAAGGCGGAACTAGTTTGAACGGACAAAGCCTAAAAGCTGAAGCACAAAGCGAGATGGATAAACTTGAAGAAGAAGTTAAAACACAAGTTTCAGGTGGTGCAGGATATAGCTTCCTAATAGGCTAAAAACCTTCAAAGTTAACGCTAACGATTTTGGTTCTTTGTAAATACGTTATAATGAATCTTTCTGATTACAAACAAGAGTACAGACTATTTTATATGGTTAAAGGCCATTTAAATACAAGTCATACTACTATCATGCTAAGTGCAGATAGTTATTTCCGTAGACTTTGGAACAACAATGAAGCCTATTTACGTGAAGAGGGGTTTGAAGAAGCCTTCAAAAAAGTACTTGACAACTCATAAAAAATACCTTATAATAAACACTAAGACTATAACTTAGGAAATATTATTATGATTATTGGCATATGTGGATTAATTGGTAGCGGCAAAGGCACAGCTGCTGATATTCTAGTTGATGAACACGGATTTACAAAACTGTCTTTTGCAGATAAACTCAAAGATGGTGTAGCTACTGTATTTGGCTGGGATCGAGAAATGCTCGAAGGCGAAACTGACAAAAGTAGAGAATGGCGAGAGAAAAAAGATTCTTTTTGGAGCTCTGAAACTGGCCGCACTATTACTCCAAGACTAGTATTGCAAGAATTTGGTACAGATTGTATGCGCCACGGATTTGATGACGGTATTTGGGTTAGTCTTGTTAAAAAACAAATTACACAATCTCCGAACACTAATTTTGTAATACCTGATGTAAGATTTCCTAATGAAGCAAATATGATTAAGAGTATACACGGCGAAGTATGGCGTGTAATGAGAGGTCCTGATCCTGTTTGGTTCCGTATGTATCAAGATATTGGAGTTGAGCCTAAGGACGTCCACGAAAGCGAATGGCGTTGGGCAAACGTAGATTTTAATGCACAAGTAAGCAATAACGGAACACTAGACGATCTTAAAAATCAGGTACAAGGTCGCCTTGCTTCCACTTTACACCCTGTTTCTGCATAATACGTTGACAGTTTGCACATATAGTTTTAAGGTTACTAGGCCTACAATTATTTAAATCACCGTCAATATGAAACACATTAAACTGTTCTTCGTATTTTGAATGGTAGTTACATTTTTCGCATGAGCTCTTTTTCTCATAACCTCGTTGTCGCCATTTAGGAACTCCGTGATTTAATCCATTACGTAAGCAACGCTCACAAAGTTTTCGATAGTAGGTTTTGTTGCCTTTTTTATAATTAACGGCCGCAGGTCTCTGTTTACATTGGCATAAAGGTCTCATATTGTATTTACCTCACCTTTTTGGTACCTTTTTATGGGGATATATACGTACCTTTTTTTTCATATCTGCTAAATACATATAGCAAAAGATTCCAACAGGAGAAATAATATGGCTTTAACATCACCAGGAGTACAGGTTAGCGTAATCGACGAAAGTTTTTACACACCAGCTGAACCAGGTACAGTGCCTATGATTTTTGTTGCTAGTGCATCAAATAAAACAAATGCAGCAGGAACAGGAACAGCACAGGGCACACTAAAAGCAAATGCAGGGAAACCTTATTTGCTTACTTCACAAAGAGATTTAGCGGACACATTTGGAGATCCGATATTTAAAACAGATAATAATAACAATCCAATTCATGCAGGCGAACTAAACGAATACGGCTTACAAGCTGCTTACTCACTATTAGGTGTAAGCAACAGAGCATTCGTTGTACGTGCTGATATTGATTTAGGAGAGTTAGAAGCTACAGCGGACGCACCAAGTGCAAATCCCTTAGCAGGCACATACTGGTTTGATACAGATGGTTCAAGATACGGTATACAGCAATGGAATAGTAATGCTGTTAATACTACAGGCGGACAAACTTTTACAACAAAGACACCTACAGTAATTTTTAAACAAAATCAAGTTGTTGATTATGATGGAGGAGATTATACTCCATTAGGTTCACTTGGTGCTATTGGTGATTACTTAATAGTAGCAGTTACAACTATTAATAAATTATGGTATAAAAATACAAGCGGTGCATGGGTAGCAGTTGGAAGCAGCGATTGGATTAAAAGTTGGCCTACAGTAAAAGGTAATAACGCAAATCCAAGTTTCGCAGAAACAGCAGATATTACAGTAAACGGCACTACAATATCAGTAGGTGCAAATACAGTAACTGATGTAGCACAATCTATTACTAACGCATTAATTCCAGGAATTAGTGCAGCTGCAGTTGACGGATTTTTAGAAATATACAGTGATGGAACAAGTTCAGGTGCTGATGATTCAAGTACAGGAGGACCAGTTGTAATTGGTGGTGACGCAACTAGACTTTCAGAGCTTGGTATTACAGCAGGATCTTTCCTTCCTCCAGCATTACAAATTTCAGCACATACAAGTGTTCCGACTTGGAAAACAACTGATACTGGAACTTCAAGACCATCTGGTAGTATTTGGTTTAAAACAACAGTTCCAAATGGTGGTGCAAAACTAAGTGTTAAACTTTGGAATGCAACTACATTACTATGGGACGAAATTTCAACAGCAATGTATCCAGATGCAGCATCAGCAATTTATGGTTTAGATTCAACAGGCGGTGGAGCAAACCTAGCAATTGGCGACTTGTATGCTAAAACTAATGTAGCAAATGATGCTTTAGCAATGGGCAATTTTACAATTTTCCGTAGACAAGCAAGTGGCGCAACTAAAATTAGTAGTGCAATTATTACAGGTGCAGTGCCAGGAGCAGGTACACATAACTTTACAATGTCAAGCACAAACAAAGGCAGTGCTGCATTTAGTACACCTGTTACTGTAAATGTTACAGTAACTGGTAGTGCAAGCGGTGATGCAGAACTAATAGCATCAGCTATTACATCAGCAGGAGTTGCTAACGTAAGTGCAACAGTTGATGCATCAAACAGAGTTGTAATTAGCCATTCACAGGGCGGAGAAATTAAATTTGTTGACACAACTGGATTATTAAATGCAATGGGATTCAAACCATTTGTAAGCACAGATGCAACAACTACAGCAAACTTAGTATTTGTAGATGGTACAACTAATGCTACAAGTCCAAAGCAATTCCAAGCTAGTAACTGGCGTGTACTAACATACACAGCAAGTGCTGATGCTGTTACATCATTAGCATCACAAGGCCAATTATGGTATAATTCAATTGTTGACGAAGTAGATATGCTTTATCACAATGGTACAACTTGGGTAGGATATGGAGATTCAACAGCATATCCAACAGCAGACCCAGAAGGACCTATTGTTTCAGCTACTATGCCAACACAACAAAGTGACGGAAGTGCATTGGTAACTGGTGATCTTTGGATTAGTACAGCAGACTTAGAAAACTATCCAACAATATATCGTTACAATGTAGATATTTCAGGAACAACAGCACAAAAATGGGGTGCACCATTAGATAGTAGTGATCAAACTACTGAAAACGGCGTACTATTTTCAGATGCACGTTACGGAACAGGACCTGGAACAACAACAGTTGCACCAAGCGGAACTATTCCAGCATTGTTAGCAAGTAACTATTTAGACCCAGATGCACCAGATCCGGCACTATATCCAAAAGGTATGTTGTTATGGAACCTAAGACGTTCTGGATTTAATGTAAAACGTTTTGAGCGTAACTACATTGATACAACAAGCGAAAACAAACGTCAGTCAGATGAGTCAATGGAAAACTATTATCCACATAGATGGGTTACAGAATCAGGTAACCAAGCTGATGGTTCAGGTAGTTTTGGACGTAAGGCACAGCGTAAAGTTGTTGTACAAGCGTTACAAGCAGTAGTTAATTCAAATGATGATATTAGAGATGATGAATCAAGATTGTTTAACTTAATGGCAACACCAGGTTATCCAGAACTAATTGGAGAGATGATTAGCTTAAACAATGATAGAGGCTTAACAGCATTTATTTTAGGTGACTCACCATTCCGTTTAACACCAGATGCAACATCATTAAATGATTGGGCAACAAATGTTAATACAGCAGTTGAAGATAACGACAATGGATTAGTTAGTAGAGATGAATACTTAGGTGTATTTTATCCAGCAGGATTTACAAGTGATAACTTTGGTAACAATGTTATAGTTCCAGCTTCGCACATGATGCTAAGAACTATTGCACTAAGTGATCAAGTTAGCTATCCATGGTTTGCACCAGCAGGCACAAGACGTGGCGGAATAACTAACGCTACATCAACAGGCTATGTAAATGCAGAAGGCGAATTTGTTGCAGTAGCACTTAATGAAGGACAAAGAGATACATTGTATTCAAGTGCTGTTAACCCAATTACGTTTATTACAGGTGCAGGACTTGTTAACTTTGGACAAAAAACTCGTGCAAGAGGCGCAAGTGCATTAGATAGAATTAACGTAGCACGTTTGGTTATCTACTTACGTAGTCAACTTAACACACTTGCTAAGCCATATATCTTTGAGCCTAATGATAAAATTACACGTGATGAGATTAAACAAGCAGCAGAGAGTTTGTTACTTGAGTTAGTCGGACAGCGTGGATTGTATGATTACCTAGTAGTTTGTGATGAATCAAACAATACTCCAAGCAGAATTGATAAGAATGAGCTATACTTAGACATTGCTATTGAACCTGTAAAAGCAGTAGAGTTTATTTACATACCGCTAAGACTTAAAAATACTGGAGAAATATCAGGACTTTAAACTGATAAATATATATAACAGGAGCAGACTAAATGGCAATTTCAACACTATCAAAAATTACAGTTCCACTGGCTAGCGGAGATTCCGCTAGTAATCAGGGACTTTTAATGCCAAAGCTACAGTATCGCTTTAGAGTGACACTGGAAAACTTTGGTATTAGTACACCAACAACAGAACTTACAAAACAAGTTATTGACGTAACTAGACCTAACGTAAGTTTTGAACAAATGACATTAGACGTATATAACTCACGTGTGTACCTAGCAGGTAAACATACTTGGGAACCGATTACATTGAACTTACGTGAAGATGTAAACAATAATGTACAAAAACTAGTTGGTGAACAACTTCAGAAACAATTTGACTTCTATGAGCAGTCAAGTGCAGCATCAGGACAAGATTATAAATTCGTTACACGTATTGAAATCTTAGATGGCGGTAACGGTGCTAATACACCAGCAGTACTTGAAACATTTGAACTATACGGTTGTTACTGTGAAAGTGCAAACTACAACAGTTTAGCATATTCAAACTCAACCGATCCAGTAAGTGTTACACTAAACATTCGTTACGATAACGCAATCCAGTCACCACAAGGTACAGGTATTGGTACAGCTATCGGACGTACAACTAACACTCTAGTTACTGGCGGCGGCGCATAATAAAAATAAAATTCATTTAGTCTTATTAAAGGGAGCCAGTGCGCTCCCTTTTTTCTTTATATACACACTTAATTTAGTTGGATAAATATTAGTATGGCAAATAAATTCAATGCATTGCTCGATTCGATTGCTAACGGAGCACTTAATCCAAAAGGAAATTTAGCAGATTTCCAACACGCTTCTCGACTATATGTTGACGACGGCTTACGTCTTGCACCGAAAGCAAAATTTACTTATCATGTAAACTTTGAAATAGCATTAGAAGCTAAAGGTATACTTCCTGCATTGTTTGAAGGTCCGGGATTAAATGAAATCGGAATGCTAGTTAAACGTGCTGACTTACCTAAGTTTAGTGCAAATGTAGAAACTAGAAAAAAATATAACAGACAAAAGAATTTCCAAACTAGTGTTCAGTATGACCCAGTAAACATTGATTTCCACGATGACAATCAAGGGTTAACAACCGCATTACTCCAAGCATATTATAGATATTATTTTGCTGACGGTAACCAACAAAAAGACAACGGTAGAGCATATGGTACTAATCCTCATAGTACATATGAAGGTGTTAGTAGAAACCAATACAAGTTTGGTATGGATGTAAACAATCCTGGAGTACCATTTTTTAAATCTATAAAAATTAGTGTAATGTCGAGGAAAGAACATTTAACATATACCTTAGTTAATCCAATTTTAACTAATTGGTCACATGACACTGTTGATAATTCCGATGGCGCCGGCACTATGACTAACAGTATAACAGTTGCATACGAAAGTGTGTTTTATGATCAAGGTCCTACTACAATAGGCGGACAAGGAGATCCTACCGGATTTGGACAAGACCATTATGATACAACTCCTAGTCCTATTACACTAGAAGGTGGTGGACAATTAGGACTTGGCGGAACAATAGGCAAAGCTATGGATTTATATTCATTTATTGCAAGCGGTGGTGCATATAATAATCCATTACTAGTAGTATTACAAGGCGCACAACTTATTGGCAACATAAGAAATTTAAGCAAAGAAGGTATAAGACAAGAGGGCTTTAATATACTTACTAGTGCAATTGGACAAGCCACAGGAACAAATGTAAGCGGAGTTGCTCAAACATTTTTTCCAAAAAATAGCGGGCGTGGCGGCAGTAAAGATTTATTACTAGCAGCGGCAGTTACAGGAGTTGCGGCGGCAGTAACTAGTAGTAAAAGTTTCTTAAAAAATAACCCTGCAGCATTATCAAGTGCAGTTGAAAGACAAGGTATAAAAGATATACAAGCTAGTACTGGAGTTTCTAGAGCACAAGCTCAATCATTACATAATGCACAATCATCCAATCCAAATTATATGAGATCATTAGAAAACAAGGTGACCGGAACATGACAAATAGCAGTTTACCAATACAACCCCAAAGTAACGATAAAAGTGTAACAGAATTTTTTGACAAATATTTTACAGAAAAATTATCTTTTAGTACAAACGAAGTTGATGCTGTAATTGCATTTTTTGAAAAAAGAGGATTTGATAGATCAGCGGCAATTAGTACAGGTACAATATTACTTCAACAAGCAAAATTAGATGATATAAAAGTGTTTGTATTACTTGATACATTAAAAGACTTTGATGAAACAAAATTAAGTGCAGTGGTTGCAGAGGTTTTAAACTACAACAGAATTAACACTAGCACATTAGGATTTAAAAGTGCCGCTATAGTAGACACACTTGAAAAACGTAATGTAGTAGTGTAACATGGCTAGATTTGCACAGGGTAAATTTAACTGTAAATTTCCAGAGAAATATATAGGAACTAAGACACCAACTTATAGATCAAGTTGGGAATTTGCTTTTATGAATTTCTGTGACAATCATCCAGCTGTTGATAAATGGGCTAGTGAAGCTATTAAGATACCATATCGAAATCCTCTTACTGGAAAACAAACAATATATGTACCAGACTTTTTTATTGCATATGCTGATAGGGGTGGTAAACAAAAAGTAGAACTTATAGAAGTTAAGCCTGCTAATCAAACTCATCGTAATAAATTAGGGCGTAGTAAGCATAATCAAGCGGCTTGGATAGTAAATCAAGCCAAATGGGAAGCTGCATATGCATATTGTAAGCAAAATAACATACAATTCCGCATAGTCACAGAGGACGACATTTTTCACAACGGTCGATAAGGATCCGATAAATAAGTGTGTATATTAAAGGTACCACAACATGACTAAAAAATTAGAAGAACTATTGAATTTACCAGATTCAAAAGATCTTGTAGATCAAGACAAGAAAAAGTCCAAAGTTCAAACAGCTATCGTAGAGCAAGAAGAAACTCTTAGAGATATTGCTGAGTTTGATAAAATTGCTAGTGCATTACCTAGTGTTAAAGGGCTTGGCGAAAAGGCAGATTCAGAACTTAATGATATTGCAGAACGTGCTTTACAAAGCTATGAAGATCTAATGGACTTAGGCATGAATGTTGAATCTAGATACGGCGGTCGAGTGTTTGAAGTTGCTGGTAGTATGCTAAAAACAAGTCTAGATGCTAAGGTAGCTAAAATGGACAAGAAACTTAAAATGATAGAACTACAACTTAAGAAGGAAAAACTGGACAAAGACACTTCAGGTAATGAAGGTGATATTGTAAACGGTGACGGATATGTTGTTACAGATCGTAATAGTTTACTTGAAAAATTGAAAAACATGGATAAATAGTTTATAACGGGAACAACATTATGAAAAAATTTACAGAATTCTTAACTGAGTCACAAAAAACATATAAATTCAAAGTGCGTGTAGCAGGTGAGCTACCAGA
>Ga0209603_1000654_pt1 | contig 40450 bp, 46 predicted proteins | sample COGITO_mtgs_1206_FD_184812 | JGI IMG/M metagenome (GOLD analysis project Ga0209603, IMG submission 184812) | Pelagic marine microbial communities from North Sea - COGITO_mtgs_120607 (SPAdes) (version 2) | ecosystem: Environmental > Aquatic > Marine > Epipelagic ...
TGTTCAGTGGATATGACACCACGTTTTCCTGTAATGGGTTTGGTCGTTTGAGATAACAGAATTTAATCTTGTCACCATTCTTGACCAGTTCGAACCTCTTACCCAGACCCTGCTTCTTGACTTGTTTATTAAACAAGAGTGCACCACGAACATGGATCGGGGTACCCTTACTGTAGACGGTCTTGGTGTTGTGCCACTTGGTTATGTTGGTGACACCACGAGGGAATGAAATATCTTCGGGGGGCATTTTCTTGAATGCTTTCTTGAAGTCGGCAATGTGTGCTTGGGTAGCAGTCTCATCTGAGTTGATGATAATACCGAACGTTTCCTTGAATGCATTACGGACAACCTGCGGTGTACTAGATTTGATTGCTTCGATACCCATCATCTTTAACTTGGGGGTCTTGTACTGGACACCCTCGTTGTTGTGGACGTTGAGAATGTATCTCTTCTTGGCAGTCCAGATCCCACGAGAGGCAATCACCTCACGTCCCATCTCCATACGGTTATCATATGCACCAGTGACTTTTGCCATAGTATCGTATGACTTTACCAGAAGTTTCTCGAAGTGGTCTGCACAGATCTTGTCAAGAAACTTAACTGGATCTTTGGGGTTGAACTGGTCAACCAGTGCACCCATTCGAATGTAAACGGAGTCAGTGTCAATCGCAACAACGTAGTCTTCGTCAGTCTTGAGAATTGTCTGCATCTCATCATTGACGGCACGTTCTGCCCACTTGATTGCCAACTGACCCGCAAGGGTGATACTCTCTGCCACACGTTGATCAAAGTAACGGAAGTACTTGTTACCTAGTGCACCATAGAGGGAGTTCATAAGAATCTTGATTGCCATCTGCTGATTGTTCAACGAGGTGATCTTGTACTCAAGTTCTTTAGTAGGATTGTTTTGGTTCTCTTGCTCCAGACGTAGCATCTCATTCTTCACAAGTCTACGTTCTGAGTAATACTTCTTAATGATCGTGGGAATAACACCCTCACGTGCGTGTGTGAATCTTACACCAGTAGGTGCGACAGAGTAACCGTCTTCACTGATAGTGGCAGATCCATCAAGAAACTTATCAACACTCACGTTGTTAACGAACCCGTCCATGACAGTTTCGGGTGACATGTTGTATTGTACAATGATGTTAGGATACAGGGAGTTCAAGTCGAACGAGGTAACCCAGTCATGAGATCCAACCTGTGGTTCTTTAACGTAACCGCCTGGATATGGAGTCTTGGGTTTCTCTACCTTGGGTGGTACCGCAACCTTCTGCTTACATAGCAAACGGTAGATGATAGCATCCCAGATAGCAGTCGTACCCAGAGTGTCGGTATAGTTCACACCACCACGGTATGCCATGGTAAGCACCAGAGTAATTAGATCTAACTTCTCATCGATCTTGTGAACCAACTCCACGTCCTTGATGTTGTAGTCAATAAACTTCTGGTAGTCTTCCTTGTACAGAGTGAACAGGTTGCCATGCTCTTCATACGAGAGTTTGTTCTCACCAAGTTCTACGTGGGCAATGTGATCCAGTCTGTAGGATGCTTGTAGGTTGTAGGTAAACTTCTTGTAGACTTCAAGGTAGTCAAGTACCTCGATGCCTTCGATGTTATAGAACTGGTTCTGCTTACCATTCATAAGTAGGGTGCGTTCTTTGACGTTGCCCCACGGAGACCATTGCTTGACACGTTGGTCACCAAGGATCTTGAGAGTCCTGTTGATTAGGTATGGCATATCGAAGAACCGTACGTTCCAACCAGTGATTACATCTGGAGAGTGATGTCTCCAGTGCTCAAGGAATTTAGATAGTAGGTCATGCTCAGAATCACACTGCACAAACAATACATCGTCACGAGAATTCTCGTAGTGCTCCAGACCCCAGACACGGTAGATGCCATCGTTCTGTCGTAGACAAATACTAATGACAGGATACTCTGCTTTGTCTGGTTCGGGGAATCCGTCCTCTGACTCAACCTCAATATCAAGATTGTTTACACGGATCAGAGATCTGTCGAACTTGATGTCATTGGGGTATTGCTCTTGGATGTACTGTGCAATGTAGTTGGTGTTACCGTAGATAGACATGTTGCTCACATGTTCGTATCTTTTGTAGAAGTCGGTTGCCTCCTTCATGTTCTCGAAGGGGATTGCTTCTACCTTGTTGCCATCCAGAGTAGACCATGACATAGAGGATCCACCAACTTTAGATGGGATGAATAGGGTAGGTTCAAACGGAACTTTGCGTTGGGCAGGTTGCCCGTTCTGGTATCCACGTACCAGTAGGTTGTTTCCATAACGAGAAACGTTGGTGTAAAAATCCATAAGTAATCCTTCAATAATGTTTCATTATAACAAATAGGTGGGGCAATGTCAAGGTTTTATTACGTATATTGGTTCGATAAAGTTTAACTTCTTATCGTCCTCTACTCTGTAGTGATCTGACATGTCACTTGAATTTGGTCTCTTGGATATCATCATACCTACAACATAGTCTATGCCATATCGGTCTATGATATCTTTCTCAATATAATTACGTTTACCATTAACCACAGGGTCAACAATATTAATCATAACTTTCTTGCAGTGCTTCTTCATAGCATCCATAACAGGATAGAAGAATGTGTCTCTCCACTGGTCGTACTGGTTGTATCTTTTCCAAGACTGATCGTCTTCGGATGCAGATCCTTCTGCATACTTCTCGATTCCAAAATAAGGGGGTGAAGTAAACATTAGATCATATTGACCGTCACATATATTATCCCAGTCCATATCTTCGGCAGGTTTGTTATATATGCGTACCCTCTTAGATCCAGTCACCTCGAACCAATCACCATGATCGGTGAAGGTAGTTTCTACAGGAAACAATGGTGACTGCAATAACTCTTCGTATGCAACACACTGCTTCTTGTATAACTCATATGATTCGGTGTTGGGATCACATCCAAGATACTCTGAGGTATTATTAGATGTATAGAAACCCGCAAGTCTGTCACCCCATCCACAAGAGATGTCGATTACTTTCCTCGCACCTTCGGTCTCGTATATAGTTTTAGCAACAGATGGTTTGAACTGTGTAGCAACATATCCAGAGAGTCTGAACATAGCACGATACTTTTGCTCATCAATCGGAGAGGTTTCTCCTTTGAACTCACGGAACAGATACAACATCATAGAATGAAATCTTGAAGAGTATGGATTGTCCCATGCATATTGAGATGATGCGGCGGTAGCATGACCACAAGTGTAACGATTATCACAGTGGAAATGATTACTCACATCATTGAAGTTATGACCGCATGACATAGCATACTTAACTTCTACCTTCTCATCAAACTTATTACGTACAGTAGTAGGATCCAGATTCTTCTTGAGATTGGACTTGCTGTTACTGTTTAATAGTTTATTGAATGAGTCCGACATCTCATTTATAGTCGGTCTCTTGATAGGTAATGGGGGTTTGTGATTATTGACATAATCCTTCACCTGCTCCATAAACCAAACTGATCCAGTATGCTGATCATCTGGATGTGTATTACGTGCACGTATGTCCTGCCATTCCTTATGAGTGAACATAGGAACTTTGTATGGATTGTTACAGTAATCTATAATATTATCTTTCATGGTGACCATTATAACAGGTTAGACAGTAAATGTCAAGGGACAATATGAAATAATTTATGTCTCGTCCAAGGTTCATTTTGTTGCTCATCACTATATGAATGATGGTTTTGAGTCACCTTCAATTGTTTTGACATTACTTGGGTTGTTGGTGTATACCATTCATTCTTTTCTCTATATGGATCATATTCATTGAATGGTTTTCGTACATCCCAACCAAGATGTAGAGTGTCACAATGGTGCCACGGATGTACCGCAGTTACTTCCCTTCCCCTATACTTTATTTCTTCGAGTTGTAGATATCTTGTAGTATATGTCTGAAACAATCTATTGAGAACACAGTAGGGCCCACAGTTGATTGGGAAGTCTCGTTCTGATAACAACTCATATTGATATTGGGCGGTCTGTTTTTCAAATCCATAACACCCCATAAACAATCCAATGTTTAAATACAGGACATCCATCTCAATAAGTTTCTTGAAGTATTCGATGTCACCACCATTATACCAAGTGTCGTGTTCGAGTACAAGGAACATCTCATCCGTCTCGGATTGCATACGCATAAGTTCCCAGTGAGAACACATACCTGCCATCTCTGTTAGAGAATGCATGGGGATGTCTTTACCACCAAAGATTTTTGAATCTCCTTTCATCAAAGACTTTTCCCAGACGTATCTGTTCTTATGTTCTTCGAATTCGGGGGAGTCTGGTGTTATAGCATCGAACGTACGTATCTCAAGGATACCTGCGTCTGTTAAAGGTTTGAAGGATTCACGAGATAACTGTGCGTATTCTTCAGAGACTGGATCGTCTTTTATTATAATTTGATAAGCAATCATACTCATTATATATCCTATAGATTAGAGGGACTTGCATCCCTCTAAACTTGTCAATTAGACCAGTGGTGCTATAGCAATTGCCATGGTAAACATAGTAACAACTAGTAACATCACACTCCCAACTGACTCACTTCGACTGAAGCGTTTTACAGTTTTGCTTGGGTTCATGATTTTCCTCCACGAAAATTTATGAAATACTTATTTTTCGTGGTCGCTTCTCATCTGGCACGACAACCTTCAGACTGACTGACAGGATGCCATCGACATGTGAAGCACCGTTTACTTCTACGTACTCGGATAGTCGGAATTGTCGTTTGAACTGTTTTTGTGAGATTCCTTGATGGACATATTCCCTATCACGTTTCTCATGTTTTCCAGAAACCGACAAGGTTCTTTCTTTCTGTTCAATTTCTATTTCGTCCTTCGTAAACCCAGACACAGCAAGTTCGATGAGGAATTCTCCCTCTGCGACCTTTACTATATTATGGGGTGGGTAGTTGTCGTGAGAACTCCTACCGATGAAGTCCAGTTCGTTTAGTAGATGTTCAAAACCTACAAAAGTTTGTGGTGGAAATAAAGTTTTAGTCATAGTTTTCTCCTATTAAATAGCAAGTTAAATGGATACCCGACCTATTCGGCATATCCGACTGTATTTATACAAATTAGAATCTTAAAAACAAACTAATTTAAAAATAAATACTTGGATCTGGATCCCCTTCGACCCCGAAGGAAAAACTGACCCGACTGTCGTGGGGTATCACTTGATGGTGAGTCCCACGAGGCAACCATACATAGTCGCCTGGATTGAACCAGAATGGTTCATCGTTATTATGACCTTCCACTCGCATTTCAACGGATGCCAGAACTTGTACTAAAAACACGTCCATGGTATCACAATGCCAAGGGTAAGAGTCAGAATTCTTTCCAATGCCAGTAAAGGCAATGTTTGTAATTTTGTTTCCGTGCAGGGAAAATACATCCTGCATCTCTTGCTCGATATCACGAGCAAACTGTGGAGCAGACGGTCTATTATGAAAACAGTTAAGACCTATCCTAAATTTTTTACTGTTGGAATCAACCAACTCATCGGGATGAGTGTTGAGTAAATCTATATGCTTATTCCAGTCATATACATCTTTTACCTCAAGGGGGAGTTTACCAAAGAAAGGTTTCTTCTCTGATATCTCTTCATCTTTATTATCAAATATACCAAACATATTTACTGAACCCAACAAACAGGATAGACACACCAATAAGGATTAAAGACACCTAACATCCATGCAATAAGGATCCATAACGGAACCTTTACCCAGAGTTTATTCTTAGACCATTCTCTAAACTTAATAGCATAAGGTGCTAACTTTTCAAATATCCACTGACTCATTTATTACCTATATTATATTTAGGACATAGTTCCCATTGATCTTTATCTTTGAAACCAATGATCTTGATAGTCCTCATAGGTGCACACTCTTTTGCAACTTCTTTATTCTGGATCTCCACGAGTCCCCAGTCTTGTAGTAGTGTTGCGATTGTGTTCCTACGTTGTACATCACCGTCTTCGAGATTAGACTTCTTACCGTCTAACATGAAGAGTTCTTTGAAGTGTACAATGAAGTATCGACCTTGCTTGTGTAGAATATGACAAGACTGAAATAGTTTGTTGTCACGTCTACTGGCAATACCAATACGAGTTAATGTTTCTTTTACTTTGAGGAAGTCATCTGGTTCTGCGAGAGTAACCTCAAGCATCAACCCCGAATTCCATTCCACGATATTATTTTCTTCCACCTTTATCCACCTTATTAATTATTATGTTAAGTTGATCAGTGGAGAGTAGTGGCATAACTTGGCGTGCTTTATCCATGCTGTAACCATAATACTCTTTCACTTTCTCAATATTATTTTCCAAATCAGATTTAATCCATTTAGAGAAACGTTTTCGTTTCCTAACTATATTTATAAGAAAATGATATTGTAACTTAGCATCAAGGTGGTGATACCGATTCATCTCATTTGCGATTGCAACAGTATCGGGGAAGTAAGAAAGACTTCTGTTTGTAACAAATGGTACATACATCTTTTCGTGTTCGGGTAACTCCATGATATTCTTCTTAGTATCATTGATACTCTTGAGGAAATCAAAAGGGGATAAAGTCGTCTTGTTTGCACCAACCATTGATGTAGTCCTTTAAATAAAAATTACGAAGTTTAGTCATATGTTCGGGGTCAATCGCACCGTTGTATAACTTCAATTTGGTCTTGTTCTCATGTAGACTTATTAAGTCGTCTCTGTCAGTCTCAGTTGCATCTTGTAGGAATGCAAGTAAATTGGGTAACTCGTCAATATGATAGACCATATCATAATCTTGAGGTAGTCCCATATAGTAGGTTTGAGTATAGAAGTGGTTGTCTCTATACTTACCTTGTTCTAGATCATCAATCACTTGATCTAACTCTAAAGCAATATCGGGAAGAAACTTACCCATCTTGATATAGTATGCTCGTGAGTCCATGATAAACTCACACGCAGACTTGAACCTATCAATCGGATCACGCCTTACTGCAATACGATAAGAACCCTTGCGGAAAGGTATGTCGAACATATCACATTTCTTTGATACGTTTATGATCCTTTCGGTAAGGGGTTCAGCCAAACGATGACCACAGACCCTTCGGTATGCTTCCTTTAGAGTAGACATTCCATTCTTGGGACACATACGCACATCAATATTATTAGGAAAGTATAGGATATTATCCTCTCGCCCAATCTCAATACTGCCGTTCATATTCTTAGTAGTCATAATTGTATCACATTTATACCAGATTTTTGTAGAAATACGATACCATCATCGCATCTCAAATGTTTAGTTTTATAATATACTTTACTTATACCACTCTGATAGATTAGTTTAGCACAATCTAAACAGGGTGCTGTAGTAGTATATATGGTAGCATTATAGCATGATTCCGAGGACATTGCAACCTTTGTGATTGCATTAGATTCAGCATGAATTACTGTATCATATGTTACCAGATCATTTTTCTTCTCATCAAAATGTTCGCACTTGTTGTCCCAACCTGCGGGTTGTCCATTGTAACCAATAGATATAATCCTATGGTCTTTTACAATGACACAACCAACCTTGAGTCTTTGGGCATGAGAAAGATAGGCATAGTTCATTGCCGTTCTCATGTGTGCGAAATCCCATTTGGTAGGTTTATTCCTCTTTAATGAAAATACCATCTACCATTTTTCCTTTACGATCTTTAATATCAGCATAGGCAACTGCGAGGCAATGTGCCAGAGGTAACCCATTACGTTTAGCAATGTTAATTAACACCACCATGATGTCACCTATATCATCTGCCACGTCACGTTCTTTACATACGTTATCAGATAACTCACCGACTTCTTGGATCAACTTACATACTTGATCTTTATCAGTAGCACCCTCTATCAAGTTACGATCTTGGTGCCATTGCTCAACCTTACTAATCAGTTCTTCTAAAGCAGATGATGGAAACATATCTGTCTGTCTCATTATTTAATCTCCACGTTTGCCATGATCTCAGTCATACAGGCAACTAAGTTAAGTTCGTGATCTGCCACGAACGCATTTTTGTATTGATAGTCTGCGAGAATCAACACAAGTTGGGGAATACTGGCGGGTGCCACGTATTCATACATGCCATCATAGATGCCACGAAATATTGATGCGGGTTCCATGTCCATATTCTCTACTACCCATCCACGCATCTTCTTAAAATCTTTGCTCTTTAATGATCGGAAAAGGGCACTATAGTTATCATTTATATCACTTATGATACATCTAAGATTCAATGTACCACCAATAGAATGACGTTGCAACTCATTAAGTACACGTCTCCAGTCGGGAGCATGTTTCATAATCAACTGTGCAAGAGTATCTTTATTATACTCGACACCCTCACCCTTCAGTATCTCATCCGCACGGGTCATGAACTGTCCACACAATCCTGCCATAACTTTCTTAGAGAAGTTAAACTCGTAATTAGAACAACGAGAGTGTAGGGGTTCGATCACTTTGTTCTTGAAGTTACATGTCAGAATAAACCGACAGTTCTTACTGAACTCTTCGATGAAACCACGCAGTGCGGGTTGAGTTGATTGGGGATTAAGGTAGTCTGCTTCGTCAAGGATTACGACCTTATAACCGCCAGAGAGGGAGACGGACGAAGCAAACTGTTTGATCTTGCCACGGAGAGTATCAATGTTACCCTCTTCAGAACCGTTGATGACTATATAGTCAAGACCCAGTTGTTCGCACATGGCACGTGCGATTGTAGTTTTACCAGTACCTGCGGTACCAGAGAGTAGCATGTTCGGTAACTCTTTACCGTCAACTACTGCTTGAAATGTGTTCTTGAGATTATCGGGTAGGATAGTCTCGGATATTTTTTGGGGACGATACTTTTCGACCCAGAGAAATTCATCTCGCATAGATACTCCATAATTAAAAAGTGTTTCTTATACTATACATTGTACAGCATAAGAAACGTTTTGTCAATGTGTTTGTGTAGGTATTGTGTTACCAATACGACAGATAGTATTATCTGCTGTTACATACACCAGTTTAGGCATTACTACCCAATCGTCTGGTATATTTTCATATACACAGATGATGAGGTTATCACCTACCTCTGCCTTTCTTGCACCTGCTCCATTGACGGAGATGATGCCAGAATCTTCTTCTGCGAGAATGGCATAGGTTTCCCACCGTTCACCGTTAGTGACATTGTATACAAAAATATGTTCATACTCTTTTATACCTGCCGCTTTTAGTAGACCAATATCAATAGCAATGCTACCATCATAATCTAACTCAGTTCGGGTTACGGAAACCCCGTGCAATTTTCCTGTCAGAAATTGCTTACTCACGACTATTGCTGATCGTTTTGTAACTGCTCCACGAGTTGAATACACTCGATAGATTGGTCACGCAACTGCCCAATAGTAGAAAGTTCTTCTCCTTTAAAACCACCACGTTGTACAACTGTATCAATTACTGCTACAGTAGAACGTGCTACACGGTTTGCGAGATCCTGCAACACTGCCAGACGTTCGTCTACCTGTGGTGCTTCTGTTTTTGCTTCTTGTTTTGCCATGTTATTCTCCATAAGTTGATGCTTCAAGTGCGATAAAATATTCAATAGACGATTGCTTACTTGCAAAGTGTGAGATCCTCTTAGAAGATACCCCCACCATGAAGTCTTCATTGACTATCTTTAGGTTGTTAACGTTTATTACAAAGTTGAAATCAACTCCTTCATCATAAACTCCTTCTACAAAAGTGAAGAAACTATTAGACGTTGCATCGTCTTTGTCAATTACAGTTAACTTGACAGATCCACCACTCTTACCGTTTGGGGTAATCGAAATAAGATCATGACCAAGGACTGCACTTGCACGTTTCAATCTACTTAGTGTATCAGTATCTAAGGTAAACTGCACTTCTGGTTCTGGCATGATAACATCCTTTGTAGGGGACGATAACATATCGATGTCAGAGAAGAAGTACTTATTACCACGTAAACCCGTGGAATCAGAGATCACCACGTGCTTGTCTTCGAACTTCAGAGATGGGTTGTCTACCAATCCCATGATGTTCAAAAATTCATGTAAGTCATAAATACCAAACTCATTGGGTATAGACTCATCCAGTGATGCTTTCGCAAGGATGTTCTTTGCCATTGAGATGGTCTTCAGTTCGTTGCCTTCACGGAACACAATATTACTATTAATGTTTGCAAAGTTTTTTAGTACTCCAAGAGTACGATCAGATAATTCCATAATAAATCTCTCTAGTTTTAGTTAATATACGGTCATTGTAACACAAAGGAATCGACATGTCAACCCCTATGCTACTTTTAATTTGGAGAAGTTTTTCTCCTTCACAAATTCTAACTTGCGTTGGAACTGTGCGTCTTCCAATTCTGCTTTGTGTGAGATAACAAACACGTTGGTCTCTTCTCCCAAACTATACAGGATCTTCATTAGATTGTCAACCCCATCATCATCCAGAGATGAATCAAAAGTTTCATCAAGTATGAGTAAGTTGGTTGCCACACTATTCTTCATCTTAGCAATCTGTCTCCACGTAAATAGTAGGGACAAATCGATACGTTGTTTCTCACCTTCAGAGAAAGAATCATAAGAGAAGTTGTCACGGAAACGTGAACGTATGGTCTCTTGGAAACTCTCATCCAGATCAAAGTGGACGAAGAAATCTAATATCTGTAAGTACTGGTTAGTCAACTGATTGATGACAGGTATGTACTGTTTAATAATTTTGGTCTTGATACCAGTATCACGTAGCAACTCACTTGCCACTTGATTGTATGAGTACTGCTCATTAAGTTTGTACTTGGCATCTTGTGTCGTGTGCAGTTCATTGGACAACGTTTCGAGACTATCGTTTGCTTGTTTAAGATCACCAGTGTTATCTGATAGACCGTCAATCTCTTTACGTATTCTATCTACCTGCTTGTATGTGCGGGTGATAGTGCTGTTGTTATTGTTAACCTCGTTCTGCCAGTTACGTATTGCTTCTGCCATTGCAGTCAGTGATTCTTGTATTGATTCATACTCATCATTCTTGACCTTTGCTTTGGACATAGCATCGTTAAGATCTTTGGCACGTGCTTTTGCTTTTGCCACTTTATCTTTACGAATAGTCTCATCTATATCTTGGTCACATGACGGACACGTCTCGTTCTCTTCGAAGAACTTTGCCTCCTTAACTACAACCTTTGCCTGTGCTTTAAAGGTAGATAGGTATTCGTTTAGATCCTTTGACTTCTTACTTAGATCTGTAATCTGTTTAGTCAATGGTGGTTCTTTGGATGTAATATCATCAGATAGTTTTGTATTACGTGCTTGTAGAGTCTCCACCTCTGCCTGTAGTACTTCTATCTCTGTCTCTTTGTCCTTACGGTATGTTGCATTGACGGCAGATAAATCACGAAGATACTTCTTCTGTGAGTTAATCTTAGTCTTGACCAGTTCTATCTGGTGACTGTTGGATTGCATTTCACCCTTGAGTATTGACATCTTCTCCTTTAGGATGCCGTTCATCTTAGAGAATATATTGATGTCGAGTAGATCCTCAATCACCTCACGTCTTGCACCCCCAGATAACTGCATGAAAGGAACGAATGAACTTGATCCCAAAACAACAATCTGGTGAAACGATTTGTGAGTCAACTTGAGTATGTTCTTCTCAAGCATCTGCTGATACTCTTTGGCATGGGATGCTTGGTTCATCATGTTGCCACCAACCCATATCTCAAACTTGTTAGGTTTAATCCCACGTACAATCTTATACTCTTGCTTACCAATAGCAAACTCTACTTCTACTTCTGTGCCTTTGGCATTGATTGTATTGACCAACTGTGGTTTAGAGATCTTACGGTGTGGTTTGCCAAATAGAGCAAACGACAGTGCGTCCAACATAGTGGACTTACCTGCACCGTTTTGACCTACAACCAGAGTGGTTGGAGATGCGTCAAAATCTATGTTGGTAAATGCATTACCAGACGATAGAAAGTTTTTGTATCTAAGTTTCTGAAATTTTATCATATGCGTATTATACTATACTAATTAGTATTTGTCAAGTCCTTTATTTCCCAGTCCTGTTTTATGTCTTTTCGATATATCTTAGAGAACACATTAAATGGTATGTCCATATATCCGTTTGCTCTTTGGGTCATCGATCCATGAAAGTTCATATTACATGCTACGTAAATAGTCCCGTCATGCATTCTACTATCAACAGATGTACAGATGTAGTCTGCTCCAGTCATCTTCATGGTACGGGACACAAACCACGAAGTGATGTTATACTCTTCACTGTCTACGGCAAGTCTTGATAACTCATAGTAATTAGAATAGTCGGAATCTTTGCATCCATAGTAAAACCTACACCATTCTTCACCACACCTTTTTTGACAATAAGATGTATATTGTACAGCACCAATCAGATCATCACCATTAAACAACCCATAGTATTTGTAATCACGTATAACAGCATCATGCTCATCATATATTTTTCCAAGGTAATGGTGTTCTTCTATAATAGACTTTGCCATCCCCTTACTAATTGGACGTACATCAAAGTTAGACTTCACATGATTTCCATATTCTGTGCTTCGGTCATGAGTGTAGATATTTCTAACTTGATTCGATCTTTATCAAGGTCTGTGCTTACTGCGTCAACATATTCATTTACAAGTGTAGCAGTATCGTCAACCTGTAGGTTGTCACTCACATTCTCACCAAGGAAGTCTTTGAAGTCTTCGGCAATCTTTAGTTCGTGGATCTTCTGATCCTGTACACGACCTACAAACTTCTCGAAGTCCAGTACATCACCCTTGTTTACCACGATGATCTTTACAAACTTTTCGTCAAGGTAACGGAGATCTTTAAACTTCTTAGGTGGTCTACGTGAATCATAATAGATCTTTTCGTAAATAGTAATAGGATTGTGTATTGCTTCTAACTCTCTTGTTTTGGTATCAAGTACATGGAAGTGTTTAGGATCATCACAATCACTCCAGAAGAACTCATACTGAGCACCCAGATAATGAATGTTTCCCTGTGATGACTTGGCATGGAAGTGTCCAGACAATACGGACTCAAACCTATTAAACACAGAGGCGTCCATACCATCCTTACAGATTTGACCACGTGCCATCTCAAACCCTGCGAGTTCCAAATGAGCACCTACCCATTGCGAGGAAGTATTCTCAAGGAAGTCAAGAGTCTGTTTCTCGTTCTCTGGATTGATCCACGGCACGAGTGCCATCTTGAATCCATCATAGTCCATGTCAGTGGGTTCCATAATGAGATTCACTTCGTTCATATAATGCCCCTGCAATTCTTTCAGAGCATTTAGTTCGTTGGTGTTCTTATAGTAAACATCATGGTTACCCAGAATGATATCCATAGTAATACCATACTCACGTAACTTCTCAAGGAAGATCTTACGGTTGTGTGACAATGCTTTGAAGTTTACAGTCTTGCGGTTATCATAGTAGTCACCCAGATGGATGATCTGCTTGATATCATTTTCTAACAGATACGGGAAAAACACTTCTGAATAGAAACGTTCTTGGTAACCCATAAAGATGTCAGATGAATTTCGAGCACCACAGTGGGTGTCATTTAATATTGCTATTTTCATGGATTATAATAAATTACCTATTTTCATTTAAGTATACCCATTGTACCACAGTATAACGGGTTTGTCAAGCGATTGGTCGATCTACAAGGACTCGAACCTTGAACACAAGTTTAGAAGACTCGGATGATATCCAGTTTCACCATAGACCGTATTCAACCGCCTATACCATATGGTCACTAAGATCAGAATCAACGTTGACTGCACGTCTCTTGCGTTGCTTCTTCTCTTCTTGTGCGTATTCCTTGAACTGTTTGTCTGCTTCTTTTACGGTATCAATACGACTACGTAATAGTTCGACATAGTGTTGGTTCACTTCCTGTCCTTGATCTGGAGAGTTAGGTATAGTATTATCAATGAAGTGTTCAATACCTGCTTCGGATATAAACTTCATCTTGATATCCTGTTGCTTCTTCTCCTTCTGGATCCTACGCAGGAATGCGTACCATGAGATCTGAGTAAAGTATGCGAATGCATTTGGGTTACCAGATCGAGTGGCAGTCTCAATGTTGTAGTTCTCAATTGCCTTCAGACAATTCTCTACGGCATCCATGACCATCTCTTCTCTATAAGTGTATCTTACAAAGTTAGATTTGTGTGAGAGTCCCTCACAGATTTTAAGGAAACATGATGCGATGTAGTCTGGAACAATAGGATGCTTTTCACCCTTGTCCTTAGACTCCTTGACCTTAGTGCAGTAATCGACCACTGCAAGTGAGAACTCCTTGTTGTTTACGTAATGGGGTTTATCTTTTGGTTTCATTGTAGTTTCCTTGTTTTAATATATTATACCAAATCAGTCTGCACTTGTCAAGTGATTACAGACTCTTTCTCTCAAATCAGACGTAGAAAATCTATGATCCCTCTTATTAAAGTATATCTCTATACCTCGACTTGCACATATGGCACGTCCTGTGAATGTACCCGACTTATATTCGGCACCTATGATACGCACATCAAGTTGTAGTGCGGATAAGATGTCTTCCAGATCTTGCTCTGTAACGTAGGGAATGATTTCGTCAACATACTTCACAGCATTCAACTGAGAGTATCGTTCGAAGATTGTTTGAATGGGTTTGTTTTTGTTAGGTCGGTCTATACTTGGATCTACCTGTAGACCACATATAAGGTAGTCACACTGATCCTTTGCTTCTCTAAGCATTGATATATGACCTGCGTGTAACAGATCAAATGCCGAACATGTGAATCCTACTTTCATACAACAGAACCTATCAATTTAAATGCTCCCAACATACCAAAGAATACGACTGCTTGTACTATAGTAGCATATGCGATTTGACGCATAGGGTGGATTTCAGTCAACTTCTCTATCCAAGACTCACTTGGTGCTAAATTGACTACTTGTAGTATCTTTTCTTTCTTCATAAAAATAATTAAAATATCGCTTGACAGATTGAAAAATCTGTGCTATAATAAACTTAACGTTTGCCCCCCAGTGAATACATAATTAATGAATCGTTGGAAACTTCAAAACGTTGCTCTTTCCACCATCAGAATCACCACTGACTTTTTCTTCCCATTCTTCCCATGGATTATATGGTTCTGAATTACCTGCTTCGGTTAAGTCTTCTTCGTCATCAAACACATACATCTGCTCTATACCATCAAGATATTGTTTTACCAACTGATTGATAGGATTTGCGATACCCATGATCTTATCAACCTTAATCAATACGAATCTATCTGGATCATCTTGGTAACACATAAACAAACGAAATGTCCATATACGTGATGTATCATCATTCGTATGAAATTGAATCTGAAGAGGTGCTCTAACAATAAGATCTTCATCTGTCTCTTCAACAATCTCACAGATAATCTCTTCACCAGAGACTAACTTTAATTGTTTAATTTTCTTAACGTTATAATGCATCATCATTTTCCTTGGGGAGTTGTGTCCCTTTTAAATCTATAGGATAGACCTTATATCTAAACCCTTCCTTAGTATATATCTTAATCCTTTCGGCACTATGTTTAAGAGTAAAGTTCTTGTATCCTTTAGTATGAAAATCGTCTGCGATATCATATAACTTAGTTACTTGCCCGTTGTCTGATTGTCTGAGTCCTCGTCCGATTGACTGAAGTACTTTGACTTGAGATTTTGATGGAGTCCCAAACACAATATTATGAAGGTTGCGAATATTAATCCCAGTGCTAAAAGTCCCCAAAGAAGCGACAATAATTGCATCATTTTCTTTCTCCACTATTCCTCTGATTTTTTCACGGTCAGATGCATCGACCTCACCAGAAACATAGAATACCTTTCTTCCTTCTTCTACTGCCTCTCTGATCAGTTCGACTAATACCTTGCCGTGCTTTTCCACGAACTGAAACATCACAAGTGTGTTGCCTTTAAGGTCAACTGTCAACTTAGTAATGAATCGGTTACGTGCTTCGTTTGTTACAATGTAATCAATTTCTTCTTGGTAAGTTCTACCGTTCATCATGTGACATACATCATTATGATAACGCAGTAGTAAAACTGAAATATCCAGTTCTGCAAGTTGTTTATCTTTCTGCAATTGTGCGGTGGTAGTCACCGTGTTTACCTTACCGAATAAACCTTCGAGCACAAGTTTGTTGGTCTCTGTGCCGTCCAGTGTTCCTGTCGTGCCATATCTATATCTGGCATTGACACACTTATCCATCATAGTAGATAGTGACTTTGCTTTGAACAGGTGTACCTCATCTCCGAATATTGCTTCGAACTGTTCAAAGAAGTCCGTGCCAAACTTGTAGATAGATTGCCATGTAGAGATAATGATAGGACAATCCGTTGTCTTATCTTTACCAGAATATATCCTGTGACAGTTAGTCTCTACATCATATCCATAGTCTTCGAAGTCTTTATACATCTGCTCCACCAATGATGTAGTAGGTACGATGATTAAAGTTTTCTTAACGTTCTTTTTTTCCTTGACATATCGCATTAAATTGTATATAATAAAACTCTTGCCACTGCCAGTTGGAGATAGTAGTAAACATCGTTTCTGTTCGATACCATGTGTTACTGCTTTGTACTGATACTCTCTTAGATCAAACGGCATCTTCCAATCTTTCATAATCTTTATGAGTGACTGGTGATCTACGTTATTAGTCTGTGAGGGTATACCATATTTGGTATTGTCTACAATTTGTAGTGGATAGAATCGATCAGCACAAAACTTTTTCAAGTGATGATACAGACCCACGTTCATTTGTTTGGTGACCATGTTATATAACTTAACACGACCATCCCAAACCTTACGTTTGAACGCTGGCATATAACGATGGCCTGGAACGAAGAATGAGAAATGTTCCCTCAACTCTTGTTCTTGACCTGCGTTAGATTCTATTGCCATGTACGAGTGGTTTAATAATCTCACTCTTATGGTATTATCAATACCCATTACCCACCTGCTTCAAACTGTCTCCACCTTATCATATTACCAATAGTTTGATGTCTCCATTTGAGATTATCAACTATATCTGTCAATGTACTTATAATGGTTTTATAGTACTCAATCTTCTCTACAGATCTTTGTATCTCTGGATCTGCATTATAGTAGTACTCCATCTCACCTTTAAGTATCTTTAGTCCATTAAATGGATCTGGTTCCCAACCACTGGCAAGGATCTCTTCTTGAGACATCTTACCATTGTAGTACAACCACTTCTGTTTCAATAAAGTCAACTGTGCATTCTCTGCACGTTTATGTTGCAACTTAGTTAGTGATAGGTACTGCAAGTATTTGGCATGTAGGTTGGGGGTGTTCATAGACACATCATCTAATTTGTGCTGTCCAATCACACAGTCTTCTTTCCACTCTTTCAATATGCTTTCAAGATCTAACATTATATTTTCCTCATTCTGTATTATATATTATTCTATATCATATAGACTATATTATATATTATTCTATATTATATATTACGAAATTATCCTCGTTGGATATGCTCTACGCAATCCTCCCACCAATCAGTAAGAGGTCGCATTCTGTCAGAAGTATCTGCCATGACATAACTTAGAGTAATTCTTTTACAATTCGTTCTTGCACAATGGTATACATGTTCATTTTCTTCACGTGCACCAAAGTACCCTGCTTTACACGACCAACCCACCTTGTCTTGCATACGTACTTTCTTACCTTCTTTGTCGAGGTACTCAAAGTAACCGTCACCAGTCTCTGACCAAGTAAAGATCAGATTATGACCAACTGCATTCTCATTCGTATGCCATGCGATAAAACCATCGGGTGGATACATCTGAGACAATGCACTGTGACTTACTCCAAGTTCAAGAGAGAGTCTGTCGTTAATATCATTATACACTATTTTGTATTGAGAGTCAAGTCCGTTATAGTGATCTGGTTTTAAACAATAAGAACATGCGTTCTTGGGACTACCGTCATGATCTTCCATGATAGACTCAAGAAACTCATCTCCAGTCCAGTAGTCTGGGTTGTCTCCATTTAATTGATTATTAGTCAACGCAATCGGTTGATTTAAAAAGAAGTATTGGAACTCTTCAAGTATCGATTGTACTTGGGGATTCATAATATTAACGTTCTGCATTATTTTATCTCGAATGAACTAAATCTAAATCCTACTGTGAATGTTGGGTATACTACATCACCTGTGTTTGATGTCATAGTTATCTGACCGATATTGGTAGGTAAACAATCAAAGTATTTAATTTCTACGTTGTTGTTATTATGTGATGTGAGAATAATAAGAGTGATATCAGAATACGTTTGTGTCTTGGCACCACCTATTGTATTACTCTGTCCTTCATTGACGATACGTTCCAACCAACTCTGCATCTCTTTATATGACTTCATGTCTTCATCAAGAATAACTTCAAGTGATAGTTCAGAGTATGTGATCTTATCACCTGCCAATGGTACAGATGTAACACGTGCTACAGGTAGTTCTACTGGGTTGGCATTTGCGCCTGGATGTGTAACCGACTGAGCAAAGAACTGTAGGTTCTGATATTCTTCCCCAGATACAATAAACTTGAATCCTGTAGGTTGTAAGTAATTTTTGTTTGTAGTAAGTGCCATAGTAACCTCTTAATTATACCTCTATTTATACAAGTTATAAAGCAAAAAAAAGGGAGACCGAAGTCTCCCTTTAAAACAAATACTAAAGTATTCTTATGTGAGGATGTTGTCCACACGGAAGATACGGTAGTACTGGTTAGTCTTAGCAGTAGCAAGACCAGATGCAGGAGTCGCACCGACAAATGGGTTTGATGCCATTCCGTAACGAGTCTTAAATCCGATTTTTGGTTGGAAAGTATCTTCCCCAACTGCTTTAACCATTTGCAAAGGAACGTATGGGCAGTAGAATAAACCTGCGTCATATGCGTTAGTACCTTTGTAACCAACAGTGATGTAATCTGCTTGAGCATATGGATCGATATACACTTTGATACGTCCGTTTAGAGTACCTGCAAAAGTGTTACCTGTGTCATCAACCTGTAGGTTAGTAGACATAGCAGGAGTGTAATCAAGCATACCAGAAGCAGAAAGAGCAGTAGCAACATCTGAAGAACAGATTACTACGTTACCTTTACCACGTCTTGTTTCTTTAGCGATCACGTTACATTCACGGTCAATTTGTACTACAAGACCTTTGAATTTCTCAGCAGACCAACGTCCGTCAGCATCTGAAGAAAGATCAAAGATACCGTTCTTAGTTACGTTTGCTTGAAGAGCACCAGTTTTTGCTTGACTATTGATAGTACGGATAACTTCACGGTTAATTTCCGCAAGGATCTCAGTACTAAGAATGTTAGCAAGTTCAGTTTCTGCATCCAGACCATGAATTGCTTTAAGGTCTTGAGCAAGTTCTAAACTGTACTCTGCTTTAAGAGCACGACTCTTAGCAGTAACAGTTGCTTTTTCAATGGTGAAACCCATTTCTTCAAAAGCAGCGCCACCACTTGAACCATATGCTTCCATATTAGCAGTAGTATCACCAGTTCCTGTTCCACCTGCACGTAGTGCATCAGCACTGTCACCAGCGGGAGCAATCCCGTTGAATCCAGATACGTTATCTGAATCGTGAGTACCAACACCAGAGAAGTTAGTCTCTGCTTCGTTGAATAATGCTTCACGTGAAGATGTAGCACCTGCACCATAACGTGCCTTCATCGCAAAGATGAGACCAGTTGGGCCAGACATAGGTTGTACACCACATACGTCATATGCCATTAGGTTAGGCATTGCACGGCGTACAAGTGAAATTAACACAGGATCCCAAGTTCCGATTGAACCAGTATTAGCACCTGCTGGCGCTGCTTCGTTCAACCCACCGAAACCGTTGTGTTGTGAGCGTTCTTCCATCATTGCGATCTCTTGGTTTTCCAAGATAGCGGCAGTGACAGCTCTACGCTGGTGGTCTTTAATCTCGCCAGCAGAACTTTCGTTCAGTACTGGTGACCACTTTTCGATTAATTTATCGTAAGAGTTCATAATTGTTTCCTTAATTATAGTGTTTTAGATGTTTTTCTAATTGCAGTGAGATATGAGTCCATTGCACTTGAAGTTTCCAGAATTTGCTCTGGTTCCTCATCTACAATTTGCACATCTTCCACTACGGTTTGTGAGAAATATTGTTCTTTGATAGTCTCTACCTTAGAGGCAAAGTCATCAGAAAAATCAATGCTCTCACATAGACCTTTCAATTTCTCGATTTGGGTGTCTGCCAAACCACGACTTGCTTCTGTGATGATAGCATCACGTTTCAACAATTCGAGTTCTTCTGACAATTTAATAGACTCACCAGTTTGCTTGTTAAGAGACTCTTCGAGTTCCTCAACTTGCTCTGCTAATTCGTCAACTAAATCTACCTTGGACTCTGGCACTTCGATGTGGGATTCTACGAATAGATCCTTCATCTTAGTCATAAAGTTCTCAGCAATCTCAGTCCTAAGACCGTTCTGTACTGCAACCTTATTATCTTCCATCCAAGATTCAACTACGTAGTTTAAATAAGAATCTACTTTCTCAACAAGTTCGGACTTAATAGTCGTTACTTCTTCAGCAAGTTCTTCTTTATATTGTGTTTCGATACGAGACACTTCTTCAGACAACTTTGATTTCAACGATGCTTCAAAGATGATTGCTGTTTTGCTCTTGAATTCATCGGATAGAGTTGCCTCTGATTCCATGATTCCTTCGAGTTCAGCAGTTGTATCAATTGGAGATTCAGCAAGTGCTTCGTCTTCAAAATCTACATCTTCACCCATGACTTTACCGTATGATGCTTGTAGGTCTACTTTCTTCATAGAATTAAGTTTACCGTACATAGCAGAAATCATACCTGCCTTAGTTTTAGGAACAGGTGCTTTCTTAACTGCATCCGCTGCCTTATCTACTGAAGCAATAGAATCTACTTCAGAGGTAGGTTGAGCATCAACCGCACCACTGGATCCTTTTGGTTCAGATTTTTCTTCGAGGTTTTCCTCCACAATGTCGTTAATTTCTTCATCGTGAAGCGCAACTTCGACTTTTTTTTCTTCAGTCATAATTGACTCCTTACATATTAGATTTGATTAACGAGAGGAAATTTTTGAACTCTCGAATTTGTACAGCAGAACTGTATGCCTTCGGTGCCTTCTTGATTTCTGTCTCCATATCTTCAATTACTTGAGGTTCCAAAATACCGTTATTCCAAACCCAATCTACACCTTCCATAATACCATTAACAAAAGCATCTGGTGCAGATGGGTCTTGAACAATGTCCACAGTACTCAAGATGAAATCATCTTTAACGTACGCAACACCGTTTCGGTTCTCCAAGCTTCCCATACCACGAGTTGACACACCCAATTGTACACCACCTTCAAGCAAACCTTTTACGATCTTACCCATTGGAGTATCCAATATTTGTGCCTTTCCGATCACATCATTTCCCTCTAACTTGAGGTCTGTGATGAGATGCGAAACCTTGTCCAAGTTAACCGTAGGGCCTTCGGGATGATTTAGTTCCCCAACCGCACGTTTCTTGCTAACTTGCGTTTGAACGTACTGGTTTACTGCCCTTTCCATAATTGGTTTAGGGTAAACACGTCCGTTCCTGTTCTTTTGATCTGCTTGAGCAAAGATACCTTCGATGACATATTTCTTATCACCGTTCTCTTTCTTCTCAATCAGACATTCTAAATTTGTTTCTGTAAATTCACTGATTAGTTTCATTTCATTTTACCGCCAAGTTCGTTTACAGTAATTTTTAAATTCTTCTTTGCCTCTGCTTCAGTCTTGTAAGTGTCAAGTTTATCACCGTCAATAATAACAGTGAATCCCTTTATCTCCTTAACAATAGATACAGCAACCTTGGCAATCTTGCCACCTGCTTTACCAGAGAAGACAACTTTACCTTTTGGTGTATACTTCTCTCTTAGTTCTTTGAAACTTGGCATATATTAATTACTTGTTTTAATTAAAAGTTATACAGTTATTTATACAAATAAATATCTTAACAGAGAATTAATTTAATCCTCGTCAACTTCGTCTACAACAACGTCATCTTCTTCGTCTACTACTTCGACTTCTACAGTCTCGTCATCGTCAAATGCGTCATCTGCATCATCAAGATCCATTTCTGGTTCTTCTGGTGCATCATTAAAGATAGTGTCAGCAACAGACAACCTTTCTGCTTCTAAAGCATCATTCATCTTGTCACCTAAGACATTATCAAAGTGCTCTTTAGCACGGTTGAAGTTTTGCTGTGCAATAGCATCGATAAAACTATCAATGTTACCTACATTAAGTGCTTCTGCGTCTACTGCTACTTCTTCGTTATTTTCTACTTCACTCATCGTTTTCTCCTACTTTCTCAAAGTCATCGAAACGGTCTTCTTGACCGTCCCAGTTTAAATCACTATGCTGTGCTACGTAATCTCTGTAACTCATTAGTATTCTTCTTCTTCATCGGATCCACCCTTGGCATTCTCTGCCTCGACTTGATCCTTCATTGTTTCGATATCCTCTTCGGACATCATCATTACGTTCTTCATAACCCACTCACGTGAGAAGTATTCACCAACGTATTGACTTAACTGATCAAGAGTACTTAGTCTTTCTCTAAGTAACTCAGAATCCTTTAATTCGGTGAAGTGATTGTCACGGATGAAATCAATCTGAATATCATTCTTCCATGTCTGCCAGTCTTCGGGGGTGATAATACCCTTCAGTATAAGTTGTTTCTTCAGAATATTAGTAAACATTGTTGAGAAACGTTTACGTAATCTGTCGATAAACTTCTGGAACTTCACTTCGTCCCTGCTAATCTCAGTACTTCTACCAAGACTAAACTGCGTCTCTTGCTCCAAACGAGCAATAGGTACGTTCAATGAACGATACAGTCTCTTCTGGAAGTAGACAATATCGTCTATCTGTCCAAGGTTATCACCGCCAGGTAGTGTACTAATCTCAGTACCTCTTCCACCTTCTCTACGTGGTAACCAGAAATCTTCAAGCATACTCATATGCTTACGGTCATCTTTTAAATTACCAGTACTTGCATCGTATACTAACTTGTTACGATAACGAGTCTGGATCTCTTTCATATGTTGTTCTGCTTTGTTTGCAGGTAAGTTACCAACATCTATATAAAAGATTCTACGTTCTGGTGCACGTGCGAGACGATAAATCACCAGACTGTCTTCCATCATACGCAACTGGTTGATGGGTTTAATTGCTTTATGCAGGTAAGAGACTACACTCTTACGTGAAGGATCTGTCAAACCAGATGTAACATATGATACTGAATCTGGTGTTAACTTAACTGCCGACTGTGTCTGATTCTTTTCTTGGAATACGTAGAACTCTTCTGTCTTGTCTACAACCTTCGCACCAGTCCTGTTATCCTTCTTATACTTTACTTCTTTTACTTTACGTATCTTAGTAGCATCAATAGGTCGGATCTCTTGGATCCCTGCTTTCATATTACCTTCGTTTACTACAAGGTGGTGAACCAAACGTCCATCCACATACCACGATCTATATATGTCGTGACCTAATTCGTTGAAGTTCAACATACCACAAATGTTGTCGAACTCTTCTGTCATTAACTTCTTGATCTTATCAGAAGTTTCTACACCGTCAAGATTTATGAGAACAGGTGCTTCGTTCTCAGATCCACTAATGGATTCGTTTACAATGTCTTCGATTGCGGCGTCAACTTCTGGATGAGTTGCGACACCACGATACTTCATGATCATCTCAGCATTGTCTTTAGCATTGTCACCATTTATGTCAATGTATTGACCATAGTGACTACCAGACGCAGTAACATAACCCGCACCATCGTCATCCGTCTTTGGGACGATTGATGGGAGTTTTTCATTATCTTTACCTGCGTCCTTGTTCTTAGAACGAACAAGTTCGAAACCAAAGAGTTTCATTATGCTATTGTTATCGTCTGCCATATCCTTACCTTCAAATTAAAATAATACGTAGGGGGAAAATCCCCCCTACGCATATATTTAGTCAACCATTAACTGGTTGTACTTGACTCCCAGTACTGTACTTGGAACGTAACTTGGAACTCTTCGATAGTATCGACAGTGTCGTAGTTAAGATCAATTGCAGTAATGTTGGTTGGGAAGCACGAACGGAATGCGTAAGTTTTAATTACGAGTCCGTCTTTGTCTAACTGATCAACGGATAGGTCGGTCTGATATTCAGCAGGATCATTGAAACCAGTATTCTCGTTATGAGAATTGATTCCGTTCATCCACCGTTCCATTGCATCACGTACCTCAAAACCTGTATCGTTAATCACTGTTACAGTCCACTCTTCGAATGTTCTGTCACCAGCGATCTTCAATTGCCTACCACGGAATGGTACTATAACTGGAGCTACAGTTGAAGCAGGAAGTTGAGCACCCTTTACCATGAATGATGTTAATTCAGCATCACCCAAAGCATATGCAGGGAAGTTTACCTTACAGTTGAAGAGGTTAGGACGTGCGCCACCACCTTTGAGTTTAGATTTAAAATCATCTACACCTAAAATTGCCATGTCTAATCTCCTTATGCGCCTACCGTGCCAACAATCTCTTCGAAGTCTACACCAGTTCTAACAGCAACAAAGTTCAATTGAACGAAGTTGATAGAACGTGCAGGTTTCACAAAGATGTTTGCCACGAATTGGTTATTGTCAATTACTTCTTGATTGTTGTTTGTGTCATCACATACAACTCTAAAGTCAGTAATACCTCTTCGACCTTTTACTCGTCTGAGGAAAGGTTCTACAATGTTTGTAAACTCTGCACGAGTAAACTCGTCATTGAATTCAAACATTACATTTTTAGCAGCTTCACCAATTGACTTCTCGATTGCAATGAACAATCTACGTACGTTAATACGGTCAAATGCAGAAGGTCTGCTTTCCAACGTTTTATCACCAAACAGAATCAATCCAGAGCCAGGAATATTGGCAATTGGGTTAACACCTGCTTTATACAGTAGATCACGTTGGGTTTGGTTTGGGTTGGCAATGATGTCAGTAACACCACGATAGTTACCACGTCTCTGACCCGCAGGTGAATACCATGGGTCTGCGATAATATCACTTGCCGCCATCAATCCTGCTGTACTTGAACATGCAGGTATATTGATGTATTTGTCGTTATACTTATCAAAGACTTTTAAGTAGTTGTTATCTACAACCAAGTAAGAAGACTTTGTTAATCCGTCAACGAAAGTTACTGCGTTTGCTGATTGTTGACTGTTAGTTTTACCCACAACACCATTCTTGTCCACAGATGCTACTACGATACAATCCTTACGGTCAGTTGCAATGGACGTTAAGTCATTTACAATTGTTGCACCGTTAGAGGCAGTACCATAAGAAGGAGCGATTAGGAAGTCAATCTCTGTAGTAAGTTTGTCTTCGAAGAGGTCGTAACCTGCTAAGAAATCAGAATTACCAAGAGTTGCACCGTCATGTCCACCACCTAAGTTAGTAGTCATTACTGCGTCAGTAAGAGCAACACCTAAACCGTAGTTTCGGGCAGCGTCCAAAGATGGAACGGTTCCCCAACCAGCGGCACTGTCGAGGTTCAATGCAGAACCACCGAATGCACTATCGTCACCGAAGTAACCAGACCAGATGTATTGTGAATTTGAATTCAATACGTCTGCGATATAGTTAGGTGAGTTATCTGGAGTAAGTGCGCCTTTAGCAACAGAAAGATATTCAAACTTCTCAAGGACAGAGCCTGGAGTTCCAGAAATATCACCAGTACGGTCTAAGACCACTACGTGTACTTCATCGTTTGATGCACCGTTTTTACTTGCATAAGATGATGTTCCAGGCTTCCCATCAAAGTTTGAGGCATATGCCCAACCAGTGAAGTGTTCTGCAGCGGCAGAATCAGAAGCAGGACAGAAAGATACAGTTAAAGCATCTCCAAGTACGCCTGGATATTTTGCAATCCAAGTACCAGATGAGAGTTTAGAAGCACCTTCACCTACAGCAGAAGAAACAGTATCTTCCCAATGTGCGAGGTTATTTACAAGTAATCGAGTTCCCCCTGCGGAGTCATTAAGTGTAGTAGTTGCACTGTGAGCATTTTGTGCCCCTGCGCCTACTTCACGTGCTACTTGTAGTGTTTGTGAGTATTTTAAAAAATACGCAGCGGAATGAAAATCCACTGAGTTCGTGTCGTTTGGACTTGCGAACGTAGTAACCAGACCAGTCTCATCGGCGATCAAAGTTCTTTCGTGCACGGGGCCCCAACGGAAATTTCCTACGAAACCACCACCAGAAGAACCAACAGCCGGCACTATTGCCGTCTTGTCAATCTCACTGATATTGATCCGAGGAGAAGCAGGTTTAACAGCCATAACATTTTCCTTTTATTTTATTCGTTGTCGAATTATAAGTTAAGCATAATACGGATAATCTCAATACTTATATTTATAACAATCGTTATCTTTAGAATTCACGGTCACCGACAGTGTCTATCGAATGCCACCCTTTGAACTCACCTTCTGTTATTAATCCATCATCTATCCCATCGTCAATAACACCGAAGGGTAGTACATCGTCCTTAATCGCTTGCATCTTTTCTTCAAACATCATCTGCTTTAGATTGATGTCTGTCATATCAGCAAAGAATTGAGTAGATACAAAGTATCCAAACATAACCAAGTTCATCATTAGGTCATCATGGTTGCCGTCAGATGCTTGATATGATTGTCCCTTACCAACAAAGGTAGAGATCTCAAGTATAGTATTCTCATCATATATTTCTAATTTATTACTCTCAAGTATATCTTTAATAGACGAACACCCAAGTCTTTTAGTCTTGCGGTTTATCTCGATACCAAGTGCGTTTGCTTTTACTGCGGAAGATGTGTGAAGGTTTTCATACTCCAAATCATAATACAGTCCATTACAAACTACAGTTCCTTGATCATTTGCCTCAACAACAACCCATGCCTCGTTGTAGAGATTCGCATACTTATATATAATATTAGGAAAGAGCAAGGGAGAAATAGTATTGTTGCGATACGTCAACACCTGCTTGAATGGTCGTTCCGTAATATCGATCACGTTAAACGTGGAATAATCCTGTCCTCTTCCCTTCGATACGTCAACTGTCATGATGTATTCGTGATCCTTAACGGGTTCACTGTAACATAAAGCATCCCCAGATTCAAGTATTCTGTGAGGATTACGACCACGTAGACCCATTAAAGTCTCTGCGTTTATTAGTGTGTCCCCAGTCCCAAAGAAGGTATTACCAAACTCTTGGTCAAACTGTAACTGAGATGTATTAGATATTGTTTCTGCTTTCCATTTCTCATCACGGCCAGGAACATCCCACCAATCTACTCTAAATGATTTGTATTCGTTGACTCCCTGTATTGCCCCTGTCCAGATCTTTTCGAACTGGTTTCCGATTCCGTTGGCAGTGGATGTGATGATAACTTTCGTATCCTTACCCGAAGATACAACTGGATAGGTTGAAGTATAGAACTCAGTTGCGTTTTCAACAAAAGCAAACTCATCGAGAAAAAGTAAATTAACAGACATACCACGAATAGAGGAACCAGAAGTAGCACTGGCAATAATTCGAGAATTATTACTAAACTCAATACTACCCTTGTTAAGTGCTTTTGTACCAGGCTGTAGGAAGAAGGGGAGATTCTCAAGCATGAGAGTAACCCTTGATAACATCTCACGTGCAGTGGCACCTTTGTTTGCAAGGATAGCAATTGTTTTTTCGGGGTGGAATAGTGCGTACCAGAGTAAGTATCCGACACTTGATATCGACTTACCACTCTGTCTACAAGCAAGTACGATAGCAAACCTATTCTTATCAAAGTGTTCGAACATTTTTTCTTGATAGTCATAAAGGTCAAATGATACCAGTCCTTTGTCAAGATGCACCACCTTTACATAGGTACGACAAAAGTATGCAGGATCCTTCATGCATTTCTGGTATTCTAATATATCTTGTTTTGTCCACTCTTCTGCTATCCCGTCTCTTTTTACGTTTGGATTGCCTAAGTAGGACTCTTTAGTCTGAATCGTCATGGTCAATCACTTTGGCATCATCCTGTAATAATCTTTGTAAGTCGGTAGTAGATCCAATGAATAGATTGTTATTGGTAGTTCCTTCGAGTTTCTTGGGATCGTCTTCCTTGGTGACATCCTTATACTTCTTATTAAGATCCATAAGTTTGTCATTGACATCTGAAATGTTTTTGATCATGCCCGAAAGAACTTCGAATGCACGGGGGTGTTCACTTTCACGTGCCACCTCTATCATCAACTCAAGAGATTCTCTACCCTTCTCGATCAAATCGTTATAGGTATCCCTCGAAGTTTCATAATCTTTATCAATGTTTTTTTCTGTCATACTAATATATCTACTATTCTGCCTTTCTTATATAGAGAGTAACCGTACTTGCGTTTTATATAGAACGAGTAATTACTGGGCACTATCTAAGTACGCAAGGTTAAATCCATAATCACTATCCGCACTCACCCCAGATGGTGTCAGTGTTGTCTGCATTGCAAGTTGGAAAGTATCACTAGCACCAATTGTATATATGTTATTGTTAACTGTTCGGATAACACCCTGTGTTCTGTCTGGCCCATAGAACGCAATCTTCATTACAAACGATAACGTGTAAATGATTGTTCTACGGTCTCCTACGGATCCTTCGAAGTCATCCGAGAATGAAACTCCCTGTAAGGATATAGGAACATCTTCTTTTATCTCTGGGTGAGTCAAACCGAAAGGTTTAACTGCCACCGTATACTGTGGATTGAAATACGGTAGTATCTGTTCTACCATTTGTAATGCATCGTCTTGAGACTTGGCATATATGTTCACATCAAATGAAATATCATATGGCACCGATGTATAGAATAGATTGCGTTTGTTATTATTACCTGTAACTGCTGTAGAGAAGTTATTTGTTTTAGGTAACTGCCTTGCAGGATCATAGGTCATAGATGTAATCTCAAATGACATACGTGGTAATTTAATTGCAACTCTACGTTCGGATTCTTCTCCGTTACGCATCTCACTTAATCTTTCAATAAAGGATCTCTTAGGTGCATATGATAGAGGCACCTTAACTTGGGAGATAGTTTCACCCGCATTGTTTTGTCGCAAAACGTAAATGTTGTTGAATAAAGATCCGAATACCGATACGGCAGTACGAACTCTCTTATGATAGAACCATGAACCGAGCATTACGACACATCTCCAAATGGGTTGTTTTCTGAGAAGTCTAAGAAGTCACCTTCAAAGTTATCAAAGAAGTTTGCTTGTGGTGTTTCAGCAATTATAGTCTGTTGTATTTCTTGTAATTCTCCTACAAGACTTGGACTGTATACTGCATTTGACTCTGCACCAACTACCTGTCCAGTCGTAGAGAATGTGTGGAACTTGCCGTCTGTTGCTCCAACGTGTGCAAGATATAATCCATTATCTGAATCAGACCACTTGACAACTTCTCCTGTTATGGTATACTCACTGTTGACCTGTGTAACTTTCTCATTACGTTTATAGTTACCACCCGTATACGGTGCGGATATTGTAACAGAAGGAGGAGTATTATAGTAGAGACCTATGTTAGTAAGTTCAATACCACTCAACTCACCACTAGCATCAATAAGAGCATTCGCAGTGGCAGTTACTGGTTCGAAGTGTTGTAGTGTAGCATCGTATGTGCTATTAGGAGCATATGCCGTAGTAACAGTAGTTAGTGTTTGGTCATCTCCTACTGTAGCATATCTTGGTACAATAAGTTCTGCTTTAGTTCCTACCTGTACACGGAACTCATCGATGAATCCTTCTAATGTTCTCCACTGAACACCATCAAGTTCACGAGCGGCAGTTGAACCAACAGCATAACCATTAGTGGTTACTGTATCAAATGTTACACCCGCAAGAGTAGTATCCAGTTTGAGATCAAAATCGAAATAGATTAAAATGTTGTTGGTGTCCACAGTAGCAATCAATATATGATGCCAGTTGCCTTCTGTGAATAGTATGTCGTTACCAGTGAGAGTGTTTAGTCCACCCCCATTGTTATTACCTCTACTATACACCAATCTACCTACACTGTCAATACCCCAGAGATATGTTTGGTCATCATTACCATTACCGCCAGTTATGAACATAATGCTATTGTCTATTAGATCTGATACATAGACCCATGCTTCGACTACACCACTTGCCCCTGTTTTATTATATGTTGTTTCAACACCACGTCCCCTAATAATATCAAGAGAAGATGTGCCAAACTTAGCATTGTTACCTGCGGGTGAAGCAATAGTTACTGTCGGTGCTGAAGTATAACCTCTACCACGGTTGGTAGTAGTGAATCCAGTTAGTTGACCTTCAACGTTAATAGATGGAACTGCGGTGGCAGTTGCATTTGCAATGGAGTCCATAGTCAGTCTATACTGATACGCACCCTCTACCTCTATATCATCGATACTTTCGATGTCTGTATCGAAGTCTTCATCGTTGTACTCAAACAACTCACACTGTAGTCTGAATGTTGGTAGATTATTTAATTGATAGAACGGAGTCTCTGTTTCTACCTTGAAAATTTCAAATAGTGACTTAGAGAATGGGATGTATATAACATCACCCTCACGTGGACGGAAGTTATACGAGTCGAGTTTATCACCGATTAGTTTCTTCCAACGTCTACGTGCAACAACAAAGGTTGCTTGATCTCTTAGTTCTACGCCGAACTTAGAAAACAGATCACCTTCTCCACCGAAACCATCTACGTTTTCAATATAAGTCTCGATCTTATACGCATCACTAAAGCGTGATGGTACGTCATCAAGAAACGTTTTGTCAACGTTAACAAGTTCTCGTGGAAGGTAATATACGTCTTGACCATAAAACTGTAAGGACTCTATTACGAGGTCTTCATACAGGTTCTGTTCGGTACGTACTTCCTTTGAAATCCATGGGTTTGTTGCCATCTTTTATCCTATGAAGAACATCGGGCCGACATCTTCTTCTTCTCTAAACTTAGTCATTATCTGTTCTATCTCTTCTTTGGCATCATCATAAATCTGCCTTCCCGAAATAGTAACACCGCCTGGCAATTGCATACCCTCAAACTTAGACATGTTCTGTCCCCACTGCTTCTTGATAAGTGCAGTAGTATAAGTCTTCAAGAACTTATGATTCCACAATGAATTCAATGGTGAGTTCGTTGCTGTATCTGGATCCAGATCTCCATATACTTCAAAGATTACATAGTTGCCTATGACAAAATCTTTGCCGTCATGATAGAAATGAACACGGTCTTTCTGTCTTTCGAACGTTATTAATGGTTCACCACTTAATTTCATATCAAGTAATGATAGATGTTGTTGCATCTGTTCGTAGTATGCCATATCACCGCTAAATCTATTTAGGTCTGCGATATCATTCAATCTCATCTGATACTTAATATCAAAGAAGTTGGTAGATGCGGATGCCATATCCACACGGAACATACGAACTACGGTAAGAAGATCCTGCCCAAGATCAATATATTTGTTATCGATATCTGCTTGAGTGATCTGGTGTTTAATATAGAAACGTCTCTTTCCATCTGGATGATATTCACGAAACCATTGTAAACCTTCGTCTACACGATCTTCTATCTGCTCATCTGCCACGTTGATCTCCAGTACAGGTGATCCCAGTGCTCTCAAGCAATAGTCAATTAGTTCGTCTCTTGTGTCTGGAGTTGCCATATTTCTTACCTTAGTTTAGTAGTGTACCACTTGAATTGTACACGTTAATTCTATAATGTGTTCCTTCTTGACCATCAAGTGTATCTGCGTTCAGACCACTTGTGTTTGTGTCAACTGTTTTAATTGCTGTTAATAGTTCGGCAGGTGTTGAGTATGTCTCACTAAATGAGAATGCACCAGTCGTTGCGTTGTATGCAAGATCACCACCTGCGGAAAAGAATCCTCTAACCTCACCTTGATCTGCTGTTATCGCACCTGTTCCACTATTATAGTTAACACCAGCGGATGCACTTATTGCACCTCTTGCACGAGCAGTAGTGTGATACAGATTACTGGATCCCTCACTGAGAGCATCTGTGTCGTGGTTGGATATGCTTGATACCGTACCAGTTACATTACCTGTGATATTACCAACAAAACTCGATGCCTTTACTGGTTTGTTGAAATCAAAACGAGTGTTACCATGATCCCATTTCAATACTGGAATAGTACCAGATGACCATGCACCGAATGTTAATCCTGCACCGTCTGTAAGTGCGGATGTTGTTGCACTGTCTGCAATGACAATGTTCTTATCCCCAACTGTCAACGTACCAACACTTAGAGTTGTTTGATCTCCAGTGACGGTTAAGTCACCCGATACAAGCACGTCATTAAATGTCACATTATCTGTAGTTCCTACTGCCTGTCCAATACTGAACTGACCACTACTGTATGAAACACCAGTACCTGCACTTAAATGTGCACGGACTTCTGAGGCACTCGGCCCTGTGTATGTAATTACACCAGTAGAGTTATTGTAGGAAAGTGATCCATCACCACCTGCATCGGTAACAGAGATTGCATTTTTAGCAGAACTATCTGCCATTGCGTCTGTGTACTGAGTAATCGTTGTACTGATTGCACCATTGGATATATTAATACCAGTACTTGCACTAATAGCAGATCTGATATTTGCGTTTGTTACTTTAGTATATGCTAATACACCTGTACCAGATGTATATGCAATAGAACCAAATCCTGTACCACTATTGGTTGCACTTACTGCTCCACGTGCACGGGCAGTGGTATGATAGAGATTAGTCCCTTCTGATAAATCGGATGTTGAGTTATCACCAAAGTCTGAATCAAATCGTGCAGTTGTGTAATATAGGTTATCTGAATGTTCTGAGATATCGTTTGTTTGTAATGATACCGAACCAACATTACCATTAACACTTAATACTGGTGCCGCTGCCTGTGAGAATGATATAACACCTGTAGTGCTATTATATGCTAAATCTCCACTAACACTAATCGCACTACGTGATCTACCAGTAGTATGATAAAGATTACTTGAACCTTCTGTAAGATTGTCTGTTGTTTTGGTACCAAGTCTTGTATCAAATGCTGTATTTACACGAGCAGTTGTATGATAAAGATTCGTATTTTCTGTTAGATCTGCTGTAGTATATGGATCAAGTGTAAGTACATCTGTAAAGTTACCCGCACTTGTCGATACTGTAAGTGTACCATTACTACTGTCAAAGTCAAGTCCAGATACACCTGCAACTGTAGCAGTGGCAATACCTGTTACTTGTCCTTGAGCATTGATTGTTAGTCGAGGCACAGTTGTAGCATTACCTACAGTCTGTGCAGTTACTTGGTTGTCAAGATTAAGAACACCGTCCGTTGCGGTAATACCCGTCCCACCAGAGATCTCTCTCAGTGTTGCAATAGCAGAAGTGCCAGAAGAGTCTGTTGTTTTGAAAAAGACTCTTCCATCATTAGTATTGAGTGCTAACTCACCTAATGAAATATTTGATGTGGTAGGGGACTTACCCTTTACCGCACTTCTTTTAATCTTTAGAAGTGTGTTCGACATATGTCAACCTCGTTAACCCCTGTATATACAGGGGGATTATTAATTAATACGTACCACCGTCCAGTGTGGATACAGTTACAGCACCAGAGGTTACTGTGAATTGGTCACTATCATATGATGCGACACCTTTATTCGTTATTGTTGCCAACTCTGCTGAGAATGTATGAGTACCAGCGCCATCGTTATATGCAAAGTCAAGACCTTCACCGACTGCAATTGATGTACCCATAACATCTTGGATGTACTCACCAATGGCAGTTCCGTTTCTGTACAACTCACCAGTTGTATTGAAGTCTTTGTTTACTTCCCACTTATCACCACTTACAAGATACTGTAAAGTAGCAGAGGCACCGTTAATTGTAATACCTGCACCGTTAGCGGCAGTTGCATCAGCGGCACTATCAGCAAGAACGAGGTTCTTGTCATTGATAGTCATAGTAGTTGAGTTGACTATTGTCTCAGTACCTTGTACTAAGAGGTCACCTTGAATTATGACACGACCACCTGCACTATCTCCACCTTTTGGATCTAGTATAATGTCATTTACAGAAGACGGTGTAGATATTACATTACCGTTAAGAGTAAGATCATCTACTGTTACGTTTGTTAGTCCTACCAGATTAGTAATCGTACCACCAAGTGATACGTCTGTGCTACCAATAACAATGCCATCATTGGCAAGGTCTGCGTTAGCAACAGATCCAGATTTAAGACTTACTGCACCAGAAGATAATGTAAAGTCATTGGTGTCGAATGATGCAATACCTTTATTGGTATATGTTGCATCTTCACCCAGAACAGTAATAACTGATCCTGCGTGAGTTACATCGACACCTTCTCCACCAACGATAGAGATCCCATGACTTGATGGTGTTAGTCCTGCACCTGTGTCAGTTGTTATAGTTTTTAGTACTGCGTCATTAAGAGAAACTGCTCCAGAGGATACTCCGAAGTCTGCGGTTGCGAATGAGGCAACACCCTTTGCACTTACGGTTGCGTCTGCTATTGTCACCGTGACATTAGCGCCAGAACCACTTGTTGTGATACCTTGTGAACTATCACCTATAATACTAAACGAATGACTTGTTGGTGTTGTGCTACCAGAGTTTGCACCTACACCTTTAACGACTGCATCGTTAAGACTTACTGCACCACTTGAAACTCCGAAGTCTGCCGTAGCAAAACTTGCAACACCTTTGGCAGATGTTGTGGCAGTTGCCATAGAGTAAGTTGCAGTATTTGTACCACTATCATACGCAAAGGATATTCCGTTGCCCGAAGAGGCAAACGATAATCTTTGTGATGCAAGTGGTATTGTATCTCCCTGTACATTTAGGGAAGTACTGATTGATGCTGTACCAGCGGCAGTTAACCTACCCTGTGCATCAACTGTGAATGTTGGAATAGCAGTAGCAGATCCATAGTCTCCTGCTGTTACAGATGTATCGTCAAGATCGATGGATACTGCGTCATTAGTTACCGCAGTTGTAATTCCACTAAGACCATTAAACAATAATGTTCCAGAGGCGGCATTGAATGTATCTGTAGCAGATCCGTCACCGATAGTAAATGTCTGACCTGCGGTCACTGCATCTACGTATGCTTTAGTGGCGGCATCCGAGTCGGCAGTAGGTGTACCAACTTGTACAATACGTTTGCCAACTACATCTACAGTTGTTCCGAAAACAACAGAGTTGACTGTAGTAGTACCTGTACCATTAGGTGCAAGTATTAATCCACCATTTGTATTTGTAGTAGATACTGTGTTACCGTTCAAGGTTATGTTATCTACGTTCAGTACATCGATCTTACTGTTTGCATCTACAAGGATTGCACTGTTCGGGGTCAGTGTTCCTAATGCATGATCCAGTTTAGACGTGAAGTACTTACCACCAATTACTTCGTGGTTTACAGCATTTCCTGCTACTTCGGTGCCAGTACCGATATATAGACGATCACCACCATTGGAACCGTTATCGGCAAGAGATGAATATGCTAATTCACCCTGCCCAAGTGTTGTCGGGTCACCCGCAGTCCCCGATCTTTTAATTCTTAATATTGATGCCATCAGTATTGGCCTCCGTTAACTTCTTGTTGATTTAATTCTGCCGTTGCTTCCCACCTTGCGGTGGTTTCATTATATACGAGCACTGCACCATTAACTAATCCTTCGATGTTAACATCTGCCAGAGCACCCACAGAACCACTTGATTGTGTAATCCTTCTTATAGGTTTTCCAACGATTACTCGTTTGACTCTCGTCTTTCCTCTAAGAGATACTGTAGTTGCCATAAGTTTACCTTGTTACGGAAGGTGTGACTTTAATCTTACCCTCCAATATCCTTTCAATTATTGTTTGACTATTACTATCTTGATAAGATAGTTCTACGTCATAGACATACCTCAATCTTGAATTGAGGGAATCGGTTTGGGAATTAGTTAATGCGAGAGTAAGAATACCATCGGTTGCAGGGGATGCAACTATTGTAGTGAATGAAGTAATCTCATCACTATCTGTAGAGTTGTAACTGCGTTTCATTTTAGCAAGGGCACTATGACCAGTCAAGTCCTTTTTAGAACCATCCTGCTCTTGCAGATGTAACTCTATTGCTACGTCTGCCCCTTGATCAATTGTAAAATCTTCGTAATCTGCCATTCCAGTTTCTCAAACCAAAGTTGTTGTCTATGGTTTTATTTATATGTTTTAGAAACTGGAACTGAGGAATATATCTATTCTTCTGAACTTATTTCTTCTAATATGTCTTCACGTAATGCTTCGGATAGACTGTCTGTGCTGAATGTGAAAGATACTGTAACTCTCCAACAGTCTGTCTTGGCAGTATGGTACATTAATCTTTCTGGTTCACCATAGTGTCCAAAATATGCCGCCTTACATTGCCACCCTTTCTTATCTGGCATTTCAACTATTTCTTTAGTTATGGGATCCAGATAGTTAAACTGCCCAGTACCTTCTTCTGACCATGTAAATATTAAATTGTATGCCGCTGCATTAGCATTGTTATGCCATGATATGAAACCGCCTGGTGGGTAGTATGCAGTCAATGCACACGTCCTTACACCTAACCATTCCATAATTTCTGTTTGCATCACACCTAACTCAGAAGTTCTTTCTAATCGTTTAGTTGGATGACACTCGTCACTAAAGAATTGATGTTCCCTTCTACTAACAGTTAACTCATAACCATACATTTGATCTGGGAATCCTTCGTGCCTTTCTCCTTGTTCTACGATCTCATTTAAGTGACCTTCTCCTGTAAGGAAATGCCTCTGATCTTTATAGTCTTGACAGGTACGATGAAAATCATTTTGAAACGATTCTTTATCTTCTGTTAGAAAACGAGTATACCTATTCAGTATATTCAACAATTCCTTGTTCTTGACTTCTACATCTATCATGTGTTTGCTCATATTATATGCCCATCCTTATCTAAACCACAAGAATAGTGCCGAATAATTATCTCACCCTCTGGACGTGGGCCTCTTGCCCAGTTCAGTGCGTTATAATAATTCCATCTAAGATCATCATTAATAATTCCATACTTGAGGTCTTTGTATTTTTCTTCCTTTTCAGTTAACCACCACAATGAGAACTGATCCCATGACTGTAAGGATTTATTATATCCTTCGGGCCACCATCGACCATCCATTTGGTCTTTAGTTAACTGATCCCAGTCTTTCATAAACTCTTGAACTAAAGGTACGGTATTGTCGTATAGACAAATGCCACCGCATAACACAAACTTTTTTCGTCCTTCGGGTGTATCAAACTCTCGTTCTGCATAAACATATGATCTATCATCTGTTAGTTCAGAGAAGAGAACATCGTGTTCACTTTTTTCTAACTCATCAAAACAAATCTTAATGTCTTCATGTTCGCATTCCATGTCCACATCGAGGTACATCGTCAAGTCATACGGTGACTTCCACATACCTTCCAGTTTAGCACGGTAATGAGAAGAGCAATCGTGGATCTCATCAAAGAGATCTTTGTCTTGTTCTTCTAACATCCAAGGTTCACAAAACAGGGTAATCTTGGCATCCTCATAATAATCAATAATGGATTCTGCCAGATTAATAGCATATTTGTAGAAGTTGATCTTATTAGATGCAACTAAAACATATCCTTTACTTTTTTCACTCACTTGAGTCATCTCCAATTGGTTCTGCCTTTGCCTCTTCTGCAAGATCTAACTCATACTGAAACAACATAATTGCATATAAGTTAACTTCAACCTTAGACTTAGCACGTCTTAGTTTTGCCTTCAGTGCTCTATTCTTAGAGTTTTTAATTTGTTCTGTTTCAAAGACTTCAAGTTTGTAATTGAAAAGTTCTTCTAACTTACGTGCACGTGCGTGTTCTGTATCACGTTGCTTGTCTTCTTCCTTTTCTGCTTTCTTACGAACCTTACGGTCTTCGGTATTTTTATCAATTGAATCTGTACCAAGTGCTTCGATAACTTCATTAAAGAGTTCATTCTCTTTACCGTCCTTATCTAACCTACTAAGTAACATCACCTGTCGTGTTTGACGATTTACATCATCTTCCATCTCAAGTATACAATTCAGTTTTTCTTTCTCTTCGGTTTCCCAAAAAGCATTATCCATCCATCGTTTAAATGCCATGATTAAGTTCTCCTGTTAACATCTATATTATATATCATTTTATTAAATATGTCAAGCGTTTATGCTACTCTTACATATAATGTATAGGTATCGATTACTTCGGTACCCGAATTTAGGGTTGTCCCCACATAGTTACCAACAAAGTTACGTGAGTAATTACCCACGAAGTTTCTTGCATAGTCACCCGCAAATGTTCTTGAATAGTTTCCTATAAAGTCTCCAACGTATTCACCTGCAAATGTTCTTGAATAGTTTCCTGTAAAGTCACGGGCATAGTCACCTACAAATCCTCTTGTATAATCCCCAGTAAAATCTCCTACAAAATCTGTTTCCCTGTTTCTTGTATAGTTAGCAGAGAATGCAGAAATTCTTGTACGTGAGTATATAGACACACGGGTACGAGCAGATATACGAGTTGAGTTACGAGAGTAATTACCTACAAATGTTCTTGAATAGTTACCCACATAGGAAGATATTCTGGTACGTGTTGATATACGTGAATATTCTCCTGCAAATGCACGAGAGTAATTACCTGTGAAGTCCCCAATGAATGCCGAGATACGAGTACGTAATGAGGTTCTGGTATACTCTCCAAGGAAGTTACGAGTATAGTTACCAACGTATGAAGATACTCTGGTACGTGTTGATACCCGTGTGTACTCTCCTGCAAAATCTCTTGTGTAGTTACCAATAAAGTTACCTAAGAAGTTTGAGTTACGTACACGAGTTGATGTGCGTGTGTATTCTCCAAGGAATCCACGAGTGTAATCACCAGTGAAGTTACCTGCATAATTGGATACACGAGTTCTTAATGATGTTCTGGTATAATTACCCACAAATGTGCGTGTGTAGTTTCCAGTAAATTCACCTGCATAACTTGATACTCTGGTACGGGTAGAGTTTCTTGTGTACTCTCCCACAAATCCACGGGCATAATTACCTATGTAATCTCCTGCGAATCCTCTGGCATAGTTACCAACAAATCCTCTTGCAAAGTTTCCTACGTAATCTCCTACGTAATCGGTAACACGTGTTCTGCTATACTCACCTGCAAATGCACGAGAGTAGTTACCTACGAATGTACGAGAATAGTTTCCTGTGTAGTTACCTGCAAATGGTCGAGTGTATTCTCCAGATGTAGCAATCATCTCTGCAACGGTAGGTATATCTGCATGAGTAGTGTCATCTACACGAGGTTCCCAGAACTGTTGATGTGTATTGGTATCAGTTGAGTAATACAAATAACAACGATGTCTTGCTGTGGTATTATTCGATTTCCATATGTAATCGAGGTAAACATCTTGAATTTTCTCACCTGCTATATTGTATATACCAGATTCAGCATCCATAGCACCAGACTCAACTGTTGTTCCATATGGCCATACATGACCTACCAACAAGAACCATTCGTCATGATGTCCATTTTCGAAAATGTTTTTACCATACCAGAAGTATGGGTTTCCAGCCGGCCCGTAGGCACCACTGACATTTTTTCTATCTACACCATCACCATTAGCATTTAAACCAAAATATGCATCTCCGTTACCGAGAGTCTTACGTTTTACCCACACAGAGAATCTATATTTTTTAGTCTTGTCTATATTAAAATAATCACCATTCCAACCACCGTCTGCGTTTGAGTCAGCATCTTGTTGATCAATATCCCAGACAACATCTTGACCTTTCGGAGACTCATCTACCAAACGTGAGTTACCATCACCATTCTGAGGATAACCTGTAGTGGATCCAGTACCTACTGCCCACTTTGGGAATCCAGAGTTGTTGGCAGGGGATAATTGATTAGAACGATCACTGTAACGAGTTCCAGTTGTACCTATAAATGTTACTAAACTATCACGTGTTGATGTTCTGCTATAGTTACCTACGAAGTCTCTGGAATAGTTTCCAATATAGTCTCCTGCAAATCCTCTTGCATAGTTACCAATAAAGGTTCTTGAATAGTTTCCTGCATATGTTGATACACGTGCACGTGTTGAGTTAC
>Ga0209603_1000659_pt1 | contig 40349 bp, 39 predicted proteins | sample COGITO_mtgs_1206_FD_184812 | JGI IMG/M metagenome (GOLD analysis project Ga0209603, IMG submission 184812) | Pelagic marine microbial communities from North Sea - COGITO_mtgs_120607 (SPAdes) (version 2) | ecosystem: Environmental > Aquatic > Marine > Epipelagic ...
TTCATGATTTAATAAATTATCTATTGATGGATTAATAATATATTTTATATCTACTTTATTATTTTCTTCTAAAATTTTTTCTATTTCTTTTATTATTATCGATTCTTTAATTAAATGTATATTTGTTAAATAATTGTATATAGAACGGAGTTTATTTTTTGGTAATAATTTTAATATTGTTAATAAATATTTAATATTTTCATTATCAAAAATATTATTAAAATATTCTATATCATTTTCATTTAATGAAAAATCACCATTTAATGATATAATAAATTTATACAAAATATTTTTATAATTATAATTACCATTTTCAAAATCATCAGTATAGATATTCTCTCTAGTTTCATGATAAGTTTCTTTATTGTTGCTATTAATATATTTGTTTAAATAATTATATGCTTCTGATATTTCTTTAAATTTTTCTTCGGCATTTGGTTGATTATTTTTATCTGGATGATATCTTAAAGCTTTCATATAATATCTACTTTTCAATATTTTATAATCAAATTTTCCCTTAATTTCTAATATTTTTATTGCTTTTTTATAATTCATTTATTATTGATATTATATTTAATATATATTTCTCTAAATGATATATAGGTCTATAATTATTGTTATAGTATAAATAAAAATCAAAAGTTATTTTTAATATTTCTGATATTTTATTAAATTTTATAATATTGCTCTCTATTAATTTTTTAATAATATAATTAATACATAAATTAATATCAATATTGTAAATAAAAATATCATATATATTTTCTCTCAACGTCATAAATTCAATATTTGTATGATTAATAATAATATTGAAAATTTTATCTGAATAATCTTTGTAGCTAAAATCAATGTTTATATTATTTTTTATATCTTTTATATTACATATATCATTAATATTTAGATTATTTCCAATTTTTTTAATTAAACATTTATTATAATTATTTTTTATTGGTCTACGAATATTTAATATTTTACAATTATTAATAATATTATTGGGTATAAAACAGATATTTTCAGATATTAATATAAAACGAATTATACTGCTATTATTATAATGCTTTTGCATATAACTATAGAATATCTCCAATAATTCGCTATTAATAAGATGAAAATTTTTACATAATATAATTCCTTTTTTATTATTTTTAGATATGATTATTTCGATAATATGATTAAAAATTTCATGCCATAAAGTTTTTGAATTACACCCTAATAATTCCATATCAACTTCATAATGAATATCACTTATTTTGTAATAATAATTATTTTTGTTAAAAACAATCAAAATTTTTTTTTCATATTTCAAATTAAAATCACTATATTGATTTATTATTTTTAAACTTTGTGTATATTTACCAATTCCAGGAGGACCATAAATAATTATATTCGGTAATTCGCTTATAATTTCTATTTTGCTAAAATCTATTTTTTTATGTAAGTCATAATTATTATTACTAGTTATATATTCATCAAATAAAGTTTCATTAAATTTCATACTTATTTTAATTACAAAAATAATATTTAAGTTAATAAAATTAATAAAAAATTCATTTTATTATTTATTATAAATGGATTATAAAATAGATAGAAAAATAGAAGCTATTTTATATAAAGTAGATCTTGTAAAAGATAATTACCCAAATTTTTCAAATGTATGGAGAGAATATTTAATACAAAAAATAAATAATTTAAATAAGCAAATCGATAGATTAGATGGTTTATTAAATAATATAAATAATGTTGATAATGATATTCCTATTTTTTTATTATTTATGTTGATTAATAATTAATTTAAAAATTATAAAACAAAATTAATTATCATATGAATATTGCAATAACAGCAAAAGATTTAAGTATAGATGATGTTTTTTTTTTAGATCCTATTAAAAATATTATAATTAATAATTCAAAATTTATAAGAATTATATATTCAAATAATTTATTGACATTAAATGGTATATATTTAATTTGTAATATAGATAATAAAGATAATAATAACAATAAAGGTTTATTGTTGTATATTCAAAAATTAGAAGATAATATATTAAATAAATTTTCAAAGGAAAAAATAAAAAACTATAAAATACGAGACTATTTCAATAATATTTTTATTAATACTGATTACAGTAAATGTCAAGAAACTTATACAAAATATATATTAAAAATTTCTGGAATATGGGATGCGAGTAATAATATAGGCTTAACTTTTAAATTTTTAAAATTAGATACTATTTTATCCATCAGTTGAAAATAACATTAAGATAACAAACATATATGAAACAAAAATTAGATTAATTAATCCTATAATAGTTGAAACCATAGATAATCCTGTTGTATCCATTTTTGATATATTTGATATATTATTTAATAATATAAGTGTTTGGATAATAATAAATATAGTTACAATTGAATTATATGTATAATATTCTTTAGCAACTTTACCTTCTTTAATTGCTTTTTTATTTTTTAAATTTAATATTAGCAAAGCACAACAAATAACTATTAATACAAATATAGCAAATAATAAACTTACTATTTGGGAGGTAGAAATGGTCTTTTTAATTAAATCTATAAATGTTAATATAAACAAAAGTAAAAAACTACCAACAGTTATACTATAACCACTTATTATTCCTTCTACATTTGTATATAATGTAGAAGCGGAACTTGTTACAATACCAATAATTGCTAAACAAATAATAAATGTATTGATGTATTCTATTTTATAAAAGTCCATATATAATAATTTATTATTTTTTATTAGATATATTTATTAATATTATTATATATTATTAAATTAATAATGAGTTTTTTTCCTCCAACAAGTAATAATATTAATATATCTACAAGTAGTCATCCAATAATTGAAAGAGTTCAAAATTTTAATTTAGATAGAAAATTACTTTCTATTCATTCATCTGATCGCGATATTAAATCGTGGCCTTTCTCTCATGAATTCAGTATTAGATGTCCTCAACAATATATTAATATACAATCTATGAGAATAGTTGAAATAAATTTACCAGCAATGTATTTTAATTTTTCAACAGCAAAACAAAATACTAAATTTTATATACAATTAATAAGTGGTTCTCATCAAGGAAAATATTTAATAACTATACCTGATGGTTTTTATAACCCAACAACATTACAAAATTCACTAGAGTTTTTTATGAATAAAGCTATTAATGAAACTTACAATAATTTTAAAGTATTTTATAATGAAGTAACTCAGAAATTTTCATTTGGAAATGAATTAGATGCTTTTGATTTATTATTTGATGAAGAAATTACATATACATTAGATTGTTGTGTTAATGGTAGAAAACAACAAGTTGAACCTTGTGGAAGATTAACATCTGTATTTTATAATCCAGTGAAATGGGGGTTTCCATATTATATTGGTTATGATAGAAAAAAATATTCTTCTAATGCTGGAACAAAAAATTTATATATAGAATATGTAAAACCCGAATTTGTTTCTACAAATATTTGGCTAGCAAATACAAATGGAACTAATTATTATATAGTAGGGGAAAATGTATTTACTTTTTTACAATCGGAGACAATTTATTTAGAATTAGATAAATGGAATAATTATGACGAATTAGATATGGATAGTCAGAATCCAAATAATGATTTTAATAGTAATAGCACATATAATAATAAACAAAATGGTAGAGTAAATACCGCTTTTGCTAAAATACCTACTACAATATATCCACCCGGACAACAATTTGATTCACGTAATGGTTTATTACAAAATATGGCTTATTTTGACCCTGTTATAGAGAGAATTCAAGAATTTAAATTTAAATTTAGATATCACGATGGAACGCCAGTATGGTTTGGGGATATAGATTTTAATTTTACGATTGAAATTAATCAATTAAGAAACGAAATACCTAAAAAATTCAATGTTAATACACCTAGTTCTTTTAGATTGTAATTTAATTTAATAATAATCTATATAATAAAAATTATATTAAATAGATTTATATTTTTAATATAATGTCAAAAATAGCATTTATAACTGGAATAACAGGGCAAGATGGTTCATATTTAAGTGAATTATTATTAGATAAAAATTATGATGTTTGGGGTCTCATTAGAAGAGCATCAAATATTAATACAGAGAGACTTAATCATATTTTTGATAAATTATATCTCAGATATGGTGATTTGAGTGATGAAAATAGTTTAATAAATATTTTAAATGAAATTTATGATAATTATAGTGAAAATATAGAAGTTTTAGAAGTTTATAATTTAGCGGCTATGAGTCATGTTAAAGTTTCTTTTGATTTACCAGAATATACAGCTAATATTGATTCACTTGGAACACTTAGACTTTTAGAATCTCTCCGAAAATGTAAAATTAATATTTCTAAAATTAAATTTTATCAAGCATCCACATCTGAAATGTTTGGTAAGGTTCAAGAAGTTCCACAAACTGAAAATACACCTTTTTATCCACGCTCTCCATATGGTGTTGCTAAATTATATTCGCATTGGATAACTAAGAATTATAGAGAAGCATATAATATGTTTACATGTTCTGGAATATTATTTAACCATGAAAGTCCACGTAGAGGACATAATTTTGTAACTAGAAAAATAACCATTGCTCTTGGTAATATTTTATCGGGAAAACAAGATAAATTAGTTCTAGGCAATATTAATTCAATGAGAGATTGGGGACATGCAAAAGATTATATAAAAGGAATGTGGCTGATGCTTCAACAAGAAGAACCAGATGATTATGTTTTAGCTACTAACGAATATCATAGCGTTCGTGAATTTATTGAAAAATCATTTAAATTAAAAGGAATTACTATTGAATGGAAGGGAGAAGGATTAGATGAAATTGGTTATTGTAAAGATACAAAGAGAGAATATATATTTATATCAAGTAAATATTTTAGAAATTCAGAAGTAGATGAATTATTGGGTAGTTCACAGAAAGCATTTGAAAAATTAGGATGGAAACCGGAAATCACTTTTGATGAATTAGTAAAAGAAATGGTTGATTATGATTGTAAATAAAAACTAAGAAAAATAAAATTGATTTTTATTATTTATAAAATCTATTAGTAAATAATAAAACACTTTCATGGCGCTTCTTCTCTCGCGAGTGACTCTTCCTGAGCTAGCACAAAAAATATATACTATCGCTCTTCAAGAATATTTTGATGGGGTTATTGAATATAAATGTTTCAATATTCCATTGATTATTATGAAAAATGAGAGAGAATACAAGAACAATACAAAGATATATACCTTATATTCTATTTTGTCTGATGTAAGAAATGTAAGAAATAATTTAGAAAGTTTCAAATCAAATATTCTCTCCAAATATAAAAATTATAATATACACTTTCCATTAGAATTCAAAGAATTACTTAGTAAATGGATAAATTTTGTAAGAAATATAAAACATACAGAAAACAATTTTACATCGATGTCTCTAGATAGTTTATTATTTTCAATTGAAAATCTTATTAATAACAATTCGAATACTCAAATTATGAATGTAAGTAAATATTATACAAAAAAGCTATAATATAATATTTATAAAAAAATATTTATAATATTATTTATATTTTATATTTTATTTACTAAAATATGTATCATTTATCCATTTTTTTAATAAAGTAACAGAGCACGATTTGTAATCTTCTTTAAATCCATTTAATTTATAAAACTGGGGCTTTGTCATTTTCTCAGTTTTATAAAATATATAATCACCATATTTACCATTACGAATAGAGAGGTTTTTATCAATTACTCTTATACAATTTTTTCCACCGGTTCCTTCATTGTTTTCTATAAAATCAATTACTTCTTCTAATTCCATTAATTCAATATCTTTTTTCATTTCATTCAATGATTTTTTATTTGAACCCCATTCAGCATAAATACCGTATTTACCCTTTTTAATATAAAGCTCATCATTTTTATATTTACCTAATTTTTTATAATCAATTTCTATAATATCTTCTAGTTTATAATCTCCATTTTTTAACTTATCTATGTCAATATGTTTTTTAACAGATTTGAATGATATTTTCTCTCCATCTTTATATTTAATAGCAGGTCCATATTTCGCAATAACATAAGAATGATTATCATCAATTTGTATTTCTATATTACTTTTTATTGAAACATTTTCTTGTAAAACAGATTTTTTTGGAATAGAAGCATCAATGGTTTCAACACATGTTTTACATAATCCTTGATATTCTTTCTCTCCTTTAGATATTAAATCAAGTTCGTCTTCCATTTGTTTTGTATATTCATATTCGAAAAATGTATCAAATGTTTTTAATAAATATTCTAATACAAGAATTCCAATTTCTTGTATAACAAGTTTATTATTTTCATTACCAAATTCTCTTTCTTTTTCAATTTCTGTAATTTCATCATTTTCTAATTCAAAATCTGTGCATTTTATTTTTTTTCCTTTTATATTTTCTTTTTTTACATAACCTCTCTCTTGAATTTTATCAATAAGCGATGAGTATGTTGATGGGCGACCAATGCCTTTTTGCTCTAGTAATTGAACTAGCTTAGCTTCTGTATAATGCATTTTCAAATCTTTTATAGTAAGTTTATTAGTTATTTTTCTATAATTTAATTCACTATTTTGTTTTAAAGCCAATAAATATTTGTAAAAATTATTATCATCTTTATAGCCACCAACTATTTTCCATCCAATAAATACAAGTTCTTCTGTTGTATATTTATATTCATGCTTAAAAGGAGCTGTTATTTTTGAAGTTATACTATTAAATAAAGCATCAGCCATGCAACTTTCCATCGTTGTTCTCCAAATTAAATTATACATACGTTTTTCTTTAGATTCCATGTCATCGGGCAATTTATTACATTTAATATTTGTAGGTCTAATAGCTTCATGAGCTTCTTGAGCATTATTATTTTCTTCTTTCTTTTTTTTTCCTTTTTTTGTATTTTTTTCTACAGGTTTTTCACTCAATAAATCTATATGTTTATGAATATATTCTTCGCCATATTGTTCGCTAATATATGGTTTAATTTTCTCAATAAATTCTTTGCTATATATTTGACTATCAGTTCTCATATAAGTAATATATCCACCTTCATATAATTTTTGACAAATAGACATTGTTTCTTTTGGGCTTATATGTAATTCATTGCTAGCAGCTTGTTGTAAAGAACTAGTAGTAAAAGGCGTCGGTGATTTTTTCACACTTTCTTTTGGTTTACTACAAGTAAATATATGTTTGAATTCAGTTGTTTCTTCCAAAAATTCAATTACTTTATCTTCCTCTTCAAAATTATGATTTAATGTATAATCTAAATTATGGTCAGTAAAATATCCTGTAGTGTTATATACTTTTTTTCCTGGAGATTTATCTATTTCTTTTTGATTATCATAAACCAATCTAAGTGCCGGTGTTTGACATCTTCCAGCACTTAAACCCTTTTTTGTTCTTGAAATATTTTCCCATAGTAATGGTGATATTTTATATCCAACAAGTAAATCTAATATTTGTCTTCCTTGCTGGGCATTAACCATATTCATATTGAGGTTTAATGGATTTTTTACTGAATTTTTTAAAGCAGTTTCTGTTACTTCATGAAAAATTATTCTTTTTGTATTTTCAATTGATAAATCAAATAATTTACATATATGCCAAGCAATTCCCTCACCTTCCCGATCATCATCAGTAGCTAGTAATACATCGTTACTATTAGTAATCATTTGTCTAATACGTTGAATTTGCTGTAGCTTTGAATCCATAGGTGTAAAAGTTGGAATAAACGTATCTAAGTTTATACTTTTCAAACCATTTAATTCTTGAATATGTCCATAGCTAGCAATACATTTATATCCAGGTCCTAAATATTTCTCTATTTTTTGACATTTAGCAGGCGATTCAACAATAACTAATGTGTAAGTCATAATTTATAAATAATTAAATATTTATAAATTATTTCAATTATTATTTTAAATATTTTTTATTTTAAGAATACAACTAATAATCCAAGACCCCAAAAAATAGCCATTGAAATTCCTACAGATTTATATTTATCCATTTTTCCATATTTTAATAAAGCCCAATTTGAAAATGTAGCTGCTAATAAAACAAAGGTCATAATTAATAAATTATAAGCATAAGCTTCAACTCTTTTATCATCAATAAATATTGAACTAGGCATACCAATTGGCATGGCAGCGATTAAACCAGCGATTGCTTTATTTGATACATTATTTCCGGCAAAACCAATACCAGCAACAGTTAAACCACCTATTAAAAATTGACCAGGAGCACTATTTATGAAAGCATGAAGAGCAGACATTTATATTATAGTTAATTATTTTTTTTATTTTTTCCATTTATATCACAAAAAGTTATACCAAATATTGACGGATCTGCTTTAGCGAGTTGTGGAATATATGATGCTAATTTTCCACCTTTATTAGATTTTACCTTTTTATATATATCTTCTAATATATATTGATAATCCATTATAATATATTAAAATATATTATTTATTTTTATTGAAGATTATTTTTTTCTTTATATTCTTTCCATGAAATTTTAACAGGTTTGATAGGTTTATCATCTTTTTTATTTTTGTTATCTTTTTTATCTGTTTTTTCAGCTTTTTTAAGAGCACTATCAATATATATTTCTTTTAATATAGTTCCAACCATATATGAACCTTCATGTTGATCTATTTTACCATCTTCTATCTGTTTTAAAACATTTAAAAATTTATTTAACATTTGTATATCTATTTCATCTTTTTTTACTTTGTTAAATATTTCAGTATAATTATTAAAAAGAAAATTACAACGGTTTACGCACATATCATCAAATTGTTGCGGGTTAGTTTTTGATAATCTAGGATATTTTTGTTTTAAATTAACTAATTCTTGAACCTCTGAGTGAATTATAGAACTATGTCTTACTTCTCTAATAGCATTTGTTGTATCATCGGTATTATTTGCTTTAATCATTTCTTGTAAGTGTAATCGTTGAGTATCGTTCAACATATGTTATATTTATTTTTATTTTTTTATTATTTTTATTTGTAAATATATATAATGTCTAATAAATCTAATCAACCAAGTCCTTTTCCTTTTCCAATGAAAAATAACGGAGGTAATAATCAACAACATAGCTTTAATTGGTTTATGGAACAAGAGAAAAATTCTACTCACGGTGGTAATAAACCTCAGCAAGTTAGTGTTGTTCAATTTCCTCATCATGGACCACCATCCGGTATTACAGGAACCGATATATCAAAAGGTCTTACAGATAAATTTCTTAATGCTAAAAATGATGCTAAGAATGATGGATTTGTAAAAGAAACAACAACTGGTGGAAAAAAATCTACAAAATCTAGAAGAATGAAAAAATCTAGAAAAATGAAAAAATCTAGAAAAATGAGAAAATCTAGAAAAATGAGAAAATCTAGAAAAATCAAAAAATCTAAAAAAATGAAAAAATCTAGAAAAATGAAAAAATCCAGAAGAAATAAAAAAGGAGGCTATTGGCAAACATATAGACTTCCTGGTGATCCTCCAACAAAAGTTAGATTTAGATGGATAGATGAATACGATACTCCAACTGAAGATGACGAATAAATACTTATATTCCAATAATTATTATAATTATTATCTATAATAATTATAGTATTATAATTTATTATGGATGCTTATGATTTAATTTCTGCTATTATAATTATTTTAGTATTTACTGGATTATATTTTGCTTCTGTTTTAGGAATCGGTTTAAAACAGATAGAAAACGATTGGCCAAAATATAGATGTAATCCAAGTGTTATGCCGTTTGCTGGTCTTTTTAATCATGATGTTATGCAAAATTTTAGTTTTTGTATTCAAAATATGCAAATTAGTTCAATGGGAACTTTTTTAGAACCAATTCATTATGCTTTATCATTTGGCGGTGAATTAACTGGTATAATTAGCGAAGCGGTAAATGCCGTTAGAGCATTTTTTAATAATATAAGAAACTGGATTACAACAATAGTAAAAAGTATTTTTGGTGTTTTTTTAAATATGTTAATAGAAATACAAAAATTGACTCTTAATATAGAAGACTTATTTAGAAAAACATTAGGTGTTTTAGCATCATTTTTATATATTTTATCTGGTGCTGTATTAACAGGAAAATCTGTTTGGGCAGGACCTCCTGGTCAAATTGTTCGGGCGATTTAATATAATAAACAATTTATAATTATATAATATATGGATATAATATCAAAATTTAATCATTTATATAGTAAAGAAGGGTTTTTTCAAAAATATGGTGTAGAATTAATTATATCTAGTTTAATAATATTTGTTTTTTTTATAGCTACAAGCTATTTTTATACTTTATCACATATAAGAAGTTTAAGAAAAGATTGGCCACAAAATAAATGTAACCCAATTTATATACCATTTGCTGGGTTAATTATTGACGATCCAAATAAATCTAAGCTAGAGACAACATCTGAAAATTTTAATTTTTGTGTAAATAATATTTTATCATCAATAATTTCTACAATTTTAGAACCGATTTATTATTTTGTAAAATTATTAATAGAAGCATGGAAAGAAATAATAACTGCTATACAAAATATTAGAGCAATGTTCAATAAGATGCGTAATTCAGCAAATAATGTTACTAAAGATGTAATGAATCGTAGTTTGAATATTACTACTCCTATTATTCAAAATACAATTATAGCACGTGATACATTAAATAAAACAAATGGAGTAATGGCAGCTGGATTATTTCAAGTATTTGGCACATATTTAACTTTAAAATCTTTAATAGCAACAATAATAGAATTAGTAATTATATTAGTTTTGATAGTTTTAGCTATTGCTACTTTAGCATTATACGCAGCAGCATTTTTTACTTTTGGAGCAACATTACCTGCCGCAATTGCCGGAACAATATTTTTTATATCATTATCTGTTCCATTAGCAATTGTAATAGCTCAAATAGGACAAAAATTACATGTAAGTCCAAGTCAAATGATTCCAAAAGTTCCTGGAGGATAAATACAATTATATTAATGATTTATATATATTTTTATCTTTTAAATATGTATAAAGTATGGAATTAAATATTTTAGGATTAAAAATAAGATTAGAAGTAATTTTACTTACTATTATACTAGTTTGGCTAATTGGCGGATATACTATTTGCTCATGTAGCAAAGTTTCATCTGTAAAAGAAGGGTTCCAAGCTTTAGGTGCTGAAATCGGTTGGAGAACAGGCAAAGGTGTTCCTGGAGATACTTGGGATATGCCTTCAAAAGGAAGTACTAAGGATTTATTTCAATCTTTAGATGGTATACAAGCTGGTCAAGTTCCTTTACCAGATGATCAAATGTTTTTATTTTATGCAAATAAATTTGATCCAAAATGCTGCTTTAAACCTCAACAATATTCTTCATCAACCGGCTGTGCTTGTATTTCAAGAGACCAAATGGAATTTTTAAACCAAAGAGGTGGAAATAGAACACATCCAACTACTTTTTAACTATATAATAAATTGTAAATAATCACATAAAAATAAATTAATAATGTTGATATAGTATAGAACATTATTAATGATATACAAAAATATATTAGTATTTATTTTATTTAATTTATTTAGTTTATTTACTTCAATGAATATAAAAATGTCTATGAATAATAATAATAATTATTATAATTTACCAATTAGAATATTAGAAAATGGAGATAATAATAATTTAATATTATTAAATAATGAAATAACAGCAGAATGGTGTAAAAATTGGATTCATGAAATGACTTTATATAAAAAAGAAGATGATGAAGATTATCCTCAATTTATGTATAGCGACATTATGAGTATGAGAATATATTGTGAAACTAATAAGGCCGATAATTATTTTTATGTTGGTTATATTCCAACAAATGTTAATACCGTTAATGGTCCTACCTATATAGGTGCTTTCCAATTAATTCAAGGAAAAAGAATTTTTAATATTGAAAAAATTATTCAAAATCCAGGCAATAAATTTTCAGATACATCTGTTATAGATTTTAGAAATGATTTATGTGAGTTAGGAAAATTAACAAATTGTATAATGAATATAAAACCATTAAAAAATTTTTCAGATAATAGATACTGGTTAGATTTTAATTTATTTTAATATCTTGTAACTAAAATTATTATAGAATAAAATTATAATAGAATAATATAATATTTATATTTATTATGATGGATACAAATAATAAATGTAAATGTGGATTAAATAAATTTATTAATAAAGAATTTTGTTGTATTAATTGTGAAATAAATAATACACATAATTATTTATGTACAAAATATATTATCAATAAAAAAGATAAAAAAATTTTTTATAAACAAAATATTAGAAATACAAATCCTTACAATAATAATAATGAAATAAAAACTGTATTTGGTAAGGAAGAATATTTATTTTTAATTAATGATACTTCAAAATCATTAGAAAATCATTGTAAAAAATTTACATTATTTAATATAAATAGTATTAATGTATATGATAAATATATAAAATCTAGAAAAATATTATTTTTTATGTTTCCCGATAAAGAAATAATATGTAAACATTATTTACCAGATAAATATAAAATAATAAATAGAAATAAAATGAATTATTATAAGTTAAATTTTTTAGATTTATTTTATGATAGCACTAAATTGTTTGATGTTAATGATTATGAAAAAACGGATACACATATTAATTTAAAAGGAATGTTAAAATTTTATAATGAGACATGTAAAATAATATCTAAAAAATTAAATATTAATATAACAACTAGAGATTTTGATATTAAAATAAAAGAAGTAATCGGTAATGGAGATTTGATACAAGGAGTAAATATAGGAACTAATATAGCAAAAAAAACTAAAGAAAATTTTTATTATATAGATGAAGATATTAGTATAATTAATACTATTCACGGTAAAAAAAAAATATATGATAAAAATAATAATATAAAATTACTAGATAAAGATTTAAAAAATATTAGCGATAATTATGATAAAAAATCATTATATTGGAATGATATAAAACATTTAATTATTTATAGTAAAAATGAAAATATTAATAATAACATGAAGGTAGTCATATTTTATGACTCATTTTTAGCATCTACTATAAATCTTTATACTGAATTATTTAAAGAAATTTATATGATGAAAAGTATTTTTAATGTAAAATTTATAGAATATATAAACCCGGATTTTGTATTGGAATTTAGAATTGAAAGATTTTTATTATAATATAATTAATTATATAGATTATTTAAATATATAATTGATAATGTTTATAATATGACTTATAATCCAAATAATATAAATTTATTTAATTTAAATTTATCAGATGAAGATTGTATTATTTGTAAAGAATGTTTGAGCAATGAAGATATATATAAGCTTCCCGAGTGTTGTCATATTTATCATACTAATTGTATAGTTACTTGGTTTAGAAATGGTAACAATAATTGTCCTCATTGTGGAAATAGAGGAGTTAATAATTATGAAAAACAACATTATTATCGAAGAAACTATAAGAATAATCCTATTTATAATGATTTGAAAAAATATGCATATTCAAAAAATAAATTGAATAGTAACGAAGAAGAAATTAGAGAAAAATTAAAAAAGTATTTTGAAAAAATAAAAAATATGGAAGACAATATTAAAAATATTAAAGAAGAATATACAGAATATAAAAAATCATTAAAAAATATACAAGTAGATTTTTATAATTGTAGAAAAAAATTAAATAATTATAGGTCACGAATCTATACAACTGAACGAAATATCGCTAATAATATTAAAAAAATGTTACATCATAACTATATTGTTCCTTTAATTATACCATTGAAGGTTCAAGTAGATTAATATTTTATTTATTTAATAACCATCAAAACATTTATTACAATAACAAACTTTTTTAAAACCATCTTCGCCTACATCATAAATATCTTCTATATAATTATGATTACAATGTTTTTTTAAGTAACCTTCAACTTGCTTTGAAAGATAGTTAGATGTAGAATTAAATGTTGACGGTGAATCTATATTCAATGAACTCTCTAAATCTTGTTTCAGTTTTTGTAATTCAAAATTTTTTGGCATTATTTTAATTTTTTGTAATTCTGATAAATTGTTTGAAACTTCTCTAAGTAAAAATTTTAATTTAACAATTTCTTCCAAATATTCTTCAGAATATTTATTATGTGAATCTTTAATTTGTGATTCTTCAATAATTGTTTGCTCAATACTATACTTTTGATCCATTATATTAATATATTTCTTTTATTTTGTATTTTATTACAAAACTTATCAATTTTAATTAATATAAAATATAAAATAAAAATAAAAATAAAAATAAAAATTAATTCCATAATGATTAAAAATAAAATACACTGTCAAAATTTAGCTTATTGTAGATATTTACATATATGGTCTATATTATATTTTTTAAATATTATAAAATCTAGTCCATTAATTTCATTACTAATTGTTTCTTTTTTTCATCTTTTCTCTCTTGAATTTAATTCTAAAAGAATAGGAATACTAATTACCGATTATATATTAATTACTATAATTTATAATAGAGATAAAAAACTATATATAGGAATTAATATAATAGTATTTTTAATATACATGAAAATATTATTTCTAATTAATATTAATCCAATAAAATTATATACAAAATATTTAAAAAATGATGATAAAAAATTTAAAGATGAAAATTATTTTTCATATTTAAAACGCGTTTGGTTTTATTTATAGTTAACAATAACAATAAAATTACTTATGTAATTAGATAATTATATAATTTTATAATTACATATACATTACTTTCCATTTTTCATCAGAAGAATTATTATTTTTAATAAGTTCTTTTACTAATTTTTCACTCACTATAAGTGGGAATTCTATCTTAATAGATAAAACTTCTTCGAATAAATTCTCACCAGGTTTCATTAATCTAAATAAATTTATTTTTGTAAATATAATTTCTAAGCATCTTTTTAAATTTCTAACACCATCCTCTGTATCAGTATAATTTTCAATAATATATTTAATTACATCGTCGTTTATAATAATATCTTCTTTATTGAAATTAATTTGTTTATAAATTTTTGGTAGCAAATATTTTTTAGCAATAACTATTTTATCTTTTGTTTCATAACCTTTAATTGATATTTTATACATTCTATCTAATAAAATTGGGTTAATTTTACTTTCATCGTTGTAACTAAAAATGAATAGTGATTTACTTAAATCTAATTCTATTTCCGAAAAATATTTATCATGAAAATTAGAATTTTGTGTAGTATCAGTTAAATGTGTTAATATACCTGTAATTTCTTCACCCTTTGGTGTTTCACTTACTTTATCTAATTCGTCAAAGAATATAATAGGATTTGATGTTTTACTTTGAATTAATATATCTACAATTTTCCCCCACGTGCTACCTTCATATGTAATACTATGACCTTCTAGATAACTACTATCTGTTGCTCCACCTAATGCTAATAGATTGAATGGTCTATTTAATATTTTACTAATACCTTCTTTTACTAATGTAGTTTTACCAGTTCCCATTGGTCCTTTAATAGCTATAGCAGTTCCTATAGCATCTGGATTAACAACCCATTGTCCAATAAGTTGCATTATTTGTAATTTAGCATCATTCATACCATAAACAACATCATCTAAACTTGCTTTACAATTAGACATATATTCATGGCATTTATCAAGACCGTCATTCATAGTAATGGGTAAAATACTATATTTATTAAATGGTATACTGATAAAAGTATCTAACCAAGTTTTAATTTTATAATATTCCCCGTTACCAGAATCCATAGAAGATAAAATATTGAATTTTTTTAAAGCAATTTCCTTATATTTTTTTGGTATTTCTAATTGTAATAATTTAAATAAATAGGGTTTTTCAATATTATCATCACTATTAATCTCTTTTATTGTTTCAATTAAAATTTTTTGTTCTTGAACAGTTAATGATTTTTTGAAATATTTGAAAGAGTCCACTGGCGTTTTGTATTTGACTATTTTTTTAAATTCATTTAAATTTTTTTCTCTTTCTTTTCCTTCTGCTAATTTATTTAACTTTTTTTCTTCACATTTACTATTTTTTAATAGTTGTTTTGCTAACTTATTTTTTTTATCTTTAGCCAATAGTTCATTTGCTAAATTTTTAAATTTATATAATGTTTCTTTTGTATTTACAATTTTTTTATTTTTTAAATCATCTTCATCGTGGCTAATATTTTCACTGTCATATTCACTATCATATTCACTTTCATCATTATCTTCCACATCACTATCTTCTTCGCTTTCTTCTTCACTCTCTCTATTATCTTGATATTTTTCAATATTAGTTTTACTACCATCAATATCAATTATTTCTAATACAAGATTATTGTTATTTCTATTCTTTTTCATATTTTTTACTTTATTTGTCATATAAGTTGAAGGATATAACTCTGATAATAATTCAGTAAATTTTTCATTATTAAATTTTTGTTTTTTATTTTTACTTTTATATTTATTTACAATATCATCATCGCTACTACATTCCGTATAATTATCACTATCACCACTTACTTCATCATCACTAGAAGAATCTTTATTTGGTAACCATTCATCATCTTCTTCAGAATCGCTATTATCACTTTCATAAATATAATTTTTATTTTTGTTATTTTTATGCCTTGTATTATATTTGTGAATCTTTAATTTTCGTTTTTTTTCAATTACCATACTTCTTATATGTATAATGTAATTTTATTTTTATATATTCAATTTTAAATTAAAATATAAAATTGATGAAATAAAACAATCTAAATATTATTTTATTAATATAAGGAGATGTCTAAAATTGAGAATAATAAAAAAGAAAATCCATCAAAAATTATCGGTATTCAATTTAGTATTTTATCACCAGAAGAAATTAGAAAAGGATCTGTCGCAGAAATAACTAGTCGAGATACATATATCAATAATAAACCTGTTATTGGAGGCTTATTTGATCCACGCATGGGAGTATTAGAACCAGGATTAATTTGTCCAACTGATGGTTTAGATTATATGCAAACACCTGGATATTTCGGTCATATTAATTTATCAAGACCCGTATTTTATATTCAATATTTAAATACAATTATAAAGATTTTACGTTGTACTTGTATTAAATGTAGCAAATGTTTGATTAATAAAGAAAAATATAAATATTTTATGAAAATGTCACCAGATGAAAGATGGCATCAAATATTCTCTATTGCTAGCAAAATTAAACGTTGTGGCGAAGATACTGAAGATGGGTGCAATTCAAAACAACCTAATAAAATTAAGAAAGAAGGATTAGCAACTATTATTGCTGAATGGGTAGATAATGATGCTACGGATGATGAAAATGGCAGAATTACACTAAAATTAACACCAGAAAGAGTTATTAAAAATTTCAAAAGAATTAGTGATGAAGATGTAAATTTTATGGGATTTAGTCCAATTTGGTCTAGACCAGATTGGATGATTTGTCAAGTTTTAGCTGTTCCACCTCCAGCTGTAAGACCTTCAGTAAAACATGATTCGCAGCAACGTAGCGAAGATGATATAAGTCATATTATAGTAAATATTATTAAAGCAAATAATACTTTAGCTGATAAAATTACACAAAATGCCAATTCAAATGTTATTGATGATTGGGAAACAGTATTACAATATTATGTAGCAACTTTAGTTGATAACAAGATCCCTGGAGTTGCTTCTGTTGCTCAAAGATCAGGAAGACCTTTAAAATCTATTAAAGAAAGATTAAATGGAAAAGCAGGTCGTGTAAGAGGAAATCTTATGGGAAAACGGGTAGATTTCAGCGCCCGTTCTGTAATTACACCAGACCCTCAACTCTCTATTAGAGAATTGGGTGTTCCTCTAAAAGTAGCAAAAAATTTAACAAAACCAATTATTGTTAATAACAAAAATATGAACTTTTTATTGAAATTAGTTAGAAATGGCCCTGATATTTATCCGGGTGCTAAAATTTTAGAGAAAAAGAATGGTGAATCTATTTCATTAAAATATGTTGATAGAGAATCAATAAAACTTCAAATTGGAGATAAAGTTCATCGCCATATGATGAATGGTGATGCTATTTTATTTAACAGACAACCTACTTTACATAAAATGTCTATGATGTGTCATATTGTTAAGATTATGCCTCAAGGTGATACATTTAGAATGAATGTTGGCGATACTAAACCTTATAATGCTGATTTTGATGGTGATGAAATGAACTTACATATGCCTCAAGATGAACAATCTGAAATGGAATTAAAAATGTTAGCTGCTGTTCCATATCAAATTATTAGTCCGGCAAATAATAAGTCGATTGTTGGTATTTTCCAAGATTCTATGCTTGGCAGTTACTTATTTAGTCAAGAAAATATTAATTTTGATAAGAGAAAAGCAATGAACTTAATTGTTGGTCTTAAAAATATTGATACTAGTATTTTTAACAATGAAACAATTACCAATTATAATTTACTTTCACAAATTATTCCACCAATCAGTATGAAATATAAACTTAAAAATTTTGATGATAGTGAAGACTACAAAACTTCTAATCATGTTGTTGAAATTTATAATGGAAATTACATTCGAGGTGAACTACAAAAAGGAGTTCTTGGCGATGGCTCTAAAGGTCTAATTCAAAGAATTTGTAATGATTATGGTAATATGGCTTCTAGTGATTTTATTGATAACCTTCAATCTATTGTAACAGAATATATGAAAACACATGCTTATAGTGTTGGTATTAGTGATTTAATTGCAAATTATGAAACAAATAAAGCAATTAGCGATGTTATTGCTGAGAAAAAACGCGATGTAGATAATCTAATTGATCAAACTCATTTAGGTATTTTTGAAAACAAAACCGGTAAATTAACAGTTAATGAGTTTGAAACGCAAGTCAATAATGTTTTAAATAAAGCATCTCTTGAAGCTGGAAAAATTGGTAGAAAGAGTTTAAGTAAGAATAATCGTTTTGTTATTATGGTCAATGCTGGTTCTAAAGGTAGTGACTTAAATATTTCACAAATGATTTCTTGTTTAGGACAGCAAAACGTCGATGGTAAACGTATTCCATATGGATTTGAAAATAGAACATTACCTCATTTCAATAAATATGATGATTCACCGCAAGCTCGTGGATTTGTAGAAAGCTCATTCATTGGTGGATTAAGCCCAAGTGAATTATTCTTTCATGCTATGGGTGGTCGCGTTGGTCTAATTGATACTGCTGTAAAAACTAGTCAAACTGGATATATCCAAAGACGTTTAATTAAAGGTCTTGAGGATTTAAAAGTTTCCTATGATATGACTGTGAGAAATAATAAAAATAAGATTATTCAATTTCATTATGGCGATGATAATTTTGATCCTGTAAAAGTAGAATTTCAAATGTTGCCAATTGTTAAAATGACAAAAGAAGATATATATAATCATTATCAATTACCAATGAGCGATAAAGATAAAAATATTATCAGTATATTATCTAAAGATGCTACTAATAAATTCAAGAGTGAATTAAATGAATTTAATAAAAAAAATAAAATTTATATTGAATTAATGATGAATGCTCAAAAAGATATTGTAGAAAAAATTTTCAAAAATCAAGATAATAAAACTATTCATATGCCAGTTGGATTCACATACATTATTAATAATATTATGGGACAACAAGTATTTGATGGAAACTCTTTAATTGATATTTCTCCACTTGAATGTTATAACATTATTGAAGAATACTTTGAAAAGTTAAATAAAATTTATTATGCAAAACCTAATCAGCTATTCAAAATATTATATTATTACTATTTATCACCAAAAGATTTACTATTTAATAAAAGATTCAATAAAAAATCATTAATTTATTTACTCGATACAATTTTACTATCTTATAAAAAATCAATTATTGCTCCCGGAGAAATGGTTGGTATGATTGCGGCACAAAGTATCGGTGAACCAACTACGCAAATGTCAGAGACGAAAAATGCTGTGAAAAAAATAATTATTGTATCGAAAATTGGCGTTGTCAGTCACAAAACTATTAAAATTGGCGAATTGTGCGATAACTTTATTGAAAAATATCCAGAATATACATTTCCAACTGGACATCCAAATAGTGTTGAAACATTATTGGATAAATTAGATGAACATTATTATATTGTTGGTGTTGATAAAAATGAAAGAACATCATGGAACCGTATTTCGCATTTTAGTAGACACCCAGTTAATGGCGATTTAATGACAATTAAGACAAAAAGTGGTAGAACTGTGACAACCACGTTAAGTCATAGTCATTTGTGTAGAAAAGAACATCAAGTTGAACCCATCAAAGCTTCTGAATTAACAATTGGAATGCGTATTCCAGTTTGTAAGCATATTGATAATAATTTTGTTGTTAATAGTGTAGAAATTGGAAATAATAAATATAATTTAGATAAAGAATTAGGTTGGTTTATTGGGGCATATTTAGCAGAGGGTAATTGTAGTGGTAATGAAATATGTATAACAAATATTCATAAACATTATATTAATAACACATTAGAAATAGCCAAATTATTTAATACAATAGGATATTTAGATACTACTCCCGGAGAATATGGTCCATCTACAAAAAGTAAATTTAAAAATAAAGAATTAGCTAGATTCTTATTAGAAAACTGTGGTAAAAATTCTTATGAAAAAAAAGTTCCCGAATTTATATTTACAGCTCCATTAGAATGTAAAGCCGCCGTTTTACAAGGATATATGGATGGTGATGGAAATATTAATTGTGATAAAAATCATCATGAATTTCGAGCTTGTTCTAGAAGTGAAAGATTAATCAAAGATTTATCTTTATTGTTCAATTATTTTGATATATTTACTACATTAATAGAAAATGTTAGACAAAATAAACCATTATATCACTTTGCTATTTCATCTAGCTATGCTCCTATTTACAAACAAAAAATTGGTTCAGTATTAAAACAAGATAAATTAGAAGAATTATGTAATTATGTAAATCGCTCTAATATTCATAGCTTATCAAATGATATTGATAAAATCGAAGGACTTGGTGAAATTATTGCTAATTGTGGTAAAGAATTAAAATTACCTGGACAAAGTCGGATTTATGGAAGATGGAAAAATAAAAAATCAATTGGAAGAAGAACATTAGAGAAATATATTAATATTTTCAAGCATGAAATTAGAGAGCAAAATATTTTACAAGATGAAATTAAATTATTAGAACAAGCAGCAAAATCTAATATCATTTGGGATGAAATTACTAATATTGAAATTTATACGCCTGATCAGAATGAATATGTATATGATTTCACAGTTCCAGGAAATCAAACATTTATGGAAGATAATGGTATTATAGTTCATAATACACTTAACACTTTCCATTTTGCTGGTGTAGCATCTAAATCAAATGTAACTCGTGGCGTTCCAAGAATTGAAGAAATTCTATCATTATCTGAAAATCCAAAGAACCCTTCATGCACAATTTTCCTTCCAAAAAATATTTATACTAATCAAAATGAAGCTAAAAAAATTCTTCATGAAATTGAACATACTAAACTTAGAGATATTGTAAAAGGTATTTCAATTTGTTTTGATCCAGATGATTCAACAACCAATATTAAAGAAGATAAAGAAACGTTAAAACAATATTATGAATTTGCTAATATGATTGAAGAATGTAATGGTATTAAACAAGTAGATGAAAAACAAAAATCTAAATGGATTATTCGCTTAGAAATGAATGATATGGAAATGCTTGAAAAGAATATTACAATGGAAGATGTAAATTTTGCTATTAAAAATGTTTATCAAACCGACGTTAATTGTATTTATAGTGATTTTAATTCAGATAAACTAATTTTTAGAATTAGAATTAATAGCATTATTCAAAATAAAAAGAAAATTTCTGTAGTCTCACTTGATCAATCTGATGAAATTTATTTATTAAAGAATTTTCAAGAACAGTTATTAGATAATGTAATTTTAAGAGGAATTAAAAACATTTCAAATGTATTAATTCGAAAAATCGTGGATTATTTAGAACCAACTGATAATGGTTATGAAAAGAAAGATATTTGGGTGTTAGATACAACCGGAACAAATCTATTAGAAATTTTAGCTTTAGATAATATTGATGTAAATAATAGCGTTACTAATGATATTCAAGAAATTTATAGAGTATTAGGTGAAGAAGCTGCTAGACAATCTATTTTCAATGAATTATCAGAAGTTATAGAGTTTGATAGCACATATATTAATTACCATCATTTAAGTGTATTATGTGATAGAATGACATGTAATGATAAATTAACATCTATTTTCCGTCACGGTATTAATAATGATAATATTGGCCCGATTGCCAAAGCTTCATTTGAAGAAACACCAGAAATGTTTTTAAAAGCGGCAAAACATGCTGAATTAGATAATATGAAGGGTGTATCTGCAAATGTTATGTGTGGTCAGGAAGGATTCTTTGGAACATCATCATTCCAAGTTATGTTAGATATTAATAAAATGTTAAATGAAGAAGAAGAAAATATTTGGAGTAAAAAAGATCCAAATGAAATAATTAGTAAAGAATTTGCTGATATTGCTGATCCTAATGATCCATGTAATATTACAAATATTGGTATTCAAACAAATATTAATAATATCAAAGCAGTTGATATGGGCGACGATAATGATTACGATCCATTTGCTTAAAAATAATAAAATAAATAAAAAATAGTTAACCTACTTCTAATTTAAATATTTTCAAATAATTTTTAAAATATTTAATAATTTTTATTTACATTTTTTTACAAAATTTTCTAACTAACTTCAACATTATGTTTTGAGTTCGCATATTCTTCAATTTGTTCTTTTAATTCAATATTTGAAACTAGCTGTTTACTAGGTAAAACAAGACCAGTAAGCGGTGATGTGCTATGTTGCGCAAACCATTTTAATATAGCAACTCTATCATATGTTTGACCATCAACAGTTTTAACTGGGTCATTCATAATAGATTGAGTTATGCAACAAATAAATTCTCTTGGGATGCTATCATCATCTAAATCTGCTAACATCTCAGAAATACTTTTTGGAACTACATTAATATTTTTGATTAATTCTTGAAGAACGCCTATGGTAACAATTTTTCTTCTGATAAGTCTACATTTATTATTTACATCATCATATTGATTTCCAAAACATGTATCATTATTGAAGTGAATTCTTCTAACCGAATCATCAAAAGGAATAGTAATATTGATATCATTTTCTTGTTCTTTGAAAGCTTTTTCAATAATTTTATTTTGTGGATATAAGTAAGGTGTCCACCAATTATCATTTAATACCATTAAATTGCCCTGTTTTTCTGGAACACCCCGACACCATTGCCATACAACAACACTATCATTTAAATCACTTGGATTTACCATGTTTAAATGTTCTGGTTCCCATTCTTTCAAATCTTCAATATTCAATAAAGTGGTTTCTATTACACAATTTTTATCTATTTTTTCATGAAATTTTATTTCTGAGTCAAATTCACTAGCGGCAATTCTCCATTCACTATGAACTTGTTTTGAATAAACATCAATATATTCATCTGTTGAATTAATATTAATTCTTTTAACACTTCTATATCCAGGTTGCTTAAATCCCGCTCTTCCCAACGACATTCCTGGTGTTGTTTGATAACATGAACCCGATGTATGAAAATGAATAGTAGAATTAAAGAAATCTTTTCCAAGCACTATTTGATTTGGAACATACATATCTCTTTCTTGAAATGCTTTTTCAATTCTTGTTGCTATTGGTCTTGGATAAAAATCAACTTTACGACGAAGTGGGTCAACAGAAAGCCAAACGCAATGATTTGTCATTATGATTTTGATTTAAAATTTATTTTAATTATAAATGTAAATCAATTTTTATTATTTTAATTTTATTTAAATATATTATTTCATATAATATTAGTATATTATATGGAAATTTTTAGTTATATTTTTTTAAAAATAAATAAATTAACAGCTAATATAGTTCTTGAAGATTTTTTAGATAATATAGATAGTTATAATAATAATACATTATTATTATACATATATAATTATGTAAGTGCTGTAATTTTTCATAAAAGACAAAATTATAATACTGAAACAGATTATAGACTTAATTATTTTGATTATTATATTTTAGAAAATAAAAATATTGATTTTGAAGATAAAATACATTTATTTCATTATTTTTCATTAACACAAAAATTTTATAATTCTTTGAATAAATTTAGTTTTTTATATAAAAGAAAGAATGCTAAAATTTTTGATATGAATTACGACTTATGTATGAATGATTTTGATACTTTAAAATCAAATATACTATTTTCTCTATTTTGTAAAAAAGATAAAACAATATATAAATTTAGAATATCTGATATAATAAATATTATAAATAATGCTTTAACATATGATCAAAATTTTATTTCAACTCCACAACAAATAAAAAATCCTTATACAAATATTCCTTTTAATAAGGGAGAATTATATTATATTTATTTTAAAATTAAAGAAAGTCCACTTTTAATGCCTTATTTATTTCACCAATTATTTATTGTTAATTTTGATTTAGAACAATATAGATTATATAATGAATGTTATATAAGAGAGAAAAGCATAAGTAATTTTATAAAATCAGATAATATAATTGAAAAACATAAATATATATTATCTATGATTGCTGATTATTTTATTTATGCTAATATTAGTATTGATTTTTTCTTTCCACCAAGTATTCTAGTAAATCATTTTAATAAACCATATTTGGAATTATATTTAAAATCAGTATATTCATTAAATCCAGATTTAAAATTTAATTCAAGTATAATATTAACTCAAAAATTAATTAGATTTCATAGATTAAATCCAAACTATGCTCAACCTTTTGTTACAAAAAAGAGAGATAGTGAAAATAATATACATTTAATATATAGGTATAATACTACTATTAACATAGAATCTAGTAATTTAATAGATAATTTATTACAAAATAATAATGAAAATCATGAAGAAAATGAAGAAGAATTAGAAGAACTTGAAGAAGATGAGGAACACTATGAAGATCAGGAACACTATCAAGAAGATCATGATGTAGAAGAAAATTATCAATATTTACCAATAATAGAATTTAATATACAAGAATTATATGGAAATACCATAAATAATTAAACTGGAACTCCTTTAACAAATTCATCTTTGTTTTCTTCTTGAGTTATTAATCTGTATTTATACATTGTTCGATTTTGACAACAAAAAATAGTTGAAAAACAAGTAATTGTAAAAATAATTAGTAAATAATTATTGAATAAACACTCAAATAACATATTCATTTTTTCATTATTAACTGAAACTACATTATTAAGAAAATTTTCTATAATTTTACTATCTAAGTTTTCTTCTAATAAAAAAATATAACTATTAAAATATTTATTTAATTTATATCACGGAATATTTAAAAACTTTCTTAATAGGAGGCTCTATAATAAGTTTTAGTAAATATGTATCTACTGTATTTCCTCCAGCATACTCAGGTTTAGTAGGTGCTTTTCCTGTATCTTTAATAACATCATTCTTTTTACTAAATGATAAAGTGAGAGAAAAGTTTTTCCAAGGTGCTATTTTATCTGATATATTAGTAACAACCGCTATAACATCTATATTATTAATTAGATATTATAACAAAACAATTCCTGTAAATTATATTACAATTTTTGCTTTAATATTATGGATAACATCAGGTGTAGCAATTATTAAATTTGGCTATAAACAGTAAATTAATGATGTAAAAATATTATTATTTTTTATTTTTTTTAATTTTTATTTTTATTTCTTGTTTTTCTTCTTGTTTATCAACCTCTTTATCTTGTTGTATTATTTTTAATTTTTTCTTTGTTTTCTTATATTTACTTATAAACGAATCTAATGTTATATATTCATTATTATTTATTTGTTTTTTAAATTCGTCGGATAACTCATCATATTTTATTTTATAATCATTATTACATTCTATCAATTTATATATTATTCTTTGTTCATCTTTAATTTTTGTTTTCTGTAATTTTACTATATAGAATATATCTATCATCTCAAAATCTAACTTATTTAATTTAAATATAACTTCTGAATTATATTGTATTTTTGTTGGTGATATTAATAAAATGGGTAATTCTAGTTTATTTGATAAAATCCATAAATCAAAATTTGTGATATAATATTCTTCTGATAATATTAGAATATCCAAACTAGCTGTTCCTAATTTAATTTTATTTATCATTTCACTTTTACCTTCACTATCTAAAATATCATAAATAATATTAATATTGTCATCATTTATTAGTTCATTATAAGTTTCTATTAAAATATTTTTTAATTTATTTATACTATTTATTTCATAAATAGATTTTGGATTTATTAAATTATAACTATTTATTATATTAATTAATATTTTAAAAGAGCAACTATTATTATCCATATCATAATATATTTCATTACAATCTTTCGGTAAAATATCTTTCCATTTATCTTGTATACTTCTTTCTATTTTTTTACAATATATTTTTTCTTTTTCTTCAATTGCTTCTTTAACACTCAATTTTGGTTTAATATTTAATTTTTTCTTTTCTTTTTTAATATCATCTTTTTTATCTTCATCTATAATTTCATTTGTATAATATTGTGTTTTTTGTGGATTTGTAGTATAATAAGAATTATAATTAATATATGGATTTGGATTCATTATTTCAATATTTTCAAAGTAATCTTGTGTTAATAATGATTGTAATAATATAATTTCATCATCATTTAAATCAAATTTTATTTCATTAAAAGAGAGAAACGTTTTAGATTCAAAAATAAATTCTTTAATTCTAATATATCTTATTAATTCATCTGATATCTTAGAAAAATATATTTTTTCATTATCATTCTTATTTATTAAATTAATTTTTGGTATTAATAATTTACATTTATTATTTTCTTCATCTGAACTACAAAACTTTTTCTCTCTACATTTATCATTTGAAATATTATAACAAGAAGATATTTTATCTATTTTTAAAAGTTCATCTTCTTTATAATCTGCAAATTGTATAGATTCTTTTGTTAATTCTCTTATCTTTGTATCTATGATTTTTAATTTTTCAAAATATAGCATTGTTTCCAAATTTAATATATTCTCTATCTCTTTTCTTATTGTTACATGTTTTTGTAAACCCAATAATATTCGAATTGTATTTCTAAAACTATTATAAAATGATGTTTCTAGTTCTATATTTTTAATATAATTTATTCTCTCTCTATCTCTTTCATTACTTATAGATGATTTTATATCAGCATTTAAATAATTATTTTCTTTAATACTTTCTAGATTATCATCAAAAGTATCTAACTCTGGTTCATTTAAAGCGATAAACTGGTTTGTTTCTGTTATTATTCCAATAATAAATTCATCTTCAAAAACTTTTAATAACGGTTTACAAGGAATATTTTTATTATTATCTTCATACACAAAATTTAAAAAATTTATAGTATCTTTAAAATTATCCCATATATTATCATCCATCCATGTATAATCATAATCTAATATAATACTAGACGGTAAACATGGTATAAATCCTTTTTTATTTTCTTTTTCAGCAATAACTCCAATTGTATTACTATTATAATTTATAATTTGTTTTTCTATAGTGTAATTATTACTTATTAATAATTTAACTAATTTTGATAATTTAATATTTTCTTTAAAAGTATATACATTTGGTAAAGAAGGATAAGTTCCACAATATTTATTAACTGTTTTATCTATATTTTCTAAAACATTTATGATATTTTTTGTTAGATTTTTATTTCTAGTATTAAATAATTTTGTTACAACAATAGATTTAATTTTATCTTCAACCGCGTATATTGGTTCATAATAATTACCATTTTTTATTAAAATAGCTGTATTTCTATTTATATCAAATAATTCAGATGAATAATGATTTGTTGGACATATTAAATTTATATTATTTGTTATATCATTTTCATTCATTTCTAATATTATTAAGTTTATTCCATCTTTGAATAAATTTTTATTTGGTAAACATATTAAATCCCACAAATATGTATAATCTATAATTATATTATCATTATTTAAATAATCTATAAAATTTTGATACGCAGATATTACTTGTATCAAATAATTTTTTTGATTTACATTATTTAAATCTACACTTTTATATATGTTAGTTTTTTTATATACATCATCTATTTTTATATTATAATTAATTTTTTTATCTTTGAAATTAGTAATTAAACCTCCGTTTTGTAAACTAATAAACAAATCTAAATTGAGAGAAGTTATTAATATATTTTTCATATCTTTTGTAGTCAAAGTTTTAACTTTTGGAACTATATAATCAATATATAAATCACTCAAACATGAAATAAATGATTGATTTTTATTAAATTCTACACCACGTCTTAAAAGACATAGATGATTTGGTTTAAGATTTGTATTAGTAATACTTATTTGACATTTTTTGTTATCTGTTTGTAAATATTTTTGTATTGCTATAGGTAAATATCCCCATCTATTTTTATCTAAAGGAAATTTATCACTTCCTTTAATATAATCATCTTGATCATCTACTTCTTTTTCTACAACTTTATTATTAATACATTGGTCTCTCCGTTCTTTTTGCGCTGGACTATCCCAAGACTTGAAACAACAAGGAACACATAAATCATCGGGATGACTTCCTTCTTTTAAAAATCCAGGATAATGTTTAACATAATTACCCTGATTATCAGTATGTTCTTTATTATCTGTAAATTCAAAAATAGAGCTATCTTTTGGAACCTTTTTACTTTTATCAGGTATTATATTTCCATATTTTCCTGATTTAACATCTTCTTCTGTCAAACTAGTGTCATATTTTAAACTCCAATATCTAGGACATATATACCAATATTGATTATCTTTTGAACTTCCATATTTTATTGCTTCATCATAAGAACCTGGATGATTTTTATCTATATTTGCTTTTTCTTCATCTGTTAATATTACAGGTTGACGTTTTACATTCCAAGGACATAAACGTGAATATGCTTTGAATTTTCCATCTATATCAGTTTGAAATAATTTTGGATCTCTTGTTTCCATACGTTTATAAAATGGATTTGGATTAGATAAACTCATACCAGTAACATCTTTTTCTAATTTTTTTCCTTCTAATTTTTGCTCTATTTTTTCTTCTTTATCATCTTTTTCAACAATTTTTATTTTCTTTTTTGTTTTCTTTTTCTTTTCTGACGATTCTTTAATCAATTTTTTATCAGAATCTGAATCTAAATCAGAACCGAATTCTATATCACTATTTACACCTCCTTCTTGTAATTCTTCATCATCTATTTCTATTTCTTCTTCTTCTATTTGTATTTCATCATCGCTATCATCTACATCAGAGCCCATCAATATATTTAATAAATCTTCTTTATCATCAGACACTTTTTCTGGAGAATCAAAAATCAACTCTTCTGCGATTTTAATTTCTAATTCTTTTTCAGGCGAAGGTGCAATTTCATCAATCTTAACTTCTTCTTTTAATTCTTTTTTGGAACACATTTTACTTATTTCTTCTAATTTAACTTCAGTTGTATCGGGAGACTGTGTTATACGTATTAATGAATCAATATAAATAGATAAAATATCAATATATCTAACATTATTTATATTATTTATTAATATTGTAATATTATTTTTGAATTGATCCTGTTTTATAGTAGTCAAAAATCCTGGATTATTTTTTAATTTTATTTTTTTCTTTTTACCTGTTTTTTCTATAACTTGTATTGAATTTAATACGTCTTTTAATAATTCAATTACATCTTTTTCATTTAAACCATAATTTTCTTTTATATTTTTAATTATAATCTCTTGTTCTACTTCATTTTGAATTAAATCAATAATTGTTGATTCAATAGCTGTCATCTCATTATAATTATTTACTCTTTTGAATCTCATTCTAATAATATCTTTCAAGTTTCCTTGTTCTACATTAAAAATAGAAGTAATACATGAAGTAAGTTTTGATAATATTATATTATTTTTTATAGGAAGATAATATTCATAATTTATATTTTCTATTTCAATATTATTATCATATAAGTTATCAAATATATTTAATTTATAACCAGATTCTTCAATAAATTCAGAAATTATTGTTATGATTTTATTAATATTATTTTTAATTAATGTTTCACAAGCATTTATATTATATGGATTGTCTAATTCTAATTCTACATTTATAGAAGCATCTTGATATATATGACAAATAAAATTTACTATGTTATTATCGTCATTATTAATATAAAACGCAATAGATTTTTGTGTAGCTATATTTTTTATAATTTTAAAAATAGTCCCCTTTGATAAATATGGAATTTTTTTTCCATTAGTAGCAATTTTATCACAATATAATTTATATATTTTTTCCATTCTCTTAGAAGGATTATATTTAATAAGTGGTATATTTTTATCACTATGTATTATTTTAAATATAACTTCTAAAGGTAAAAGGAAATTATATGAAGGAATTATATTAAAAGATATATATTTTATACCTTGTTTAATATATTCTATATTGGATTTTCTATTATTATATATCTTATGAAATAGTTCTACATTTTCTATATTTTTAATAAAATTTTTATCAATAAAATCCTTGCTCTTTTTTAATAAAAAAGGTTTATTATTTATTAACTCGGTTTTATTAAATATCTCATTATCATATAAATATGGGTAATACATTTTAATAATATTTTTTTCATCTATGCTATTATCAATAGCATAGTTTAATACATCTGTTGCCTCGCATAAATAAATAATATTACTTTTAATATTATTATTAGTCAGTAATACTTGTTTATTTGTTGTATTAACCAAATATTCCACATTTTTTTTAAATATATCTTCGACTTCTAATAAATTAAATGGATTAATAATGTAAGAAATATTTAAATTTTTATAAGTAAATTTTTGACCAAGTGGTTTATTTATTAAATCATATTTTTCCAAATTTAATGATAATATATCATCATATGAATATACTGATTTATCAGGCAATGTTTTAATATCAAAATTTGATATATTTAATAAATATTCAGTTAAAATATTTTTCGTTAATTGTAGTTTACCATTCTGAGTTAAGTTTTTATAAACATTTTCACTATTAAAACTTTCTTTTACATTACTAAATAAATATATTTCATCAATCGATGTAGTTTTTTCTATATTAATAAATTTTTTTTTTATTGTTTCTATAGTATCATCCGGATAAATATTATTATTTACATTTTCATATACAATACCATACTTTTTTATTATTTCTAATTCATAATTTTCAAATATAGTATCTATAGAACGTGTTGTATCATTATTAAAAATATAAATTTTTTCTACTGTATTATTTTTTAATTTATATATTTTATATATTGTAGACATAGTATATAAAATAAACACATAATATTTTATATAGTTATGAACTATAATATTATAGTTGCTATATGTAAAAATAATGGTATTGGTTATAATAATAAAATACCATGGTATATCAAAGAAGATTTAAAAATATTTTCAAAGTTAACAAGAGGCAATAATAATAATGCTATTATTATGGGCAGAAATACATTTGAAAGTTTACCAAATAATTTTTTACCTAAAAGAGATAATTTAATTTTATCATCTTCTATAATTATTGATGAAAAGAGAGAAGATAATATAATAAAAACATTTGATAATGTTGATGCTATTATTTATTATTGTAATAATAAAAAATACGAACAAGTATGGGTTATCGGTGGTCAATTAATTTATGAAACTTTCATTAAAAAAAATATTATTAATAATTTATTTATAACAAAAATAAATAATGAATATGTATGCGACAAATATTTCTATTATGATGAAAAACAATGGAAATTAGTATCTAGTGAAAAAATTAACAATAAAGAAAACTTAGATATTAATTTATTTATTTATGAAAAATAAGGATTATCATTTATTTCCATACCGCAATATTTTTTAGGATTTTTACTATAATCAACTGGTTTATATATATTTATTTTTTCAGCTTCTTCTAGTAAAAATTTAAAATTAGCCCAAAATTCAGGGGTATGTCCAACCGAATATGTTGCTACATGGGATAACTCGTGTATTGCTACAAATGTTAAAGTATTTAAATCAATTAATCTCCCTTTATTATTTTTTTCAGTATCTAAACAAAAAGCTATTTTTTCGCCTTTATTTTCACTATAAGCTGTAAATTCACTTGTTGGTAATGTTTCTGTTATTTTTTTTGGATTAAACCCTTCTGTTAAACGTTTAATTCTCTCTTCGCTATTAAAATTATTTTTACAATGTTCAACTAAAGATTTCATATTATGATTTACTTTTGCTAATTTATCTGCTGCCAATTCTAGTTTACTTCTCTCGCGAACACAATAAGTATTACCATCTACATTTGAAATTATACATTTTAAATGAAAAAGATCAGAATCTCTATATATGCGATATGATAATATAACTATTAAACAAATTAATATAAATCCTAATAAATCACTATTCATTATATATATTGATTATATAATGAATATTATAAAATATATTATTTTATAAATTTAAAATTATTGAGAACCACAGCCAATTTCTAATGGAACTCTCATTAGATCCGGTTCAATTGTAGAGTTCATCCAAGGACTTACTTTACTTGTGGGATTTGGTGGTTCTGATCTTAATTGTAAGTTAGAGTTTCTTAATGTGCTTCCAATAGTATCAATACCAGCATGATATCCTGCTCTTAATAAATTAACATTTTGTAAATCACCCGAACCATTTTGATTCATATTTCCAAATTCGTTATCTTGTCTTGGTAATAATTCAGATGGATTTGCTACTTCTTGACGATTACACGAAGAAGGAACTCCCGAAGTTACAGTTTGAATACCGTCCGCATTTGCTGGACCACTGTTCATTCCTACGGGATTCGCAGCCATTGGTGGTTTGCTAGAAGCTCCAGCGGCACCTTTATGCGCTTGATCAATTACACCAGGAGACATTTCACTCCATAAAGTTCTTGGTTTGCTTTCCCACGATTCTTCTGATGATCTCTCGGGTGTTGAATTATTAGTCATTGGTGAGAAGTTTGTTCCTTGTTTTCTCGAATACATTACAATAGCAACAAGAGCAACGATTAATCCAAGGACAAATAACATATTTTTTTGAAGGAATTTCATGAACTCGTTTAAAGTTTTCATATATATAAAATGAATGATAAAATAATTTTAAAAATACACATTTTTTCTAAATTTATAAATGATAATTATTCGATATCTTCTATCTCTTCATTTTCTCCGTAATTACTATTTTCATCTTCAGATAATATATCATCCAATAAATATTTATTTTTTATATTTTTTGCTTCTAAATATGCCTCCACCGCAGCTTGTCTCATTTTTTTTGCTCGTTCTCTTGCATTTTTATATATTTCCAAATAAACATCATTTGGTTTTTTTAAAGTAATTGGATTTTCATCATCATTTTCTAAAGTTATATCCTTTTCTAAAGATATGTCTAATTCTTTTAAAGAATTTTCATTTTCCAATTCAATATTATCAATATTGGCATCTACAATCTCTAATTCTCCTGTTTCTTCTAATTCACTGGAATTATTTAATTTATTTGATTCATCTTTATCTTCTATATTTTCTAATTTTTTTATTTCTTCTGTATTATCTGTTACTTTTAAATCTCTAACTATTTCTAAAGATTGATTATCTATATTTTTTTCTAAATCAACAACTTCTTCTAAAGTATTTTTATTATCAATTGATATATCTTGATATTCTTCTTTTATTTCTTCCTTCTCATCACTTGTCTCAATAATATCATTATTTTTACTTTTCTTATTTATAAGAAATCCAGTTTTGATTTCTTCAGGCATTTTTAATACCATAATTTGTGGAACATTTATTTCTATTTGAAAACTTTTTGATGAAAATTTTATACCTTCAATTGCTATAAGAGGAATTATTTCTAAATTTTCCTTAACATCATCAATATTCAGAATATTTTCATTTTCATCATAAATTAAACAATAATTTTTTCTTATAGTTTTATTATTTGGAATATAACATCTAATAACAATATATTTTCCTGATTTATAAGTCTTCATACAACTATTGAAATGTGATTCAATATCATCTAAATCCATTTCACTTTGAAACCAATTATCTTTTTTTTCAAAAATTAACTCTCTACATCTATTTTCAAAATTTTCAAACCATGTTATCAAGCTATTTTCATAAGAATTAAATATTAAATCAATAAAAAATTTTTTAGATGATGTTGTTTTACATATACCTTGTTTACTTCTACATTTAGGTAATTGTAAATATAAAGGTAATTTTTTTTCACCACAATTTAATTTAGTAAAAAAGCAACCTCCCTGAACTGGTGTAGGATTATCTAAATTAATTAATTCATAATCAAAAGTATCAGTAGGATCTATTATATTTTCCATTATTATTAATTTATTTATTAGAAAATTATATATTTCTAAAGACGCATAAATAATAAAAAAAATTTATTAAATAATGTAATGAAAGAGAATTTTTTAGAACAATGTTTATTTCTACTCAATAAAAAAGAAATTAAGGAACAAATTAAGGAAATATTAAATCCGTTTTTGCAAATAATTACTAAAACTTTGTTAAATGAAATTTATCCATATATTTACCTATCTTTAATTTTTGTAATTGTGAGTTTTATTTTACATTTAGGAATTTTTATTCTTTTATTTCGAAATAATAAACCCTCATTTTTTAAATAATATTTTTCTTACAATATTATATATGACTAATCGTATTGTTTTATCAGGTGGAGCTAAATGCCAAGCAGAAATGGTTGGTGGAAAACGTAGAAAATACCACAAAAAATCAATGAAAAGACGTGGTTCGCGTAAATCAAAAGCTATGAAAAAATCTCGTCGCCATTCAAGAAAAATGATGAAAAGAGGCGCCTCTCGTAAATCACGTCGCCATTTGAAAAAAATGATGAGAAAATCGCGCAAATCGCGCAAATCCCGCAAATCCCGCAAATCCCGCAAATCCCGCAAATCCCGCAAATCCCGCAAATCACGCAGAGGTGGTTCGCGTAAATCGCGTGGTGCCGGAATGGTTCAGAGAGCAGCCCTTCCTTTCGGTCTTTTAGCTTTACAAAAAATGATGCACCGCCGCAAAAGCCGCAAATCTCTTAAAAAATTTGGCAAAAGAGTTTTAAAAGCTCCTTACAGAACCGCTAAATTCTTATTATAAGTTATTTATCTCTTTTAAATAATATTTAAATCTTATTAAATATTATTTTTTAACAATATAATAAATGTCCATGGAAAATAATATTAAAAACTGGCTAGTTTTAGATAATAAAATAAAACAATTAAATCAACAAATAAGTGAACTAAGAGAGAAAAAGAATTCTTATAAGAATGATATATATGAACACTTTGAGAGAAATAATTTAAATCATGCTACTATTAAAATTGGCGATGATTATTTAAAATTTGTAGAAACTAAACAACAATCACCTATATCTTATAAGTTTTTAATACAAGCATTAAATAATTGTCTTACAGATGAAAATGATATTGAAAAAATTATGAATTATATTAAAAAAAATAGAGAAAATAAAATTATTAATGATATAAAAAGATTTAATAAATAAATTTCTATAATATATAAATGCCATATTTAGAGCAAAATTTATTATCACAAAAAGGTATTACTAGTCTAAGTGATAAATTTAAAGATTTAGCTATTCCATCCGCTTTAAATTTTAAAAATATATTATCTGGTGGAACAAAATATAAAAAAACTAATAGCTGCGATTCTAATTTAATTAGCGATGAATCTTTTGATAATTTATTAAAAATTGTAAATCCAAATGGATCTTTTTCACTAAAAAGTAAATCAAAAAAAGCTAAAAGAACTAAAAGCTTTAGAATTAAATCTAAAATAACTAGAAAAAAAATTTAATAAAAATTAAATTAATTAATAATTAATTTTTATTAGTGCATACTCCAATTATTACTATTAAAAGGAGCAACTACAATATTTGCTATTTTATTTTTCCAGTATTCAATGCGTTTTTGGAAATCTAATTCTTTTTGAGTTTTTGGAAATAGTGGTATATTTTTCATCATTTCACCTTCTTGTGCTGTTATTTTAGGTCTATATCCATAACAATTTACACCAAATCTAACTTTTGGATTTGCAATATAACCACCATTTATACCAGGTCTTCCACAATCATTTTCATGTCCTTCTATTTTTTGTAAACGCTCCCATCTTTCCATTTGTGTTGGAAATAATGCCATTTGATCTTCTGACCATCCGTAACTACACCAATCAGCACCATTTTGATAAGCATTTTCTATTTCTTTATAATTTGCTAATCTATTACCATAAGCTTTACATACTGCTCTAGCATCTTCAAACGTATATTTATTTCCTGGTATATGATATACTTGTTTTTCAAATTTTAATTCTGGAACAGTTGTAGTTCCAGTTATATCACCTTCTGTTTCTCTTTCTACTGTAATATCTATTTCTGGTTCTCCTGAAAATAAATTTTTAATACTTGTTATAATATTTACGTTTAAAAAGTAATTCATACCATTAATAATAATAATAACTAAGAATACTCCCCATAACAATATTTCTAAACTGGCTTTACTAGTAGAAGGAGCATTCATAGATTCAGTTCTATTTCCTAAAGATGCAAATAAAACAAAGTAAATTATTATTATAAAAACTAATAATGTTATTATTAAAGGGTTAGCCATATTTGTATTTAAAAAATTCATTGAAGGAACCCCCAAAATTGTATTCATATCAACATCCATATAATATTTATTTTTATTTTTTTTTTCTATAGAATAAACTATAAGCTTTATTACTTACTATATCTTTTTCATTTATTTCTTTAACATTTGTATCATTAAAGCAATACCATTTTCCATTAGCATTTTTTACATATGCAAAATAATGCCCGCCCATTGTCATTCCTGAATGATTACAAACTCCATATAAATCATACACAAAAGTTTCTTTGTTATATCCAATAACATATTTTTTTAATTCTAGATTTTCAATTGGATAATCTACCAAAGAATTTAATTTTCTATTATTGTTTGTAAATCGTTTTAAATCTATAATTAAGATATGTGGAAAATTCCAAAATAATGTTTTTTTATTAATATCTTCCTTCTCATTTGTTTTTTCATTAAACCACGCATTATCACCATTCATTAATTCATTTTCACAATATTTATCAAAACATTGATATATATTACATTCATTAGCAACAATAGGTAAACTTATAACAGAAAAAGGTTCTGGTTTACTGACTAATATTTCATTATTCACACTTATTATTTGTGTTACAGAAATACCATAAAATAAATGTAAAATTTCCGAATATTCTTTTTTATACATATTTATCATCATATTATAGCAATCTTGTGCTAATTTATCATTCTCATTTTTTATTTCACCATTTATTGACATATTTACTTCTCTCTGTAAACCTAAATGAAAACAATCTAACATAAATAAAATAAACTCGGGTAAATCATTTTGCATAAAACCAGTAAATAACATTCTATCCTTTTCTTTAGCAATTTTTTGTATTGTTTTTAAAAATCCCCATGGAGCAATAGCGCAATTTTCTTTCCATAACATTCTTCTTAAATTATTCCATTCTACTAACATCAAACCATCTTTTTTATTTACTCTATTTACAAATTCTTTAGAATCTAAAAAATCATTTAATTCATATGTATGTGATAATACTTGAATAAAAGAATTTACATAACATGTATTTCCTAAGTTACCCAGTCCACTAAGACCTTTATCTTTATATTTATCCATAAGTAATTATTTATTTATGGATTTATTTATTTAAACATTTTTTATTTTATAATAGTAAAATATGAATGATAATAATATAGAATCTTTTATTAACTTCACTGAAAATACCAATACTATTTTTTCGAATATCCTTCAAATAATTAATTCTCAACAAAATACTTATAATACAATATTTAATAATACTTATAATAGAAGATATAATGATAGAAATGTATATACACGTGGTTATTCAAGAGAGAATAATGTAAATACTAATCTTTCTAGAAATATTCTACAACAAACATTATTAAGAAATTTAATTTTGAGAAGCGCTTCATTAGCAAATCCAGAAAATAATATAGAAAATAATATTCCAATAGAAGAACAAATTAGAAATTCTACAACAAGAACTACTTTTCAAGAAATAGAAAATCCTATAAATACAACTTGTCCAATTAGTCAAAGTGATTTTTCAAACAATGATATTGTATTACAAATAAATCATTGTGGACATATCTTTTCTGAGCGTCCATTATTACAATGGTTTAATAGAAATCATTGTTGTCCTATGTGTAGATATTCCATAACTTCTGATAATTCTAATCAAACTATTAGTCAAGATAATAATAATCAAACAAATAATGTAACTGATAATCAAACTAATATTACCAGAAATAATAGTGATGTTAATATTAGTAGAAGTACTAGCGATATTAATATCACTAGAAATAATAGTAGTTCTAATAGTAATTTTAATAGAGTTCCGATTATTACAAGAATAAATTCTACTCCTAATCGATTTAATAATTTTAATAATAATACAAATAGTAATACGATTTCTAATGATATGTTAAATCAATTACAAAATATTATTGATACTTTTAATAATGAAATTGAATTAGAAGTTGCTCTTATTACTCCATCACAATAATTTAAAATAAAAAGAAAAATTATAAAATTGATAATTAAAAAAAAAATAATTTTATTTAACAAAACTTATATTAATTATTAATATATGGATACTAATTCATATATTAATTTATCAGATATTCATCAAATTTTTGAGAATCTTGATGAAAGTATAAAAGAATTCTATAATAATTTCTTAAAACTTTTTAATGATACATGTGATATTAATACAACAAATATTTATATTGGAAATTGGAAATTATTAAGCATAAATCAAATAAATACAATATATGAAAAAAATCTTTATAATAAGCAAAATATTGATATTGCTTTTAGTAATTCAGAAAAAATTATTATTGCTTTTTATAATATTGAATATTCTAAAATATTTTTCAGATATAAAGATTCTGATTATCAAAAAAATATTATTATTGATAGAAGATTAAAAAATAAAGGTGTTTATTTCAATAACTTCATTTCTAATATATCCACCGGTTTATGTAATAATAAATATTTCAATATAATTAAACCAATCTTCTAATTATAACATAATTTATACAACAGATAATTAAATCTATTTTTTGATATATTTGTCAAATATAATCGACTTAATTTCTTTACATCGCAATTCTTCATATTTTTTTTGAAACTTTTCTTCATCTGGCCATTTTTCTCTTAATTTATTAATTTCATCCTTCCATGTTCTAAGTGTATATCCTCTTTTATCTTTGAATTCTTTTATTTGTTCTAATACTAAAGCATATAATTGCTGTAATGGTTTCATAATTTGATTTGTAATATAAAAATTGTAGTCTAGTTCTAAACTATTTTCTTGAATATATTTTGGATTTTCAATTTTATCACATTGCAATGCTTTCTTATTTTCATTTTTAATATAAGCAAATGGAATTCTATCACCAGGTCCTGGTTTATTTCCAGGATCGCGCTCACCCATTCTTTTAGCTAACATAAAATGTGCTATTTGTTGTGGATTTTTATATTCACTTCTTAGTGATTTTGTAATAATTAATTTATCAATTGGATTCTTTTCATCAATAACATCCTGTAAACAATTATGTGTAAAATTCAAAGCACTTGGAACACTTTTTTCTTTCATTAAAATATCAATTACACCACCATAAATATCTTTAACTATCGGTGCATTATCTCGTCGCTTTAGAACAATACCCATCTCTTTACGTTTACCTTTCTTTGGATCTAACTCATATAAAATTCCAACATATCGCTTTTTAGATAATAAACAAAATGGTAAAAATGTTTTTTCATATTCTAAATCATGTGGTTTTTT
>Ga0209603_1000662_pt1 | contig 40245 bp, 37 predicted proteins | sample COGITO_mtgs_1206_FD_184812 | JGI IMG/M metagenome (GOLD analysis project Ga0209603, IMG submission 184812) | Pelagic marine microbial communities from North Sea - COGITO_mtgs_120607 (SPAdes) (version 2) | ecosystem: Environmental > Aquatic > Marine > Epipelagic ...
AGCAGTTAAGCCCATTAGCGCCGATGGTACTACACTTGTGGAAGAGTAGGTCACCGCCTTTTTTGAAAATCCCTAACAACAATGTTAGGGATTTTTTTTGTCTTTATATGATAAATTTATTCAAACACTTTAGCAATCACAACTTCTGCTGGTTTTCCTTGAGGGGTAAAATCCAAATCTGATCTAGGAGTAGCAGCTACATAATCACTTCGTAATTGCCAAATGTGTACGCCTTCAAACCACTCTTTATTCCAAACCTCCTTAAAAAAAGCTTTATAACAATTGGCTTGGGTTTCATAGGAAACAAGGTCTTTGTGATCTGCGTAATTTTCTATCCATTGCCAGGGTTTTATAGCACTATCGGCTGTGCTTTTATACCCCATTTCGGTAAATAGAATTTTTTTATAAAATTTTTCATGTATAAGTTCCATTGATGGTAGGTATTTTTTCCATCCTTCAGAAATTTGTTCTACACTAGGGCGTGTATGTTTTGTTAGTGGAAAATAAGCCTGAATGCCTATATAATCCAGATCATCCCAAAACTGTATTTGTTCAAACTCGTTCATCCAGTTCGCAGCATAAGTGAGTTTTCCAGAATATATGTTTCTCACCTCTTTTATGAGCGCTGTCCAAAACTCAGGTTTCTCTACCGATAGTCGCGATAACTCTGTGCCAATACAAAACAATTCTACTCCGCTTTCTTCAGCAATTTTAGCGTAGAGTAGTATGAAATCACGGTACTCTTTTTTCCAACTTTCCCAATGGGCTTCACTGCTAGGATAAATATCAGAACGCCATTTACCTTCTTTTGGAGAGTGGATCCAAATATGAGGTTTAAGGAACACCTTAAATCCCATTGCATGCGCAACCGCTATTTGAGCTCTCCAAACCGAATCTCTACGAACACTTTCCAAACGATTTCTTCGATGATACACTAGGGTAGGACTGTCCACATCATTTTGTCCACTAAATGGAACTAACGTGATCCAGTTGTAATTATTTTTTACAAAGGGTTTTAGATTTATCGAATCAAGGTGCCCAAAAACATGTGCACCCTTTTGTTTTTCTGAAGGCGCTTCTCTTTGAGATGTGATTCCAATACAAATGACTACTAATAAAACAATTACTGTAAATTGTAAAATGGTTTTAAGTAGGATTCGTTTCAAAATTATTTTTTTAGCTTATATAAACAAAAGTAACCAATAAATAAGTGCGCTAAAAATAGCTGCAATTGGTAAGGTTAAAAACCAAGATAATAAGATATTCCGCACAACTTTCAAATCAGCCTTTTTAGTTAGTGTTCCGATTCCAAATATAGAGCCTACTGAAACATGTGTTGTTGAGACTGGCAACCCATGAATACTTGCTGTTGTTACTAAAAGTCCTGTGACTAAGTTTGCTGTAAACCCTTGACCACTATTCATAGGGGTGATTTTTTTGCTGATTATTTTCCCTACTTTTTTTGCGTTTAACAAACCGCCAACAGCCATAGCAATGGCAACGGCACTCATTCCCCATTTAATATCTAAGGCGTTAATAACGATAAGCAACCCAACAATTTTTGGAGTATCATTTAGCCCTCTCGCAAAACTGACTATACCAGCGCTTATATAATGTGAAATATCCAGTATCTTTTGAAAATGTATTCCCAAGAATTTTCCATTATACGTTTCGATGTACTCTTTTTTGTCAAGAATTGTGATTGTTTTTACAGTTCCGGATTGAATCGCTACAAACTCATTTGTATTTATTGTCTTTACAACTGGAATTCTCTCTGTGCCTACATAAATATAGCTTTGTTTGGTGAGCCCTATGACTGTTCTGATTTTTCTAAAAATAATATAGACCACTAAACTAACAACGGCAGCCATAAGTGGACTGACAATTAAAGGCATTAAAAACGTACTCCCTAATTTTGAAAAATTAAACGCAGACCCAACGGCGACCAATCCACTGCCAAATAAAGCCCCTACCAAGCTATGGGTTTAGATATAGGCATTCCTATTTTTGTGGCTAAAAACACAGTCAAGGCTGCGCCAATAGCTATTGAAATTGCAAACGCAGGCGATTGAATTAAAACATCAGGAACTAACCCTTTGCCAGAAAAATTTTTCACAAGTGTGTTGGCTAAAAAAATTGCTGCTATTGATCCTGCAAAGGTAGTAGTAGTGGCCCAAGTTATGGCTCTTTTGTAATTGGTGGTTCCACTTCCAAACAATGTCGCAACGCCTTTAAAGTTGTCATTTGCACCATTTGTGTAGGCCAGAAAACAGGCGGATAAAAAAGAATAATTAAAATCATAAGTATAATAAGTAGGTTAGGGTATTTAATAAAGGGACTGCTTCAGAACTTAATCTGCAAATAACAAGCCAGAGTCAAATTCATCGATCTATAGGCGTTAAGAGCGAATGTAATTATAGCAATTGAGGTAACAGCTATAGCTTTTATAGATGCACGTATTTAGAAACATGACATAGAATTTAGTCTATAATTTCGTAGTCGATACTTAGTTTCCGTAATGCTCTTAAAGCAGAACCAGAATTTTTATCATTGATCTCAATATCAACAGCATCTCCTTCTAAAAGGATGTCGGTAAGTTCATTTGCTAGTGATCCTTGGATATGAGATGAGATTTCGACAATACATTTAGCAATTGATCTTCGATCTGGGCGTTGCGCATCACAAGACAATAAGTTTAGTTTCATATTCGAAATGGTGGATTTATGAAACACTAATTTACGTAATTATTTCTAATGGGTTATCAATACTTGTTTTTACCGCATTATCAGCAAATTGAATATAAAACTAAAGCGTTATACCATATTCAAAAAAAGTACGAAGTTGAAAGTCTTAAATTTCTTTGACAAATTTTAAAAAGACTTTTTTATGTAGTTCAAGATCCAAATTAGGAGACATGGATACACGTACAATATAATCTTTGTCGCCTTCCTTAGTAGTCCCTTGAGTGGAAGTGGCAGGAATAGTCCAATAACACCCATTGAGCTGTCCATAACTTACACAAAACGTGCTCTCTTTAGGAATCTCTGTAATCATTAAACGAATTAACTTAAGATTTAAAGCTCTCTTGAAGGCTTCTTTTTCTTCAGCCGCTTTTCCTTTGGTAGGAAGGTCTAGAGAAAATACAGAAGGTGTGAATCCTTGATGCGCTAAATTTTCTGAAACAAAATTAATTTTCGCTTCAGGTAAGGTTTCTTGTATATAGTTCACAAATGCTCGAGTGTTTTGATACGCTTGATGTATGCGTTGGTTCATCGAAGGCATTTGAGTAGCTAAAACTTCAATTTGAAGAGGTGTTGCTGCATTTCGAGACAGTTCAAGATGCAACTCAACTTTATCCATCAACGCATCTGTTTTTGTGTTTCCGATACAGTAGCCTGCAGTACAACGACCGCCACTTGGGAATTTTGATCCACTCACATACGAAATAGTTCGTACCGAAGAAAGAATAGCTCCATCCCCTAAAAAGTGCACATTTGGACAAAAAGTTTGATCTAAAATAAAAACAGGATCGATTGCAGTTGCTCCAGTGGAAGTTTTTCGAACTTTGCTTAAAACGGCCTGTAATTGTACTAAATCTGGAACTTCGACACGCGGATTTGTAGGGATTTCAGCAATAATATAAGGAATAGCGTCCTCAGCAGCAATTTGAGTTAAAATTCGGTCAATACTTTGTACCATATCATTGCCGCCATCAACAGGTAGATCTACTATGGATACATTATCACTACAAGCCGCCACACGTCGAGCTTGATCGTTTGTGCCCCCGTAACAATTGGGTGGCACAATAAATTTGATAGCTTTCCCTTTGTGGTTATCTTGCGCATCATGAATAAGCCCCATCATAATTGCATATTGGATAGACAACCCACTCGAACCAACAACTGCTTTTGTCGATGAGTTTGTTATGGTCGCTATAGCATCCAAGACTGTTGCTTTGTGTGCCTCGAGATTACTGTTTTTTTCTGAAGGTGTTAGCGATGTAATAGTTTTCAATAGCCTAAGACAGTTGGCAGGTGTCATTGCAATGGTTTCTCGTCTTCTGACGTGTTGAATTTCTGAAATATAGGCATTATTATGTGCGCCGTTCACTAACAAAATACTCCCCAAATGAGCTTGAAAATTGACTAGAAAGTCAATTTTTGCATCAAGATCAATAGTTCCAATTTCGGCCTGTTGAGCTATGAAAATGGTGCTTCCCTCAAACGTTGGAATGCTTGACAGATTCTCTATTTTTTTTAACTCAAAACGATAGCCGTAAACCGATTTTAATAGTTCAGTATCAAAAAAACTAGGCAATTCATCGGTATAGAGAATTTGAGTGTTTTTATGATTTAATACGTTTGTTCTAAGAATGGCCATAATAGGAGCAGTCTCAGAAGAAAAACTGATAACGTTGTCTGGGTTTAGCTGTTGTATTTTAGCAACAGTCCATTCTAACACACACGATAAGGGATGTCCTAATCGAATGTAGTCATAAGCTGTAGGGAGGTTGTTTAGCGCAGAGAGGTCTGAATTATTGTTATTAAATAACGTTTCAAATTGGTTTAGGAATTGACGTTTAGCAGAACTTTCATCGTAAATATCCAAGCGATGTGTAGTTAATTTCAACCAATTTTTTGGTTGGTTTTCAAGCACATCTTTGATATAATTAAATAATGTAGTATGTCCCATAAGTTCTATCTTCAAACAGGAGGGCAAGATACGTTAATCCGTTCTATTTTAAACCCTGTTATAAAGTGATTTATAATAGAATTTTTTGATGAACGATTTTTAATAGTAATTGGGGTTGCAGACAATTCTTTTATTTTGTGGAGGGATTATCAAACATACACTATTTTAATAAATTGTACTATGGAAACAATCGCTAACAAAACACCAATGATTTGATTTACTTTTGTACTGATGTGGTGTGTTTTCAGTGAGAGTTGATGACTGAATTTACCAAAACCATATAAGGTGACTACTTTTCCAAAAAAGACCCCAATCAAAAACAGTAGTAATAGTGTATCATTTATATATAAATCTAAATGCATTATTTTTTTATTTAGGAACGTAATTGCAACTAACCAATACATTAAAACAGCTGGATTGACCATGCCTAAGATGAATCCAAGAAGTGGTTTAGGAATTTTCAGTTTTCTTTTTGTGTGATGCATGTCCTTATTTTTCTTAAAAAATAAATAGGCGCCAAGCACAAGTAAAATCACTACAATTGAATATTGCACCCAAATATTGTGGTCAATAAAAGCCAACAGAGTTGCATTTGCATAGAGCGCAATTAACACCAAAATCACTTCAGCAATTGCGGCAGGATAGACAATTTTTAAAGCACTTTGAATAGTTTCTTTTAGAGTTGTATTAATAACAGCCACATTAGTGGTTCCTAAAGGTAGAGCGCCAAGAATAGCAGTCAAAAACCCTAGTATTAGATAGTAAATTAAGTTCATAAATAACGCCTTGCTCGAAGGGGTTTACGGATACAAGATAGCGTGCTTTAAAACGAAATCTATTTTAATTTTTCCCAATTCTTGTCGGCCTTAGCTTTTAAGTCTTCAGTAGGGCCATTTAACCAAGTTTCGAGCGTATTATTCCCCCATGAATTATAAAATAGGTAAAGCTCTCCGTCTCTTATTTCAAAAGTTTTTGGATCAACATCCACTTTTATGCCTTTTGCTCCAATGGCATATGCGCAATAACCGCCGTATTTAGGTACAAACTTTTCAGGGGTTTCATTGAAAGTATCCAAGTTTTCTTGAGATGAAAACAGATACTGTACACCATCATGCTCAGTATAATATTTTTTAGACCCTTTTTTAGCACTTTGACTAAAATAAGCCACGACATCATAGCCTTCAGCTACATATCCTTTTTTACTTAGATTATAATCTATGGATTGTGCACTAATTGAATAGCCAATTACTAGTAATGCTATAGTGATGATTTGTTTCATGTGTTTATTTTTTTTAGACGTAACAAGTCCGCACAAATTACACCTCTTATCAAAATACGTTTTTTTATGAACCGTGAGCGTTTTGGTTTTTATACTAAGTTGGAGTTACATCACTTTTTACGCCCTGTAAAATGTTCCATAGTCGAATAAATTCCCAACACACTTCCTGCAAACCAATCAAACATATTAAAAGGTAAGATGGCTTGTGCAAATCGTGTGAATCGATATGTATAGCCAGGTATAGTTACCATTTTTTTATTTTTTTCAATGGCTTTAATGATTTTAAGGGCTGTAGTTTCAGGATTTAGAATTGGAATTTTCGATCGCACCCCCTCAAACATTCCAGTGCTAATATAATAGGGCAGAATAGTCGTGACAATTATGTTTTTTTTCAACTGTTTCATCTCAAGACGTAGGCTGTCAGACCATCCGATTAAGGCCCATTTACTTGCGGCATAGACTGCCATTTTTGGATTAGAAATCAGTCCTCCTGAAGAAGCAATATTACAGATGTGTCCAGAGTTCTTAGCTAACATCTCTTGCAAAAACTCGGACGTAATTACCATTGGCGCTATTGCATTAACATCCATCGTTTTGAGGATGTTTGATGTATTGTACTGATGAAAATAATCGCCAATAATTATACCGGCATTATTGATTAGAATATCAATCCCACCAAACGTTTGTTTTACTTTTTTTGCCGTGTCTTTAATTTGTTTTTTGTTTGAAATATCGACGGTAAAGCCCACAATTACTCCAAGAGCTGAAAACTCAGAAATCACGTCTGCTGTTTTCGATTCATCAATATCCCAAATAATGACTTTTGCCCCGTGCTCCAATAGCAAACGTGCCATGATTTTTCCAATACCAGAAGCTCCACCAGTGATGAGAACGCTGTTGTCTTTGAATTGCATAAAGATTGTTTTTGGATGCTAACCCCTTTTGAGTAAGCCTAATATAAGCAATTTCCACGCAGGAAGTGCTATATGGAATATCCACAAGTGTTATTTAGGGAATAATTTCTTAACTCTTTTTTCCATTTCGCTGGCAATCACTCTAGCATCGCTATCTTGTTTTTTAAGCTCTCTAATGATGTTTTTGTAGCTTTCAGCGTCTCTGTTTTGACTTAATTTAAAAACAGTTTCAATAGCCGTGATTTCAATTTCAAAGGCTGTAATTAATGGCATCGCCTGTGATTTAAACGCAGAATGTAAATTGTCAAAAGCTGTTGGAGACTGCTCGTTTTGACCTTCGAAATGCAGACTAGTATGTCTTAGAATGGTCTCGAGATCATCGGCTCCTAAAAACGTGATTTCTCCCTTAACATGGACACTCATATAATTCCATGTAGACGCTGAATGGGGATTGCTGTACCAAGAACCACTCACATAGGTATGTTTACCTGCAAAAACGGCAAGAACATTTTTAGAGTGCAAAAAAGCTTTGTGATGGTCCGTATTTTTCATGAGATGACCACGGAGTACTTTACGCCCCTCTATTTCTTCAACAAACAGAGGCAGTTGTGTCGCTACTGGCGTGTTTTCGGAACCGCAGCCTGTTAGAAAAGCAAACGGATTTGCTGCTAGAAATTCATTAATAACGGTTTCATCTTGTTCTTTGTAATAGGGAAGATTGTACATGTGTTTATTTGTTTAGAAAAGGTGTTTTTTGGGAGTCATACTTCAAACCAATTTTGTTTTTAATCGTGTCCATTACTACACTCAAATCGAGACTCATCTGTAAAGGTAGTTTTGAGCTCTCAATATCGCGATTTAAAAAACAACTATTTACTTCTTCTATTTCGTGTATATATCCATTGCCTTTGTACTTGATGTCTAAAATAGTGACTTCGTCATTATGGGTGTGTGTAATTTTCTCAGTATGATGAAATTGACGGTGAAGTTTTAGAGTGCCAGTCGTTCCATGGAGGAATGCTTCGGTTGGTGTATCTGCCACAATGGTCGATTCCAGATCTGCTTTTGCACCATTGTTATAGTGAAATTCCATAGCACAAAAACGATCCACACCTGTTTCTGTTAGTTGTGCCGTCGCTGTGATGTCTGTAGGGATTCCAAGGACTAAGAGACTGAGGTAAATAGGATAAATACCAATATCTAATAATGAACCGCCCCCAAGGTTTTTGTTAAAAATTCTGTTTTCTGGGTTTGAATCGCCTTTGAAACCAAAATCGGCCTGTAGAGATGTAACCTGGCCAATAACGTTTTGTGCTAGGAGTTCAATTAACTTTTCGGTTGCAGGGATAAATCGCGTCCAAAGGCCTTCCATTAAAAATAAATTTCGAGTGCTTGCTTCTTCGATCATAAGCCTAACTTCTTTAGCGTTCATTCCCATTGGTTTTTCACATAAAACAGCCTTGTTTTGTTTTAGACACATCATGGTATTTTCGAAATGAAATACGTGTGGGGTTGCCACGTAGATAATATCTATTTCAGGAGCATTGGCTAAGGCTTGATAGGAACCATAGTACTTTTGAGCATTGTATTTTGTACTGAATTTTTTAGCTTTATTCAAATCTTGTGAAGCAACCCCATACAATTGTGCTGTTTCTGAGTACTGTAAATCGGCTGCAAATTTGTTTGCTATTTTTCCTAAACCAATAATTCCCCACATTATTTTTTTACTCATTTATTCAAGCATTTGGTTTTAAGTGTCTCTTTGAAATGAACTTCGACTCCTAGTAAATGTTTTTTCAATTTACGAAAAAAGAGGTTCAATAGCAATCAATTCTAATGCGTTATGTAACGATTTTGGTTGTATTGGGTTAAGGTTAAAACGTGAACAGACTTAAAATTAAATTGGTAGTGAAGAAAAACGTTTGGGATTTTAATTCATTATAAAATATAACAAAAAATGAGAATGATTTTAAATTTAAGCTAATTTTTTAAATCATCGTTTAAGCATTGCACGAGAAATCACTATTTTTTGTATTTCGGAAGTCCCTTCGTAAATCTGGGTAATTTTAGCATCGCGCATCAAACGTTCCACGTGATAGTCTTTCACGAAACCGTTTCCACCGTGAATCTGTACTGCTTCGACGGTATGTTCCATCGCAATTCTTGAGGCAAATAACTTTGCCATAGCGCTAGACGTGTCATACGAAACCCCTTGATCTTTATCCCAAGCGGCTTTCATTACCATATGTCGTGCCGCTTCAATGTCCGTTGCCATATCAGCCAGTTTAAATGCGATCGCTTGGTGGTTACAAATTTCGGTACCAAACGCCTTACGTTGTTTGGAGTACGCCAACGCTAATTCATAAGCGCCAGAAGCAATGCCTAAGGCTTGAGCCGCAATACCAATACGTCCACCAGAAAGTGTTTTCATTGCAAATTTAAATCCAAATCCATCAGCACCGATACGGTTTTCTTTAGGGACTTTAACAGCATTAAACTGCAGAGTATGGGTGTCGCTTCCGCGAATACCGAGCTTGTCTTCTTTGGGGCCAATTTCAAAACCAGCCATACCTTTTTCAATTATAAAAGCATTGATCCCTTTTGAGCCTTTACGACGGTCTGTTTGTGCAATTACAACATATACATCGGCGCGTCCGCCATTAGTAATCCAGTTTTTAGTACCATTAATTTCATAATGATCTCCTTTGTCCAAAGCCGTCGTTTGTTGGGATGTAGCATCGCTACCCGCTTCAGGTTCGCTCAAACAAAAAGCACCGATGTGTTCGCCAGCTGCTAATTTGGGTAAATATTTTTCTTTTTGTGCCGCTGTGCCATAAGCTTCAATACCATAACAAACCAATGAATTATTGACCGATACAATCACAGCAGCTGACGCATCTATTTTAGAAAGCTCTTCCATAATCAATACATACGAAATGGTATCCATACCACTACCACCATATTGGGGATCAACCATAATTCCCATAAAACCAAGCGCTCCCATTTTTTTTGCTAAATTGTCAGGAAATTCTTGGAGTTCATCACGTTTAATAACGCCTGGAAGCAATTCGGTTTGTGCAAAATCACGAGCTGCATCGCGAACCATTAGATGTTCTTCAGATAAGGAGAAATTCATAACATTATATTTTGTGTTCCAAATATATAAAAAATTTACTATGCGTGCATAGTAAATAGATGTAAAAATAACGATGACCAAGTCAAACTCTAAAAATAAGTCACACTACACTGTTCTAGGCGTCATGTCAGGGACCTCTCTTGACGGTATCGATTTGTGCCTCGCTCGTTTTGAGTTGCAGCACTCTTGGCAGTTTCAAATCTTGTCAGCCAAAACAGTTCCATATTCTAAAAACTGGCAACAGCGTTTAGGAGCAGCATTGGATCTATCGCCTCAAGATTTAGAAGTTTTAAACGCAGATTACACCAGCCTATTAGCCGGTATTATTCAGCCGTTTATTGATAGCCATAGCACAATATCCATTGACGCAGTGTGTAGTCATGGACATACTGTTTTTCATGAGCCTCACTTAGGGAAAACACTTCAAATAGGCAATTTACCAGTTTTAGCAACTTATATCAACCAAACCGTGGTGTGTGATTTCCGAACTCAAGATGTAGCACTAGGAGGACATGGAGCGCCTTTGGTTCCTATTGGCGATGTGCTTCTCTTTTCGGAGCATGATTTTTGCTTAAATTTAGGGGGCTTTGCCAACATTTCTTTTGAGCTGAAAAATCAGCGGATCGCTTTTGACGTCTGCCCCGTGAATATTGTTTTAAACCACTATGTGCAAACCTTGGGTGTGGCCTATGATGCTGAAGGACAAATTGCCTTAAAAGGAACGGTTTCTAAGCCCTTACTAGAAGCCTTAAATGCCTTGGAGTTTTACAACCTGCCCCCACCAAAATCCTTAGGACTGGAGTGGGTGCAAAATGAAGTTTTTAGTACAATAGAGGCCTTTGATCTCGATGTAAAACAAATTTTAAGAACTGTAGTCGAACACTGTGCTATTCAAATTTCAACGGTTTTAAACTCTCATCATTTACAAAACGGATTGATTACTGGGGGTGGTGTGTTTAATTCGTTTTTGATGCAACGAATTTCAGCGCTCTATGGACAAGAGATACCACCCACCAATTCCACACTTATTGAGTATAAAGAAGCCTTAATTTTTGGCTTTTTGGGTGTGCTCAAACTAAGGAATGAATCTAATTGTCTTCAATCCGTCACAGGAGCCTCCCGAAATCATAGCAGTGGCTCTATTTATTTCCCCGAAAAACATAGAAAGCGTGTTTAGTTTTTTATATTTGTTCCTTCAAATTTAGTGGTTAATAATCCCCAAAACATAGAAAATTTATGGAAGCAATTATTATTAGTGTCTTTATCGCTGGCTACTTAGCGATTACTTTAGAACACAGTTTAAAAATCGATAAATTGATTCCAGCCCTGGTTATGATGGCCATCAGTTGGGCATTGATTTCTTTTGGTATTGACGATTTTGACACTTGGTTTGATTCAGCAAAGCATGCGCTTCTTAGTAATTTTGATACTTTAGCTCATGTCGATAAAATGCATATTGTTGAGGAAACGTTGCTACATCACTTAGGAAAAACTGCAGAAATTCTTGTGTTCCTAATTGGCGCCATGACGATTGTAGAAATCATTGCTTATTTCAATGGCTTTTCGACCATAAAAAACTTTATCAAAACCAAAAAGAAAACCAGTTTATTGTGGATTTTCGCGATTTTGGCATTTATATTATCTGCTATTATCGATAATTTAACGGCAACGATTGTTCTAATTTCACTCTTACAAAAAATAATCCGTGACCGTAAAATGCGTCTTTGGTTTGCCGGGCTTATCGTAATTGCTGCCAATGCTGGTGGTGCGTTCTCTCCAATTGGAGATGTCACGACAACCATGTTATGGATAGCCAATAAAGTAACAACAGGTTATTTATTTGCATATTTGTTATTACCGTCACTGGTATGTATGATTGTGCCAACCTTTATTGCTTCAAAATTAGCAGTTTTTAAAGGAGAATTAGAAATGGACACAAGCACAGCGGAACCCGCTGGCCGATTTAGTGGTGCCATGCTTTATCTTGGATTAGCAGCCATCATTTTTGTGCCTATTTTTAAAATGGCCACACATTTACCACCTTATGTTGGGATGATGCTGTCGCTAGGTATCGTTGCTATATTTGCAGAGATTTTTAGCGCATCGAAATTTAGTTTAAGCAAATTGGATAAAGAAAATGATGAAGGCCAGGTACATCATAGCCCAGTTCATCATTCCTTATCAAAAATAGAATTACCAAGTATTTTATTCTTTTTAGGGATTCTAATGGCGGTAGCTGCTTTGGAATCTTTAGGGGTTTTATTTGGATTTGCGGACTGGCTTAAAGTTGCGACTCCATCACTGGGAACCGAAATTCCAGGCACTCAAGTTTCAGATTTAGTAGTTTTATTGTTAGGAGTAGGATCTGCAGTTATTGATAATGTTCCTTTGGTAGCCGCCTCTCTAGGAATGTTTTCGGAACCAATGGATCACCAGCTTTGGCATTTTATAGCCTATTCTGCAGGGACAGGTGGTAGCATGCTAATCATTGGGTCAGCTGCCGGAGTTGTGGCAATGGGGATGGAGAAAATTAATTTTTTCTGGTACTTGAAAAAAATATCTTGGTTAGCCTTACTTGGTTTTTTAGCGGGAGCAATCTCATTTTTCTTTACAAGAACACTTTTTTAAAGATACGTTATTGTATTTTTTTACGTTTATAATTAAAAGCAATACTTAAACACTTATGAGCACGACTAGTATTCAAGACGAAACCGCCATCCAATTGGATGCAGAAGCTGTAGAAAAAACACTATCCATTATCGAACTTATCAAAAGTGGGGGAGTAGCAGGACAGCTAATTATTGCCTTGTTAACCGTACTACTGGTGATCGCTTTATATATCTATTTTGAGCGTTTGTTCACTATAAAAGCTGCTTCTAAAGTTGATCCGAATTTTATGAACCAAATAAAAAATCATGTTGTTAATGGAAAAATTGACGCTGCCAAAGCTGTTTGTGCACAAGTAGATTCACCCGTATCACGATTGATTGACAAGGGAATTTCTCGGATTGGACGTCCACTTGCCGATATTAGTTCAGCTATAGAAAATGCAGGAAAACTAGAAGTTTATAGTTTAGAGAAAAATGTAAGCATCCTCGCTACCATTTCGGGGGCAGCACCCATGATTGGGTTTTTAGGAACTGTTATTGGAATGATTTTATCCATTTTTGAAATTGCCAATTCGGGAGGTCAAATCGATATTAAACTTTTGGCCGATGGGCTATATACGGCTATGACCACCACTGTTGCTGGCTTGGTCGTAGGGATTGTCGCCTACATAGCCTTTAACCATTTAGTTGGACGCACGAATAAAGTCGTCTATCAAATGGAAGCCAATTCGGTAGAGTTTTTAGACCTTCTCAACGAACCTATTTAACATGAATATAAGAGGTCGAAATAAAATCACTCCAGAATTTAATATGTCGTCTATGACGGATATTGTATTCTTATTGTTGATTTTTTTCATGATCGCATCTACATTAGTTACTACCAATGCGATTGATATTTTACTCCCAAAAGCGAGTGGAAAAACGGAGAATAAAAAATCTGTAGCCGTTAGTATTCAAAAAGATTTATCATTTTATATCGATCAAAGTAAAGTAGAGGTTCAAAACTTGGAGGCGGAATTACTGCAATTGCTTCAAAAAGAAACTGCACCAACTCTTGTGTTGAGAGCTGAAAAATCTGTTCCTGTAGACTATGTCGTTAAAGTCATGGATATTGCCAACCGTAATAAATTTAAAATCATTCTCGCTGTAAATCCGAATTAAGATGGGCTACTTTGAAACCAAACCTCAAAAACAGTCGGCACGATTGACTACCGTCATCATGCTGTTATTGCTTTTAGTGTTGTTTGTGGTCGGTCCTGGTTATATGGATCCACCCTTAGAATATGGCGTTGCGGTTAATTTTGGAACCTCAGATACGGGGAGCGGAGTGGTGCAGGCCAAAAACCCCTTAGCTTCTAAATCCACACCCGTTTCAGAGGCTGTTAAAGTACCCGAAAAAGCAGCAGCTCCAGTACAGTCTACACCAGTTGCAAGCTCTGAAGAGGTGCTAACTGCCGAAGATTTAGAAACGATTGCCATAAAAAAAGCAGCAGTCGATACTGCCAAACGTAAAGCAGATGCCGAGGCAAAAAAGAAGGCAGAAGACGAGGCAGTTGCTAAAGTATTAGCAGCGGCAAAAGCCAAAGCGGATGCTGAAGCTAAAGCAAAGGCTGAACGGCTCAAGAAAGAAGCCGATATAAAAGCTAAAAAGAAACAAGATTTAGACGCCCTCATGGGAGGTATAGGCGCCGAGGACGGTACCGATACTGGTTCTGAAGGTGACGATGAGTCTCCAGGCGATAAAGGTCAGCTTAATGGCGATCCTTATGCGCCAAGTTATTTTGGATCTCCCGGAAGTGGAAATGGAGGTGTAGGCTATGGACTGAACGGACGTGGTCGTCCGTCCAAATCGAAAGTTATTCCCGATTGTGACGAAGAAGGTACTGTGGTCGTGGAAATTCATGTGAATCAAAACGGGAATGTGGTCAAAGCCATCCCTGGAAAACGCGGTACTACTGGAGATATTTGTCTGTATGAGGCGGCACAAAAAACAGCGCTTACCCATAAGTGGCCTGCAGATTCCAAAGCCCCTGCCAAACAAATTGGTTATGTGATTGTTGATTTTAGCGTTCGTCAATAAATGAAGTATTCCGAAACCACACAATGGCTTTTTTCTCAATTACCACGCTATCAGAATGTTGGAAAATCTGCTTACAAAGCCGATTTAGGCCAAACGCTTAAACTCGCCAAGCAGCTTAATCATCCAGAACACAAATTTAAATCCATTCATGTTGGCGGTACCAACGGCAAAGGTTCTACGGCGCATATGTTGGCGTCTATTTTGCAAGAAGCGGGCTATAAAGTGGGTCTATATACATCACCGCATTTAAAGGACTATCGCGAACGTATCCGTATCAATGGAGAACTGATTAGTAAAGATTTTGTGGTGGATTTTGTGTCATCTCATAAAACGTTTTTTGAAACCAATGCATTGTCTTTTTTTGAAATGTCGGTGGGAATGGCATTCGCTTATTTTGCACAAGAACAAGTCGATATTGCTGTGGTTGAGGTCGGCCTTGGTGGTCGCTTAGATTCGACCAACATCCTAAACCCTGAAGTATCGGTCATTACCAATATTGGGTTGGATCATACCCAATTCTTAGGCACGACTCTAGAAGCCATTGCTGGGGAAAAGGCAGGGATTATAAAACCAAATACCCCCATTGTGATTGGTGAAACCCAATTAGATACAGAAGCCATTTTTAGAACCAAAGCCGCTAAAGAACAAGCGCCGATTTATTTTGCTGATCAACTTATAGAAACTATACTTTCCACAAGTTTAAAAGGCGACTATCAAATTCATAATGTACGGACAGTACTTCAGACTGTTAAAATCTTAAATTTGGGTGCGTTTACAATCCCTACAGAAGCAGTGCAACAAGGGCTTTTAAAAGTGACTGAAAATACCGGACTTCGTGGCCGCTGGGAGGTTTTGGGCAGTTTTCCAACAATCATTTGCGATACCGCACACAATAGGGAAGGGCTAAGTCTGGTGTTTAAACAACTACAGTCCGAGAAATTTCAACGCTTGCATGTGGTGTTAGGTATGGTGAATGATAAAGATGTCTTGTCTCTTTTAGAACTGTTTCCAAAGCAGGCGCAGTATTATTTTTGCAGCCCCAATGTTCCTAGGGGGCTAGAAGCGTCTCAACTTGCACAAATTTTCACTGAACATGGTTTTGAAGGAAGTCTTCACACCTCTGTTAAAGACGCTTTAAAGGCTGCCAAACAAAACGCTTCTAAAGAGGATATGATCTATATTGGTGGCAGTACTTTTGTAGTGGCGGAAATAATTTAACTTTTTATAAAAAACCTTTTGTGAATTGAAAAACTAGACTATATTTGCAGTCCTAGAAATAGGGCGCGTAGCTCAGTTGGTTCAGAGCACCTGGTTTACACCCAGGGGGTCAGGGGTTCGAATCCCTTCGCGCCCACAGAACATAAAAATCCACTCATTTGAGTGGATTTTTTTTGTTTATTAAAAAACAGAATTAATTATCTCGCTTCACATGAATCACACCTGAAATGGTGTGTGCAACTCCTTGGTAATCTTCGTAATCACCTCCAAAATTTATATCTATATATTCTCCGACAGCGTTGCCATATGCAGTCAGATTAAAAATAATTTGGTTATTTTCATAACTGATGTCTTGACATTCTACAAACGCCATACCAACTGTGGGTGTATTATTGCTCCATATATTTTCATATTCATAAGCGCCTTCAAAATTTACGTAATTATCATTTAATACTCCAGAAAGATAGACGCATGTATTTTGATTACTGCCTCCAATATTTAGTATATATAAACCAGCGAAATCACTCTGATATGTATTACAGTTTAAGTTAAAAACTATTTGTTCAACTTCCCCATCATCAATACTAAATTGAATAAATTCTTCTACACTATTACAAGCTGATAAGGTCCCTAGATCTGTTACTGGACTAGTCAATGTATAGTTAATTTCAGAGGTGGTTTGAAGGGTATCGTAATCATAACCCGTGACACTAATGGAAGCATTTTCATTACAACTAAGTACATTGATTTCATATGTGCCATCTGTGACCAAGCTGTAAAACCCAAGACCATCCTCAATTATACCTTCAACATATCCATTCACGACTGCATCTCCATCACATGTATTGAAAACTCCCGTAATGGTTTCTAAATAGTCTTCAACTTCTGGGGCATCAAGTACGATGTTAAGTGTGGTGTTCTCACTAAATGGGCCTACAGTTTCAGAAGAATTAGGGATTTCTATATTATTGCAAATGTTATACAAGAAGTATTGTAGATTCAAAGTTTGGTTTGCTGGGATAATACCACAAACTTCTCCAGAGTCATTTGTAATTCCGTATCGAGTTCCGTTGAACTCACTTTCAATAGCAACCTTAATATTACTCAATGGAGTGTTGTTAGAGTCTGTTATGTTCATGCATATATTGACATATTCTGCTGGAATATCACAATTCCAAAAGGAGAAATGACTGACCGTTCCAACATAATTTGTGCCCTGAAGTGTGGCACTGCCCTCTTCAATCCAATAGCCTTTTTCTTCGTCAAAATACCAAAGTGGGATTTCATTAGGCGCTCCTACTAAAGTTTCAGGATCTAATGGGACGGTTATGGTTGCAGTGGTTCCTTCAGAGAGGTTTAATTTTTCTCCAGTTTCGCTGCGTAGTTCTACAGCTACCATTCCTAAAGTTTCGAGCATTCTTGCCTCATTTTGTAAATTTTCTGCCAATAGCATTCCTGGCATTTGTTGTTGCATATCTTCATCGGTAGGGTTTAATAAATGCAGAGTTACCTGTACATCACCCGTGTAGTCGCTACCATCAGCATTACTATATGCTCCAGAGAGGTCAACAGCAGCTCCATTGCTTAAACTCACCGTTCTAGCAGTTCCAGAACTAACCGTTTGAGTCACAGTTTGCGGTAATAACATTATTTGAACTTGATTGATCCCTGCAGTTGGTACTACAGATCTTGAACCATGTAGGAATCCTGCTTTTTCTACTTTAATAAAAGCAAACTTTTCATAGACCTGTGCATCTCTTATGATAAAAACACCGTTCATATCGGTGTCGATTGTACTGTTTCCAATTTGAACGGTAGCTCCACTCACAGGGTTTTTTTGTAGATCGACTACACGTCCCATAAAATCACTATTGGTAAGATTTCCAAAGCTTTCTAATAATGTGACAGATTGAGGAGGTGTGTTAGAATTATTTGTTCCTCCGGTTGGTTCTTCACTACAACGTACGAAGCAAAAGAAAGTTAGGAGTATTAATAAATTTCTGAAATTCGAAATTCTTTTTAGTGAATCCATGATTATAATAAATTGATTAATGATTCAATAAATGTACAAAATTCTATAAATATGTAAATGAGCTTCGTTTCATCACATAAAAAAACCACTCAATTGAGTGGTTTTTTTATTTTTATTTGGACAATTTTGTTAAACAAGCATTGTCACTGGGTTTTCTATATACCCTTTAAGAGTTTGTAAAAACTGCGCGCCAGTTGCGCCATCTACCGTTCGGTGATCGCAAGCAAGAGTGAGTTTGATGGTGTTTCCAACCACAACCTGTCCATTTTTAACTACTGGTTTTTGAACAATTGCCCCCACCGATAAAATTGCTGAGTTAGGTTGGTTGATAATGGAAGTAAAACTCTCTATTCCAAACATCCCTAAGTTAGATACCGTAAATGTACTACCGTCCATTTCTTGAGGGGTTAGTTTTTTATTTCGAGCACGGCCAGCAAAATCTCTAACAGCAGCACCAATTTGTGGCAAGCTTTGTTCATTGGCAAAACGCACAACAGGAACAACTAAACCATCTTCCACAGCTACCGCTACACCAACATGTACATGATTATTGAGTTTCATGCGATCTGCAAACCATTGGGAATTTACTTGTGGATGTTGGCGTAAGGCCAACGCACACGCTTTGACAATGATGTCATTAAATGATATTTTGGTATCTGGAACGGTATTGTATTGTGCTCTAAAAGCCATGGCGTTATCCATGTCGAATTCCACATTCAAATAATAATGAGGTGCAGTAAATTTAGATTCGCCTAATCGTTTTGCAATGGTTTTACGCATTTGCGAATTCTTGATTTCCTCAAAATCTTCTTGGCCAGTGGGTACAAACTTAGCTGTACTTGCGGCAGAACTTACTGCTGCAGGCGTGAAGTTTTCAACATCGCGTTTGATGATACGTCCGTTTTCGCCACTTCCAACCAATTGGTTTAAAGGAATGCCTTTGTCATCAGCCATTTTACGTGCCAATGGCGAAATATGTAAACGTCCTGTTGCATTAGATACTGGCGCTACAGCGACCGGTGTCGCTACAGGGGCAGCGTCTGCTTTTGGTGTTTCTTTAACTACTGGATTGGTAGGTTTTGTTGCTTCTTGTGCTGGTTCTGCAGCGGCTGGTGCTCCAGCCGAAAAGTTAGCAGCAACCGCTGAAACATCTGTTCCTGCAGGGCCAATAATGGCTAAAAGATCATCTACATTTGCAGATTCACCTTCTTGTAGCCCAATATATAATAAGGTACCTTCATTAAAGGATTCAAATTCCATAGTTGCTTTATCCGTTTCGATTTCAGCTAAAATGTCGCCTTCTTCGACTGCATCTCCTACTTTTTTTAACCAGCTCGCGACTGTTCCCTCTTCCATGGTATCGCTTAAGCGTGGCATGGTTACAACGACAACGCCTTCAGGAATATCAATTGAACTAGTTTCTGTTGCGGCTTCGGCTTCCACAGCCACTTCAGTTGTGTCCTCGACTGCAGTGGGTTCTTCGGCTGCAGTTGGATTGGCCAAAAGCTCAGAAATGTCTTCACCTTCATCTCCAATAATAGCAAGAAGTGCATCTACCATTGTAGTTTCACCTTCTTGAACGCCAATATGGAGTAAGGTTCCTTCATTAAAGGATTCAAATTCCATGGTTGCTTTGTCGGTTTCGATTTCGGCAAGGATATCACCTTCTTCAACTTTGTCTCCTACTTTTTTCAACCAGCTTGCCACAGTTCCTTCTTCCATGGTGTCGCTTAGTCTGGGCATATTAACTATGATTGCCATAACTTATAATTTATGTTGTAAAAATGGATAATCTTCTTGTTCGTATACGACATCGTACATGACACTTTTTTCTGGATATGGCGATTCATCAGCGAATTTCTCACATTCAGCAACAAGGTCTTTCACACGCTTGTCGATGACTTTAATATCATCTTCTGTAGCATATTCTTCTCGAAGAATAACATCCAAAACTTGAGTAATTGGATCAATTTTCTTGTATTCTTTGACTTCGTCTTTGGTTCTGTAGTGTTGTGCATCACTCATAGAATGACCTCTGTATCGATAGGTTTTCATTTCTAAAAATGTTGGACCATCTCCGCGTCGAGCACGTTGGATGGCTTCGTCAAACGCTTCAGCAACTTTGATCGGATTCATTCCATCTACAGGACCACAAGGCATTTCATAGCCTAACCCTAATTTCCAAATATCAGAGTGGTTTGCGGTTCTGTCTACAGATGTTCCCATAGCGTAACCGTTGTTTTCACAAACAAAGACTACAGGTAGTTTCCAGTTCATCGCCATGTTAAAGGTTTCGTGTAACGATCCTTGACGGGCAGCACCATCACCAAAATAACAGAGTGTTACGGCACCAGTTTCATTGTATTTATCTCCAAACGCCATTCCAGCACCTAAAGGAATTTGACCCCCAACGATTCCATGACCACCATAAAAGCCTTTTTCTTTAGAAAAAATATGCATTGATCCTCCCAATCCTTGAGATGTTCCTGTAGCTTTTCCAAAAAGTTCTGCCATTACTCTGCGTGGATCAACGCCCATCCCAATGGGTTGTACGTGATTTCTATAAGCTGTAATCATTTTGTCTTTGGATAAATCCATGGCATGTAAAGCGCCTGCAAGGACGGCTTCTTGACCATTGTATAAGTGGAGAAATCCTCTTACTTTTTGTTGGATATAAACGGCTGCAAGCTTGTCTTCAAACTTTCGCCAGAGCATCATATTTTCGTACCAATCGAGGTAGACTTCTTTAGTTATCTTCTGCATGCGTTTACAGTAATTGTTTTTAATGTAAACACAAAAGTAATACTTTGAATGATAACCTAAAAAGAGTAAGAGTTAATTTTTTAAAAAATATTATAGTACTGTTTTGTCAAAGATCCATGGAAGGATATTTTCAACTGAATTTGAGTACGCAATTTGACCACTAGTCCCCATGAAATACAATTCCATTGGCATGTTTTGTTTGACTTCATACTCTGATAATGCCTGCCTACAAGCACCACATGGAGGAATGGGTTTAGGGGTTGGGTTTGTAGTTGATCCAGCAACGATGGCCATGCGAATTATTTTCTGATTAGGAAATTCTGCTCCAGCGTAATATATAGCAGTACGCTCGGCACATAATCCAGAGGGGTAGGAGGCGTTTTCTTGGTTATTTCCAGCTATAAGTTGTCCGTTTTCAAGTTCCAAGGCTGCGCCAACCAAAAATTTAGAATATGGAGCGTAGGCTTTTTTTCGTGCTTCTGTCGCTTTTAGAATCAAATTTTGAATGGGAGTTGCTAATTCTTTAATACTGTCATACACCTCAAAACTAGTTTCAATTTTTATTCTTTTCATAGGTTCGTTATTATTGGTTAATATGTATAGACAAAAAAACTATTGCTGTATGCAATAGTTTTTTTTAAAAAATTAAAGCAATTACTTAGTATTCAGTGTATTCACCGTCACCCAAATTGAAAGATAAGGAGAATCGTAAAGTATTTTCTAAAGGACTTTGTACTTTAGATGCTGAAAACAAGTAGGACAAATCTATGTTGACCGTACTGTATTTAAAGCCAGCACCCATAGCGAAAAATTTCCGAGCCCCTTTGAATTCATTTTCATTAAAATATCCGAGTCTTAACGCAAAGGAGTCTTGGTATAAGTATTCTGCGCCTAAGCCCCAAGTAAACTCATCAAGTTCTTCGCTAAACCCGCCTGGCGCATCGCCAAAGGATTGAAAAACTCCAGGTAAAAACTCTACATTTGGGTCTTGGCCTTCTATGATTACATTGCTTGTTACTAGGGCACCCAAAGTGTCACCTTCGTCATAAACGCCGTTGTCATTTTCATCCGTATAATTAAATTCATCTCCAAGAATTGGAGGTGTAGGCACTAATAATTTAGTAACTTCGGCAGTTACACTTACTTTGTTGTACTGGTCAAAAATAAAATCAAATCCACCTCCTAATCTTAGGTTTGTAGGTAAGAAATTTTCGTTTCCACCGTCATCATATTTAATTTTTGGACCTAAATTTTGAATGGCAAACCCTCCTCTCCAACGGCCATTGAAGTCGTTGTAAGCTTCCTCTTCACTTTGATAATACCCGGCTATGTCCACGCCAAAAGAACCAGCTGCTTTGGCATTAACATCTAATGCTTGAATTCTTAAATCAGAACGTAAGTAGCGCATTGCCACTGCCATTGAAAACTGATCCGAAAGTCGTAAGGAATATGAGGCATCTAGAGTGAGTTCGTTAGGCTTTTCAATAAGGGCTTGCGAAAATTCATCTGCTCTTAATTCAATTTCACCCAAAGAGAAATATTTAAGGCTCACAGCAAATGCACTTCGGTCGTTGAGTCTATTGAAATAAGTTACATTGCCTAAAAAAATATCATTCACCAATTTACTTAAATAGGGCGTATAGCTAATTCCGAAGCCTGACTTTGCTTCAGAAAAGGCATACTTAGATGGGTTCCATTGTTGCGAATAGGTGTCCACTGAAGTAGCTACGCCCATATCACCTAATGCAGCTGCACGTGCATCAGAAGCGATCAAAATAAAAGGAACTCCAGTGGTAATCACTCTTGAGTCTTGTTTTGGTATGATTGTAGTGGTTTGAGCGTTGACTGTAGTTAAAAATAGAGTTGCAATACATACAACGCCCAAAGAAAATTGGCAGTTAATTTTTTTAAATGAATTCATTGTGGTTTAGGTGTTATGATTTAACAAATATAAATTAATATTATAGGATTACAAGTTTTTCAATTTTTTCTGCTTGCAGTCCTGTACTATTTGAGCGTACTTTTAGGGTGTAGACATAAACGCCTTTGCCAATTTTATTGCCAAAATCATCGGTACCATCCCAAGTTATGTCGCGAGAAACTGAACTTGTTGCATTAAAGCCAGTATTGGTTTGGCCATTAATTGTTTTTATCAATTTTCCAGAAACAGTAAATATTTGAATTGAAACGTCCAATACTTCTGAACTATTGTGGCTGAACCAAAACTCAGTGTAATTAATAAAGGGATTCGGATAGTTAAGCACATTTGAAAGCTCTAAACTTTCATCTTTATCAAAGACAATAAACTGAATGTCTTGTGTTGAAGAGTTGTTGTAAACGTCCCAAGCTTTTACCGTCATTGTGTGCAGTCCTGGACTAAGGTCTCTAAATGGATAGCTTAATGTTCCACGTTGGTAATCGTCCACAGCTGCGGTGTAGTAATCGTTTAATCTAAAAACACTGGTTTCATCGCCGTCTAATATGGCAGTGATGTCGTGGCCAATCCCGCTAGCAGTGTTAATTCCATTTTCGTCGTATAAGTTTGCCAAAAGTGTTGGGTTTTCATTTGTTATCCCTCCAGAAATAAAATTTTCATCATTCATAAATAAATTTATGGTAGGGCCAGTGTTGTCTTCTGGGGCATCGAGATTTACACCTCCAATTTTAATGTCATAACTATATCCTCTGTTGTCTTCAGACGTGGTATTTGCCTTAGCGTAGAGGCTTATTTTCCCATTTCCTTCAGCAACTGTGATGTCTCTTGGAACAATAAATTCAAATGCAAATTCGCCATTGGTAACACTAGCTTGTCCTCTGTAGATTACTTCTCCAAGCACCTCAAAATCCATTAAAATTAAGTCGTTGTTTGAATCTCGAGTGCCATCATTTCCAAGAGTAGTTCGTTGAATATTTTTGTCATAAATAGTAGCCGTTAAGATGCCATTGTAAGTATTTAAAATCGACCCTTGAGCATCTGTGACATGACCTTCAATTTTAGCAGGGCTTAAAGCTTTAAGAACAGGTGAGGATATCGCAACAGCTTCGTTGTTAATTTTTGTAACTTGAATGTCGGGATCGGCTATAGGAAGTTTTAGGGCCGGATCGCCAATGCTGAATACTAATCGGCGCTGCGACTGATTGGCAATCATGGGATCGTTTTTAGTGCGTCTTAGTGCCTCTGCGATACTTATAGTTTGATCGCTTCCGTAGGATAATAAATATTGACTTAAGGTTTTATTAAAATTTATACCAACATTGACATAAATTCTTCGGGTAGTCGTAATTAAATTAATAGCACCTCCATTTTTGTTCCAAAACAAAAACTCTCCAGCTGTTTCTCGCAGTGGGTTGTCAAATTTTGTATATTCACAAGTAACGGTCACAAAACAGTTCAGTTTTGTAGGGTTGTTGAGTTCTTGCACATTAATGATGTCAAAAATACGTTCCAATGCGATGCCGTTTTCACCTCCATGTCCAAAATAGTTTACCACGATAGCACCGACTTCAAGGGCATCAAAAATTGCTTTATTAACTAAACTGTAGCGGTCTCCTCCCGAAGTTGTTTCTTGAACATAGGAATCTGAGTGGATTTTTTGAACATTTAAAAAAGGCTTTTCTGCTTTTACGTCTTCAGCGATTGCTTCTGTTGTTTCCTGTATAATCCGGTCACTTAATTTATCTATATCATCCGAGACGAACATAAAATTATTTCGCCAATTTCCAAAAGCTTCAGGCAGGTAGTAAGACTCTATTTTGTCTACCATTTCTTTGGCGCGTTGAGTGTTTTCAACCAAAATTCTGCCCACCGCAATATCAAGTTTGTCAGAATTAGCCATGGTGCCTTCATTGGCGTCCATCATGCCAAAAAAATCATCGGATACAAAAGAGCTTACTAAGCTAAAACTTTCTACGGAATACCACGGAGGAACAATATTAGTGTTATTGCGTACGCGGTTTTTATAGTCAAAAGAGGCATCCCCAAATAGGCATAAGTATTTTAATCTTTTTGAGGGTGTACTGGCATTGTCATATACGTATTTTACAAAATTCCGAATTCCCGAAATATCTTGCATGCCAGAGCTAAACTCTTGATAAAGCGCTTCTAAAGTGTAGACTTTTACATTTAAATTATTTTCTGTACGATTAATTTGCGCTAGACGTTCTGCTTGGTTTCGTAAAAAACTAGGCGTTATAATCAAATAATCGATGTCTTTAAAATTCCCTTGTGCATCCAAAAATACAGTGCCTTTGATGTCTTGGTTTGGGATGTTTGTTGTGGCTGTTTTTCTAGGGGTATAAAAATCAGGACCCACAGCTTGGTAGGTTTTTATGCGTCCTAAGTTAGTTTTGAAACTAAATTGCGCCTCGGCATTTTCATTAGTGTAAAACTGAATTTGATAAGGATTGCTTACATCCCAAACTTGTGATATTGTGGTCGCATTAGAAATTACAAATTCGCCTATACCAGATTGTGTAGCGGTTTCTCGGTGTTTGAATTCAAACTGAGTTCCGAGACTCGTTAAGGCACATTCAGCCTCAATAGAAATATAATCCAAATATGCCATTGCGGATGGATTACCGTTATTGTTGTAAGCCAGCTCTACATTTACTGCCTCCGAAGAAACGGGGACAGACCCGTCAAAGGAACGGCTTCTTGCTAAAGTGTTGTCGCCAATTGGGGGAAACGAAATATCTCTAATAAGCGCACTATTTAATTTGAGTTGCATACTGGTGCTAGACTCGGATATTGCAGCAGTATAGACCTTTAAGGCTACAGGGCTGCTGCTAATTAAATTTGGAAAATTGAAACTAAACGTTCTTACGTTCTCGACATCAAAGCGATGCCCAAACCAGCGGCGCCCCATTTTAACTAAATTGTAGGTGTCAGATTCTATAAATTTATAGTTGTGAAAACTATCAAATGTAAGAGTTGCAGCTCCAAGAGGTTCTACAGCTGAAGACATTCTGGCGCCATTTCCAGAACTAATATTTACATAGTAATAGCTTTGATCACTGTAGGGGTTGATGTGAGAATTGTTTTCGGGATTAAATTTTTTTGGACCGATGGCATACATCAAAATATAGTCATTGTCATTAAAAACACCATCGTCTTCGCCAAGGACTTGAATAGTGTTTTCAATCAAGTCGTTAGAAACAGTGTTTGAGTTCAGTAACGGAAGTGAGGCGCCTCCATGTCCGTAAATCTTAATAGTCCTCGGATTCAAGTTGTTGGTATTAATACCCAAGCTATTTAGGAAACTTTTGTTCAGAATGTGAACCCCTGTGGTGTCAACAGCAAATCGGTACCAGTCGCCTGATTTTAATTTAGAACTAGAAAGGGCAGTAGAACTCGTGTTTCTTCTATTTTGTGCGTTTGATCGAAATGATAGTGTAAATCGGGTGATTTTTTTAAGCACTCCATCATCGTAAAAGACAGGGCTAATTTCAACATAGCCTTTAGAGTCATTTCTATATACTGCATTTGCAATTTTTAAACGTGGTGTATTTGGAATTGTAGATAACGGAAGCTGTTTTAGGTCGGCTTTTGATACTTCAATACTTTCAATGGATTTTAATTCTGCAGAACTTTCGTCAAGTTGTCCAGATGTATTCCATTCTGCTGAAAAAGTAAGCCCATTAGTGTCTGAATACTTGTAGTTTTCGGGGTTAAAAGCGGGCAGTTCAATAGTGCCGCTTGCAGTGCTTAAACGAACTGATGCCCCCCAATTGATGTCAAAACTTTGGGTTTGGGACTCAACAACATAAAAACTAATCAAAAATAGATAAGGTATCCAACTTTTCATACTAGGGAAACGCAACGACTCGATCATTATTATGAACGTATTAAACTTTTTTAATCAGATAAAAATTACCATTTTTCATCCATTTTTTATGTTTTCAAATTTTCGCAATACTGCTGCGCAGCCAGAAAACCTCATTATTGAATGAAAAACGATTAATTTACACGTTGTTTTAAAAAAACTAAACGAGTTCCATTAAAAACTAAACTTAAATTCAAAATTACAATAATAAAATATAATTTTTAACGTTTTTAAACAAAGTAATCAAATAAAAATAGATCAAAAAAATAAGCTAAATCGCATTGTTTTTTCATTGCATTACAGTCTATAATTACTATATTGCGAGACTAAATTCAATTGCATTTTACCAATTATATGTTGAATATGAAAAATATCATAACACTAAGGTCACTATTCGTAGTGGTATTACTTACATCCTTACTGGGGTGTAATAAGTCATCAAATTCCGGAAACACTTCAAGAGCAACAGGTTGGCAAATTAACGACAAAAATGGAGGTTTCCAATACAATACAAGTTTTAAAGAACAAGAAACAGCTCCGGGTTTAGTGTTTGTTGAAGGCGGGACTTTTACTAGGGGTAAAGTTCAAGACGATGTCATGCATGATTGGAATAACTCTCCAAATCAACAACACGTTCAATCCTTTTACATGGATGAAACAGAAGTTACTAACCTGATGTATTTGGAATATTTAGATTATATCAAGCGCGTTTATCCACCAGATAATCCTGCTTTTAAAGCGATATATAACGGTGCAGTTCCTGATACTCTGGTATGGAGAAACCGTTTAGGGTACAGTGAAATGATGGTCGAAAACTATCTTCGTCATCCTGCTTACAGAAATTATCCTGTCGTAGGCGTTAGTTGGGTTCAAGCTGTTGAGTTTGCAAACTGGAGGTCTAACAGAGTTGCGGAAATTGGCTTACAAGAAGCAGGGTACCTTGAAAAAAACTCTCACATTCCAGGAGAATTAGTCACATCAACTAGTAATTTCAATATTGATACCTATATAAATGTACCTAAAGAAACCTACAAAGATAGTTTAGGACTTCATCTTGGTGGAAAGGGAAAAAGACGTAACGATTCTATTGTTAGTTATGCCACCCGCGAAACAGGTGCTATTGTATTGAAATATCGTCTTCCGACAGAAGCAGAATGGGAATATGCGGCATTGGGACTCACAGAACTAAGAAGTTATAATGTGTATAGAGGTCGAAAAAAATACCCTTGGGACGGACAATATACGCGATCTGGAAAACGTAAAGTTAAAGGCGATCAACTCGCTAACTTTAAACAAGGTAAAGGCGATTATGGCGGCATTTCAGGATGGTCTGATGATGGTGCCGATATCACAAATGAAGTGATGTCTTATGAACCTAATAATTTTGGCATCTATGATATGGCTGGTAATGTTGCTGAATGGGTGGCTGATGTTTACAGACCTATTGTAGATGATGAGTTTAATGACTTTGGATACTACAGAGGAAACGTTTATACCAAAAATTCTATAGGCGAAGATGGAACGTTTAAAGTCATCGGTACGGACGATATCGAATTTGAGACCTTGTCAAATGGTAAGGTTGTGGCGCGTGGGCTTCCAGGTCAAATTAGTCAAGTGCCCGTAGATGAGAATGAGACCTATTTACGTACAAACTTTAGTAGAAGTAACAATATAAACTTCCGTGATGGTGATGAAAGATCTTCACGATTTTTTCAAGATTTTGAAGAAGGTGATTCTGAGAAAAAAGATACAACACGTAAGATGTATAATTCTCCACTTCATAAAGCTTCATCAGATTCTAAAAGCTATGACAGATCAAATACCAAAACCTCATTAATTAATGACGAAGTAAGAGTCTATAAAGGAGGATCTTGGAAAGATAGAGAATATTGGCTTGATCCAGCACAAAGACGGTATTACCCTCAAGACATGGCAACAAACTATATCGGTTTTAGATGTGCGATGTCTAGAGTAGGGTCTAAATCGCTTTCAACTAAGAAACGGAAAAATTAAATTATTTTCACTTCATATACTATTAAGTCCTAACAGTTTTAATTGTTAGGACTTTTTTGTTATTTTTAGAATATGAAATTAAACCAAATTCATCAGCTATTTTTGAAGTGCTCAAGCGTCTCTACCGACACGCGAAAGATCACCAAAGGCAGCATGTTTTTTGCGCTCAAAGGCGCAAATTTTAATGGAAATACATTTGCACATAAAGCGCTCGAAAATGGCGCAAACTATGCCGTGATCGATGAGGTTCAAAATCCTAGCGATGCTCGCTTTATTGTGGTGGATAACGTTTTAGAAACCTTGCAAGCACTCGCAAATTTTCATAGAACGTATCTTGGGCTTCCAATAATTGCTTTGACAGGCAGTAATGGAAAAACCACAACTAAAGAGCTGATTTATGCCGTCCTAAAACCATATTTCAATACTGCAGCCACTGTTGGCAATTTGAATAATCATATTGGCGTACCATTAACGCTTCTCAGTATGACAACAGCTACCCAAATTGGTATTGTAGAAATGGGAGCCAACCATGCCAAAGAAATAGCCCTGCTTTGTGAAATAGCCCAGCCAAATATCGGGTATATTACCAATTTTGGGAAAGCCCATTTAGAAGGATTTGGTTCGGAGGAAGGCGTAGTAAAGGCCAAAAGCGAACTCTATGACTACCTAAAAGCAAATTCTGGTTTGATTATTTTAAATTCTGAAGACCCCAAACAAATCGCACAAGTGGGGGCCTATACTCATACATATACATTTTCTGAAACTCTAGAGACAGCTGTAAATGTGAAGCTAAAAGCAACCCAACCTTTTTTAAGTTTAGCGCTTAAAAATACAACACTAAATACCAACCTTGTTGGGATCTATAACGTTCATAATTGTGCAGCAGCTTTGGCTATTGGAACTTATTATAAGTTAACACCATTGCAGCTCAAAAAAGGAATAGAAGCCTATGTGCCAGTAAATAATCGCTCCCAAATCATTACGCAAAACTCTAACGAAATTTTATTAGATGCCTATAACGCTAACCCGAGCAGCATGGAAGTGGCGTTGGAAAATTTTAAAGGCATTCAAAAGTCTCAAAAACTCGCTATTTTAGGGGATATGTTTGAGTTAGGTTCGACTAGCGCTAAAGAACATTTAGCAGTTGTAAATCGAGCAATTGCGACTAAAGATTGTGTATTTTACTTTGTCGGCTCTCATTTTTTTGAACACAAAACAGACCATCCAAAGCTTCAGTTTTTTAAAACTTTTGATGAACTTCAACTGCACTTAGAACAATCAAAAATTTCAAATACGAGTATTTTGATAAAAGGCTCACGAGGGATGGCTTTGGAACGCGTTTTAGAGCTAATTTAAACAAGTAACCACTCCAAAGAGTGGTTGTTTATGTGGGTCATACTGGATTCGAACCAGTGACTTCTACCCTGTCAAGGTAACACTCTGAACCAACTGAGTTAATGACCCCTTCTGTAAAGAACAGTAAAAATACTAATATCTTTTAATTATGTATCTTTATTTTTTAATTTATAATTAACCAATTTTTATAACCTTGATACTTTTTACTAATCAAACGTTTCCCAACTATGTAATCAAATTCATGTCCGATGAATGGATCATTAATAATTGTGCTGTTTTAATTGTTATTATTTTTGTTTTAGGATTAGGTCGTTTTTTATCTAAACAACAGAACGTGAAAGTGACATATCTTATGGGGGTAATTTTATTTTTCACTTCTGTGGTCACGCCTTTGCGTACGGTTCTGAACGGGAACTGGAATATGGTTACAGATTTACCTCTTCATTTGTGTGGAATCTCAGGACTGATTTGTTCTTTTTTGCCTTTTTTAAAACGCAAACAAGCCCTGTTTGATTTTGTATTTTACACTGGAGTTATTGGAGGTATCATGTCCGTACTCACTCCACAAATGAACGGTTTTGATGGCAGTAATTTTGCCTACTTAGAATACTATGTTAGACATGTGCTCATTTTTTTATTGCCCTTATATATGCTTCAAAATTTAAACATAAGACCTTCCAAATATTCAGTTCTTAGGTCTTTTGGTATTCTGAATATATTGTTAGTCATCATCATGCCATTGAATTTTTATTTAGGTTCCAATTATATGTATTTAGCGGAGCCACCACAAGCCAATAATCCGTTAATCATTGGCGTTTGGCCGTATTATTTGTTATGGTTTGAATTATTTATAATTATTTTAATGTCTCTTTTTTATGGGCTTTCTACTTTAAAATTTAACACAAAAAGAAGCTACTAATCAGTGTTGTGAACGCACTTTACTATCTTAGCTATTAAATTAATATAAACCTCATTCTATGAAATTCAAAATCCTACTTTTAGCAAGTCTTTTTATTCAAACAGCTTGCGCGCAATACTTTGAAAAAGTACAACCTCAAGACATCCGCTCTAGTGTAGATTTCCTAAGTTCCGATATTCTTAAAGGTCGCGAAACTACCACTGAAGGAGAATTGGTAGCTGCACAATTTATCAAATCAAAATTTATAAAAGCTGGCATACAACCCTACTTTGAAACCTATTTTGACTCCTTCGAATCCAAAGGGTTTAAAGGCATTAATGTCGTTGGATTTATTGAGGGAACTGACCCTGAATTAAAAAATGAAGTCGTGTTGTTAGGTGCACATTACGACCATATAGGAATGGGGGATAAAGTTCAAAATGATTCCATAGCCAATGGCGCCAATGATAACGCTTCAGGTACTGCTAGCGCATTAGCTATTGCCGAGTGTTTAGCACGATTAGGCACCAATAAACGCTCTATTGTTGTAGCCTTGTTTTCTGGAGAAGAAAAAGGCTTGTTAGGCTCAAAAGCGTTATCCAAAAAACTAAAATCACAAAACATTGATCTATATACCATGCTTAATTTTGAAATGATTGGTGTTCCTTTTACAAATCGTGATTATGAGATTTTTATAACAGGATATGAATTATCTAATTTAGGAGATAAATTAAATTCCTATACTAACTCTTCCATGGTTGGTATTTCAGATGTTGCCAAAAAGTACAACCTTTTTAAGCGTTCTGATAATTATTCGTTTTATAAAGAATTTAAAGTGCCCAGTCATACCATTTCTTCTTGCGATTTAACTAATTTTGATTTTTATCATCATGTGGATGATGAAATTGACCAATTAGATTTCGTTTTTATGGCGACCACAATTAATAAATTAATACCTGGAATTGTGCAAATATGCAATACCGATTCCAAAGAAATACAAATGTATGCAACCAACTAAAACCGTTATAATTACCGGGACAAGCCGTGGTATTGGATTTGAACTCGTTCATCTTTTTGCCAATGCGGGCTATCATGTTTTGGCACTCTCCAGAAATGCGAACCCTGTTTCAAACTTAAATTTTGATAACATTACCGCGCTTTCTTTTGACTTGAGTAAATCTGAAGATTACGATCGCGTAGAAGCCTTTGTGAAAAAAGAATGGACCCATGTTGACATTTTGATTAATAATGCCGGAACCCTTTTAAATAAACCCTTTACTGACACTACTTTTGAAGATTTTCAACAAGTTTATAGCACTAATGTTTTTGGAGTGGCCGAACTCACTAGACGTATCATTCCGTTCATGCCTGCAAAAGGTCATGTTGTGACCATAAGCTCAATGGGTGGAGTACAAGGATCGGTAAAATTCCCTGGATTGTCGGCCTACAGTTCCAGTAAAGGGGCGGTGATTACACTGACCGAACTGCTTGCAGAAGAATATAAAGAAACAGGACCATCCTTTAATGTTTTGGCTTTAGGTGCAGTACAAACCGAAATGCTAGCTGAGGCCTTTCCAGGTTATGAAGCACCAACAACCGCGACACAAATGGCTGCTTATATTTTTGAATTTGCCAAAAACAGTCAGCAATTCTATAATGGAAAGTTGTTACAAATCTCTAGCTCTACGCCCTAATTCGAAAGAAACGGTTTTTTAAATAATTGATGGGTTTAACAGCTTATTAACGGTTTTAAACTAAAATATTTCTTTACTTTTGTACCTCGATAAAAATCGTATTTTATGTTCAATTCTTTAAGTGAAAAATTAGATAAAGCCCTCCATGTCCTCAAAGGTCATGGGCGTATTTCAGAAATCAACGTTGCCGAAACACTCAAAGAAGTGCGACGTGCCTTGTTGGATGCCGATGTCAACTATAAAATTGCAAAAGAGTTTACCAATCGTGTTAAGGAAAAAGCACTAGGTCAAAACGTACTGACCACACTTCAGCCAGGTCAATTGATGGTCAAAATTGTAAAAGATGAATTGACGGCCTTAATGGGAGGTGATGTTGAGGGAATTAATGTGGCTGCAACGCCAAGTGTGATTTTAATGTCTGGCTTACAAGGTTCTGGTAAAACGACTTTTTCTGGAAAACTCGCCAATTACTTAAAAACAAAAAAATCCAAAAAACCATTATTAGTTGCTTGTGATGTGTACCGTCCTGCAGCTATCGATCAGTTGCATATTGTTGGAGAGCAAATTGGTGCTGAGGTTTATAGTGATCGCGAAAATAATGACCCTGTAGCGATTGCTAAAGCAGGTATTGCCGAAGCCAAATCCAAAGGCTGTAATATAGTTATTATTGATACTGCTGGTCGTTTGGCAGTTGATGACGCTATGATGACCGAAATTGCCAATATTCATAAAGCAGTACAGCCACAAGAAACGCTGTTTGTCGTGGATGCAATGACGGGTCAAGATGCTGTAAATACCGCAAAAGCCTTCAATGATATTCTTAATTTTGATGGAGTTATTCTTACCAAATTAGACGGAGATACACGTGGTGGAGCTGCAATTTCCATAAAATCAGTCGTTAATAAGCCAATTAAATTTATTGGTACAGGCGAAAAAATGGAAGCTATTGATGTGTTCTATCCAGCACGTATGGCCGAACGAATTTTGGGTATGGGAGATGTCGTTTCCTTAGTTGAACGCGCTCAAGAGCAGTTTGATGAACAAGAAGCTCGAAAAATTCAAAAGAAAATTGCCAAAAACCAATTTGGATTTGATGACTTTTTATCCCAGATTCAACAGGTTAAAAAAATGGGTAATATGAAAGACCTTATGGGAATGATCCCTGGGGTTGGAAAAATGATGAAAGATGTTGATGTTGACGATGACGCCTTTAAGCATATCGAAGCTATAATTCATTCGATGACGCCCGAAGAACGCTCCAAGCCAGCACTCTTAAACGCCAGTCGTAAAAAACGAATAGGCGCAGGATCGGGAACCTCTATTCAGCAAGTGAATCAATTGATGAAGCAGTTTAATCAAATGAGTAAAATGATGAAAATGATGCAAGGTGGTGGCGGCAAAAAAATGATGCAGATGATGAAAAATATGCCACGATAGCTAAACTTAATGACCAGTTAACAATGATACTACTAGACGGAAAACAAACCAGTGCAGCTATTAAAGTTGAGATCGCTGCAGCAGTTACTAAACTAAAAGCTCAAGGAAAGCGTACGCCACATTTGGCAGCCGTTCTTGTGGGTACCAATGGGGCAAGTATGACCTATGTCGGAGCAAAAGTCAAAGCCTGTGAACTTGTAGGATTTAACTCTACGTTGATCGATTTGCCTGTCGAAACAACAGAAGATCAATTGTTAGCAGAGATTCATGCTTTAAATACCAACCCTGAAATCGATGGCTTTATTGTACAACTGCCATTGCCTAAGCATATTGATGAACAACATATTTTAATGGCTGTGCATCCTGATAAAGATGTAGATGGTTTTCATCCCATGAATGTAGGGCGTATGACTTTGGATTTACCAACGTTTTTACCCGCAACGCCTTATGGAATTATGGAGCTTCTAGAGCGTTATAAAGTTCCAACTTCTGGAAAACACGTTGTAGTAATTGGAAGAAGTCATATTGTTGGTCGTCCGATGAGTATTTTAATGAGTCAGAAACGACCTGCTGGAGATGCAACAGTAACTATCGCTCATAGCCGTACGACTAATTTGGCAGAACTGACTTTAGACGCTGATATTGTTGTTGCAGCCTTAGGAATTCCAGAATTTCTTACCGCTGAAATGGTGAAGCCAGGCGCTGTTATTATTGATGTGGGCATCACAAGAGTTCCTGACGAAACTAAGAAAAGGGGCTATCGTATTGCTGGAGATGTCCATTTTGAAAGTGTTGCCGAAAAAGCTAGTTATATCACACCTGTGCCTGGTGGAGTAGGGCCAATGACCATCGCGATGTTACTCAAAAATACGCTTCTTGCTCGCGAACGTCACGAAGCAAATTCTATTTAGCAAAAATTTGAGCCGTATCTCTAAAGGCTTTAAACTCTAAAGCATTTCCTGCAGGATCATAAAAAAATAGGGTCGCTTGTTCGCCAACCTGACCTTTAAATCGTACGTAAGGTTCAATGATGAAATCTATGTTTTTTGATTTTAAATGTTCTGAAAAAACCTCAAACTCTTCCCATGGAAGAATGACGCCAAAATGAGGAACAGGAACCTGTTTCCCGTCCACTGGATTGGCATGAATACTAGTGTTTTCTTCTTTTGGTTTGTAATGAATCACCAACTGATGGCCGAAAAAATTAAAATCGACCCAATGGTCACTATGACGGCCTTCTTCACAACCCAAAATATCTCTATAAAAAATACGACAACGGTCTAGATTCCATACAGGAATAGCCAAATGAAAAGGAGATTGTGTAGCCATTAGAGTGCTTTTTTAGAGTCTTTCAAGGTTTCGTTAAGCGTGTTGAGTTCAGTTTCCGTTAAATCACGATATGTGCCGACTTTACATTCCAAATGAATATTCATGATCCGTGTGCGTTTCAACGCTTGAACTTCATAATTAAGATATTCACACATGCGCCGAATTTGACGGTTCAATCCTTGTGTGAGGATAATTTTAAATTCGTAGGTGCTTAGTTTTTCTACATGACAAGACTTGGTGGTTTTACCGAGTTCTTCTAATGGAATGCCTGCAGACATGCGCTGGATGAATGTTTGAGAAATCGGTTTGTCAACACTCACGATGTATTCTTTTTCGTGGTTGTTGCTCGCCCGAAGAATTTTGTTCACGATATCGCCGTCGTCAGTCAATAAAATTAAACCTTCACTGTCTTTGTCTAACCGACCTATTGGAAAAATACGACTTGGATAATTGATGAAATCAATAATATTATCTTTTTCAACAGTTGTATCGGTCGTACAAACAATTCCTACAGGTTTATTGAATGCGATATAGGTTCTTTTTTTAGCATTATTGTGAATGGTTTTTCCATCCACTTTAACCTCATCACCGGCCAAAACTTTTGTCCCCATTTCTGGCACAACGCCGTTTAGAGTTACGCGACCTTCGTCAATGAGTTTGTCGGCAGCCCGACGCGAGCAATACCCGGCTTCACTTAAATATTTATTCAGTCTTGTTGAGGTTGGTTCCATGTGACAAATTTACAAAAGTTTAGTGGCTCAAAAATTTAATTATTTCACCTGAAACAAACTCTCCTTTGAGAGAATGGCCAAGGCCTTCCGTCGAAATAAGTTCTGCGTTTTTGAATTGTACATCAATATCGAGAGCATCTTGGTAGGGGATGATAGGGTCTTTTTTATCGTGTATAATCAAGCCTTCGGAATCAATAGTGCTTACAAAATTCGCCGTAGAAAAGTAACTACAAGGCTGTCCAAATTTCTGTTGAACATGTCTATCGATGCCGCGGTCTATGGTTTTACTATATCCCATCAAGCTACTGTAACGTTCCATAATACCTGTGAAAGCCGAGGGTGCGCCCAAGAGTACAATTTTTTTAGCATTTCTGTAGGTCTGTTTTTGAAGAAAAATGACAACTGCCATTGCCCCAACCGAATGGCCTAGAAATAATGTAGGTTTGAATTTTTGACTCACCACATTAATGAATTCTGAATAGAGGATTGCATTAAACGTATCGCTTCCAGAGCCGCCGTGTGCAGGCCCGTCTAAAGCAATTATGGTGTAGCCTTCCGATTGAAGTTTTTCAATTTCAAACCGCCATCGGCTGCTGTTACTTTCCCAGCCATGAGCTAATAACACAGTCTCTTTTGAGCCGTTCCATTGGTAGGTTTGAATTGGCAAGTCCTTATAATATAAGGTCCTTTTTGTCGCTGTGTCTAAAAATAATTTTCCGTTTGGTGTGAGTTGCCCTGCCCGTGGTTTCGAAAACAGTTGTAAAGCAAGTTTTGCAGCATAGGCTGAGCTAAAAATCCCAATTAAATTGATGATAGCGCCTATAAGTTTTGGGATCAGTGATTTCATGTATTAGTGTCTATTCTTCTCTGTTTACGTTTTCCATTGAAAATGCAGGGGTGCAAATCGCAAGGTACTCACACGGCGCATCAAAAGGGTTTGAATATTGTACTCGAGTATTGTTTTCAATTTTTATGGACTGCCCTTGTTCTAGGATTACGATATCTCCCTCAATATTAAACTGTTTTTTACCTTTTATGATATAGGTAAATTCATCAAATTCTGGTGTTTGAAATGGTTCGCTCCAGCCTGGAGGAGCTACCATGTGGGCAATACTTATAGCGGCATTGCCATCAGTTGCTTTTCCAAAATGCTCTTCGATACGTTTGCCGTCCGTTGTTGGAACTACAAACGGTGTTTTTTGAATCTTATACCCTCCCATATCTTAATACCATTGTAAGTAAAAGTCCTTTATTTTTGCAGTTTCAGGAATTGAAATGGCCTCAATTTTTTGATTCATATTATAGCGCATTTCTTCGGGAAGCTCGGACTTATTAAGTGTAAAATACGCATTGATTTCATCGACCGAAATGATTAAACTTCTCAGAGTGTTCTGAATGCCAGAAATGGTGTATTTGTTAAGGTCTCCAAAAGTGCTCAACTTGTTTAGGCCGTCTTTGTTTTTGAAACGTTCATCCATAATTCGAACGGTTCGAATGGTTGACAAGCTGTCTAAGGTGTAATTCGGATCCAATTCTAGAAGGAGTTTGCCTGTGCCTTTTTCATAAATACTAATGGTGTTGGTGCTGCCTGTAAATTCATCACCACCAATATATTTGCTGATAGAGTCGTTTACAAACACCACTTTTAAGGCATTCACTGTGGTGGAATCGGTTAAGAATCCTACACTATTTTTGGTAATAGCAAAAGGGTCTGTTTTTGTTTCACAGGCGACTAAAAGTCCAAAAAGTAAGCCAATAAATAAAGAGTTTCTCATGGTTGATTTTGTGTTATGCAGTGCTAATAGTTTAATTTTGAGTAAAAATAAATGAAGTTTTATGACTTAAACCAAAAACTGTAAACTATTTTTGCGCATTATGTTAAAAACTGAAATCAAAGCACTCGTTAATTCGGGTAAAATGCTGCCGCTAATGGAAGCCTTCTATACCATTCAAGGGGAAGGTTACCATAAAGGAACCGCTGCCTATTTTGTAAGAATAGGAGGCTGTGATGTGGGCTGTCATTGGTGTGATGTTAAAGAAAGCTGGAATGCCGATTTGCACCCCCCAACAGCTATAGACACTATAGCGGACACTGCGGTGAAGGACAGTCAAACTATTGTGGTTACTGGTGGTGAACCGTTGATGTGGGACATGAATCCACTGACAAAGGCTTTAAAATCAAAAGGGATGCAAGCCCATATCGAAACGTCTGGGGCATACAAGCTAACTGGCGATTGGGATTGGATTTGTTTATCCCCTAAAAAATTAAAAGGACCTTTAGATGAAGTTTATCAAAAAGCAAACGAACTCAAAGTGATCGTTTATAACCTTGATGATTTGAAATATGCTGAGGAACAAGCCGCAAAAGTCAATTCTAACTGTATTTTGTACCTCCAACCCGAGTGGAGTAAACGCGAAAAAGTCACGCCTTTTATTGTGGATTATGTGATGAAGCACCCCAAATGGAAAGTTTCGCTTCAAACACACAAGTATTTGAATATTCCTTAGGGTTACAATCCAATAACTTAAAGTATCGCACTTTTTTAATCACTTGGTCCTTGTTTAGTTTCAATTAAACGTTATTATCTATAATTTAGTTTAAAACTATAACTATTACCGCGTTTCATATTTACAATATGTAACTATAGCTGCATATTTGCACTCTAATTATTTATAGAATTTATTATGTGTGGAATTGTATGTGCATTTGATTTAAAGCAAAAATCAGAAATTTTAAGGCCTCAAGTTCTTGAAATGTCCAAAAAAATAAGACACCGTGGTCCGGATTGGAGCGGAATTTATAGTGATGAAAAAACGGTGATGGCGCATGAGCGTTTAGCGATTGTAGATCCTGCATCGGGACAACAGCCGTTGTTTAGTGAAGATAAAAAACTAGTTTTGGCTGCTAACGGCGAAATCTATAACCACAGAGAATTACGTAAACAATTTAAGGGCACCTATAATTTTCAAACGGCATCTGATTGTGAGATTATACTAGCTTTATATAAAGAAAAAGGGGTTGATTTTATCGATGACCTTAATGGAATCTTTGGTTTTGCATTGTATGATGTAGAAAAAGACAGCTATTTTATCGCCAGAGATCATATGGGGATTATTCCTTTATATATTGGTTGGGATCAAAATGGCACTTTTTATGTGGCTTCAGAACTAAAAGCGCTTGAGGGTGTTTGCACTAAAATTGAATTATTTCCTCCAGGACATTATATGTCAAGTACAGATGGCAAGTTTGTAAAATGGTACAACAGAGAGTGGACCGCATACGATGCTGTAAAAGAAAATGAAACCAGTATTGCCGAAGTAAAAAAAGCGTTAGAAGATGCGGTGCACAGACAATTGATGAGTGACGTGCCTTACGGCGTTTTACTTTCGGGAGGGTTAGATTCTTCAGTGACCTCTGCTATTGCTAAAAAATATGCACAGAAACGTGTAGAATCTGATGACACTTCTGAAGCTTGGTACCCACAATTACATTCGTTTTCAGTGGGATTAGAGGGTTCTCCAGATTTAGCTGCTGCCCAAAAGGTTGCGGATTATATTGGAACCATTCACCATGAAATAAAATTTACAATTCAAGAAGGATTAGACGCTATAAAAGATGTGATTTACAATATTGAGACCTATGATATTACCACCATTCGCTCGTCCACACCAATGTATTTAATGGCGCGTGTTATTAAATCTATGGGGATTAAAATGGTACTTTCAGGCGAGGGAGCCGATGAGATTTTTGGCGGGTATTTATACTTTCACAAAGCGCCAAATGCCGAAGAGTTTCACGATGAAACAGTGCGTAAATTAGATAAATTACATATGTACGATTGTCTGAGAGCGAATAAAAGCTTGATGGCTTGGGGATTGAAAGGGCGAGTGCCATTTTTAGATAAAGAGTTTATAGATGTGGCGATGCGTTTAAATCCGAAAGATAAAATGATCAATGGTGAGCGTATGGAAAAATGGATTATTCGAAAAGCATTTGAAGATATGTTGCCAGAAAGTGTCGCGTGGCGTCAAAAAGAACAATTTTCTGATGGCGTTGGTTACAGTTGGATTGATACGCTCAAAGACGTTGTTGAAAAAGAGGTTTCAGATGAACAATTGGCAAATGCTAAATTTAGATTCCCAATTCAAACCCCACAAAACAAAGAAGAATTCTATTACCGTTCTATTTTTGAAGCCCATTTTCCAAGCGATGCTGCAGCCCTGAGTGTGCCTCAAGAGGCA
>Ga0209603_1000664_pt1 | contig 40208 bp, 17 predicted proteins | sample COGITO_mtgs_1206_FD_184812 | JGI IMG/M metagenome (GOLD analysis project Ga0209603, IMG submission 184812) | Pelagic marine microbial communities from North Sea - COGITO_mtgs_120607 (SPAdes) (version 2) | ecosystem: Environmental > Aquatic > Marine > Epipelagic ...
GCTGTGAGTGTACCTTTTGTTCCGCCAAGGCCTCCAACTATTGCTCTAGCTGTTGCGCCTGTTCCGCCACCAAATGCTGTGTCAATCCAGTTAGCATTTGCAATTGCACCACCAGTAGTCCATGTACTACCGTCTGTTGAGTATACTGTTCCTACTCCTCCGTTTTGTAGTCCAATAAATCTACCACTTATACTATCTGCTGCCTGAACAGCATAACCAAATGACTCTGCTTTGCTTGTAATAGTTGTTCCTGGTTTACTATATGTAATACTTGGCTCAACTGTATAGCCTGTTGTTAAGTCCAGTGCTTCTGCAATTGGTGTTCCTGCAACAACATGATCCCATCCTGCAGCATATAATGTTACATTAGTAGTTTCATTTGTTAATGTTGCTGTTGCACCACCTTCGCTTGTACTTACAGTAAATGTAGTACTATTTACTACAGTTACATAATATGCTGTATTTGCTGATAATCCGCCAATTGCACCGCTTAGGTAAATTGGCATGTCATTATATAATGAATATGTATCAGCTACAGTTAGTACATTACCAGTTGCACTTGCAGCTGTTACAGTTAGGTTTTCAAAACTATCTTTATACACTCTTGCAACTTTAGTACCATTACTAAATGATAGTACTTTAGCATATTGTCCTACACCTGTACCAGCTGTAATTTGAATATGCATTCCGTTATATGCATTTGCTAGTGCTGTGTCAGTTGCAGCTAATTGTGCTGTTATTTCTGATCCACCCTGTGCAACGTTTTTAGCTGTGACATAATCTTCGCCGCCTGTACCGTTACCGTTATCAAGGTCAATCAAACGTGTTTCAAATATAGCACCGTCTCTAAATTCATCAGCAACTACTGTTGCATTAAATCCGTCTCCACTGATTGCATATGCTGCATTAGTATAATTTACACCTGCATTATCATATTCAATTCTTAATACTGTTTCGCCGTCTGTAAGAACATCACCTGCAAACGCATCATTTGAAAGATTGTCAACCTTAGTAAACAATGGAATCTCGCCAACATCAGTACCTTCAGCAATAACTCCGTAAGTACCATATGAACTGTTACCGTTTGTAGCACGTATTCTTGCGCCAAAGTCTGCAATATAACCTGAATAGTTATAGTATGCGAACACAGACACAAGTTCTGTTAATGAGTTGTTACCGCTACACCATACACCAATACCATCTGATAGTACTTGTGTAAAGTCATTTGATACCATTGAACGGTTACCGCCTGCGTGTAGTCCGCCGTCGATTTTATTACCAACACATCCAACACCAAACGTAGTTACGTTTTGTATGTATGGTGATTTGTTAGTAACCCATGCTTCTGTGTCATTTGGACCAAATCCTGGGTCAAGTGCAACATATGCTCCTGCTGTTGGACGTCTTGTACCGAAATCGTTTTGCTCTGTTAAGTTGCCTCGTAGACCGTTTAATGTTTGGTTACGTACACCTGTTGAATTACGTACACGGTACATGTCTGAACGTTCTGAACCGTTTATTGCATTTAAGTAAATTTCTGTAGCTCTCCATGATTTAAAGTTGCCTGGATATTGTAAGTCGTAAACAATAGCATCAATATAACGCTCTATATCTTTACTAGCATATGTAGTTTCAAAGTTATAAGTAATAGTTGGAGTTCCTGATAGTGTTCCTCCTATTGTTATAATTGTTCCGCCCTTTGTTGCTGATATTTTAATATTAGTGTCATCAACTACTTCAACAACATAATACACTGTACCTGCAACTAAATCACCGACAGCTGCTCCAAACTTAACTTGGTCGTTAATTATAAGATTATGAGCATTAGCTGTAGTAATTGTATCACTACTAATAGCTGTTACTGTATCACCAAATTGTTGTGTGATCCAAGCTGTTGCTTCGTTAGCAAGGAACTCTTTATTTGCTTTAAGGATATCAACACCATTAATTTTTTGTACATCATTATTATAATAAATTGTACCATTAATCTCTGGCGTATCGCCTGCGCCTTTATCTAACATATTAATAACAATATCCATTAATAAGTTTGTGCGCGACTTAGGACGAACAATATAACTACCTGAACCAATTTGAGTATTTACTAAGAAACTAGCAATAACATTTTTCAATTCTCTGTATGATTGTATTGTAGCAGTTTTTCGTGCATCTTTTAGTAAGAAGCTTTGGTCTCCGCCGAAGTACGCCAGTGTTGCATGAATAGTACGATAGTTACTATCAAGTAATAAATCCCAAAGTACAGCATCAACAATAAGTTCAATTGCTAAGTTAGTTTCAGTTTCGTCATAATTTAGTGTTGGATAATTTTTTGCAAGATATTCTGCTATGCTTGTTTTTATATTTCCTACCGAACCCGACAAGTTTGATGCTTGCTGTAACAAAGTTGAGTTTAGCGCACTGATACTAGGATTAATTTTTACAACTTGAAGCATTCCTACTGGTGCTGCATCGTCTGTTAATACTAGTGTTGTTCCGTTAAAGAAACTTGATACTGTAAGGGTTGTTGTCGCCGGAACTGATTTTACAAAGTAAGTAATGTCTTGAAAGTTATTAAATGTACCATTTGGAGTTACAGTGTCGCCTACTTTAAGTCCGTGTGCAACATCAGTTGTAATTACATTCGAAGTGATATCAGTAACTGTAAATGTTGAAGCATTTGAAGAAACTCCGCCTACTTCAATTATTGTAATAATATTTCTTATTAGCTCATCTATTCTTGTTGCTGTTCCAGCATTACCGATAGTTTGTATATCAGTATCTCTATATTTTGGCTCTATAACAGTTTGTAAAGCACCCGGACTACCTAATGTATTTTGTGCTAGATCGCCTGCTAAGAATATTGTATGCTCGTATGCATTTAATATAGCTTCTTGATCACCGCTATCAAATGTTGTTACACCATCTAAGAAGTAAGCATCTGCAAAATCTTGTGTAGCTGAACTTCCTCCGTATGTTAAATCATAACGTAGTGCATCAACAAGATATCCTACTCTTGTTGTAAAGTCTTCTTTATCATATCCTGATCCTGGATACTCTTGTGCAATGTATTCATTTGCTTCAGTTTGTATAAACTCTTTATTTTCCCAAACAATAGATGCACCTGCTATATCATTAGCATCAGTATATCCATTAGTTCTCCATTTGTATGAAGGTCTTGCACCACCATTTATTGTTGATGTAATATCTTCAATAATTAGTTCTGCATGTGCTGATGCTGTTTTTACAACAGAATGTCTAAGTTTATGTTTTAAGAAGTTAATTGAACCAATTGTTGCTTTTAATTCATTATTAAGAACTTCATTAGTTGACTCTAAACCTCTATGATAACTCATTCCTGCTTTGATTGAAGCAAAGTTTGAACCTGTTAACATATCACGTGCAATTGCATCAGTCATTAAGCCTGCATCTCTGCGGCATGTTGTTTGATTGTATGCAAGGTCTTGATTAAACTTTTCTACCCAAAATACAACATCTTCAACAATTTCACTTCTTTTAGAAACTATGGAACTATAAGCATGTTGGTAATCTTTATCAGCCCAATCTGTTGAAATATCAATTGTATCGTTTGCTTCAGCATTATTAATCCAATCAATAACATCATCTACACGATCTTCAGCAAATTCTACTGAAGCTGCACTACCAGGTGTACCTGTAGTATCTTGTGTTAAGTTATTTCCTGGTGATTTAGTTACAGCAGTTTCTGCAATAACTTCTGCAATAACTACTTTTAATCTAGCATACGCAGCTAGTCTTACAGGAAGTTCTGTTTGACTAACAGTTAATGCAAAGTTTGAATAGTATGTACTACCTGCAATCAACGATTGAGTATTGCCGCCGTATGTTAAATCATAACGTACAGCATCAACAATATAACCTACATCTTGTATAAACGAGTCTTGTTCTGTAACACTTAATGTTGCCCAGAAAGTATCGTAAGTATTTGTAGAATCTTCTAACCATTTGCGTATTTCGAATTGAATAAATGCTGTGTTAGTAATAACTTGTTCTGCAGCATCAGTGTATCCATCATATGTACCAACAGTATTTGTTGATGTAACAAACGCAGGATCATTAACAACATTTATTGGTTTTGGAAGTGTTATGCCTGGCATTGCTGAAGTACCGTTATTAAGAATATTTTTAATATCGTCTGCACGTTTAGCAACTACGTCCGATGTTTCATGATCGCCAACTTCACTTAGTACACCAGTTGTAATTTGTGTTAATTCGTACTCAATAAAGTTAATAGTTTTTATTGTTGGCTCTAATTGATTAGCAAGTACTACTCCTGCACTTGTTACACCTCTAAGATACGACATGCCTGCTTTTGCACTACGGAAGTCACTACCAAATATTGTATCAAATGCTATTGCATCAATCATATATCCAACATCACGTGAACATTTTTCTTGATCATATGTTAAGTCTGGGAATGTATAGTTAATAAAGTCAATTGTTGCGCCTTGAATAATTGCTTTTCTATTATCAATAACACCTTTAAGATCTTGGAATGCACTATCTGTCCAAGCAACACTTGGAGTAATTTCTGCTGGTGAATCACCAGTATCAATTGTATTGTAAATTTCGTTAATACGATCTTGTGCAAACGCTGCTGCACCTGCACTACCTGCTGTGCCAGTGACGTCTTGTGTACTTGTGTTACTTGTAGACTTTGTCCATCCTGCTGTATTACCAATTGCAATGTTATCAATGATATCTGCTAAACGTCCTTGAACAGCTAGTGCTGCTACTTTCTGTGCGCTTGGCTCTTGGAATACTCCGTCAACATAATATGATCTTGCTGCAACAATAGTTTCTAAGTTGCCACGATATGTTAAGTCATAACGTAATGCATCTATAATATATCCTATGTCACGCAAGCATTTTGCTTTATCAGCTACGCTTAATGATTGCCAAAGTGCATCATAGTTATCATCCATGTATGCTTCAATTTCGTCAATTAAGAATTGCTTGTTAGCAACAATTAATCTTCTTGCATTAAAGAATCCTGTGTCATAGCTTGTTGGATCAGTAATAGTAAAGGTTGTTGGAGCAACCTCTGTTATCATAATATCTCTTATTAATTCAGCATTTGATTTAACAGCATTAGTTCCAGTTGTTATTTCTTTAACTTTATCTCTAACATGATTAACAGTTGCAACCGTTGCAACTAACTGATTATCAATAACTAATTCTGCAGAACTAATTGCTCTACGATATGACATTCCTGATTTTGTTGAACGGAATGTACTATTAAATAAAATATCAAAACGTAAACCATCAAGTATAAATCCAACGTCTCTTGAACATTTAGCATGATCGTATACAAATTCACTATAAGTGTTTGTAATGTATTGTAGTACCGCTGGTACTACAGTTGTATCTGCTACTACGTCATCAGCATCTGATTCAATTGCTGCTGTTGCCCAACTATAATCTGGGAATGTTTTTGCCGGTATTGCACTTAAACTACCTGCATCAAGTGCGTCAATAAGTATATCTAATAATCCAGCTGCTTGAGTTTCTTCAGCTGTGTTAGTTAGATAACTGTTAATAATTGTTTTAAGTTGACGCATTGCTGCAACTTCAACTTGGCGCTGTGCTACTGGTAAATTAACAGCCCAACCTTTAAAGTAGGCTTGTGTAGCTTCGTATGTTGCGCTGTTGCCGCCATACTGTATATCATAACTTAGAGCATCAACAATAAGTCCTGTGTCTCTTTCACAAACAGCTGCATCGTATGCAAAATCTGGATACGTTGTTCCAATCCAAGTAGTTGTGTCTGTAATAATATCAGCTCTATTAGTTTGAAGCTCTTGACGTGCTGTTGTCTTTGCTCCAACGCCTCCTGGGTCTGTAAACACTATTGCGTCAGCGTTTGCTGTTCCGTTTTGAATAATATCAATTACTTCATTCCAGTATGCAGTATTTCTTGTAATTGCTGTACTATCTGAAAGAAGTGCTGCTACTAAATCTCTTTGTTGCGTAATTGCACCAACTGTTTCTGTTAACTGATTATCAAGAACTTCTTTGCCTAAACTTCTTCTGTATGCTGAACCATCTCTTACAGCATTATAGTTACTACCTGTTGCAATATCATAAGCTGCACCAGTTTGTAATAATTTAGAATCTCTACGACATTTTGCACTATCATATTTAAAACTACCAAAGTTACTGTTAACATAATCAATTACTGATTCTTTTATTGTTGGAGTAGCTGTTGTAATATCTGTATTTGCTTTTAATAGTGTTGAAGCAACCCAAGTTGTATCAGGAAGTATTGGTGTTGGTAGTGTTCCGTCAGTATCAATAGTATCATAGATTTCTTGTATACGAGTATCTGCAAATGTTTCAGCTGCTGCTGATCCTGCTGTACCACTAGTATCCTGTGCTACTGTATTGCCTGCTGATGTTGTAACTGACACTTCTGTAATTACGTCACCGATAACTGATTTTAAACGTGCATAAGTTGCAAGTGTTTCATCTTTTTTACCAGTACCGTATACAGGGCTACCGTTTACAAAATAGCTTCTAGCTGCTACAGTAGTTTCTAAGTTACCACCGTATGTTAAATCATAACGTAATGCATCTAAAATAAATCTTGTGTCTCTTTCACAATTAGCTGTGTCAAAAGTAAAGTCAGCAGCAAATGGTGCAATTACACCATCTACTTGTGCTTGAATCCAAGCTGTTTGTTCTGCAACAATAAAGTCTCTATTAGCTTCAATTTGTGCAACAGCATCTGCATAACCTGCTGTAAATGCGTTATTTGATCCTCCAGTTGGTGTGTCGCCAATCGCTGGTAAGTTTGGAACTACACCTAAACCTTCTGTTAGGATATCAGTAATAACTTTAGTACTATTATTTGTTCTATCAGTTGCTGTAGTTGTGCCGCCATAGCCATTAATGAATTGTTGTTTTTCTGTATTACCAGTTGTCTTTTTAACTTCTGTATTGTTCATCAATTCAGGAATAATATCTTTAATTCTGTTTAATGCACTTGTTGTTTTATTTTTATCAGTTCCTAATATTGGATTAAACGGAGCTGGTTGTATTACTGATGTACGTAGCTCGTCACCTACAATTGCTGTATATTCTGGAACAATAATCGGAAGTATCTCGTTGTATGTACCTGTCTTAACAAACATTGTTGTATTTGGATTTGTCGGTGTTGGAATTGCTGTAGCAGATCCTGCATCGATACCAACAATAATAATATCTAACATAGCTGCTGCTTTAGTAATAGCATCTGATTCTGCTGTTAAAGATAAGTCAATTATTTGCGAAGCTCTATCTTCAAAATCAACATGGTTTATTCTTTGGAAGTTAACTGGTTGTTCATTTGATAACACATCGTTTACTATACTTTTTAATTGTGTATATGCTGAAACAGTTTGTTTAGCTTGCGAACCAAACAAACTACCATATCCACTGTCGCCAGTAATATATGCATTGCCTGCAGTTGTATAATACGATTTAGCAGCTGTAACTGTTTTTAATGTGCCGCCTCTTGAAATATCATATATTAATGCATCAATAATTAATCCAGTATCTCTTTCACACTTAACTTTGTCATATGCAAGGTTACCTTCCATACTTCCGGATGTAGTTGTTAATACTAATGGAATACCACTATTTTGTACAGTACTAATTCTAAATGTAGTACTTGAAGTTATAGATTCAACAAAGTAAATTGTTCCTGCTGTTACGCCGCCTAATGTACCGTCAAAACTAATTGGCATGCCAACATCTAATTTAGATGTGTCAGCTGTAGTAAGTCTTTGTGTACCTGTTGTTGTTGCTGTTACAATGACTCTATAGTTAACTGAAATCCAATTAGTAAGTTCCTTCATTAAGAATTCTTTGTTGTTCTTAAGTATGAATTTTGCTTGTGGATTTAAATATCCGTCACGCACTTGTTCCATTGCGTAACGTACACTTTTCCAAGGCTTATCAACTGTAAGTCCTGATGCCGGAGCTGGTTCGTTAGCTCCTAAAGGACCAACATAAACTACGTTATCAATTAGACCATAGTTTGCCCAACTTGGTGCTCCGTCATTAACACGTAAAATCTGACCGTCAATACCAATTGGCAATCTTGTAGGTCCATTGTCGCCATAATAAACTAAGTCACCTTCTGCACTTAATGATAGTGCCTCACTACCTAATGTTAGTAAGTTCCAGTAAGCGGCAGCTAAATCATTGTCTGGTCTGTTAGATGTTTCTGCTGTATGTTTTTGTACAGCAATAAAACTACTTGCGCCATAAAATACTACATCGCCTTTGTTGTATATTGTTGTAGCTTTCCAAGTAGACGAAACACCTGTTGTTGTAATAGTATCAATGGCACCGCCTGTTTGTCCAGTAACTGTTACTGAAATATCGTTTGCAGGAGTTGTGCCGCCTACATCTGCTCCTGAGATTGTAACTACATCATTGTCAGTATATCCTGTACCAGTAAATCCTGTAGATACTGTTACGGTATAAATTGTATTAGATTTTACAACGTCAAAACGTGCGCCTGAACCTGAAACTCCTTCGGAGTTGGTTGAACTAACTTGTAAAAATGTTTCAGTACTAATAGTCCAGTTAATACCACTATTTAATTGACTCCAGTCTGCATCAGTTGCTATATCAGCTGATCCAACATTATCTGATAACGCAACAAAAGTATTGCCGCCTAATCGAACAACATCTCCTACTTTGTAATCTGTTAGTGCAGACCAATCGCCTTGGAATTTAAATCCTGTTGTAAATACGTCCCAATCTGCATCATTTTCTGTAGGCTTAGATCCTGTGTTATTTGTTCTAGCAACATATACATAGCCGCCGTATGTTACAGTATCGCCTGTTTGGTAATTAGAGTTTGTGTTCCAAGAATCTTCAAATTGGAAGCCTTCAATAAATGATTCCCAATTTGATTCATCAAGTTCAAAGTCGTTTGAGGTATGTGCAGCTGTAGCAATCCAAATATTGCCACCATACTTAACTAAGTCATTAACACGATATCTTGTATTTGTTACCCAAGTACCTGTGTATACTAAACCGTCACTAAACAGTGTCCATTTAGATTGATCATTCTCTAAACCTAATGTAGATGTGGCAGATGAAACATGTGCTGTGTTACAAACATAAACATAACCGCCATAGCGTACTAAGTCGTTAATTTTGTATCTTGTTGATATTGTCCATGAACTTTTCCAATCAAAAGATGTAGCAAACGGTGTCCATTTTTCTAAGTCAGCTTCTAGACCTAAAAAGTCTGGTGCAGCAAATGTTGCTGATGTGTGTCCAGTTTCGGCAATGTAAACATTTGCACCGTACTTGACAACATCACCTGGAGCGTATTCAACCTCAGGCGACCATTCTGCTTTCCAACTAGTACCATCTGATACAATATTCCATTTTGGTATTTCACTAGCAAAGTCTGTGTTAAACTCGCTTGACGCTGTGTGGTTTTTAATACATATGTATGACTTACCACCAAAACTTACAACGTCATCTGCTACGTATACTGTACCTGTGGTCCAATCGCCTTGCCAAACAAAACGTATTCTACCTAACTTAAATTCTGCCATTTAATTAACTCCGTGTTCATGTATTTATCTTATTGCTGTCCTGAGCGTGTTGGATCGAATAACGTCTTAAAGAAATATGACATTGCTACTCCATCTCCTGCCCAACCACTGTTACCAAATGCCCCACTCTGGTTCATTTTTGTTCCAATTTTAATTTGCCAACCCTCTTGGCCTTCTTCAACTGAAGAAGTAATTATATCTGGTCCACCTACTTTTACAGTACCAGCTTGTAACAAGCCTGTAAATGTATCTGAACCACCTTGACTTAACCTACTTGTCAAGTATGTTCTAATTGCTTTTTGTGTAGGTACTAAGTTATTCGAGTTAGCAACAAATGTACCATCTGTTGAGAACGCTGTAACAACAACTGGTGATCCACCAAGTGCAACACCACCAATACTCAATTCGCTCAATCCATCTAATCCAAACTCATCAGCACTTAGTGTAACAATACCTGTTGCCTGTTCAACAGCAAACAAGTCACCAACTCTAAAGTTACCGTCTTGGTCTGTCGAACTATAAAACACACGCCCGTTATTTGTTTCTTGTACTTCGTTTTGTGGTTCTAAGTTTGTGTTCTCTGGTAAGAACGGATAGTTAGACTGTATCTGGTTACCATAACCAATATTTAGGAAGTCATGGTTTGTTAAACGTACCTGACTAAATCTACTACGCATTGTAAACGCTGCTTCGTGTACCGGCGATAATTCTTGACTCATTCCTGGCGAAATTTGAACTTCGGCTTCTAAGTTTGGAACTTTAGTTCCTCGTAAAATCGTTGCTTTAGCAACTCTGTATATTGTAGAATCGCCTGCAAATTCAATATTATCACCTGGTTGTGGTAGTCTTGTTAAATCCTTAAGAATAATTACTAGTCCAGTTTGGAATGCATCTGAAAATCCGCTACCATTAATTGTAATTGTTGTAGAAGTAGCATTATATCCAGTACCTTGATTTAATATACTCGGTGGACCTAATACTCCGTTACCAATACGTACTTGTGTAAGTGCATCTTGTGAATTATTTGGATCAATAATTTCAAGAGTTGGTGTACCTGTGTAACCTGACCCTGGATTAACCATTGATATTCCTGTCATTACAGTATTTTCTATTGTAGCTCTTGCAAATGCTCTTGACCCAGTTGATATGCTAGTTGTATTAGAAGAGTCATCAACAGTTATAAAGTAACCAATCTTGTTAGCTGGATTTACTCCATATCCTAATCCCATATAACTTGCAACAGCTGCATTTAATCTTTTCCAATTAAATCCATCTTCACTTTGACAACAAACTCCGTCTTCAGTATTTACTACTACAAATAATCCGTTGCCATATTGTAGGTATCCTCCCGAAACTTGAAGATTTGATTGATACCATGTTATTCCATCAAAACTATATACTGAGTATGATTCTTCAGAAGATATAGCAACAAATCTACCATTACCGTATGTTAATTTAGACCAGTTGTTAACAGTAGAATCTACTGAAGTGTCAACTGTTGATTCTGACCATGTTGCTCCTGAATCAGTACTATATTTTACTGTATCACTTGAACCTGATATTGCAACATATGTATGATCTCCGTATGCAACATCAACCCAATCGTTGTCGCCAATGCTTGTATTAACTGATGTCCAAGTAGATCCACCATTTGTTGTGTATGCAGAAATACTACTTCCTCTTGCTACTACTGTAAATGCACCGTCGCCGTATGCAATTGATGACCATTCTTCACCTGCTCCTAGTGCAGGCAAGTTAGATGTTAACCAAGTTGCTCCTTCAGTTACTGAGTATAAAACTCTGCCTGAAGTTGATACTAATATCCAAGTATTATTTCCGTATGCTGCATCTGCCCATATAACTGTGTTCGGATCATCATCTACTGTTACAGGAAGTGTAATACTAACATCCCAGCTATTAAAGTCTGTTGAACTTACAGCCGCTGCCCCTGAGGACGGAAACGCTATTGTTTTGGCATCACTTGATACAATTATTGAATACCCTGCTCCAATACCGCCTTCCCAATCTGTTTGACTGAACACTGGTTCAGAGTATAGCATTCTTGGTTCAATGTTGTATATTGATGTAGAATCAAACCCAGCTGCTGTAGGTGTTCCAGGGTTTACATGATCCCAACCAACTGAACCAATTTGCATTGATCCTGTATCTGAACTAATACTATATGGAGTACCGCTGTCTTTTACAGCTTCAACTGTAAACTCTTTAACTATTGTTGAGTCATCTACATTTACAGTTATACCTGTAATATCTTGTGCTCCTAATCCTGGAGCTGTTTCAACTGTTGTTGCTGACACACTAGTACTAACACCAGGAATAATATCCCAGTCGCTAGCGAGCGTTACAGTAACAACTCCTAGTGTAGCATCAGTAATAGTAAGTACAGTTCCAGATCCAACGTCTTGCAAACGCTGTAGGAAAGGAGTATCACTTGCTCCGGTTTCAATAGTTAATGTTTCGTTATTCCAATTTGTAGTAGCTTGCAACCAATTAGTTCCTCTATTATAACTTACTGTTGGTGTTGTTTCAAACTTTTCAAGTACATAATAAGAATTATTAGTAACGCCGCCATATGTTTCTGTATAGAATTGTGTTTCCATTGTTGCACCGCCGCCTGATGTAACAGTTTCTTTTACTCCAGGAGACACACTACTCATTGTACCAGTTGCTGTTGATAATGCAACTGTATTAGTAAGTGTTCTAACAATAACATCTCCTGTTGCTGTTAATAACGGAACAGCTGCACCAGATGGGCTTTCACTAATAGTAAATGATGTTGCATTGTTTACAACCTGAATATAATAAACTTTGTCATTAACAACTCCACCAAATGTAGTTCCTGATAATATTATAGGAGATCCTGCAACAAACCCTGATGTACTTGTTACTGTAATAAGATTTGATATTGCTTCCGTTGCTGTTGCATTTGTTGTAGCTATTGTATCAGATATAGTAAAGTTAGTCCCGTCAATTATACTATTAATCCAGTATTGTTTTTTCTCTATTAGACCACCCATTACACCTGATTTAAATAATACAGGGTTTAGCGGAACAAGTGTTGAAGTATCAGCTATTGTAATTGCATTTGTGCCAGTAGTAGTATCTGTTGCATCAAATTCGTTTTTATTTGCTGATATTGAAAACTGTGTGCCATTATAAATGTCATGTATGTAATATACTTGACCTAATGTAATATCACCTAAGCTAGTTCCAGTAAACTGTATTGGATATGCTATTTCCATATCTTCTGTACTAGTACCTTTTAAGTAACTAGTATTTGATGGAAAGTTTAATGTAAACGGATCTACTTCTGTTGTTAACACGATTGGAGCTCCTTGCGGATCTTCAATGTTAATATTTGACAACGGCCATACTCCGCCGCCTTGTGTTGTAGAAATTTGTATAGTAGTTTCATCAACAATGGTTATGATATAGTAATCAAAGTTTGTAACAACTCCGCCAAATGTTGTTCCAGTAAAGTTAATTTTTTGATTAACTCTTAATTTTGCTGTACTAGAAACATACATATAGTTATTCAAGTCACCTAGTGTTCCAAGTACTTGTATGTCATCCTGTGCTGTTGAGTCAACTTGGATATTAAAATACGTTGGTGTAAATCTAATACGCTGTCCAGTATAAACAGTATGAAAGTCGGCATCCGGATTTAATTTAAATCTGTTAGTAACATTATTAGTTTCAGTTATTTCTAGACTATTAAAGGATTCTTTTAATACATAAGCTCTTTTAAGAGTATCATCATATCTTGATATAACACCATATTGACCTGCTCCTAGACCACTGTTAACAAATACACGCATATTTTCATATTGTGCTGATGTAGCAACTTCAGATCCTGCAAGTGTTATCAACTCATCATCGCCTGATTGTGCGTTATTTGATTGGAACTTGTATCCTAATCCACCTTGTGTAAATGCTCTACTTTCGAGTATGCGTGTCTGGAATATTGATCCACTTCGTTGTTCGTCTGCAACAATCTGTGCAGAATTTCCTGATCCGTCAATGTGTACGTTAGCATAGCCTGATGGTCTATCACCTACTGATTCCATAAAGAATGTAAGATCACCTTGCTGTAACTGTGCTCCGTAAAAGTTTGTAGTACCAGCAATACCGTCAATGCCTCTAGGATATATTTTAAATCTTAGAGATGTGTTTTGTGCTGTTTCGTCCCAGAATGTATATGATATTCTATACCAACCATCTGACACAAATTGTGCTTTAAAGACTGTTGATTGAATGCCTGTATCTTCATCTTCTATGGGAGTAATTAAATCTGTATCAAAATTATATCTCATTATTGAAGTTCTTTGTTCATATCCTGAAAATACTGCATGAAAATCAAAATATGGTGCATCTTGCTTCTTAGCATATATACTTGCTGTATATTCTAATGCACTTCCTACAGGAACAGTTCCTATATGTGATATTGTTAAAATTGCTGTAATAGAAAGTCCAGTAACTGTTATTGTAATATCATTTGCACCTGGTTGAGCACCAAAGTTAGATCCTGGAATAGTAATTTCGTTTCCAACAACATAACCACTACCGCCATTATTAACAGCAACAACATATCTATCACTAAACACTGTTACATCAAATGTTGCATCAATACCTGAACCGTCAACGTTTTCGCCAGGTATATTTGTATATGTTTTACCTTGCGGCGATACTGGAACATCTTGCCAAAAATAACTAGAATCTGATAAACTAGTAATTCCTTCAACTCTCCAAGCAACTTCATTTTCAAAAGGTGTAGTATTTGCTCTAGTAATATTAAGATTGCCGTCTGTACTCCAATAAGTTGTATCTACTAGATTATTACTTTGACGTACTAAGTTTGTTGTTTTTGTAAAGTATTCTTCGCCAGCATGACCTAATTCTAATTTTAGTATTTCTGCATTTGGACCCACAGGACCTACTTCACCAAATGCTTGATTGTCTCTGTTGTTTACAATACCTGTAGCTGGAATCTCTGCTTCATCAAATCCTTCTGCAATACAACCATATTGACCGTATGAACTGTTACCATTTGTAGCACGTATGCGTCCGCCATCCTCTGCAAAGTATCCGGCATAGTTATAGTAAGAGAACACAGAAACACATTCAACTAATGCATCTCCGCCTGTACACCAAACGCCAATACCATCTGATATAATTTGCGTAAAGTCGTTACAAACAATCGAGTGGTTACCTCCGTTATGTAACGTACTATCAATTTTAAGTCCTGTACATCCTTTACCAAAGTTAGTTACGTTTTGAATATAAGGTGATTTATATTGAATCCAAGCTGTAGTATCGTCTACTCCTGTACCAGGATCAAGACTTACATATGCTCCGCCGGTTGGGCGTCTTGTTTCATATTCATTTTGAGGAGTTAATGTTCCTAATAATCCAGTTAATGTCATATTACGAACACCTGTTGCGTTTTGTACGTAAATCATATCATTTAACGAATTTCCGCCGTATACATACATGTAACCAATATTAGTTGTTAGTTCTACTGGTTCACCATCTGGAGTTGCTGAAACACTAAATGTTGTATCAGTAATACTACTTCCAATAACATAATAAGTTGTTCCTTGCTCTACGTCACCAATAATTGTACTAATTTCATCTACTGGATTTAATGATACAAATTGTACTTTAGTATTATTTTCCATATTACGTGTTGTACCTACAACAAATTGATTAATAAAACCAAATGTCCTTGTACAAAGTGTATTAATTGGATTTGCTGGTTTAATCTGTGCGCCACGCAATTCGTCTCCATTTAACGCACATTTTGCTGGAAGTACGATTGGAAGTATCTCTTCATATGTACCAGATTTAAGATTAATAGTAGTGTACGCACCTTGATTAGCTGGAGGTATTGAATCAGGTGATTCTGCTTCAAGAGGTTCTCTAATAATTTTTTCTAGGCCGCCTAGTGTTGTAATAGTATCAGCTTCAATAGTTAAACCACTATTGAAATACTGAGTCGATATGCCATATGGTAAAGGATATCCTAGTCTATCTGTTTCTAATTGCTGATAGTTTGTACTTGGAGCAACATTAGTTAGTGCAAATTCAATATTATTAAATAGTTGTGCTATTGTTACTGAGTAATATTCAGCTTGAGTAGCAACGGTTATATTTGCAAATTGGTTAGTGCTTTCTAAATCAAAATATGACAGAGCATTTTGAACAGTACTTGCATTTTGGCCTCTTGATAAATCAGTAACTATTCCATCAAATATATATTCTAAATCTCGTCTTGTTGAATATTCGCTAAAGTTTACTGACGCTCCGAAAGGCTCTATACCTGCATTTTGTTGATACAAGAACCAGTAGTATGTTTCGTCAATTACCCATTGTTTATTTTGTAAAAGCAACTCTCTTTCGTTTGCTTTGCGTGTTCCTCTTGCTACAACTTCACATGCATACTTAACTGTCTTCCAGGCTGTATCTGCTGTTGTTCCTCTTCCAGTTGCATCAATACCATTAGTAGCAACATAATACACATTTGGAGTAAAGTCAGTTTCTGTCCAGGTTGGCAAATCAGAAACAACTTTTAATACGTTTGCTTGTTCACCAATTGTTAGGGCGGTTTTATCACCACCTGATTGAATAATTATTTCACCTTTTTGTGTAAGTGAGTTAGTTTTATCGTGTTGTAAGTATAGTGTCCAATAGCTATTTTGTAAATCATAGTCTGGTCTATTAACTAATGCTGATGTATGTTCTCTAGTACACTGGTATGTTGCATTACCATAATATGCAATGTCGTCTTGATTATATAATCTTTCAATAGCCCATTTGCCTTCCCACTGGAAGCCTGGGATCATTAGTTCCCAATAAACATAGTTAGTACCAACAAAGGTCAGTATAGCATTATCTGTAATGGTTCCATCTGGTTCTGCACTTAATGTTACTGTAGTTATATCACCATCAGTAACGACTGTTTGTACTGTTTGACCTTGTGCAAATCCTTCTCCAATAACAGACATGCCTACTGTAATAGCTAATGGATTTGCAGAATCTTGTGTTTGTAATTTAATAGTAGTTCCAGTAGATCCTTCAGTTTGATACGGTGCATCAATTTCAAAATTACCTGGTACTTTGTTACTACTGTCAGTAACAGCAACATAAAGGTCGCCGCCATATGTTACAACGTTACCAACTTTATAAGGAGTAGCACTGGACCAATCTCCAGTAACGTCCCATGCTTGACTTACTAATTCCCATTGTTCTGTTGAATCGCCAGAGTTAAATGATGGTGTATTATTAATATTATTAATGACTAAACTTTGGTACAAGTAACCACCATACAGTACAATATCGCCTGGTTGATAAATTGAGTTAGCACTATATACTCCATCAAAATCTAAACCTGGTACCCATAAACTCCAGTATGAAGAATTAAACGTATCTTGTATTGTACCTTCTGATGCATTTGTTTCAACAGCATATCCTGATGTTCCTGCTATTGTAGGATCACCAATGTCACCATCTTGATAAATGCTTCTGATAGTAGCAAGTGATGGTTTACTAATAACTGGTGCAATATATGTATTATATAATGCAAGTCCTAATGGAAGATTTAATGTAATGCCTGCTGATGTGTTGACACTGTCTGCCCATTCAGGAGCAAGACTTCCGCCGGTCCATAACGATGAATAATCGAACATACAGAAGTTTAGTAAGTACAAGTATTCTTTTGCTGCTACTTCAAATGCATCGCCGTCTGTCTTCCAAGTATCGCCACCGTAGCCTGAACTGTCCCAAAATCCGCCGTCATATGCTTCTACCATTGCGTTGTATAAATCACCAGTTGCCCAGTCTGCGTCTAGCTGTGGATATAATTTTAACCCTCTTGCATCAAGACCGTGCATATGCAATGTATGCATTACGTGTTCTAATACTTCTTGAGCATCAGTGTCGCCGGTTCCTAATGCTTCTCCAGTTGAGTTTAAATACCAAACCATATCATTTTGAACAGTTGTATCAAAAAGATCTTGTAAGCCCCAGAATGTAATACCGTCGTCGTCTAAGAAATTTGTTGAGTAATCTGATCCTGCGCCTCTTGCTACTCTTTGTAGTGTTGGGAAGCCTGCGTGATATGTGCCAACTGCTCCGCCAAGTGTATTAATTGCTTGTATTTGCGCTGCACTATTAATATTAGCACCATCTTTATTTAAAAGTAGTTTAAATGTTTGAGCTACTTTTTCAGTAAATGCATCTGGAACTGCTGCTTGGCCGCCGACATCGCCTGCTACTACAAGTCTAACTCCATATGCTGTTAATTCTCTCTTAAAAAAGTTACTCCCGTTACCAGTAAGATTTGTTATTGCTGTACTAGTGTATACTCCGTAATTAGTTGCTTCACTTTTTTCTGGTGCATGTCCTTCAATACATTTATATACACTCGGCCCGTACTTAACAAGATCTCCTAGTTTATATCTAACTTGTGTACTATCTTCTGAAGATACATCGTATTCGCTTCTCCATTGTACGCCTTCTTTAAGTAATTTCCATTTAACTAGAGTACTATCTAAACCAACATAATCTGCTTCTAGACCTTCTAAGTCTGTTTCTGCAGATATATGTGAAATAATACATTCATAAGTTGAACCACCGTACTGAACAATATCACCTACACCATATGAAGTTTCTGATGTCCATTCACTTTGCCAAGTTTTTGACTCTGCATAAACGTCCCACTTTTCAATATCTGTATCAAGAACCGCTCCTGCTAGATGTGCTGTGTTACATTTATAAACAATACCACCAAAAATTACAATGTTATCTAAACTATATGTTGCAAACTGTTGCCATGGACCTTTCCATGTTTGTCCAGTCATCATTAGTTCCCATTTAGGTTCAATGTTGTTTAGATCAGGATAAAATCCATTAGACGTATGCGGTACTAAGCATACATATGCTTTACCCTCATATTGTACTATTTCGTCTTTATTAAATGCTTTTTGATCTACCCATTCTCCTACCCAGGAAAAACGTAGTCTACTTATTTTAAATTCAGCCATTTCTTGCGGTTCCTATATTTCTTTTACGTATTTATTAGTATTCATCACCACTATTATTATTTCAGTTGTCATTAGTAGCCGCCGCCGCTTCCACTTCCGCCGGAAACAATTTGTGTAGCATCGTATACATATGCTTGATTGATTCTAACTACTAGTTCTCCGTTTTCATTAACATAATAATATGCATTTTTATTGTCCCAGCGATATTGATCCCATTCTAAATTATCGTATGGACGACTATGATCGCTTTCTAATCTACCATCAAAAAAATCTACACCATATTCAAATTCAGTAAAGTCATCAGTTGATGCGCCAGGATTGTTTACAGTAATTGTATCAGTATCTTTTAACTGATCAATTTTAGCAAAAAATAAAGTACCGTCTTCGGTTCTTTTTAATGCATAAAAATATCTAGGTTGTCCCTCTCCGAGTAGTTCTGAAATACCTGGTGTTTGTCCTACATAATGTGTTGATGCCATCTTATATCTCCTTAAACAATTTCTACTGTACTCATAATAACATCAATGCTGTTATCAACATTTGACCTTACATACAGATTATTGTTTGGTGTTAAAATTAGTTTTTCGCCGCCGTTCAAAACACGTAAACTTGTGTTTGGTGGTAAAATCATTTCCTTTGCATAATATCCTGTTGCACTGTCTTCATCGCGCAATGTAACATCAATTAGAACTACACCGTCAGTTAGATTTGCTAAACTGAAGCCTACAACAGTAATACGTTTGTTGTCGTCAGTAGCAAGCACTTCTTGAGTTACTGTTCCTACTTGTGTTACCACTTTATTTTTAAATGTAGTTGCCATGTCGTTATCCTAATACTAGCACTGTTGATAGTGCAATTTCCTCTGCATCGTTTCTTGTAATACCTGATGCACTTCCTGCAACAGATACCCAGTTTGTTCCATCCCAAATTTCAACACGACTATCGTCAGTGTTAAATCTCATTTGGCCTAAGTCACTAAAATTAATTGGTGGTCTATCTCCACTAGAGCCTATTGGTATTACTACTCCGTATGTGCCGCCAAATTTAATATATCCGTCTCCACTACTTACAAATTCTGTAACACTATCTGCAACAGTATTAGTAATAGTATTACCATTAAATGCAAAGTTATCAAATTTTACAGAACCTGTTCCATTAGCTGTTAAAGATAAGTTTTTGTTTCCGTTAGTTGTAGTAATAACGTTTCCGTCAATTCTAATATCATCAACATCAATTCTAGGTGCTTCTAATTTAGTTCCGTCAACAATAACAATAGTACTTCCTTGTATATCGAATCTAATTCTATTGTCATTTAATCCCTCAGTTAATTCAGCTGTAATTTTTGTGTCGCCATCTAGGTCTTCTACACCTTTTAAATTAACCCAGTTTGTGCCGTTGTATCCTTCAAATCTATTTAAGTCTGTATTAAAGCGAACGTATCCTGGTAAAGCTGATGGACGTTCTGCTGTAGTTCCTGCTGGTAATTTTAATCCACCTGTAGCATTAATGTTAACAAGTCCGCTACCTGGATTAATATTTAAGTCACTAGTTGTAGTAACTGTCGAACCGTTAAATGCAAACGTGTCAATAATAACAGACCCTGTACCCGATGTTCTTAATTCTAAATTACTATTTGATATTGACGTAGTAATAAAATTATCATCAATTAAAATATTGCCTGTACTAAAACTATTTGCTGTAATATCACCGGTACTTGTAACATCTGATACTATAATTGAATTATTAACTCTTAGGTTATTTGTAATTTCAACATCATTATTAGGAATAAAAATTCTTCCTGTTCCGTTAGCACGTAATTCTAGATCTGCATTACTATCAGTTGTAGTGATTGAATTGCCACTTAGTTGTATCTCTTCAAATTCTATAACACTAGCACTAATAATTACTTCACCAGTAACATCTAAGTTACCAGTTAGATTTATGTCACCAACTTGATTAACATCGCCTACGTGTGTAATTGTACCATTTATATTAGTATCAGATAGTGTAGTTGTTCCGTCTACTGTTAGTTGTTGCGAGAATGTAACATTGTTACTTGGAACAATTATATTACCTGTTCCATTTGCACGAAGTTCTAAATTTGAATTTGACAGCGTAGTTTTAATAACATTGTCGTCAATTAATATGTCGCCTGTACTAAATCTATTAGCGGTAATTGTTCCTGCACTATTAATATCGCCAACACTTATTGTACCAGTAACATAAAGGTCGTTACTAATAACAAAATCATTTTCTGGTATTACAATATCACCGTATTCAGTAGCACGTAAATCTAAATCACTATTACTGTCAGTTGTAGTAATAACATTGTCTTCAATTTTAATATTTTCAAATTGTGCTGTATCTGAAATAGTAACGTTTCCAGTAATTCCAAAATCACCTGTTAAATTTATATTTCCTGTTTGTACAGTATTTCCTGTTTGTGTAACATTACCTTGTATAGTAACATTTGTTAGTGTAGAGGTTCCTGCAATATCAAAATCATTATCAAAATCAACATTATTACTAGGAATTCTAACACTACCAGTACCGTTAGCACGTAATGTTAAATCACTATTTGATTGTGTTGTTTCTATGAAGTTATCGTCAATTAATATATTACCTGTACTAAAACTATTAGAAGTAATTAATCCAGAAATAGTTAAGTTATTTGCATTAATGTCATTATCAACAATTAAGTCATTTACAATTTGAACATCATTGTTTGGTATAAGAATCTTACCAGTACCATTTGCACGTAATTCTAAATCTGTGTTAGAAGTTGTAGTAGTAATAAAGTTATCATCTATTAGTATTTCTTCAAATTGTGCAGCACTAGTTGTTGTAAGACCATCTAAAAATACATTGTTTACATAGAGATTGTTCCATTTTTTTGTAGGAGTACCTAAATCATAAGTACGATCAACCTTAGGAATAATATCAGAATCTATACCTGCAATAATTTGAATAGTATCAGTTGCTTCGTCACCAATTGTTATATTGCCGCCGATAGTAACATTACCTGTTACGTCTAAGCTACCTGTAACATTTACGTCCGAATCAAGATTAATAATTCCACTTCCGCCTGCAAAGTTAGCATCTTGAGTTAGTGTTTCAACAGTATTTCCGCTTATACGCCAATCGCCTGTTTCAACCTTTGTTCCATCTACAAATGTGTTATCTGATCCAGTTGTGAATGTAACTCCGTTATCTGTATTGATTTCAAAATCACTTACAGCAAATGTTACACTTCCTGTGTCTTGGTTAACGTAAAATAAATCACCAACTCTAAAATCACCTTTGTGGTCAACTGAGTTATAACGTATCTTAGCACCGTTAGTTTCAACAACTTCGTTTGCTTGTATAACTGATTCTGTTTCGTTTGTTGCTTCTTTACCATTGCCTATGTATGCTAGGTTTTGTCCAATTGCATACATAATAACACCTGGACCGTCACCAACTAATCCAAAGTTACCGTAGACACTTGCACTTGCAATAAGTCTAACTTCTGCACCAAACTCTCTTAAATCAAAACTTGTAATACTAGTTGCTGTTGCTGTACCGTCTGTAATAGTTTGTGGTGTTAAATCAAAACCGTCTAAATCTAAATATCCGCTAACATAAACATCATTGCCATCCACGCTACTAATGGTGCCTGTAAGCACTGTAGAAGCGTCACTGCTAGTGATAGTAAGTGTATTGCTCGCTTGGAACGTTCCTGATACACCTGCTAGTGTTAGCTTTGTTTTACCATCATATCTGCGACCAGCATTGCTGTCATATGCAAACATTGAACGGTTAGCAAAGTATGTGAAACTGTTCAGCCACTCTACTCTAGCACCGTTAGTCATTGTAATTGCATCAACACCTGGCGTAATAAATGTAGCTGAGTGAAATAAGAATGCTGTGTTTACAGTTGATGCTGTACCGTATGCTCCATCAATATATGCGCCTTTACCTGCATCACCTGTATCAAATCCTCTTGGATCTAGTGAACTTACTGTTGACCCAGTTGTAATTACTGTAATATTTCTAATATACGGTGAACGGCTTAGTGCTTCATAGTCTGTTGCATAGCGGAATGCATAACCGTTGTCTGGAAATACTCTGTTATCTCCGCTACAACTAAATGTAATATTCTTTAAGAATACATCATTACCTAATGTAGCAGTTCCGCCTGCGTGTGTAACTTGTAGTACACCAGTAGCTTCATTGTAAACAGCATTAGTTATATTATAATCAGCGCCAGCAATATTAATTGTACCACCGCTTACATATGCGTGTGCTTGATCTGTAATTCCTACGTTTACTGTAGTTGAACCTGCACTTGCTGCTGTAACTTCAAAAAAGTTTCCGCCACTGTAAAATCCAGTAATGGTCATATCTTCTACAGTTGTTTGACCGTTTAGTAAGAAACAATCATTGTAGCGTGTTTCAGTTGTAGGTCTAATAGTTACGCTTCTAATACCTTGACCTTTTACTGTTACACCTGTTGGAACAGTAAGTGGAAATACTTCTGTGTAATCTCCTGGATAAATGTGTACTGTGTCACCAGCTGTAGCTTGGCTTAGTGCATATTTTACAGATGCATAAGGGTCTAATATATGATTGCCTTGAGCTGTATCGTCTCCGTTTTCAGCAACAAAGATTGTATTACCAAATTGTAATGTAAGATCAATGCCATTAACAACAGCATCGTCAGAATCTAAACTTGATGCAAAGATTTGATTAACGTATATATCTTGCCATTCTTTGCCGCCTGTGGCTGGATTACTTCCTAGATTGTGTACTCTGTCAGCGTCTGGAATAAGATCACTAGCAATTTCAGCATTAAAGATTACATTATCTGTATCTGCATCACCAATTGTAATGTCGCCATCTGCTGTAATATTACCTGAAGCGTAAATATTACCTGTAACATTCATATCAGAATGTACATCTACTGAGCCAGTTCCGTTTGGACGTAACTCTAAGTTAGCATTTGAGTCATTGGTTGTAATAGCATTACCTTCAATGTCAATGCTGTCAATTCTAATTTTATTAAGTGCTACAACACTATCAAGTGTTGCAAGATTAAGGTAAGGTTGTGTAGTACTAATTGTATTGCCTTCAACAGTAATATCTGCTAAATCTGCTCTATTAGTAACTCTTAAATCTGTAGTTTGTGTGGTTCCGGTAACGTCTACCTCGTATCCAGGAGTTGAATTATTGACGCCGATACGCTGATTGTTTACATCTAGGTATAATAGGTCGGTCTCAAATGCTAAATCTACTCCATTACGGATAAGATTCGACTTTAAGAGCGGACCGGATATGCGACCAACAGCCATCTTTTCTCCTCAATACGGGGATCCTGTCCCTCTAGCCGAATTTTCACCCCTAAGGTTCTTTGCTGGCTAACCACAGTTTGACCCTGCAAGTATTGGTCATACTTTGCATTAATAGTATTTATCGATTATATTAAAAAGGGGTTGATTACCCAAAGATTAGAGTGTATTCTAATATGAGATCATCCATCTCTTCTGCACTGATTGTTGCAGCAGTACCTGCCGCAGTTACAAATGTACCTCCGTCCCATGTTTCAAGGATTTCTTCTTGAGTATTCCATCTCATCATACCTATTTCAGGAGTAAAGATAGGTTGTTCAGCTGTTGTTCCTGCAGGTATTCTTACAGCTCCTATATCAGCAAATTTTACTTTACCGTAACCAGTATTATTAATTACTAACCCAGCATTAGTAGTGTTTATAAATTCATTTTGTCTTAAATCAATATCATTTAATCTTAAAACACCAGTGCCGTCTGTGCGCAATTGTAAATCTGAATTAGACACTACTGTCCTAATAGTTGCGCTTTGTACTGAAATATCATCAACTAGTAGTCCATTTGTAGTAAGTCCATCAGCATCAATTGTTGCGGTTTGTACATTATCTACAGTAAAATTAATAGTATTATTAGTCGGATGCGCTAATACATTTGTACGAATGTTATCTGAATATATTCCGTTAAATGTTACTCTTTTTTGATTGCTAAATGCTTCATATGTATTAAACGTACTATTAAATCTAATATTATTAGATAGTTTATTGCTTTCTTCAAATAATCCTATAGGAAGTTTTAAAGCATTTGTAGAATTAATTAATACGTTGTCAGGTGCAAATAAGCTAATATCCGATCCTATTGTTGTAATATTGTCGCTGTTAAAAAATAACTGTTCAATACGTACATCGGCGCCTAATGATTTTAATTCTAAATTACTGTTTGATTGGGTAGTTGTTATTACATTATCAAACAGCTTGGTGTTTGAACTTAATTCTAATGATTCAGATGATAATGAATTGCTAATATCAATATTTGATGAGTCTAATGTACCAATTGTCATATTAGTTCTTAGTCTTACATCATTTCCAGGAAGAATTATTTTACCAGTACCATTAGCACGTAATTCTAAATCTGCATTACTATTAGTAGTTTCAATAAAATTATCATTAAAAATAATGTCATCAAATTGTATTTCACTTTTGATATTTGAAGTGCTTACTGTTACTGTTCCTGTTACAGATAAATTACCAATTTGATTTCTATTTCCAACTTGGGTAATTGTTCCAGTAATATTTGTATCATCTATGTCAGTATTATCATTAACAGTTAAGTCATTAGTTATAATAACATCATTTGCCGGAACAACAATATCTTGTTCTGCTCGTAAATCTAAATCTGAGTTTGATATTGTTGTACTAATAGTATTATCATCAATTTCAATTATACTATCAGTAATTATAATTTCATTTAAATCTAAATCTCTAGTTACAGTAATATCATTAGTTGTTATTGATGATGCAAATAAGTCTTGTGTTACTCTTACATCGTTATTAGGTGCAATAACTCGTCCAGTTCCAGCAGCTTTTAGATTAAAGTTTGGTTGTAAATAATCTCCTAAGAAAATAATACTATTGTACTTTCCTTCATTAGTAAACTCGTCTTCTATTAGTAAATTAATAATATTTTTAATAAATTTATCTTTTTCTGTATCGCCTGTTGTTCCGTTTGCTATGTATTGTAACCAAGCAAGTGCATCACTTGTTGTAGTAATACTATCTCTATTGACATCTGCATAAGATAGTGCATAGTCAGGCGCACTAGTTCCGTTTGCTAAGAATGTTATTAGATTTTTCTCTGTTTGTCCAGGATAATCATCAACAGTATCACCATCTGCCATTGCATAGATCATCTGTGATAAAGAATGTGTAACTGAGCTATTAGTAGTGTTTAACCTTAACCCTTCCCTAACATTTTTTATTAAATTATTATTAATATTAAAATTAGTAGTGTTAACTTCATTACTTACAGTCAAGTTTCCTAAAACATCAATATTTCCAGTTTGAGTTAGATCACCAGTTTGTGTAGTATTTCCTGTTTGAGTATTATTTCCATTTATATTAACTTGTACAGGAGTAAATGTAGTTACTAATCCTATATCCTCAACCATACTAACATTATCCCATTCGACAATGTTATCAACAGATCTAAAAATAACATCAATAGCTGATGTTTGAGCCGTAAAGCTAAATGTTAATATTTGATCTGTTGTTAATCCACTAGTTTCATTCCATTCTTGTAGTGTACCTATTCCTGATTCAAATATTCTTAAATAAAACGGATTTCCATTTGATACACTTCTAAACTGTGCTTCAAAATCATATGTTTTTCCAGCTACTACTGTAATTTCTTGGGATACGTTTCGAGCAGCACCTGTTGAATTAATTTGTAAGTTACCATTAACATCATTAGCATTGCCGCCACCAGATTGTGACCAACCATTTACATTATTATCAAATGTTCCATTTATTATAAGTTCAGGACCATATTCATAATTAGTTTCGTCATCTTCAAATTTAGTTGTTCCGGCTACTGATAAGTCATTAACAATATAAGCATTACTTTCTAATCTAATGTTTCCAGTGCCACTAGCTCTTAATTCTAAATCTGAGTTGCTTGTTGTAGTTGTAATAAAGTTTTGTGTAATTGTAATATCATTAACATTTGCTTCATTAAATTGTGTTTGCAACGTAGTATTAATGGTAGTTCCTGAAATATCATTTGCTGAAACATTATTATTAATTTGTACTGTTTCGTAAGGTACAACTACTCTTCCTGTACCGCTTGCACGTAATTCTAGATCTGCATTAGAAACTACATTCTGTATAATATTTCCATCTATTTCTATATTTTCAAGTCTTGCTTTAGACCGTGTTACATTAATTGTTTTTGCTTCAAACAAATCTACGTAAGCATTTTCCCAATATCTTTCAACTTCGCCTAAGTTATATACTCCGTCTAGATGAGGATTAAAATTTTGTTCAAATTCAACATTAAGAACTAATCTATCATTTGCTGTATCTCTACCTGGTTGATCACCTGCTATGTTTAATGTGCCGCCGAAGCTAAAGTTATCAACAATATCAAGATTGCCAGTGATATTAGTGTTGTCATTTAGGTTAAGTGTTCCAGTAGAACCTTTTAGATTTAAATCTCCAATTTTTGATGATATTGTATTACCAGTAAGTAGTAAGTCACTTACATCAACAAAGGCGCCATCAATCATAGTAGTACCGCCTGGACTATTAATTGTTAATCCAGATAGTGTATCAATGTCAGCTGTGTCAATATTTAAACTTGTATTACCTGTTTCAAAGTTTACAAAAAAGTTATCGCCAATTCTAAAGTTACCGACTTGGTCTGTGGTTACATATTGTATTCTTCCTGAATTTAGTTCAACAACTTCGTTTGCTTGTACAACTAAATCTAAATCGTTTGTGCTGTCTGAACCTGCACCTATATAAGCAAAGTTATGTTGTATTAGGTACATTAGACAGTCTGCGCCGTCTGCTATAGCGCCGTATGTTCCATAAACGTTTGCTGACCCTATCGAGCGTAGCTCTGCACCATAAATTGTTGTACTACCGTCTATGCTAGTACGTCCTTCTGTTCCATTAAACGCATACAATCCTCTATTGGCAAAGTATGTAAAACTGTTAAGCCATTCTACTCTAACACCGTTGGTCATATTAATTACATCAGCACCTGGCGATATAAAAGTACAACTATGGAATAGCATTGTTGCATTTGTACTAGCTGAATTTAATTCATCACCATCAATCCAAGCACCTCTACCTGAATCTTGGTCTCCTGGATTTGTTTCTGATGTTAGTACTGTTACATTTTGTAGATAAGGTGAACGCTCGTTCATCACAGCGTTAGGTGCAAATCTAAATGCATACCCTGTATTGTTTGCGCTATCGTATTTGAAATCTTTAATTGTTAGATTACTGATTACTGACTTGTCGTTTAGGTGAAATGCATCATTGTCAACTGTTGCAACCGTAGGCTTAACTACAGTGTTTCTAATATCGTTACCTAGTATGGTTACATTCTCTGGAACAACCAAAGGAAATACTTCCTCATAAGTTCCTGCTTTTACCATAATTGTAAAAGGTTGGTTAGTACTAGGGTCAACTCTTGCTAGTGCCGCTGCTATTGTTCGCATAGCACCCATAGGATTATCACCTACATTATCGTCATCACCGTTTGTATCTACCCAAAAGATGCCGCCACTTCTAAAATTAATGTTAATGCCTTGTACTGTAAGTCCATCTAAGGTTGCTAATTCGCCATTGATAAGATACGTGTACAAAGCGTCCCATCTTTTTTCAGGCGTTCCTAGACCAAACGCATTTGTTTGATCTGGTATAATATCGGTGTCAATATCAGTTTGAAAAATTACTTTATCGTTACCTTGATTATCACCTACGGTTATATTGCCGCCAAATGTAATGCTACCTGTTGCATCTAAGTTTCCGTAGATGTTTAGGTCGTTTATTATTTCAGTTGTGCCTGTGCCATTTGGAGTTATATCAATATTTGCATTTGAATTAATTGTGCTAATGATATTGTCACTAATACGAATCGTACCGTTTTCCATATTAGCCATAACAATAGCTTCGCCTGCATTTAAATTTATATTTCCAATAGCATTAAATGTAGAATCAGAAATTGTAAATACTGGGGTAATAGTATTAGGTGTTATTAGATTAGTAGTTTGTGTTGTTCCTAATACATCTAGATCAAAACTAGTTGTAGATGTATTAACTCCAATTTTACCTGTAGTAACATCTAATAATAATAATTGTGTAGTATTTAAATCGTTGCGAAATGTTAAGTTACTACCGTTACGTAGTAAATTTTCTTGCAATAATGGACCGGATATTCTACCTACTTGTGTCACTGTTTGTTCTCCTTGACACAGTATTTATTGAATTTACTTGTCGAAATTATGTAGTGCTGTTACCTTTACAGGGTCGCCGCCGGCACCTGCAGATGGTGGAGCAGAAGAAAATTCAATATATGTTCCTGCTGCTTTGCCTGCTGGATTTTGTGTTAAAACGTAGTTGTTACCTACTCCTGCACGTTGCCATACATTGTCTACATAAACAAATATATTTTGTGCTGCCGCTGGCACTGTGTAATCTGTATTTGGATCTTGACTATCTAATGGCCCAAAGAAAACTTCTGTATCATCGCCTAGTCCTAATTCTTGTTGTATTATTCCTGGATCGTTATTAGGTTCTTTATATCTAACACTTCTCCATTCACTTTCAGAATATATTTCTAATTCATTAACTGTAGTATTATAACGTAAATGTCCACTTGTTGGATTAGATGGACGCTCTGCTGTTGTTCCTTTAGGAACAAGCATTACATTATTACTATCAACAATTACTTGTCCATTGGTATCGTACTTAACGCCTTTACCGTAAATGTTTCTTAAGTTTGTATTTTGAGCTTTTAGTAATCTCATTTGTTATACTTCCAAATAACTTATTGTAGCAGATAAATCTGTTGCACCCGGTCCTGAGGTAAGTTGTGATTCAAAACTAATCATATCACTTGACTCTAACACTATACGCTCCGAGTCGAACGTAAAAGTTTCTCCTGCTGGAAGTATTAAGTCTTTTACAACAGTTGATGCGGCTCCAATTGTGCCTGGTGTATTTGCGTCTGCAGCTTTAACAATATACATTGTAAACGCAGCTTCTCTAGTTTCTGGACTTGAACCAAAAGGACTGAATGTGTTGCATACAACAATATTTGTAATTGCTTGTGTTGAGTCTACTGGCACTGTTAGCAGATCTAATTGTGTGGTTGTTAATTGTGCTTGTTTAATTGCCATGTCTTTTCCTTAAAATAGCATTCCAAATAGTAATGCCCTATTTTTACTTATAATTTCGTCTCTGTTATTATTCTCATTAACAAAATATAAGCCTGTTGCTCCTGTGTCTGATACTTTACTATATATCTTAATTCCATCAACTGGTGCTAATGGATCGAATACAGAACCTTCATCGTCCCCAGGCGTTTTTGTTAACTCAAATGTGTCTTTAACTCTTACTACACCAGAACCTGGTGCTGATAGTATAAGATCATCGTTACTGTTGTATGTAGATATTTCTGTACCAAGTATTTGTATATCTGATAATTCTATACGGTTAGAATAAAAGTTAACAATTTCATTCCCATCAACATTAACAATAATTCTGCTAGGATCAATATTTGGATCAGTTCTAGCTCTACCGGAATTTGTTACATAATTAGCAGCATCGCCGCCGGTTGTTGATTTATTAATTTGAATTCTATTTGATGCCGGAACATCTGTTACTGTATGTACGCCGTTAAGTCCAGTAATAAGTGCATCACTTGGTGACGCTTGTACTCCAGTAATTGTAATAGTGTCATTAAGTTCATAACCGTGTGTTCCAACAGTTTGTATAATAGTACTAGATCCTATCTCGTATATTAAACTAATAACGTTATTTTTATCGTTAATAGTAATACTTGAATTATCTTCTGCAATTTTATCAATTTCTACAGTTTCAATACTGTAATCAATTAGATCTTGTACAGCTTTTGAATTAGGAATATTATCATCATCTTTAGAAATATTTCCAGTGACAGCGTCTGGAGTAATTACTCCGTTTACATAATTCCAAATTCTTTCTTCGTAGTCGTTTGTGCCTGTTACTGATATAGTTCCTGCTATGCCTGTAACCGTAATATACAAACTTCCTGCTGCAATAATTCCATTAGTTGTTAATGGTAATACAGTTTCAAATCCTAAATCTCCTTGAGTTGCTACCCAAGACCCCGATCCAGAATTTCCACCTAATGCCCAAGATATACTATCGTCATATACCCATCTAGCATTACCAACGGCATTTCCGTTTTCTTCACCTCTGCTAATTTCTATACCACTTGAATATGGTCTATCAAGTGTAGCGGGTAATCCCGGTCCGGGTGTACCTTCACTTAATAAAAGTATATTATCAGATATAGTTGATATTGTAGAACTAATTGTAGTAGTATCACCTCTAACTTCAAGGTCACCTTTAACTACAACTGATCCAGAGCCATCGTTTGTTGCTCCGGTAGTATCAAGATAAATTGTACCTGCGTTAGCTACAATTATTCTATAATCATTATCTGTTGTTCTTACTATTTTAGCCATTTACTGTCCTATTAATAACTAATATATTAGCTGTTGAATCGTGCTCTATATTCCAATTATATTCATTATTATTAAAGTCTATCATTACTTTGTTAATAACTGTTGATATGTAAACAAATGTTGAACTTTGTAGTATAAATCCTGCTATAGACATTTCGTTGTTATCGAGCTGATTTATATTTTTGTTAACTAGTTTACACACTCCTTGATTTCCTAAATTATCTTCAACTTTAAATTCGTTTTCACTAAGTTGCTCTAAGACTGTGCCATAAGCATCAGCCTTAGAGCTACCAATTTTAATTGAAACTACCAAATCTTTTAGATTCTTTAAAAAATTCCAAAATACATTAATCGGGCGTTTCATTAAGTTATTCCTTATGCGTCTTCTGTGAAGTCGTCGTCATCAGTACCAAGTAATGTGTTATCATCACCAGCTTCTTCAACTTGTGCAGCACCATCTGAAGTAGATGTACTAAAGTTCCAAGCTACACTTTTACCGTCATAAGCATTTGATCCTGTTGCACTAGGTGATGATAATGTTGCTTTACGTCCAGAAATTTTACTTACTGTGTATGTTTCTGAATCATCCATATTAAATGAAATAGCCATTTCGCCTGCTGCTAATGCCGCTGGTAGTTTACCAGTTGTTAGTACACAAGTAAATTCACCCGATGTGCCAATTTCTTCACATACAAATTTCTTTGATGATTTTTGCTTTACGATATAACCTTCTTTAACGGCTGTGCCATTATGAAAGTTTACTTTGATTTCGTTTCCACCAGCTGTTGGTGTTCCGAATAATCTTTTGTTTAGTGGTCTTCCCATTTGTTTTCTCCTATAAAAAGTAGTCCAATGCCCGTTCTATGAGCTACGCTGTGGGTACAGCATAAGTCCGCCTTGCGGCACACTATCGACAATAGTATTTATCAAATAGGAGTAATTGGACACTAAGGCCGGAATCGAACCGGCGTACACGGAGTTGCAGTCCGTTGCATAGCCACTCTGCCACTTAGTGTTGGCTGGGGTGGTAGGATTCGAACCTACGGTACACTGGATCAAAACCAGTTGCCTTACCACTTGGCTACACCCCAATAATTGGCATCGGTGCAGGGAGTCGAACCCCGGCTTTCAGTTTTGGAGACTGACGTGCTACCGTAACACTTCACCGACAAAAAAAGCCCCTAATAAAATTAATTACTAGGGGCTTGTTTAAAATAACTTTTTTATAAAGTCACGTCAAGACATACCCCCGGATGGTGGCCAACATAATTGTGTTCTGATAGTCTGTGACATGTTAAAAATCCTTATTATTCTATTACTATAGCACATGTATTTATAGAAGTCAACTATAAAGATACAATTTTTTTAATAAAATGTCATTTATTTTTTTAATATGGTGCTGTTTGATTAATTGCTTGTAGCACCAAAGGGTATAGTTAGTCATACACTTCTCCTCGTTAAAGTTAAAGTGCGTTCCTTCGCAATATGCTACTTCCGGCCGTTAGGCTGAACGTAATATTATTTATCATTGAAAACCCGCCGAAGCGGGTTATTCGCAGTCTTGTGTTTCTAAAAGACGCCGCACGTAATCTACTTGTTCATTACGTACATTGTAACTTCGAAACCAAAACGCATTTCTGTGTATGCCGGTTTTGTCCACATATGTTTTCTCCTAGTTAGTTAATAAAAACTACACTATTATTTAAACATATTATTGAGCAAAAGTCATACGTAAAATCATTAAAAGGTCAAAAAAACAGGACCCGAAGGTCCTGTTTAAACTTATTGCTAAGTGTGTAACTTACGAGAAGCTTACGTTAGCTGAAGTAATTGCAACTTCACCTAAGTAATCTGCCGCGTTACCTAGCGACGATGCTGTGTTAGACAGTTCAACATAACCGTAACGTGTCATGAATGACACTACTGGTTCGAATGTATCTGGGTCTAGTACAACGCCTGAGCTCATTAGCGGGATGTATGGGCAATAGAATGCCGCTGCATCTGATTCGCTTGAACCTTTGTAACCAACTAGTACTGATGTACTGTCAGCAGCATATGAATCAACGTATACTTTCATTGCATTGTTCAAAGTACCAACCATCTTAGTGTTAGTTGGGGCTTCAAAAGTGCCTTCAGTTGTACGTGCAAACGCTGAAGTAGTTGCAGATTGTAGTACTGTTAACGCGAATGGCGATACAACAGCCCAGTTACCTGCGCCACGACGTGTGCGCTGTGCAATCAAGTTAGCAACTCTGTTGATTTGAACTGCAAGTGCTGCATGTTCGTCACCAACAAAAGTAGCTGTGCCACTTACTGCCGCTTGATCGTATGTTTCATATGTACCTGCTAGGCCACGTAGGCTTGCTAGTACTTCTTGGTCAATTTCAGCTGTAATTTCTTGAGCCAAAGCAGCCATAATTTCTGCTTCAACGTCGATGCCATGCTGTGACTGAGCGTCTTGAGCAGACTCAAAAGTCCATCTTGCGCTTAGTTTACGAGTTTTGGCTTCAACGGTTTGTTTCAAGATTTGGATGCTTAATTTATTACCAGCTGCACCTTCTAAAGTTGCAGTTGAATCAGCTCTTCCGTTTGCATTACCTGAATATGCTTCAGCAATTTTGAATGGGCTTAGAGCCTCTTCGCCTGCTGTTGCACCGTTTGCTGTGTCGCTGTAGCGAACACGTAGTGTGTGGATTTGTCCCACAGGACCAGTCATTGGCTGTACACCTACTAGATCGTTTGCGATCACAGTTGGCATAACACGTCTAATGACGGGTAAAATAACTCTGTTAAGAGTTGCTACATTACCGGCAGAAGTAGCACCTGCTGTCGCAGATTCTGACAAATACTTACGAGTATTTTCAAGTGTGCTTTCCATTACAGCTTTCTTAGTGCCTGTTAGGCCCTCGACTAGTGCTGTTTTGGTGTCCTGCCAGCGTCCTTCTAATAGTTCTGACATTTCGGTATCTCCTTTTATAATCCAGCTAGACGCTTAATATCAACAACATTGTTGTCTGCATCTGCCTTAATTGAACTAACGTTAGTTTCTTCTTTATTGCCTGTAATTGATTTTGCCTCTGATAGGACTGCCTTCTTCTTAGCTGGAGTATTGCCGTCAATGACTGCAGGTAGGTATTTGTCAAACTGAGTTTGTAAACGTCCAGTTTGTACTGATTCCAGTAAGTCTGTCATAATTTCTCGCTGTGCTTTACCCAAAGGTGCAACCAAGCTGCTCATTATTTTTTCTCTTTTAGCTGTTTCAACAAGTGCTGATTTCTCAGTAGCTGCTGTTTCTGCTAAATTCTTAGCCTTAACGGCTAGTTTTTTTGCTTCCGCAATCTGCTTATCTTTAAGTTTTACAACTTGTAAGAGTTTAGCAGTCTCTGACTTCTCATTTAAGTAGCTGCCTGCGTATTCTGAAGCAAATGCTTCGAATAGCTTGCGACCAAAGTCATTTCTACGTGCTGCTTCAATATCTTCTTTAAGCTGACCCATCTCTTTAGTAAGAGTTTTGCCAACTGTTTCTGATACCAATGCTGCACTTTTTGCAAGAAAGTCAGATTTGACTGTTGCAAATTTATCTTTAGCTTCGCGTACAAGTTTTACCTTAGTTTCAGCTAAATCTTTTTTATCTTCATAGAACTCAGCAATTTCTTTTGCAAGTGATTCTACCACAAACTCTTCGAGTTGTGAAAACTTAGTTGCCATAGCTTTTTGATCTTCGTGTAATTCACCAACTTCTTTACCTAGCGTTTCCATTACAAACTTTTGCATTAGACTAGCATTTTCACGCTGTGCTACTGCATACTTTGCTTTGGCTTCTGCTAGTTGTTTGCGATCTTCAGCAAACTCTTGAAGTTCTGAAGCAAGACGTTCCTCTAATAACGAATCAATAGATTCAATCATTACAGACTTATCATGCTCATACTTTTTAGCAAATTCTTCACGAAGTTCAGCTGTAGCAGCGACACGATTTTCTTTAATCTTGCCTTCCCACGCTTCTTCGATTTCGCGGCGCACTTCTTCAGAAACTACATCGTTTTCAAAAAGTGTTTTTAGTGCATCCAACATATTATGTTCTCCTTTTATTGGAGTCTACTGATTATATTAACCAGAGATTCTTTTAGATATTTTTGTGCCTTTGCATCTTCTTTAGTTGCCTGTGCGAGTTCGTAAGCCTTCATTCCGCCACGGGCATTCATTAAATGCTCATATACTGGAGTAGGGTATGCACCGGGTGCGCTAGGCTGAGCCACAACGTCCACAGTGATAATTTCAAAGTCGGAAACCTCGCCGCTTCCTTCTAATACGTTACCTGAACCTCTAGAGCTGACGCCAAGTTTGACGCCAGACTCTAGCATAGTTTTAACTAATTCCCCCATTGGGGTTGGTAGTAATTTTAATTTTCCATAACCATTTGGGCCATCCATCCAGCAATCGCTGATCATATGACTTACACGGTCTAGGTTAATGTTAAGGCCTTCTGGATGATCTACTTCGCCGAGAACACTATATCCTCCTGTTATTTGATCATTGAGAGTTTTGACAGCCCTGCCAATTTCATTTACAGGATACACTCGCTGATTAGCATTTTTAACGCCTCCTTGGATCATAATTCCCTTCATATAAAGGTCTTTACCACCGTTGGAGTTATCAGAAGATTCAAGCGTTATATTTGCTTGATCGTATGTCAGATGCTCTCGTAAGTTAATCATTCATAATTCCTTTTTTAGCTAGTAATACTTTTAGTATTCGCAGCTGTTTCGCCTGCGCCTTTTTTCTCTGCGCCGTGGCCCTTTGTGCCAGCCATTTTGGTAGCACCTTTAGCACCCGGAACGTTAACATTTCCTGCATTTTCTTCTTTTGCATTAATGTCTGCTAATCCAGCATGATTGCCGTCTTTCGCTTCGCCACCTGATACTAAGTTTGATGCAGTGCCGCCCATGTCGTTTTTACCAGCTACAGTTGACTTAGTGTTTGCACCGTTGTCACCCATTTTTGCTGGAGCTACTTTTTCAACATATTCGCGCATCTGCTCTGTAGCTGTTTTAGGTTCTTTCGATCCTTCTTCAACTTCAGTTTCTTCAGCGTCTGCTTCAAATGTTACTGATTCTTCTTCAGCATCATCTTCTGCGTCATCTCCGCCCATGTCCATATCCATATCGTCCATGTCGTCGCCGTTTTCTTCATCATCTGAACCTTCGCCGTCTTCATCTGACATCATTTTGTCAAATTCTGCTTTTAGGTCATCTAATGCATCTTCAAGATCCATAACACGATCTTCTAATTCTTCTTCGCCTTCTTCGCCGCCGTCCATTGCGTCTGGTGCTGGCATTTCGACGTCCATTTTCATGTCATCGCCTGCGTCTCCGCCCATTGCCATTGGATCTGCTTCTACTTCGAATTCATCTAGGTTAAAGTCTTCGTCAACTTTCTCATCGTCTGATGCTTCGTCTAAGTCTTCATCATCTGATTCGTCTACTTCTTCATCAGTAGCTTCGTCAACTTCTTTGTCTTCTTCTGACTCATCAACTTCTTCATCAGTTGCTTCGTCAACTGCTTCATCATCTAGATCATCTTCTAATAATGATTCGTATATATCACGTGATTTTTCTACTACAATCTCGTGAAAAAGTTCTTGAGCGCCTTCTTTGTCTTCATTGACAAGACGATCAAGCATTTCTTCAAATTTCTTGATATCTGACATAATTTTCTCCTAATATAAATGTGTTACCTATGGTAAGGCTGTCATTTGTATTTAGTATATAGTCGAAAAAGTATGTTAATATAGGCCAAATATGCGCCAAAAGGCACACATCTTAAGATATGTGGTACATTTTTTTAAAATCTTCAATAAAAATATGTGTTATATTGCTAAATTTATTTAGCTCTGCTGGTTTGAAATTATCTTGTGCTATAACTCTAATAAAGGTAGTTTTAGGATTTTCTTTAATAATATTTGCTGTTTGTTTAAGCCAGTTGCCAAAATACGTTGCGCCGTCAGTAGTTTTTTTGTAATTGTTTGTACCAGCATATATATTATTTACACTACGTCCGTTATCTAATCCTTTATAATCAAATCCTAACATAAAAATTTTATTGTATTCGTGCCTAGATGCTAGATGTAATGCTGTTGGTCCACTACTCCAACCTTTGCTAGGTTGAAATAAGTTTAAGTTTTTAATAGACTTATATGCTTTGTTTGGATTTGTCCAAAGCTGATTAGTATTTTGATATCCTGTTGCAGATATTTCAAGAATCATTTTTACATCAACGGCTATTAAGTAATCAGGCGAGTATTCTCTATAAAGTGCATTGCATCCGTATATCATACCATGTGGTTCTAAAGATTTAATATCAATTGATTGTCTACTAATACCGTTACCTAGTACAAATGCTGATCCAAATACAGACGGATCTCTTTTTTTATCAGGTACAACTAATGGCTGAGGATCAAAAACTTTAGTAGACTGTTGTTTTTCTAATCTACGTTCAGCTAATAATTGTTGTATTTGTTGTTTAGTGTAAAGGGACTTGTCTAGTTTAGGCATTTAAGCCATCGCTGCTGCTTGTGCTGATATTCCGTACATTTGTCTTATAAAGTCAAGCTCGTTAGATTGCTCTTTAGTATGCACTTCTGCTGCTTTACGAGTTCGATTTATTTGACGTAATGTTAATCTAGTTTTTCTAGTATCACTTGAATCTACAATAGATTGATCTGACGCAGGATCATACTGGTCATTTTCAGTAGGCTCTAAAGTTTCTTTGTCGTAATAAAATATTTCTCTTAGTATCATGTAAGTATTTATATCGTTTGCTCAGTTGCCGCGGCTCCGCCTACGGCTGTACCAGTTGTTGTTTCTGGAGGACTAGCTTCTGTACCTACTTCTGGTTGTTCGCCGTCATTGGAAACATCTTCTGCTCCATCTAAGTCTGCGCTAATTCCTGCGCTACTAATTCCTGCTCCTCGCATTTCGCCCGGAGCATCTGATTCTGATGTTGTTACTAATTCATCATTTTCTTCGCGCCACATACGTTCATTTTCTGCAATCTCTTCAGGACTCATACCTAAGAAACGTTTCATAGCAAAGCGATTTGATATAAACGGTATTTGTTGTATTTGTCCAAAGCTAGGTATACGTGCATTATCAAGTTCTGATTGTCTATATGCTGCAAAGTTTTGTGGTTCTTGGAATTCAATATCAAACATTGCTGTATCAATATTAACTCCTACTTCTAACAAATAGCGTTTAAAGTCTTGATTAAACTGTTCAGTTATTAAACCTTGTAATCTTTCACAGTAATTATTAAATCTTAATTCTTGTATGTAAGCAGTTCCAACTCTTCCATCCTGGAATGAGCTTGCTCCATCATCAGCACCCGTAGGCAAATAGCTGGAAGGTATTCGTAAGCCGCGTACGAGCTTATTAGTAAAGTATCTAAGATCATCAATCTCTCCTAGGTTAGTTCCTCCTGGTAGTGTTTCCACTTTACTGCCGCGGCCTTCTGCTGTTTGTGGGAAAAAGTAATCTTCGTTAATTGACAGAGGGTTATATGAACTGTCTACGACATTTTGACCGCCTCCTGTTTTGGATGGGATTCGTCTTTGATGAATTTCCGTTTTAACACGTTCTACAAATTGCATAGCAAGGTGTGAAGGCATGTTGCCCACATCAACGTAGAATACTCTTCTTTCTGGTGCTCTTTGCACTCTGTATATAATAATTGCGTCTTCAAGAAGCTCTTTTTGTTTGTATACTTTAAAGATGCTTTCTAATAACGAATTACCAAAAGGATAATTTTGATCTAAACCTTCTGACAGGCTTAAATGTAATACATGTTCTGCATCAACTGCTGTTTCTCCATCTTGTATTTCAAATCTTGAACCAGATTGTTGAGGAGCATTACCAACCATACCTTGGCCACTACCTGTAAAGTATCCAGTTCTAGGATTGCCGCCACCATGTAAATTATTATTTGTTTGGAATGGTGTAGTTGCTACACCGTCTTGAAAGTTTAAGTTAAAATCTTTGATAATATATTGCTCAGGCTTTTTACCTTCACTTTCATTAACAATAATTCTAACTACATTACCTGGATCAACATAGAACCAACGTTTAGTTTCTGGATCTCTTACAAAGAATGCATCGCCGTACTTAAATGTATTACGGAAAATTCGAAACATACGTGTTTCAAACTGTTGTAGTTTATTCCATTGTTTTAAGTATTGACCTAAAATTGTTATTTCTGAATTTGTTGCTTTTTTATTAAATCTAAATTTAAAGTTAGTACTATTTTCATCGTTAATTTGTGTGCAAAATTCTGCAAGAATATCTAGTGCAGCATTTACTTCACTATCGTGGTCCATTGTATTATATTGACCATAACGTTCAACTCTGTTTGGACTACCTACATATACATCAGGCAAGTAGCTTGAATAATTAGACCGTGCCGGGCCAGGTTGCGATGATGCGCCTCTTCCACTTATTGGACTATAAGATCCGTTTGGATTATTACCAGTAGGTACTGGTGTAAAATATTTTTTCCAGCTCAATTTATGCGCTCCTCATATAGTCGTTTGTTATACCACTAAAACTTCTTCTTATTTTGTTACTTGTTTCTGCATGTGCTGTACCAATAGTAACTAATTGTTCAAGAGTTGGTTTTAAAGATGAACCCATTGCATCTTCTAGTGCTGACTTTAATGTTCTTGGTAATTGGTTCATAAATTCATTTACTGCCGCATCCGGACTATTGTTTTCTGTTGCTATCGTAGCTATATCGTTTACTCTAGCATTAATTGTATTTAACATACTATCTGTTCTTGCAGTTGCAAACCTGGCTACATCTATCATGTTAGTTGAATTCATACTATTTTGGGCATCTGCTATATCTTGTGCAAAAGCTGATTGTCCGCCTCTTGCAGCGTTCATAACAATGTCTGCCATTTGTGCTGGAGTAGTAACAGCTTCTAATCCATGAAGTGGTTGCA
>Ga0209603_1000668_pt1 | contig 40017 bp, 25 predicted proteins | sample COGITO_mtgs_1206_FD_184812 | JGI IMG/M metagenome (GOLD analysis project Ga0209603, IMG submission 184812) | Pelagic marine microbial communities from North Sea - COGITO_mtgs_120607 (SPAdes) (version 2) | ecosystem: Environmental > Aquatic > Marine > Epipelagic ...
TTCTGGTTTTAAAATAACCTCAGCACGTTTGGTTTCTTCATTAATTTTGATTGATGTTACGCGTGCCGGACTTAATGCTCTAGTTATGTAAAGTTGTAAGTTGGTTGTGTAATTGATCACATCAATATTTTCATTTCCTAGTTCACGAACAATCCCGTGAATTCTAGACCCTTTCATTCCTACACAAGCACCAACTGGATCAATACGATCGTCATATGAGTCTACCGCTACTTTGGCTTTTTCACCAGGAATTCTAACTACATTTTTAACAGAAATTAAGCCGTCAAAAACTTCTGGGATTTCTTGTTCAAATAATTTTTCAAGAAACACAGGCGCGGTTCTTGATAGTACAATAGCAGGTTTGTTTCCTTTTAAATCTACACTTTCAATGATGCCTCTCACATTCTCTCCTTTTCTAAAAAAATCAGAAGGAATTTGTTTGTCTTTTGGAAGGATCAATTCATTACCATCATCATCTAATAGAATCACTGCACGATGACGAATATGGTGTACTTCAGCGGTGTATATTTCGCCTACTAAGTCTTTAAAGTGCTTATAAATATTTGTGTTGTCGTGTTCATGAATTTTAGAAATCAGATTCTGACGCAATGCTAAAATAGAACGACGTCCTAAATCAATAAGCTTAACTTCTTCGGATACATCTTCTCCAACTTCAAAATCGGGTTCAATTTTTTGAGCATCTGATAATGAGATTTCCTGATTTTCTTCTTCAACTTCTCCATCAGCAACTACAACTCTGTTTCGCCATATTTCTAAATCGCCTTTATCTGGGTTGATAATAATATCAAAATTATCATCGTCTCCAAATTTCTTTTTCAATGTATTTCTAAACACATCTTCTAAAATTGACATCAAGGTAACTCGATCAATTAGTTTTTCGTCTTTAAACTCTGAAAACGAATCAATTAATGCTAAATTTTCCATAATTCTAGTCTTGTATTAAAATATTATTTTCACTTTTGCTTCATTAATTTCACTGTACAAAAGGGTTGCTGATTTTTGAACGGTAACTTTCCCTTTTCCGATCGGCTTTGTCTCTCTTGCTTTCCAATTAAGTACAATGTCTTGTGCATTGGCAGCTGTTAGTGTGGCTTCAAATTTTTGATTATCTGCGGTCTTAACTTCTAATGTTCTGCCAATATGTTTTTGGTATTGACGCGGATGAGTTAACGGGGTTGTGGCTCCTGAAGATGATACTTCAAGTGCAAAATCGTGTTCATCTCTATCTATGTTATGTTCAATACCACGACTCACAAACATACAGTCCTCTACAAGGACGCCTTTGTCGCCATCTATTATAATTCTGATCTTATTACCTTCTAAGATTTCGAAGTCTATCAAAAACAAATCTTGTCTTTGTTCTAGGCAATCCTCCAGTAATTCTTTTACTATATCTCTAAACATTTGGTATAAAAAGAGGGGACTTTATGTCCCCTCGCTTTTTCATTTATCATTCTATGCGGCAAATATACAACATAAAAATTGAATTTAACAAGTGTTTATCCTTGTTTTAGTTGGCCCACTAGGGCTCGAACCTAGACTCTTTGGTACCAAAAACCAACGTGTTGCCAGTTACACCATGGGCCAATCTCTTAATGAGGCTGCAAATTTATAATAAAGTTTTGTTTGGACAAACATTTTTAAATTTATTTATTGTTGAATTTTTGGTTTGTACATTTAATCTAGTTTGTATTTATTGTGCTAAATCTTATAAAACCATTAAAACACCATTTTCTGACAAAGTAGAGTTTTCCATAAAAAAAATAGGATATATGAATACAGGGCCTGTGTTTTGAATGATCCCTTTTATAAATTAAATCATAAATTATTAAGGTTTACTTAAAAGTTTTTAGACGTTGCATATTTATTATTAAATTCGCCTCAAACTTCAATTTTACACCATGGCGGATTTTAATTTTAAAAAATGGAACCTCATATTAGGATGGCTTGCATTTTTAATCGCATTCTTAACCTATAGCCTGACTGTTGAGCCCACAGTAAGTTTTTGGGATGCGGGCGAATATATTTTAACCTCTTCAAAATTACAGGTAGGACATCCACCTGGAGCGCCCTTTTTCCAAATGATGGGAGCCTTCTTTTCGATTTTTGCTTCCGAACCCAGTCAAATTGGACTAACAATTAATATGATGAGTGCGACCGCCAGTGCCTTTACTATTCTGTTTATGTTTTGGACCATTGTGTTGCTAATTAAACAAGTTATAAAACCCAATACAGAACCTACAAAAAATCAAAACATAGCTATTTTAGGCGCCGCATTTGTAGGAAGTTTAGCCTTTGCATTTACCGATTCCTTTTGGTTCAACGCCGTTGAAACCGAAGTGTATGCCATGGCAACCCTAATCATGGCGGTTTTGTTTTATCTGGGATTGCGTTGGGGAAATGACATGTTTACGCCTAGAGGCAACAAGTGGTTGATTCTAATTTCATTTGTAGTAGGACTTTCTTTTGGAGTGCACTTTATGGGCCTATTGACCATCCCGGCGATTAGCCTTATTTACTTTTTCAAAAACTATAAATCAGTTAATACCAAAAATTTTATTCTTGCCAATGCCGCTGGTATTGCTATTTTATTGTTTGTATTTAAACTCCTAGCGCCTAATATTCTGAGATATTTTAGTGCTTTAGAAATCTTTTTTGTGAACTCAGTAGGGCTGCCGTTTAATTCGGGCTCTATAATTGCATTCATCCTATTAGTAGGATTCATTTACTGGGGCCTAAACTACACTCGAAAAAAAGGCTATGTACGTCTCAATACTGGGCTATTATGCATCACATTTATAGTGGTTGGATTTTCATCATGGTTGATGCTGCCTATTCGCGCCAATGCTAACGTGACTGTTAATGAAAACAATCCGTCTAGTGCCCGAGAACTCCTCGCGTACTATAACTTGGAGCAATATCCAAAAACACATCTGTTTTATGGCCCACAATTCACAGACCAATATGCCGGTTTAGACGAAAATCAGCCCTATATTGATGATAAGCCAAAATATGAAAAAGACAAAAATGCTGGGAAATACGTCATTGTCAACGACTATAAAAATGGCTTACAAAATTACAATTCGGAGCACGCGTCTTTATTACCAAGAATGTGGAGTTCAGAGCATGCTGAAAATTATATGATTTATGCTGGGTTTTTGGAATTTTCCATCAAACCAGAGTACCAAATGCAAAACGATCTGCGATCTCTGGTCAGCAGCTTTAGAGATTCTGTTGCCAATGGAGAGGTCGATTATGAAGATTACCATGCCTTCCTAAAAAAATATGGGCGCTATATCGACATTCAAAAGCCGACCTTGCTTCAAAACATTTATTACCTATTTGATTATCAAATTGGCTATATGTATTGGCGTTATTTTATGTGGAATTTCACAGGACGTCAGGATGATATTCAAGGGCGGTTCGATTTGCATGGCAACTGGATTAGCGGAATACCCGCTGTGGATTCCTATATTTTAGACGTTTCTCAAGACAACCTTCCAAGCGATGTTTTAAATAATCGCGCTCGAAACACCTATTATTTTCTTCCCTTACTCTTAGGATTAATCGGGTTGTTTTTTCTCTATAATAGAGATAAAAAACTTTTTTGGACCATGTTGGTGTTTTTCTTATTCACAGGAATTGCCATACAAGTATATACCAATGTCCGTCCGTTTGAACCTCGCGAACGCGATTACTCCTTAGTGGGGTCGTTTTATGTATTTGCACTGTGGATTGGATTTGGTGTTTTTGCAATTTATGAAAAATTAAGTACCTATTCCAAAACAACGGTTTTAGCACCAATAGTTAGCGTGCTTTGTTTAATAGCTGTTCCCGGGATTTTGATAAGTCAAAACTGGGACGATCATGACCGTTCAAAAAGAAAGACTGCCAATGCAATGGCCTTACAGTATCTAGAATCCTGTGACCCCAATGCCATTATTTTTACCATTGGTGACAACGATACATTTCCGCTCTGGTATGCTCAAGAAATCGAAGGTATTCGCCGCGATGTACGCGTGGTGTGTACAAGTTTATTGAGTGTGGATTGGTATATCGATCAGATGAAACGAAAAGCATATGACAGTGACCCCATTCCGTCAAAACTGACTCATGACCATTATAAATGGGGAACACGCGATTATATCATCAAAGAAGTGGTGACTAATGACACCTTAAGAATTGATCAGTTTATGGATTTTATAACGAGTGATGACCCACGAACGAAATACAAATACATTCTAGACGAACAAGGGTATGACACCAGTGGGCAACGCCAACAAGATTTAAATGCCAATTATTTACCGACAGAACACATTAGAATCCCTGTTGACAAAGCATCTGTACTAAAAAACGGTATTGTAAAAGCTAAGGATTCTGCTAAGATTGTACCTTATATTGATATTAAAATCAAAGGCGCGGCACTTTACAAAAACCGCTTATTGATGCTAGATATTATTGCCAATAACAATTGGGAGCGTCCCATCTATTTTACTGGTGGTGCATTTGGGGATGACGACTACATTTGGATGAAAGACTATTTGCAACTCGATGGACTGGTTTATAAGTTAGTTCCCATCAAAACTCCTGTGGCAAAAGACAATCCATTTGATATGGGTCGTATTGATACGGATAAAATGTACGAGATGGTCACTAACTGGGATTGGGGAAATAATGGCGATCCAACGATGTATCACGATATAGAGACCCGAAAAAATAGCGTCACTTATCGCGGAAACTTAGCGCGACTTATTGAGGCTTTAATTCAAAAAGGCGAATTAGAAAAAGCCGAGGAAATTGCAGATTTGGCAATGGCAAAAATGCCTGTAGAGCTCTTTGGGTTTTATACACTTCTAGAACCTTATATTGGTGCGTATTATGAATTGGAGGCTACCGAGAAGGCTCGTGCACTCTATTTGGAAGTCAGTAAAAAATATCAAGAAAGTTTAAGCTATTACAGCAGCCTTTCCGAATACAATCAATCAACGTATATTCAAAATATTTACAACGATATTGAGCGCTACAGAAGTCTTGTAGATGTCACTGCTGTATATGAAACGGAGGATTTTATTAAATCAGAGATGGAGAAATTTAATTCTTTCCTTAGATTGTTTACCGGAGAATTAGAAAATGATCAACCAGACGAAGAATCCATTGACGACTTGTTTTAATATTACACGTATTCTTGGACACGACCAATAATCGAATTGGCATCTAGAACTCCGCTCTGGCGCCATTTCATGTCGCCTGATTTGTAAATAATAAGTGTTGGCAGGCCTTTTATACGAAGTGCTTCAGCAAGGTCCTTGTTTTTTTCAACATCAATTTTTATGACACGTGCTTTGTCTCCCAAAGCCGCAGCAACGTGTCTTAACACATCGTGCATAGCTTCAGACTCATCACTCCACTCCGTAAAAAATTCGAATAATACGGGGATTTCAACGTCTATTAACTCTCCAAACTTTGACATATCATGGCGTTTTATGTATCAACCTTCAATGATAATTACACTTCTTTACAACATTATGTCCTATAAAAGTAAGTAATATTTTGGGGTAAATATAACATTTTCTGAGATTTAAGTGATTTTAGTCTGTTTTTTTAGCGTTATAACGGAGATTTCAGGCCATATCCCGACCCGTCCAGGGAAGGCTAAAAAGCCAAATCCTCGGTTCACATTGATGTACTGACCGGCCTTTTCATAAATTCCCGCCCAATATTTGTAGCGCCATTTTATAGGACTCCATTTGACGACTCCCGGAATTTCAATGCCAAACTGCATTCCATGAGTATGCCCACTTAGGGTCAAGTGGTATTGGTTTGGATCTTTGACCACTTCGTATTGCCAATGCGAGGGATCGTGACTTAACAGTATTTTAAAATCATTGGTGTCAACTTTAGAACTCGCCAGTGCTAAATCGCCTTTTTGCTTGAACCCTTTTCCCCAATTTTCTACACCTATAATGGCCAATCGCGCATCTTCTTTTTCGATAAATCGACTTTCATTCCTTAACAAATCAAAGCCCATCTCTTTTTGAATGTCCAGTAATTCTTGAAAATTTTCTGCTTTTGCTTCTTCAGATGGCCATCGAGTATAATCGCCATAGTCATGATTCCCTAATATAGAAAACACACCATCGGGTGCTTTTAATTTTGAAAATGTTGATTTCCAAGGTCGCATTTCTTTGGACGCACTATTCACCAAATCTCCGGTAAACATAATAACATCCGATGCTTGCTTATTGACCAAGTCTACTGCATATTCAATTTTTTCTTTATTGTCAAAACTTCCACTATGAATATCACTTATTTGAGAAATTTGATAGCCGTCAAAAGCTGCTGGCAAATCGTCAAAATGAAGCGTGTACTTTAAAACTTTAAAATTATATTTTCCCTTTGTGACGCCATAAAGAATCGAAATAAATGGAATAGCGGCAATTCCTAACGCCAATTGTCCAATGAATTTTCGTCTCGAGCTAAATAACGTAGAATTTTCAGATTTGGATACAAAATAATTTACTGCAGCTTCAAATACTCGATAGACATCTTCACCAAACATAAAAACAACAAGTACCAATTTGGGCACATAGACCAATACAAAAAGAGAAAATGCTAAATAAAACCCCGAGTTATCTCCAGAACCTCTTTCAAAAGTCATGACTTGAAAGACTATGTAGCCCAAAATTGCTAATGAAATGAACGCATAACCATAGGTAATCCATGGATTTCTAACCACACTTCTAAAACTTTGAAGGGCATAAAAGTCTAACGCTAAGACAAGTATCAAAAAAATTATTAATCGTACCATATTAAGAAAAAAGTCATTTGCAAAAGTATAATAAAAGCATCTAACATTAAGATTAATAATTTTATTTAACGATACTTTTAGATTTGCATTTTTTTAGTATATTTCTAATCTTTATTATTACACCCAATATTGAATAAAAACCTTAACAAAATATACCGCCATTTATGAACACAAAAAACAACAATTCAGCGTTAACAACACTAGTTACCGTCTTCTTTTTCTGGGGTTTTATTGCTGCATCCAACGGTGTTTTTATTCCCTTTTGTAAAACCTATTTCAGCATTGATCAATTTCAATCTCAACTCGTTGATTTTGCCTTTTATGGGGCGTATTATCTAGGCGCACTCTTGCTTTTTATCATGTCGAGTACAATCAAAAAAGACATTCTTAACAATTGGGGCTACAAAAACGGCATTGTATATGGGCTCTTGATTTCTGCGCTTGGCGCTTTATTAATGTATCCTTTTGTCAATGGAGCTCAGCAAGGCGATAGCGCTGTGTTTTATTTGGTCTTATTAGCTTTATTTATTGTTGGTCTTGGATTTTCATTACAACAAACTGCTGCCAACCCATTTGCGATTGCGTTGGGGAATCCAGAAACAGGCTCACAACGTCTAAATCTCGCAGGAGGTGTCAATTCTTTTGGAGCCACAATAGGCCCTACTGTTATTGCCTTAATCATTTTTGGATCTACACCCTTATCTGGTGACGAGCTGAACCAAATGATTTTAAATAATGAAATTAAATTAACAACAGTTCAACTGCTTTACATAGGTGTCGGCGCTTTATTTTTGGTCGCTGCAGCCCTATTTCATTTTTCTAAAAAATTACCAAATACCAAAACAGAGGAAGTCTTTGAACCTGCCAACAAAGCAAAAAACATATTGATTGTATTAACTGGAATTATTATTGTGTGTTTTGGGTTGATTTTTAATACCTATGCAACTGCTGAAGTTGCTACCGAAGCTGTTGAAAACAAACGCCTTTATTTACTTCTAATTTCCTTGTTTGCAGTAATAGCAAGCGTGTTTTATGCAAATACGCGTGCGACAAAATCGCCTGAAGGTTGGGGCGCCATGAAATATCCGCAATTGGTTTTAGGGATGCTCGCTATCTTTATGTATGTCGGCGTTGAAGTTACCATTCAAAGTAATTTAGGAGAACTTTTAAAGTCTGTTACTGATAAACTTAACAACCTAAATCCGTTAGGTTTAAAAGTCATGAATGATGCTGAGATTGCACCCTTTATCTCGCTCTATTGGGGTGGCATGATGATTGGCCGTTGGGTAGGTGCTATTACAGTTTTCAACCCGAGTAAAGGACTTAAAAAATGGTTGCTTATCTTGGTGCCTTACGTTGCTTTTGGTGTGATACTTCTGGTTAATTTTGGCAAATATTCTACAACAGAAATTTTATTATTTAGCATTTGTGTTGCCATTCAGGTTGGTGGATTTTTTCTTGCAAAAGATAACCCAACTAAGACCCTTAAAATCTTTAGCGCTTTAGGCGTTATTGGCGTTATTATTGGCATTTTTGCTTCTGGACAATTGGCATTATACGCCTTGCTTTCTGGGGGCTTATTTTGCTCCATCATGTGGCCTTGTATTTTTTCATTAAGTATTACGGGATTAGGAAAATACACCTCACAAGGGTCTGCATTTCTGATTATGATGATCTTGGGCGGCGCTATTATTCCACCGTTACAAGGAAAACTTGCCGATATTTTTAGCATTCAATCGTCGTATTGGATCGCCGTAGCTTGTTTTGTGTATCTCTTGTTCTATGCATTCAAAACCAAAAGTGTCCTTGAAAAACAAGGCATCACTCAAAATGATTAATTCACAAAAAACTATAAAGACAAGCTGTTAATGGCCGAACAAAAACGCTTATTTCTTCTCGATGCTTATGCGCTAATTTTTAGAGGCTATTATGCGTTTATCAAAAACCCTCGAATAAATTCTAAAGGACTGGACACTTCCGCCATTCTTGGATTTATCAACTCGCTATTAGACGTGATCAAAAGAGAACGTCCAGACCACTTGGCGGTTTGTTTTGATAAAGGCGGCAGTAAAGACCGTGTTGAAATTTTTAAGGAGTACAAAGCCAATCGAGATGCAACGCCTGAGGGTATTTCCGTTGCAGTACCTTATATTTTTGAAATCTTAAAAGCCATGAATATTCCGGCGGTTGTCAAAGACGGCTTTGAAGCAGATGATATCATTGGAACCTTGGCAAAAAAAGCCGAAAAAGAAGGTTACAAAACCTATATGGTAACGCCTGATAAAGATTTTGCGCAACTGGTTAGCAAGAATATTTTCATGTACCGTCCGGTATTTGGCGGGGGTTATGAAACTTGGGGCGTAGAAGAAATTAAAGCAAAGTTTGAAATTGAAGACCCCCTTCAAGTCATTGATTTTTTAGGGATGAAAGGCGATGCTTCGGATAATATTCCAGGCTTGCCAGGCGTTGGTGATAAAACCGCTAAAAAACTGCTTGCCCAATATGGTAGCATGGAAAATTTACTGGCAAATACGCACGAGCTTAAAGGGAAGATGAAAGAAAAAATAGAAGCCAATGCCGAGCTTGGACTCCTTTCTAAAAAACTGGCCACTATTTTGTTGGATGTTCCAGTAGAATTTGATGCCAAAAATTTTGAACTCACGGCGCCAGACTCTGAAAAGGTAAGCGCCATTTTTCAAGATTTAGAATTCAGACGATTAATCGATAATTTTAATAAAACATTTGCTGTTAATCCCCCTGAAAGTTCCGCTTCGTCATCAGAAGGGGCTGCTCCAAAACCTGCGGCTAAATCCGCCGTTACACCCACAACTGAAGCCGGAGCTGGACAATTTTCATTGTTTGGTGGAGACGAACCTTCAGCGGCAACTGCAACACAAAACTATGGCAGAGAAACGGCCACATCGATCCCTCATTTTTATCAAAATGTAACGGGTGATTTAGGCTTAAAACTCTTTGTTAAGCAGCTCATGAGTCAAACGTCAGTGTGTTTTGATACTGAAACAACAGGACTAAATCCGCTCACCGCTGAGCTCGTTGGAATTGCCTTTTCATGGGAAGCGCATAAAGGATTTTATGTGTCGTTTCCAGAATCTTTTGACGACGCACAAAACCTAATTGAAGTTTTGAGACCATTTTTTGAAGCCACGCACATTGAAAAAATTGGGCAAAATCTAAAATATGATTTAAAAGTATTACACAAATATAAAATTGACGTCAAAGGCCCTTTGTTTGACACCATGATTGCGCATTATTTGATCAATACCGACATGCGTCACAACATGGACGTTCTTGCAGAAACCTATTTAAATTACACGCCTATTCCGATTACTGATCTTATCGGAAAAAAAGGAAAGAATCAACTTTCCATGCGCGAGGTGTCAATTGAAAAACTAACGGAATACGCTGTTGAAGATGCCGATATCACCTATCAACTCGCCAGTCATTTCAAAAAAGAACTGACCGATGCAGAAACTCTAAAGTTATTTAATGCTATTGAAATTCCTTTAGTAAAAGTATTAGCATCGATGGAATTGGAAGGCATCAAGTTAGATATCGATTTTCTAAAATCGCTTTCAGCCGATTTAAATTCGGATATTGCGGCTCTAGAATCCAAAATATATGAGGCCGCTGGAGAACAGTTTAATATTGCGTCGCCAAAGCAATTAGGAATCATTCTTTTTGAAAAATTAAAACTGGTTGACAAACCTAAGAAAACCAAAACAGGACAGTATAGTACCGCAGAAGATGTGTTGTCGTATTTGGCAAAAGACCATGAAATTATTCAAAATGTTTTGGAATATCGAGGCCTCGCCAAACTAAAAAGTACTTATGTAGATGCGCTTCCAGAACAAGTTTTAGAACGTACGGGACACATCCATACTGAGTACATGCAAACCGTAGCTGCCACTGGACGCTTAAGCAGTAACAACCCTAACCTACAAAACATTCCGATCCGAACGGAACGCGGTCGCCAAGTGCGAAAAGCCTTTGTTCCACGAAATGAAGAGTATATTCTGTTAGCCGCAGATTATTCTCAAATTGAGTTGCGTGTGATTGCCGCAATGAGCGAAGAAGAAACCATGATTGAAGCCTTTAAAAACGGTGAAGACATTCATGCCTCCACGGCAGCGAAAGTGTTTAATGTACCCTTAGCAGAAGTGACTAGAGAACAGCGTGGCAATGCCAAAACCGTCAACTTTGGGATTATTTACGGCGTGTCTGCTTTTGGTCTGAGTAATCAAACCGATTTAAGCAGAACCGAGGCGAAAGAATTGATTGAAACTTATTATGAAACCTACCCCAAACTTCGTAAATATATGAGTTCACAGGTCGATTTTGCCAGAGACCACGGCTATGTGACAACCGTTTCAAACCGACGACGCTACCTCAAAGATATCAACTCACGAAATGCGATTGTCCGCGGTGCAGCCGAACGTAATGCCGTGAATGCCCCCATCCAAGGCAGTGCAGCAGATATCATCAAAATTGCGATGATTAACATCTATAACAAGCTCGAGGAAGGTGGCTTTAAAACCAAAATGCTCCTACAAGTGCATGATGAATTGGTTTTTGATGTTTACAAACCTGAGCTAGACGCCATGAAAACCTTAATTAAAGAAGAGATGGAAAACGCCTATTCCTTAAGTGTTCCCTTAGACGTGGAAATGGATATGGGTGTGAATTGGCTAGAAGCGCATTAACTTTATAGCACTAAGGCGTTATTTGAATGGTCTTTTTTGTTTGATTCTAAAATATTAAAGTCTTTATTTTTTGGAACCCTATTCTTTTTTTACTAAGTTTAACACTGATTTTGATCCCAAGTCTAAATCTTCATAAGCAGCTTAACCGAAGTTTTAGATTGTATTTTATTTGAATACCCTGTTAGAAAGGTTCTGATATGCATCTTTTTTGCGGATTTATAAACACAACAATTTGAGAAGAATATAGTTGTAAAGATTATGAAAAAACGAATAAGACTATATAATTTTCTAATTGATTCAATACTATTTTATGTCCTTATACTGGTCATTTCAGTTCTCTTAAAAGAATATGTTGAAAGGCAGAATTTAAAATATTTAATGATTTTATTATATTATCTCTATTATTTTATTTTAAAATTAACAATAGGTCAGACAATTGGAAAAATAATTACTAAAACTCGAGTTGTTACAATTGATAATAGTGAAAAACCAAATTTTAAAAAAATATTTGTTAGGACAATATCGAGATTAATACCAATTGATTTAATATCCTATTTGTTTTCATCAAATGGAATTCACGATAGTTTATCCAAAACAAAATTAAAGAAAATTTAAATTAATTATTAACCTAAATCTTAAAAAATGAAAAAAATGAAAACCGTAATTGCTATGGGATTAGCAGCAATAATGTTGTCGAGTTGCGCAACAGTATTTGGAGGAAAAGTAACTGCACACCAAAAAACAAAACCTTTAGCTGGTGAACAACAAAGAGAAATCCGTGTCGGAGCTTTAATTGCTGATGTTTTGCTTTTTTGGCCAGGAGCGATTGTTGATTTTGCTACTGGAGCAATTTACAAACCAAAAAGATAACTTTAAATAAAGTTTATAAAAATTAGCAGATGAGAGCTAGCCCAAGACTGCGGTTCTTTTCTGCTATTTTTATTTATAACCCCGCTAGCGCGCGCATTTTTTGCTCGTGCCTATTAACTAAAGTTCCAAAGCTTTTTTAACATCTTCATTCATCAAGAATTCTTGTGGATTTTCGAGTGCTTCCTTCACTGCGACTAAGAACCCAACCGATTCTCTACCATCAATAATTCTGTGGTCATAGGATAGGGCAACATACATAATCGGACGAATTTCTACTTTACCAGCAATCGCTACAGGGCGCTCTACAATGTTGTGCATTCCAAGAATCGCACTTTGAGGGGGATTAATAATCGGTGTTGAAAGCATGCTTCCAAACACCCCCCCATTAGATATGGTAAACGTTCCACCGGTCATTTCATCCACAGTGATTTGTCCATCACGGGCACGAATGGCCAGGCGTTTCACCTCGGCTTCTACGCCTCTAAACGATAAATTTTCTGCATTGCGAATCACAGGCACCATGAGTCCCTTAGGACCTGAAACGGCGATACTAATATCACAAAAATCATAGGAAATCATTTCTTTGCCATCGATCATAGAGTTAACCGAAGGGAATAATTTTAAGGCACGTACCACGGCAAGGGTAAAGAAACTCATAAACCCAAGTCCAACATCGTGCTTTTCTTTAAAGGTTTCTTTGTATTGTTTTCTCAATTCAAAAATTGGAGACATGTCAACTTCGTTGAAGGTTGTTAACATCGCCGTTTCATTTTTGGCCGTTACCAAACGTTCGGCTACTTTTCGGCGCAGCATAGAGAGTTTGGAACGTGACACACCACGACCCTCTACATTTATTGGTTGTCCCATTGCTGGGACGGCCTTGACAGCGTCATCTTTTGTGATGCGACCATCTTTGCCAGTGCCTGTTATTGTAGTGGCTTCAATGCCTTTTTCAGACAATATTTTCTTAGCTGCTGGGCTTGCAGATCCTGTAGCATAGGTCGTATTTGATGGTGTTTCAGCTTTTGGTGTTGCCGCCACTTCTGGGGTTGATGACGCCGCTTTGGGCGCATCTCCACCTTCAGGTTTTGTGGCACTAGTGTCAATCAAACACACCACAGCACCCACCTCAACTGCATCGCCGACTTCCGCTTTGAACGTTACCGTTCCACTGGCTTCTGCGGGCAACTCTAAAGTTGCTTTATCGCTATCTACCTCAGCAATAGCTTGGTCTTTTTCTACATAATCTCCTTCTTGAACTAACCATTCTGCAATTTCAACTTCTGTGATGGATTCGCCTGGAGAAGGCACTTTCATTTCTAAAATCATTGTGTGTTTATTTTAGTTTTTTTCTTTGATTATCTTTTGTCTTATCAAAAACAACATCTATAACTTCTTTATGTCGTTTTTTGGAACGTGTGGAACTTCCTGCAGCCGGTGCACTGTAGGTTCGTCTTGAAGCTACGCGCCAGTTTTTGGCGTCATCGATATGCATTAGCATGTGTGCATAGGCTCCCATATTTCTTGGTTCTTCTTGTGCCCAAACAATATCATCTGCATTTTTATATTTTGAAATCACTGCTTCAATTTCATTTTCAGGAAGTGGAAATAACTGTTCGATTCGAACTAAAGCAATATCGGTTCTGCCTAAGTTTTCTTGGGCTTCTAGTAAATCATAGTAGAATTTACCGGTTACAAACACCAGTGTTTTGACGTTTTCGACCTTGGCGGATGCATCGTCAATGAGCATTTGGAAACTTCCATTTGCAACTTCATCTACCGAGGATACGACTTTTGGATGGCGTAATAAACTTTTTGGTGTGAATACAATTAATGGCTTTCTGAAATCGGCTTTTAATTGGCGTCTTAATAAATGGTACATATTTGCTGGCGTTGTACAATCGGCAATAAACATATTGTCTTTTGCGCAGAGCTGTAGATACCGTTCCATTCGTCCTGAGGAATGTTCGGCACCTTGACCTTCATATCCATGTGGTAATAGCATAACAATACCGTTTGGCGTTTTCCATTTGTCTTCACCACATGAAATGTATTGGTCAATCATAATTTGAGCGCCATTACTGAAATCTCCAAATTGTGCTTCCCATATGGTAAGCGTATTTGGACTTGCCATGGCATAACCATAATCAAACCCCACAACACCATATTCTGATAATAGGGAGTTATAAATATTAAATTGTCCTTGATTTGGACTTATATTTTTGAGAAGGATCACTTCTTCTTCACTGTCTTCAACTTTTACTACGGCATGACGGTGAGAGAATGTTCCACGCTCGACATCTTGTCCCGAAATACGAACATTGAACCCTTCTTCTAAAAGCGATCCATAGGCTAAATGTTCGGCCATAGACCAGTCTAGCTTATCGCTTTCGAACATTTGTTTTCGAGCTTCAATCAAACGCGAAATTTTGCGTATAAACTTTTTATCTTCGGGAAGCGATGATATTTTTTTGGCTATTGCAACTAGTTTTTCTCTTGGATAAGTGGTGTCAATTGAGTCTCGCATCCGATTTGCTTTGGCTCTTGGAAAGTTTTTCCATGCCTCTTGCATAAACGGTGTGATGACGGTTTTATCTTCCTTTCGGGAGGTTACTAGTTCTGTTTCTAAAGAAGCCTTGTAATCTTGTTCAAGCTTTGAAACATAGTTGGCATCAATAATCCCTTCATCTCTTAATTTTTGAGCATAAATATTACGTGGATTGTTATGACTCGCAATGGCTTTATACAGTTTTGGTTGCGTAAAACGCGGTTCATCACCTTCATTATGACCATATTTTCTGTAGCCTAATAAATCAATGAAAACATCACGCTTAAATTGCATTCTAAAATCTAAGGCGAATAAAATGGAGTGCACCACAGCTTCGGCATCATCGGCATTGACATGAAGTACCGGAGATAGTGTCACTTTTGCAACATCGGTACAGTAAGTCGATGAGCGGGCATCAAGATAGTTTGTGGTAAATCCTATTTGGTTATTCACCACAATGTGAATGGTACCGTTAGTTTTATAGCCATCTAACTGTGCCATTTGAACAACTTCATACACAAGGCCTTGCCCCGCAATGGCGGCGTCACCGTGTACCACAATTGGCAACACTTTACTCGCATCCTCAGCCTTTAATTTGTCTTGTTTTGCTCTGGTAATCCCTTCTACAACAGCGCCTACTGTTTCTAGGTGCGAAGGGTTAGGTGCAATGCTCAAATTGATGCGATTGCCATTATCTGTCAAGCGGTCACTCGTCCATCCAAGGTGGTATTTAACATCGCCATCAAAAACCTCTTCTTCGTAATCTTTACCATCAAATTCACTAAAAATATCACTTGCTGATTTTCCAAAAATATTGGTCAGTGTACTTAAGCGTCCACGGTGGGCCATTCCCATGACAAATTCTTTAACTCCATAGGCAGAAGCTTTTTCGATAAGGGCATCAATAGCAGGAATCAAAGATTCATTGCCTTCCAATGAAAACCGTTTTTGACCAACATATTTTGTATGCAAAAAGGTTTCAAACGAAACCGCTTCATTTAGTTTTTTGAGGATATGTTTTTTTTCATCAGCAGAAAAACTGCCGTGATTATCGTTACTATTCAATTTATCTTGAATCCATTGTCGCTCGTTCGGCCTTCGGATATACATGTATTCTACGCCGATGGCATCGCAATAAATAGCTTCGAGATGTTGTTGAATTACACGGAGACTTTGAGGTCCAATTCCGATAATATCACCCGCATTAAAAATAGTGTCTAAATCTGCTGAGGACAACCCAAAGTTTTCAAGACCCAATGAAGGTGTGTATTTTCTTCGATCTCTTACAGGGTTTGTTTTTGTGAACAAATGACCTCGAGTTCGGTAATCGTCTATTAATTTTATGACTTGAAATTCTTTTTGAACATGCTCAGGAATTTGAGTTTTAACGCCTTCCACAATATCCTCAGAAACCTCAAAACTTTCGCTTCCAAAGTCATAGCCTTGAAAGAAGGCTTTCCAGCTCAGCTCTACACTATCGGGGTCTTGCTGATATTGTTCGTATAAATCCGCAAAATAGGCGGTGTGAGCGGCGTTTAAAAAAGAATACTTATCCATGAATTAATAATTCTATTTTTTCTTTAGAAAAATAAAAACAAAAATACGATTTTTAACGATTATGAAATATGAAATCGAGATAAATATCAAAGTATTTTAACCGATTTAAATATTTTTTAATAAAAGCGTAGCGTTTAGACATCTCGCGTCATGAGCTGCGTTCCAAAATCCTGAAGTATTTGCTTGTTTTTATCGGAAATCGTAAGGGCTTGCAACACCTCAAAGGCTGTTTTGGTATAGGATGTAATCGCTTTTTTGGTTGCTTCTGCTGAGCCTGAAGTCGTGAAAATTTGTTTTACAAGCTCTATTTTAGTTTTTGAATCCGTGTTTGTTGCATTAAATAAGTGTCTCAATTTTTGCTGGTCGTTTTCGGACGAAAACTCTAAGGCTTTTAAATATAAATACGTTTTTTTATTTTCAATAATATCACCACCTACTTGCTTTCCAAAGGTTTCGGGATTGCCAAAAGCATCTAAATAGTCGTCTTGTAATTGAAATGCAATGCCGAGGTTTTTTCCGAATTCATAACATCGGTTTTGATCCTCATCGGAAGCACCAGCTATAATAGCGCCCATTTTCATGGCCGCTGCAACCAATACTGCAGTTTTGTATTCAATCATTTTTAAATACTCTGCAATGGAAACCGCGTTTCGTGTTTCAAAATCAATATCATATTGTTGGCCTTCACAAACTTCTAAAGCAGTCTTGCTGAATAGTGTTAAGAGGTTTTGAAACGTCTCTGGTGGATAGTTTTCAAAAAGCTGATAGGCCATAATTAGCATGGCATCGCCAGATAAAATTCCGGTATTTAAATCCCATTTTTCATGCACCGTTTGTTGGCCACGACGCAAGGGCGCATCGTCCATGATGTCGTCATGTATTAGAGAAAAATTATGAAACACTTCCACTGCCAAAGCAGCGTCAAGCGCTTTGTTTACATCACCCCCAAAACAATCGGCAGTCATGAGGGTTAGTATTGGACGTAAGCGTTTGCCTCCTAAATTTAAAATATACTGAACGGGTTCGTACAGGTTTTTGGGGTCACGTTCCGTATTATAGTCTTTTAAATAGCTTAAAAAATGCTTCTGGTATATTTCAATAGCTTTCATAAAGCAAAAATAAGTGAATTCTGCACACTTTGATATAAAGCGAAAACAATAAATGTTAAAAAATTGCAAAACTTTGGAAACTTTAATTGTTTTTAAAGTTTCCTGTTGTAGATTTGTACGCTGTTATGAGAGAAAAAATTATATCAAAATCCGAGGAGTTGTTTTTGTCTTTGGGGTTCAAAAGCGTTACAATGGATGACATTGCAAGCGCAATGGGAATTTCCAAAAAAACAATTTACGCGCATTTTTCAACTAAAACAGCGCTTGTAGAGGTGGTCACATTTTCTGTTCTTGATCATATTTATGAGGGGATAGACAAAATAAACGCTTCCTCTATAAACCCGATTGAGGAGCTTTATGACATCAAGATGTTTGTGATGAATTATTTAAAAAACGAACGTGTATCTCCACAACATCAACTCAAAAAATACTATCCTGAAATTTTTGAACGCTTAAAAATAAAACAATTTGAAAAAATGCATTCCTCTGTTGAAAACAGCCTTAAAACGGGCGTAGATATTGGGTTGTTTAGAGCAGATATTGACATTGCCTTTATTTCAAGAATGTATTTTAATGGTATGACTGGAATTCGAGATAATAGTATTTTTCCAGAAGCAATTTTCGACAAAAACTATCTTTTTGAAAGTTACCTCGAATACCATCTACGTGCGATTATCACTAAAAAAGGATTAAACCTGCTCAATAATTATATAAAATCAAACCTAACATCTAATGCTTCATAAACTTGCACTATTTTTATTTATAACAACTGCTGTGTTTTCGCAGGAGAAACCTACACAGTTTTCACTGGTGGAAGCTGTCGAATTTGCACTTGAAAACAATTACAAAGGCCTAAATGCCGCGCGTGATGTAGAAATTGCAAAACTCCAAAAATGGCAAACTACTTCCACAGGACTGCCACAAATCAAAGCGGCTATTAATTACAACAACTGGTTGAAACAACAAGTTTCCTTAATCCCTGCAGAATTTTTTGGTGGAAACCCAGGTCAGTTTGCAGAAATTACTTTTGGAACGAAACAGACTTTAAATGGGACCGTTACCGTTTCTCAAAAAATATTTGACGGCTCTTATTTGGTCGGGCTACAAGCGGCAAAAGTATTTCTTGAAATCTCTGAAAATGCCAAAGAAAAAACAGAAATTGAACTTAGAAAAATGGTAGCTTACGCCTATGGTAATGCATTACTTGCCGAAGAAAATTTAAAAATTATTAATTCAAATACTAGGTTGTTAGAACGCAACCTAGAGGACCTCACTAAAGTATATGAGAATGGACTCATCGATCTTGAAAGCGTCCAACAACTACAATTGACGCTAACGAGTTTGAAAAGCAACCAAAGCTATATTGAACGCTTGAAGAAAATTGCCTATCAAATGTTTAACAATACCATTGGATTGGAACTGAACACAGGCGTAGAACTCACAGATGACCTCGAGCGATTGATTGAAATTTATACCTCTCTTGCGCCCCTAGAATCTATTCTTGAAGCCGAGAATGTAATCGATTATAAAATTGCTTTTAATGATGTAAAAGGCAAAGCGCTCTTACTAAAATTAGAAAAGAGCAAAGCCTTACCCACTATTGAAGCATTTTTAAATGGCGGGTACGCAGGAAATAATGACCGGTTTGAGTTTCTAGAAAATTCACAACAATGGTTTGGATCATCTATGTTTGGGGTGAGCATGAAAATTCCGCTTTTTAGTTCGTTCGGACGCAGTGCCCTTACAAAAAAAGCACGCCTAAATTTAGAGAAATCTAAATCCACTTTAAAAGATGTTTCTGAAAAAATCCGACTTGAAATTTCACGTGCTCGGAGCGATTATGAATTTGCTGTTGAAGATCTTGCGATCAAAAAAGAAGCACTCACACTGTCTGAACAAATTGCTTATAAAAATGAAGTTAAATTTTTTGAAGGGTTAACCACTAGTTTTGAGTTGTCTCAAGCCCAACGGCAGTTATATACTGCACAACAAGATTATTTACAATCCATGCTTAATATTTTAATAAAACGAATTGATTTAGAAGCACTCATTAATCCACCTCATAACAACTAAACCATGAAATACCTTTATACAATTACTCAAATGAAACCTATTCTATTTTTATCTGTTTTAGCTCTGGCACTCTCCTGTAACTCTAATGTTAAAGAGTCACAATCCTTAACTGATCTCAAGTCCAAAAAAGAAGTTTTAATTAAGGAAATGAACCGAATTGGTACAGAACTAAAAGCCATTGAAACGGCTATCTCAGCGTTGGACACTTTAAAGAAAGTAATGACGGTAACGGCTATTAAAGCAGAAGTCAAAGCGTTTAATCATTATATAGAAGTTCAAGGAACGGTAAAAGCCGATCAAACTATTGAATTACATGCAGAAATGGGAGGAACCGTATCTGCTATTTTGGTTAAAGAAGGCCAAAAGGTTACCAAAGGACAAGTCCTAGCAACTCTAGACAGTGAGGTGATCGATAATTCTGTTCTGCAATTAGAGACCCAACTCGCCTTGGCAACCACCACATTTGAGCGTCAAGCAAGACTTTGGAAGCAAAATATTGGAAGTGAAATTCAATACTTGCAAGCTAAAGCACAAAAAGAAGGGCTTGAAAACAGCATGAAAAGTATGAAAGCTCAAGCACGAAAAATGAAAATTATCGCGCCTTTCTCAGGGGTTATAGATCAGATTTTTGCTAAAACTGGGGAACTGACATCTCCACAAATGCCCTTTCTAAGGCTTGTAAATCTAAACACTGTATATGTCGAAAGCGAAATCACTGAAACCTATTTAAAGGCAATCAAAAAAGGGACTGAAGTCCTCTTAAATTTTAGATCTATTGGAACAACTTTGGAAGCCTCTATATCGCAAGTTGGTAATTTTATTAACCCAAATAATAGAAGTTTTAAAACACGAATTGATTTAGAAAACCCTAACAATGAACTGAAAGCTAACTTATTGGCGGACATCAAAATTAATGATTTCAAAGCTACTGGCATTGTAATCCCATCACGTTTGGTGCAAAAAGATAGTAACGATCAAACGTTTGTATATACTATTGAACCAAACGGAAAAACTCATACAGTTGTTAAAACGTATATGACCGAAGCGATGAACTATGATAACCTCTCATATATTTCTGAAGGGCTTTTGCCCACTTCCATTTTGGTTGACAAAGGCGCACGACTTGTAAATAATAACGAAGATGTAAAACTTGTACACTACTAATTATGAGCATACAAAAAATTAAAGAATTCAAACTTTCGTCTTGGGCAATCTCAAATCGCATGACCGTTTCTGTGGTGACGTTTATTATTGTTCTAAGCGGACTACTGTCTTATACAGGAATGCCTCGTGAAAATTTTCCCGAAATAATCATTCCTCAAATTTATGTAGCTACGCCTTACCCTGGAAACTCCGCATTGGATGTAGAAAAACTAATCACAAAACGATTAGAGAAGGAGATCAATTCCATTACAGGAGTCGATAAAATCACGTCCAATTCTATTCAAGGCTATTCCAGTATTGTTGTAGAATTTAATTTTGATTTTACGCCTGCAGAAGCACTTCAAAAAGTGAAAGACAAAGTCGATATTGCTATGGCAGACCCCGATTTTCCAAAAGACTTACCTTCAGAACCGAGTGTTTCAGAAATGAATTTTAGTGAACGAATTCCGATCATGAATATTAATTTATCGGGGGAGTTTTCTATGGATCAACTTAAAGAATACGCCGAATATTTAGAAGATGAAATTGAAGAACTTAGTGAAATTTCAGGTGTTGATATTCGTGGAGTTCAAGAAAAAGAGTTAGAAATTGCCGTGGATTTATATAAAATGGAGGCTTCAAAAATAAGCTTCACAGATATAGAAAATGCCGTTGCTTTTGAAAATATGAGTGTCTCTGGAGGCGATATTCTCGAAAATGGGATTCGAAGAACGGTTCGTGTTCTAGGAGAATTTGAAGACCCATTAGCGGTGCGAGATATTATTGTTAAACAAGAAAAAGGCCATATTGTTTACTTAAGAGACATCGCTGAAGTCAATTTCAAAGAACAAGAAAAAGAAAGTTTTGCGCGCGAATATTTACAGCCTGTGGTCATGCTGGATGTTAAGAAAAGAGGAGGACAAAACCTGTTGGAAGCGTCCTCAAAAATTGATGCAATCCTAGAAAAGGCTGCTACAAATGTGTTTCCTCAAAATTTAATAATCTCCAAAACAAACGATCAATCTAACGACACAAGAACTATGGTTTCCGATTTGGAAAACAGCATCATATTAGGAGTCATTTTGGTGGTTGCTGTGCTTTACTTCTTCTTAGGATTCCGAAATGCTTTGTTTGTTGGTATTGCGATTCCTTTATCGATGTTTTTATCATTTTCTATTTTGAGTTTTATGGGCGTAACGCTTAATACAATGGTATTATTTTCTTTGGTTATTGCGCTCGGCATGTTGGTTGATAACGGCATTGTGGTAGTCGAAAATGTCTATCGATTAATGGATGAAGGCTATCCTAGAATTCAAGCTGCAAAACTAGGTGTAGGCGAAGTTGCGATGCCCATTATCGCATCGACAGCAACAACTTTAGCCGCGTTTTTACCCCTAATTTTATGGGAAGGCATTATGGGAGAATTCATGAAATGGCTTCCAATCACCCTAATTATTGTATTGAGTTCTTCACTGTTTGTTGCACTCATCATAAATCCTATGTTGATTTCTGTGTACATGAAAGTGGTACCCAAAAAAGAATCCAAAGTGCCTTTTATTTCAAAATTAGAACAATTATATGAACGCTTTTTAAGCTATGCCCTCAAAGGCAAAAAACCAGGAAGCATTATTGTTGGTACCTTTGGATTGTTGGTTCTTGCAGGGTTTTTGATGTACACTTTCCCCCCTAAAATATTATTCTTTCCAAATACAGATGCCAAACAAGTCTTTGTATTTATTGAATATCCTATTGGAACGGACATCGAGGAAACAAATCTTATTTCTAAAGAAATCGAAAAAGACATCGAAAACTACTTGAAAAAATATGAGGTCAATGGCGAAAACTTTCTCATTACTTCCGTAATTGGGCAAGTAGGTGAAGGTACCGCCGATCCCTCTAGAGGACAAGAAGGGGGTAAATCTCCCAATAAAGCACGTATAACCGTTGATTTTGTAAAGTATCAAGACCGTCAAGGTGTAAATACCGAAGCTGTTCTTAAAGATATTCGCAACGTCATTCAAGGCTATCCTGGAGTGAGTATTGTAGTTGACAAACCTGCAGATGGCCCACCCACAGGAGCACCCATAAACATTGAAGTAAAAGGGGATGATTATGAATTGATTTTAGAAACTGCAAATCAGTTGAAATCATTTATTAACGCCTCTAATATTGCCGGAATTGAAGAGTTAAAATTAGATATCGAACAAGGAAAACCAGAACTTTTGGTTGCTGTCGATCGTCAAAAAGCCAGACGATTAGGCGTTTCTACAGGTCAAATTGGACTCAATTTACGAACTGCATTGTACGGAAAAGAAATTTCAACGTATAAAGATGCAGAAGATGATTATCCTATAAATCTTCGCCTGAAAGATGAAATGCGTTATAACAAGTCCGCCTTACTCGATCAAAAAATTACGTTTAGAAATCAAAGTGATGGACAGATAAAACAAGTGCCGATTTCGGCAGTAACCACAACAAAAAATCAGTCGTCATTTAGCGCTATCAAACGCATCAATTTGGATAGAGTCGTAACAATCTACTCCAATGTATTGAATGATTACAACGCCACAGAAGTGAATGACAAAATCAGAAGTATTGCAGAAAAATTTGAAACACCAAAAAACATTGCAATCAGCTTTACAGGTGAACAAGAAAAACAAGCGGAAGAAATGGCATTTCTTAGCAGAGCACTTTTAATTGCTGTGCTTTTAATTTTCTTAATCTTAGTCGCACAATTTAATTCGGCGACCACTCCTATAATCATTTCAATTTCTGTATTTCTTAGTTTAATTGGGGTCTTGTTTGGACTCCTCATTTTTAGAATGGATTTCGTGATACTTATGACTATGATTGGAATTATTTCTCTGGCAGGAATTGTGGTGAATAATGCCATTGTATTGATCGATTATATCAACCTTACACTCACTCGAAAGCGACGAGAGCTAGAACTAGAAGCAACAGACAAGCTCACGCCTAGCCTCCTTGTAGACTGTGTAGTGGAAGCGGGAAGAACACGTTTGAGACCTGTATTGCTCACAGCAATAACCACCATTTTAGGATTGCTTCCGTTAGCCTTAGGAATCAATATTAATTTTAGAACTTTAATTACACAGCTGAATCCAAACTTTTATATTGGTGGAGAAAACGTTGCGTTTTGGGGGCCAATGGGTTGGGCAATCATCTTTGGATTAACCTTCGCCACCTTTTTAACCTTGGTTGTTGTGCCTATCTTATTTTATTTAATTAATAACTTGAAAACAAAAAAGATTAAAGTCGCTTCCTAAGCCAGTCGATTTTAATTTTTAAATGTTAAATTTGCGCAACTAATTTAGTCTTATGTACAGAAGTCATCATTGTGGTCAGTTAAGAACCTCACACATTAACGAAGAAGTTACACTTTCTGGGTGGGTACAAAAATCGCGCGATAAAGGATTTGTAATCTGGGTAGATCTAAGAGATCGTTACGGGATTACACAGCTTATCTTTGATGCCGAACGCACCCCAGAAGCGATGATGTCCATGGCCAAAAGTTTGGGGCGTGAATTTGTCATTCAAGTCACGGGAACCGTTATTGAGCGCGCCTCTAAAAACCCGAACTTAGAAACTGGAGATATAGAAATTTTAGTGTCCAAACTAACCGTTTTAAACGACGCTAAGGTCCCACCGTTTACCATTGAAGACCAAACGGATGGCGGCGAGGAACTTCGAATGAAGTACCGCTATCTAGATATCAGGAGAAACCCTGTTAAAGACAATTTAATTTTTAGACATAAAGTAACGCAAGAAGTCCGTTCCTATTTATCTTTTCAAGAATTTATAGAAGTTGAAACGCCTTACTTAATCAAGTCAACGCCAGAAGGCGCTCGAGATTTTGTAGTACCAAGCCGAATGAACGAAGGTCAATTTTATGCCCTTCCACAATCGCCACAAACCTTCAAACAACTGTTGATGGTTGGAGGTATGGATAAATATTTTCAGATTGTAAAGTGTTTTAGAGATGAAGATCTAAGAGCAGATCGACAGCCTGAATTTACACAAATAGATTGTGAAATGGCTTTTGTTGACCAAGAAGATATTTTGAATATTTTTGAAGGTTTAACACGGCATTTAATCAAGTCTGTTCATGGAAAAGACGTTGACTCATTTCCAAGAATGACGTATGATGAGGCGATGGAAACCTACGGAAACGACAAACCTGATATTCGTTTTGGAATGAAATTTGGCGACCTAAATGCCGTCACTCAACATAAAGATTTTGGCGTTTTTAACGCTGCTGAATTGGTCATTGGAATTGCCGTTCCTGGTGGAAATAGCTTCACTCGTAAAGAAATTGACGGCATCATCAACTGGTTAAAACGCCCACAAATTGGTGCCTTAGGTATGATCTATTCGCGTTGTAATGACGATGGCACTTATAAATCTTCTGTTGACAAATTCTATGATCAAAACGATTTAGGGAAATGGGCAGAAGTCACAGGAGCGCAAACTGGTGACCTCGTTTGTGTCCTTTCTGGACCAACTGATAAAGTAAGAGCACAATTAAGCGCCCTCCGTATGGAGCTTGCCGAACGTTTAGGGCTTCGAAATCCTAAGGAATTTGCGCCCCTATGGGTGACTGATTTCCCGTTACTGGAATGGGATGAAGACAGCAAACGGTTCCATGCAATGCACCACCCGTTCACCGCACCAAAACCAGATCAAATCGCCTTATTAGACACCGATCCAGGCGCTGTAAAAGCCAATGCCTATGACTTGGTTTTAAATGGAAATGAAATTGGTGGTGGCTCAATTCGTATCCACGATAAAGCAACACAAGCGTTGATGTTTGATCATCTTGGGTTTACACCCGAAGAAGCAAAAGAACAGTTTGGTTTTCTAATGAATGCCTTTGAATATGGTGCACCACCTCATGGTGGTTTGGCCTTTGGTTTGGACCGTTTAGTAGCAATTTTAGGAGGTCAAGAAACTATTAGAGATTTCATTGCCTTTCCAAAAAATAATTCTGGACGCGATGTGATGATCGATGCACCTTCTCCAATCGATGACACACAGTTAAATGAACTTCATCTAAAAGTAGACCTTAAATAATACTATTCTGATAAAATGAAATACGTGATTTGGGTTTTATTTATTGCAACAATGGTCAGTATGTTCACAGGGCTTATTGTGGAATTAACGTATTCAAAAAAACTAGTTGGATTTGGAATAATTGGTTTGTGTGTGTTTGTTTTTCCCTTGTTCTCCTATTACCGATGGAAAGATAAAAAGGTAGCCGACTATATGTTGACTCAGGAAAATCTGGATAAAATGCGGGAATTTAATGATTCTAAAGACGCCTAAAGGTTAATTCAAATTTCGTTTTTCTATAAAAAATCGTTTCATTAATTCTGAGGCTTCGGTAGCTAAAACCCCGCCTCTTAGAACCGTTTTGGGATGTAGTGTTGTTCCCATCACCCCACACCCGCGCTGCTCGTCTTTGGCGCCGTAAACTATGGTTGAAATCTGACTCCAATACAATGCACCAGCACACATCTGACAGGGTTCGAGAGTGACGTATAAGGTGCATTTCGTTAGGTATTTTCCACCTAAAAAATTAGCTGCTGCCGTAATGGCTTGCATTTCGGCATGCGCCGTTACATCATTCAACAATTCTGTAAGGTTGTGAGCGCGGGCAATAATTCGATTATCAACTACAATCACCGCACCGACTGGAATTTCACCCTTCTCAAAAGCGACTTCTGCTTCTTGAAGCGCCTTTTTCATAAAATAATCATCATCAAAAATAGCATCCATAAGTCAAAAATACGATTTCAATCTTGTACTTTTGCTATGTGTTAAAAAATTTACTAGAACATATCAATTCTACAACAGATTTACGGCAGCTTTCGACCAGTGAATTACCGCAACTTGCCCAAGAATTAAGGCAATTTATAATTGAAATTGTTGCCACTAAAGAAGGCCATTTAGGCGCTAGTCTTGGAGTGGTAGAGTTGACTATTGCACTGCATTATGTGTTTAATACTCCGGAAGATGTATTAGTTTGGGATGTAGGTCATCAAGCCTATGTCCATAAAATTTTGACTGGACGTAAAAATCAGTTTCATACCAACCGACAATATAAGGGGCTCAGTGGATTTCCAAAACGTGACGAAAGTGTGTATGACGCATTTGGCACAGGACATTCTTCAACCTCAATTTCGGCAGCTTTAGGGATGGCGATTGCCTCCCAATTAAAAGGCGAAAACCGACAGCACATTGCGGTAATTGGCGACGCGTCTATTGCGAGTGGAATGGCTTTTGAAGGCTTAAATCATGCCGGAGTAACAACCGCCAATTTATTGGTTATTTTAAATGATAATGCCATCGGAATTGATCCAAGTGTAGGGGCTTTAAAACAGTATTTAACCAATGTAAAAAAAGGCACTCAAAAACAAGATAATATATTTGAAGCCCTCAATTTTGAATATTCTGGTCCAATTGATGGGCATGATATGTTGGCACTCCTTACAGCGTTAGAACATCTCAAAACTATTGATGGCCCTAAATTCTTGCATATTATAACAACCAAAGGTAAAGGTTTAAAACAAGCTGAAACCGATCAGGTGACTTACCACGCACCCGGAAAGTTTGATGCTACAACTGGAAATTTGTTGGCAAAAAGTAGTGATCCACTTCCACCCAAATACCAAGATGTGTTTGGGCTGACACTCCTCGAACTGGCTAGAGCTAATACCGCTATTGTTGGCATCACACCAGCGATGCCCACAGGAAGTTCCCTGAAATATATGATGGAGGCGCTTCCCGATCGCGCATTTGATGTGGGGATTGCAGAGCAACACGCTGTGACCATGGCTGCAGGGATGGCTTCTCAAGGCTTAATGCCTTTTTGTACTATTTATTCCACGTTTCTGCAACGGGCATATGATCAGATCATTCACGATGTAGCGCTACAAAATTTACCTGTTATCTTTTGTATTGATCGTGCTGGACTTGTGGGCGAAGATGGTGCGACACATCATGGCGTGTTTGATTTGGCGTACTTGCGTTGTATTCCCAACCTCATCATTGTGGCGCCAAGAAATGAGACGGAATTACGAAACATTATGTACACCGCTCAAAAGGGGTTACAGCAGCCGATTGCGATTCGATATCCAAGAGGCAGAGGTGTAACACCAGACTGGAAATCCGCATTTAAATCTATTGAAATTGGAACAGGAGTCCAATTGGAACAGGGTGATAATCTTGCTATTTTAAGTATAGGTGCGATTTCTAACACGGTTTCAACAGCTATCGAAGGACTCAATTGTGCGCATTATGATCTGCGCTTTGTAAAACCTTTAGATACGCGTTTGTTACATACGATTTTCAAAACCTATTCTACGCTCGTTACTATTGAAGATGGTGTGATTAGCGGCGGATTTGGAAGTGCCATTTTAGAGTTTGCAGCGGCTCATCACTACAAAAATGATGTGATTGTCAAAGGAATTCCTGATGTCTTTATTGAACATGGACCAATTAATACTCTCTTTGAAACACTGGAACTTGATACTGGAAGTCTGAAGCGTTTCATCAACTCTAAATTTTAAAAAAGGGAGTTTTTAAAACCCCATTCCTTTAATCTTTTTGTAAGTCAAAACCGCTTTTGTATCCGAAAACAAAGATACATAATAGCAAACATTTAGCATTCTTGTGTAAAGACTGTCATTATGAACATCTATCACGTCTGGAATAAGTTTCAATAACAATTTGTCATAGGCTGTTGGCAAATTCTCATAATTATTATTTACCGCCAAAATAAAACGGTCTAGTAATTGATTTAAAATTTCAAATCCCGAAATTTCCTTGTCAATGACTTCCTCGGAATTATATATTTTTTCAATACTAAGTTTTATGATGTCATTAATTTGTGCTTGGTACTTACTTTTATCAAGTATGGAAACCTGAAATTTACCATCAAGAATTTCCTTTTCGTGAGCCATAAATATACTAACCGCATCTTCGATCAATGTACTAATTGCCAAGGCTCTTAAATAACTCACCCGTTCTTTTGTAGAAGGAAGGGCGCTGTATTTTTCGGTATTGATGGTGCCTCTCACCAAATTAATCAAGTATTCAAGTGCGTAATCCTCTTCAATGAGTCCGAGGTTTATACCATCCTCAAAATCAATAATCGTATAACAAATATCATCGGCTGCTTCAACCAAAAAGGCTAAAGGATGTCTTGAAAACTGTGCGTGTTCTGCACTCAGTGATTTGAGTCCAAGTTCTGCTGCAACGTCTGAAAAGTTTGTTTTTTCTGTTTGAAAAAAGCCGTATTTCTTAGATGCAATGTGTGGTGTTGGTTTTACTGGTAGGGATTCTTTTGGGTATTTTGTAAAAGCGCCCAAAGTGGCATAACTTAAACGTAACCCTCCTTTTGTTCCTTGTTTATCTTGAGTTAAAACTTTAAAGCCATTAGCATTGCCTTCAAAATCGCATAAATCTTGATACTCCTTAGACTCAAGTTGTACTTTATATTGTTGACCTGGTCCATTTTTAAAATAGTGTCCTATAGCTTTTTCGCCGGAATGACCAAAAGGGGGATTTCCAATGTCATGAGCCAGTGCTGCGGCGGCAACAATAGCGCCAAAATCATTGGGTTTATAACCATGAATTTCAGTCAGGTAGGGGTGTTTTTCTAAAATCTTAACTCCCGCTTTTCGTCCCAACGACCGAGCTACCACGCTAACCTCAAGACTATGTGTGAGCCGTGTATGCACAAAATCTGTGGAAGATAATGGGACCACTTGGGTTTTATCTTGAAGACTTCTAAATTCGGCCGAAAAAATAATGCGATCGTAATCGACATCAAACCCTAATCGTGTTTCGTCTTGTTCATTTCGAAGGCGTTTGTTGGTGTCTCCTTGACGTTTTAAAGAAAGTAATTGTTCCCAATTCATGTTATCTGTTATGAACCTGCAAGATAACAATTTCAATGTTAATTAAATGTTTCTAAAATTCTGAATAAGGAATCACACCCTAACATTTTGTTAATGGTTTTGTAAACGTGATATAACTTCGATAGGTGCTTTAAGCTGTTAATTTGCAGTAACAATAATTAACTAAAAGAAAATGAAAAAAACAATTTTTACTTTATCAGCAATTGTAGCACTTGCGTTTACTGGATGTATGCAAGATGAAGCACCTCCAATTCTTGAAGATCCAGGAAACTCTGGCACAGTAGGAAACAATACTGTCTCTGTTTCTGGGATGATTTCTGAAAGTACGACTTGGACAAATGACAATATTTATGTGCTTAATCAAAAAGTAGTGGTGCCAAGCGGAGTTGTACTTACAATACAAGCTGGAACTATAATTAAAGGAACTGAAGGAACTGGTTCTTTAGCGTCTGCACTTATTATTGCTCAAGGCGGAAAATTAAATGCTGTAGGTACAGCAACAGAACCTATAATTTTTACGTCCATAAACGACAATATCGAGGTTGGTCAAACAGCCGGAACAAATTTGAACGAAACTAATTCTGGACTTTGGGGAGGGTTAATCGTTTTAGGATATGCTCCATCTTCGTTTTCTGGCGATGTAGATGTCGTTCAAATTGAAGGGATTCCTGCGGATGATACTTTTGGTCTTTATGGTGGTGAAGACGCTACTGATAATTCTGGAGTATATCAATATATATCAATCCGTCATGGAGGCGCTCTAATTGGTGAAGGAAATGAAATCAATGGCTTAACACTTGGTGGTGTTGGATCTGGTACCGTAATCGAAAATATCGAAGTGGTCGCAAACGTTGATGATGGTATTGAGTTTTTCGGAGGTACAGTAAATGCTACCAACCTATTGGTTTGGGCTCAAGGAGATGATGCCATCGATATTGACCAAGGGTATTCTGGAATTATTGATAATGCCATTGTTATTTTAGGTGCTAACTCGGATCATGCATTTGAAATTGATGGTCCTGAAGGAACCGCAACAGGTTCATTTACATTAAGAAACTCAACTATCGTTGGGAACGCTGTCACTGAAAATGGCGAATATGCAGATTACAGATCTAAAGCTATGGGAAGAACAGAAAATATTTATGCTTACGGATTCAAAAGTTCTTCAGATGTGGAATTGGATAACGATGGAGTTGCCACAAACTATAATGATGGATTATTAACTTTTGGAGCATGGGAAATTGTATTACCTACTGGTGTTTCTCAGGTAACAGACATCTTTGTAAATAAAGCTGAAACGGTTGATGTTAGTGGATTTGGTTCTACAGCTACCGCGGTTTCTGAAGGTACAAGTACCGTAGGTGCTACAACATCGCTTCTAAGCTGGACTTATGCAAATACTAAAGCAGAATTAGGATTCTAATAAAAAAATAAAATTAGTCAACTCATCAATTGCTTGTGTTCATTCACGGGCAATTGTTTGTTGTTTAAACACATACTATGAAATTACACAAATTAACATCATTTTTACTGACAACTTTTCTTGCACTTCAACTCACAGCTCAATCTGGAAAAATAGTAGGAACAATTACGGACGGGGAATATAATGAACCCATGGCATTTGCCAATGTGCTTATCAAAAATACGACCACTGGAACCACTTCAGATTTTGATGGCAAGTATCAACTTGAGGTTTCTGAGGGAAATTATACTATTATATTTTCTTACATCGGCTATCAATCTGTTGAAATCTCAGATGTAAACGTTGAAGCAAACTCAGAAGTCCTTGTAGATGTAACGCTTAATACAAACTCTTTAGAAACTGTCATTATTACAACTACGGTGAGAAAAAATACAGAATCTGCGGTATTAGATTTACAAAAAAAATCAATTACTTTATTGGATGGGCTTTCAGCTCAAGGCATAAAAAGTAGTGGTGCAGGTAATATCGCCAGTGCTGTTAAAAGTGTTCCTGGGGTATCCATTCAGGGTGGCAAATATGTGTATGTTAGAGGGTTGGGAGATCGTTATACTAAATCCATATTAAATGGTGTGGACATCCCTGGCTTAGACCCCGACAGAAACACAATTCAAATGGATGTATTCCCTACTAATATTTTGGAAAATGTTATTGTAATAAAATCTGCTGCTGCCGAATATCCTGCAGATTTTACAGGGGGCGTTATTGATATTGTTACCAAAGATTATCCAAGTAAAGAATCCTATACGTTTTCAATGGGAACATCCTATAATCCTAATATGCATTTAAACTCAAATTACTTGAGCTACAGTGGTAGTAAAACTGATTGGCTTGGTTTTGATGATGGTATGAGAAAAAGACCGATAAACAGGTATCAACCCATTCCTGGTACATTTGCAAATTCGTCTGTTTTAACAGCGCTTACGGGAGCGTTCAATAAAGAATTAACGGCAAAAAGATCAGAAAGTGGAGTGAATTATGACTTTGGATTTACAGCGGGAAATCAATATGAAGTTGGAGAAAACAAACTGGGGTATCAATTGTCTTTTTCTTACAAAAACAAAACCGAGTTCTACGACAACAGAGTGGACGGAACCTATATGAGGGATCAAAATAATGCGTCTAACAATGACCTATTGGCAACGCGAACGACTTTGGGAGAAGTTGGGGTGAATTCCGTATTGTTAAATGTGCTTACTGGACTCGTATACAAACGTGAAAATTCAAAATACAAATTAAACTTCCTTCATATTCAAAATGGGGAAAGCACTGCTGGAAAATACGAACAGCAACTTGCACAAGCAGGGGGTGGAAGTGGTTTTGAACCGATTTCAAAAGATGCACTCCTTTATACCGAAAGATCAATTTCAAATATTTTATTAGCAGGAACACATTTCTTTAGAGAAAGTGGATGGCAAATGGAGTGGAAACTATCACCATCTCTTTCTAGAGTGTACGATAAAGATCACCGAATTACACCCTTACAGCTGACTCAGGAAGGAAACGCTTTTATCAGTCCAAGTGCCTCTAGCTATCCTATAAGAATCTGGAGAACTCTTGAAGAAATTAACCTTGTTGGAAAACTAGATGTCAATAAAAAATATATGCTTTTTGACAACCCTGCAAAAGTTAAATTTGGTGGAGGGTATACCTATAAATTCAGAAATTTTAAAATTGATGATTATACGTTTACGATTACTAATCCAGTAACGGGACTTTCCGTAGAAAATGGAGATGCAGATACCATATTGGCTGAAAATAATATATGGACGCCAGAAACAGGATCAGGAACACACTTAGTTACAGGCGATCTTTTTGAAAAAGCCAATGCCTACGAAGGGGAGCAACGAATCACGGCAATGTATGCGTCCAATGAATTTAGTTTAACAGAAAAACTAAAAACAGTATTAGGCATACGTACAGAATTATTTCAAACCTTTTATACAGGGCAAAACCAAGCAGCTACAGAAGTGTACAAAAATTCTAAAATAATAGATAAGTTTGATGTGTTTCCGTCTGCGAATATTATTTACAGCCTTACAGATGAACAAAACTTAAGGGCATCTTATTCAAGAACAACGGCACGTCCTTCATTTAAGGAAGCTTCAAAAAGTCAAATTTTTGATGCCATTACAAACCGTCTTTTTATTGGAAATATTGATTTGACGCCATCCTATATTAATAATTTTGATGTCCGTTTTGAAAAATTTGGAGAGGGGAGTGAAATGTTTGCTTTTAGTGGGTTTTACAAAGACTTCACAGATCCCATAGAATTAACTTTTTACGAGTCAGCACCAGATCAAATAACGCCTAAAAACTTAGGTTCTGCAAAGGTTTATGGAATTGAGTTTGAATTTAGAAAATCATTAGGGTTTATTTTGGAAAGCTTAGATAAACTTAAGTTTAACATCAACGCCTCCTATATTAATTCAGAACTAACGATGAATATAGACGAGTATAATAGACGTGTATTGGCGGCAAGAGATGGAGAGTCCATAGAAGACACAAGAGATTTACAAGGTCAATCGCCATTCCTTATCAATACAGGGCTAAACTACAATAACTCGGATACAGGACTTCAAACGGGATTGTTTTTTAATGTCCAAGGCAAAACATTGGAAGTGGTAGGAACTGGAATTGTTCCAGATGTCTATACGAAACCGTTTAGCAGCCTCAATTTTACACTTAACAAAAGTTTTGGCCAAGACAAAAAATCAACTATTGATGTAAAGGTCTCTAATATTCTTAACAGTAAAAGAGAGAGTGTTTATGAGTCCTACAAGACTGCATCAAAAACGTTTTCTAGCTTTCAACCTGGTACAGAAGTGTCCATAGGATATTCTTATAAATTTTAATTGAATTAGTCACTCGATTATAACACAAAAAAGCACCCTTACGGGTGCTTTTTGTATTCTATGTATTAGGTTCGTTAGTTCATGCTTATTGCAAGTTGCGACTTACGGTCCCATTCACTAACATTCATAATTTTTGAATTTACAAAATCGACCTCTTTTAAAGAATTTTCGGTCCAGAAAAACCATTTCCCTGTTTTGATTCCATTGCTGTAATTTCCTTGAGACAATTTATTTCCTTTAAAATCATAACTCGTCCAAAGGCCTTCTAAGGCTCCATTTTTATTGAAAGTTCCTTCTTGTTGAACAGAACCATTATCATAATAATAAGTCGCAACAGTAAGTGGACCTTTTGTTTCTAATTTTGGTTGGTTTATGTTTTGAGCTGCTACGGTTGTTCCAATAAAAACAAGCGCAATTAGTATGTATTTTTTCATATCAATAATATTTATAATGTAAAGCTACAAAAAATTTACATTAAAAACACAATTAGTTTACATTAAATTAACATTGAGAATTAGATTTAAAATGGTAAAATACGGTCAGGGTACAATTTGGAGTAATGTATTAGGTTTAATGATTACTTAACATTCTGCTTACGCTATAGACATGTTTAATTATAATCTTTGTAATGTCTTAGACACTTAATTAGTATCATTATTACATATTAGTTTTTGTCGACTACAAAAATGATGATTTCTGATGAGCTGCCCTTGGCCAGGCAGCTTTTTTTTTATTTAATCTTAATCTTGAGGAAACATTAAGATAACATTAGTTTGTGTTATTTGTACCCGACAAAAACTAATATTATTTATAATGAAATTAAGAATTTTATCTATTGCATTAACATTTTTTGCAATCACTTCAGTACAATCTCAAGAGATCAGCGACACATCATTTGGAAAAGGACTCCTCAACTTCGTTGCAAAAGACAGCACATTTAGTGTAAAATTTGCACCACGATTTCAAGTGCGTTCTATGTCTTCATGGGATCATGACGGAACCCAATATATAAGTCCAGAACATAATTTTATTGTACGCCGTTCACGTTTAAAGTTTGACGGATTTGCTTACAGTCCAAAATTAAAATATAAACTAGAACTTGGATTATCTAATAGAGATATTTCTGGCGCAAATGAGTTTAATCGAAATACGCCTCGTTATATTTTGGACGCCGTAATTATGTGGGAGTTTTCAAAAAACTGGGCGCTTTGGGCTGGACAAACAAAACTGCCTGGAAATGTTGAACGTGTTGTGTCTTCCGCAAATTTGCAGTTAATCGACCGGTCGTTATTAAATAGTCGCTTCAACATTGATCGCGATTTAGGAATCCAAATTCGTCATAAATCAAACTTAGGTGGTACGTTTTTAATGCGTGAGAAATTCGCCATATCACAAGGAGAAGGCCGTAATGTAACCGAAGGCAATGAAGGTGGGCTACAGTACACAGCTCGTCTGGAATTTTTACCTTTTGGAGCTTTCAAATCCAAAGGTGATTACAGCCAATCCGATCTTAAAAGAGAAGATTCTTCAAAACTAATGGTTGGAGTTACCTATAACTTTAATGAAAATGCTGTGCGAGAACGCGGTTTTGCAGGCGATTATATGATTAGAACCGATGGTACTATTTTTGAAACCAACCAAACCACAATATTTATTGATGCAATGTATAAACACAATGGTCTTTCTTTTATGGGAGAATATGCAAAACGTACGGCTGACTCAATCATCGCAACAGAAGCTGATGGCGTAACTCCTACAGGTGATGTTGTATTGACAGGAAATGCATTGAACTTACAACTAGGATATTTATTTAAGAATGACTACGAAATCGCAGGGCGTTTTACGACTCTAGACTATGAAACACTAACAACAGCTCTGCCGACTAAACAATATACATTAGGCCTCAACAGATTTCTTGTAGGCCATAAACTAAAGGTTCAAAGTGATCTAAGCTACACCGAATTAGATGGCCAAAAAGACAACATCACTTTTAGACTAGGATTTGACATTCATTTTTAAAACATAACATTAAATTAACCTAAGAAACCGAAAGTCTTAAGAGATTTGCTTAATTAAATCAACTAAATTATGGAGAATATTTATTTATATATGATAATTGCTTTAGCCTTCTTGGCCATTGCAGATTTGGTCGTAGGGATTAGTAATGATGCTGTAAATTTTCTAAACTCAGCAATCGGATCCAAAGCGATTTCGTTCAGAACGATTATGATTGTTGCCAGTATTGGAGTTGCCGTTGGAGCAATTTTTTCGAGTGGGATGATGGAAGTTGCCCGAAAAGGAATTTTTAATCCTGGTGAATTCATGTTCAATGAGATCATGATTATTTTCATGGCGGTTATGATAACGGATATTCTACTCCTAGATTTCTTTAACTCATTAGGTATGCCAACCTCAACAACCGTTTCAATTGTATTTGAATTATTAGGTGCTGCGGTTGCTATGGCTTTAATAAAAATTGGTGCTAGTGGCGGCGATTTTAGTGACGTTGTTAACTACATAAACACTTCAAAAGCCTCTCAAATTATATTTGGGATTCTTCTATCGGTGGTAGTTGCTTTCTCCATTGGAGCGCTCGTACAATGGGTGTCTCGAGTGTTATTGTCCTATAACTTTGAAAGAAAAGCAAATTGGGTAGGTGCTCTTTTTAGTGGTGTTGCATTAACGGCAATCACCTATTTTATATTTATGAAAGGCCTTAAAGGAACGTCTTACGCTAAACAATCGTTTGATATTATTGGCGGTGGCACCATGAAAGATTTCTTGGAAACGCAAGTGCTCACCATTTTATTGATCAGTTCAGTATTTTGGTCTTTACTGTCTTATGTATTGATTGTGTTTGCAAAAACAAATATTTATAAACTCATTATTGTTGTTGGAACATTTGCATTAGCATTAGCATTTGCAGGAAATGACCTTGTTAATTTTATTGGTGTTCCTGTGGCAGCTTATAATGCATTCTTAGAATGGTCTGCTTCAGGGCTTTCTGCAACAGAATTTCCAATGGATGTTTTAGCCTCTAAAGTCCCAACTAACAACTGGTTGTTATTTGGCGCTGGTATGATCATGGTTCTTACACTATGGTTTTCGACTAAAGCCAAAGATGTTGTCAAAACATCCTTAGATCTATCAAGTCAAGGAGAAACCAAAGAACGGTTTCAGCCCAATACATTATCGCGTGGATTTGTAAGAATTGCAATGGGGGCTTCAAAAGTATCGGCTTTTATTTTACCAACATCTTGGCAAGAAAAAATTGAGCAGCAATTTGAACAACCAGTCATTAAATTGACTAAAAATAAGGTGCATGAATTACCTGCTTTCGATTTAGTCAGAGCAGCAGTAAACCTAATGGTGGCAGCAGTCTTAATCTCTATAGCTACGTCTTATAAATTACCACTATCAACCACCTATGTGACGTTTATGGTAGCTATGGGAACATCTTTGGCAGACAGAGCTTGGGGAGCAGAAAGTGCTGTATATCGAGTTGCTGGAGTACTGAATGTTATTGGTGGATGGTTCTTTACGGCCTTTAGCGCCTTTAGTGCTGCTGCATTGGTAGCTTACTTACTTAATTTGAATCTAGAAGTGATGTTCCCAATACTTCTTTTAACGGCTATCGCTTTGCTTATAAGAAGCTCAATTGTTCATAGAAAAAAGACACAAGAAATCGCCTCTGATGACCGATTGAAAAAAACAGAAAGTAGTTCTGTTCAAGGAGTGATTAGCGAAAGTGCTGCCAATATTGCAAACGTACTGAAGCGTGGAGAAAAAATCTATGCAGGCGCATTTACTGGGCTATCACAACAAAAATTGGATACGCTTAAAAAGAATAAAAAGCAGATTATTAAACTCTCTGATGAAGTTGATGAATTGAGAGATAATATCTTTTACTTTATCAAAAACCTAGATGAATCTAGTGTTGGTGCCAGTAATTTTTATATTCTAATTTTAGGCTACCTTCAAGACATGACACAATCTCTGACTTATATTACTAAAGTAAGTCATAAGCACGTTCATAATAATCACAAAAAACTAAAGTTCAATCAAATTAAGGAACTGAGTCAAATCAATGATGCCATCCAACAATTATTTTCTGATGCAATTGCGGTTTACAAATCACAGTCTTTTGAAAAGATAGGTGAAATTATTGAACAGAAAAATGCAATTTATGCGATTCTAAAATCTAATATTGATGCACAAGTAAAACGAACACGGACAGAAGAATCAAGTCCAAAAAACACAACACTTTACTTTAGTTTATTATTAGAAACCAAAGATTTGTTGAATGCGACAACTGGATTGTTGGAAGAATACCATACCGAATATGATAGCAGCATAAAACCTGCAAAACTCAATGTGGATATTGATTAATTAAGCATTCACACTACGGTATAAAAAAAGCCTCCTAATGTATTAGGAGGCTTTTGCTTTATATAAAAAGAAATAAATTACGACCCACACATCAGGCAATCATCGCCTTCTGCTTCTTTGGCTTGTTCTATCAAGGCTTTCATTTCCCTCAGCAGACATCGGCTCCACTTCAACAGCTGACTCTTTAGAAAACTTAGCGGCGGTATTAGCTGCTTTTTCTTGTTGTTTTTCCAAAACTGCGGTTTCCACTACTGGAGTTTCCACAACTGCTGCGGCCTCAACGGTTTGTGGTTGTGGCGCTTGGGTTTTTTTATTGTCTAAAGTAAACTTAATGGCATCTACAGCACTTTTTGTTCTTAGATAATACATCCCTGTTTTTAAACCACTTTTCCAAGCATAAAAATGCATTGAAGTGAGTTTCGCCATAGTCGCTCCTTCCATAAATAAATTTAAGGATTGTGATTGATCTATAAAATAACCTCGTTGACGAGACATATCTATAATATCTTTCATACTCAATTCCCAAACCGTCTTGTACAAGTCTTTGATGTCTTGAGGAATTATATCTACATGTTGAATTGAACCGTTGGCACGCATAATCTCTTGCTTCAAACCTTCGTTCCAAAGTCCAAGCTCTACTAAGTCTTCTAAAAGATGCTTGTTGACTACAATAAATTCTCCAGACAATACACGACGGGTATAGATGTTTGAAGTATACGGCTCAAAACACTCGTTGTTTCCGAGAATTTGAGATGTACTTGCTGTTGGCATTGGTGCCACAAGAAGCGAGTTACGCACACCGTTTTCTAGAACCTCCTCACGCAGTTTCTCCCAATCCCAAAGACCACTAAAATCAGCTTCGTTTTGGTCCCATAAATTATGTTGGAATTTTCCTTCACTAATTGGAGAGCCCGCATAGGTTTCGTAAGGGCCTTCTTCTTTGGCAACTTCCATAGAGGCTGTGACTGCAGCAAAATAAATTGTTTCAAAAATATCTTGGTTCAACTGTTTTGCTTCGTCACTAGTGAATGGCATTCTAAGTTTTATAAATGTATCTGCCAATCCCTGAACACCGATCCCAATTGGACGGTGACGCATGTTTGAGTTTTCGGCCTCAATTACTGGATAGTAATTACGGTCGATAACTTTATTTAAGTTGCGTGTAACACGTTTGGTGATTGTGTATAATTCTTGGTGATCAAATTTGCCATCTTTAATAAACATTGGAAGCGCAATAGAAGCCAGGTTACAAACAGCAACTTCGTCAGGTGAGGTGTACTCAATAATTTCTGTACATAAATTAGACGAACGAATTGTACCTAAATTTTGCTGGTTTGATTTACTGTTGGCCGCATCTTTATAGAGCATATATGGCGTACCGGTCTCAATTTGAGATTCCGTTATTTTCTCCCAAAGTTCTCTTGCTTTGATGGTTTTTCGGCCTTTCCCTTTTTGTTCGTAATCTAGGTAAAGAGCTTCAAACTCCTCACTATGTGTGTCTGGC
>Ga0209603_1000672_pt1 | contig 39890 bp, 39 predicted proteins | sample COGITO_mtgs_1206_FD_184812 | JGI IMG/M metagenome (GOLD analysis project Ga0209603, IMG submission 184812) | Pelagic marine microbial communities from North Sea - COGITO_mtgs_120607 (SPAdes) (version 2) | ecosystem: Environmental > Aquatic > Marine > Epipelagic ...
AATGTATCAATACTAAGTCAAATTAGTGATTTATATATTTATGACTTTGGAATATTTATTGAAGTTGCTCCGGATGAAGAAGAACGAGCACAACTAGAAGCAAATATAAATATGGCTTTATCTAAAGGAGATATAAACCTAGAGGATGCTATAGATATTAGAGAGCTTCGAAACTTAAAAATGGCTAACCAACTTCTTAAAGTTAAAAGAATTAAGAAGCAGGAAAGAGATGAAAAGTTCCAAATGCAACAACAAGCTATGGCTTCTCAGCAAGCACAGCAGTTGCAGCAAATGAAATCAGGTGCTGAAATGCAAAAGCTTGAAATGGAAACTCAGTCTAAGATGAAAGTTAAGCAAGCAGAGATAGCATTTGAAATTGAGAAGATGAATAATGAAGCTATGCTTAAAGCAAACTTAATGAAACAAGAGTTTGCGTACAATCAAGAACTTAGAAATGTTAGCGAAAGTGCTTTAGAGTCTAGAGAGACACAAAGAGAAAAAGCAAAATCAAATAGAATTTCTCAAGCTAATACTGAGCAGTCTCAATTAATAAATCAACGTAAGAATAATCTCCCACCTCAAAGGTTTGAGTCTAATGAAGATAGTTTAGATGGGTTTGATTTAGCAGAATTTGAGCCTAGATAATACCTAAAAAAAATAATTAAATTAATATTAACTTTGCAAAAATTATAATCAAATGGAATTAAAAGTAAAAGAAGTAAAGCCTGTTGAGGAAAAAGGAACTCAACAAGTAGAAAAAGAGTTGCTTGAAAAACATGAGCAACAGTTTGAAGATGAGTCTTCTCAGGAAACTGCTCAAGAGTCTCAAGCTGAAATTGTAGAAGATAAAAAAGAAGAACCATCTACTGATTTAGAAATAAATGAAGAAAGGGTTTTGTCTTTTATAAAAGATAAGTATCAAAAAGAAATTGGTTCTTTTGAAGAATTACTTGAAGAAAGAAAAGAGTCTGAAGAATTACCTGAAGATGTAAGTGCTTACTTCAAATTTAAAAAAGAAACAGGTAGAAGCATTAATGATTACGTTAAGCTTCAAAGAAATTTTGATGATATGCCTGAAGACGCATTGCTGTCTGAATATTTTTTGGCTACAGATGAAGCCATTGATGCAGAAGACGTAGATGCTATAATGGATGACTACAGATATGATGAAGATTTAGATGATGAGTCAGATATTAAAAAGGCTAAATTAAAAAAGAAAAGAATTGTTGCCAAAGCTAAAAAGTTTTTCAACGAACAAAAGGAAACATATAAGCAGCCTATCGAGTCGATAAAGGATGCTAGTTCTCCCGAAGTAGATGATAAATTAAAAGCTTACCAACAGTATTTAGATAATGCAAAAACGGTAGAAGAGACTAACTTAAAAAAATCCGAGTGGTTTACTAGTAAAACTAACGAGGTTTTTTCTTCTGAGTTCAAAGGTTTTGAGTTCAAATTAGGAGAGAGTGATGTCACCTTTAATCCGGGAGATGCTGAGGAATTGAAAAAATCAAACTCGACACCAATGAACTTTATAAATAAGTTTATGAATGAAGAAGGTTTGATGACTGATGCCGCAGGATATCACAAAGCATTATCGGTAGCAATGAATCCTGACAAGTTTGCTAAGTTCTTTTACGAACAAGGTAAATCAGATGCTATTGAAGGAGATGCTCGCAAAGCTAAAAACATAAACATGACTATGCGAAAAGCTCCGGAAACAGTTAGTAAAGGTGGAATGCAAATTAAGGCTTTAAGCAACAACTCAGGTAGAGGCTTAAAGATTAGAAGTAAAAAATAATTAATTAACAACAAAAAGGTAGTGGCTTACCACTAAAAAAAAATGGCAGTATTAAGCACACCGGGTTTCGACTTGCAGCCTTCAGCTCAACAAGTACCCTTATCAACAAATTACATCACTGACTTCAACTTCTTGAATCAGTATCTTCCTGATACTTATGAAAAAGAATTTGAGCGTTACGGAAACCGAAGCGTAAGTTCTTTCTTGCGTATGGTAGGAGCAGAGCTTCCTTCTAATTCTGACCTTATCAAATGGGCAGAGCAAGGTCGTTTGCATACAAAATATGTAAACTGTACATCAACATCAGTCGCAGGAGCAGATACAGCTACTATTACTGTAGCAGATACATTAGTTCCTGCAACTCAGCCTTCAGGCGGAGCGGGTCAAATTGCAATTCGAGTAGGTCAAACAGTAATGATTTCTGACAACTCTCTTAATTCTACAAACAGTAACAAAGGTATTGTTACTTCTGTAGATACAGCAAATGGAACTTTTGACGTAGCATACTACGAAGCAGGAGGACAAAGTTTTGCAAACGCAGTAGTTGTTTCTGTATTCATTTATGGTTCTGAATTTAAAAAAGGAACTAACGGAATGGTAGGTTCTTTGGAAGCTGATGATTTCATCTTCGAAAACTCTCCAATCATCATCAAAGATAAGTATGCAGTATCAGGTTCTGATATGGCTCAAATCGGATGGATTGAAGTAACAACTGAAAATGGAGCATCAGGATTCTTGTGGTACTTGAAGTCTGAGCACGAAACAAGATTGCGTTTTGACGATTATCTTGAGACTGCAATGGTTGAAGCAGTACCTGCTGAAGCAGGTTCAGGAGCTATCGCTGCAGGTGGTGACGTAGGGAACAAAGGTTCTGAAGGTATTTTCTACACTGTGAACAACAGAGGAAATGTATTTGGAGGTGGAAACCCGGTAGCACTTGAGGAGTTCGATGCTATTATCCAAAGACTAGATAAGCAAGGTTCTATCGAAGAGAATGTTATTTTCGTAAACCGTGATTTCTCATTTGACATTGACGATATGTTGGCTGCTCAAAACTCTTATGGTTCAGGTGGTACTTCTTATGGTCTTTTTGACAATGATGAAGATATGGCTTTGAACTTAGGATTTACAGGATTCCGTAGAGGATATGACTTCTATAAGTCAGATTGGAAGTACTTGAACGACCCAACAATGCGTGGTGGAATTACAGGTGGAGCTATCAACGGACTTTTAGTTCCTGCAGGTTCTACAACTGTATATGACCAAGTACTTGGGAAGAACGCTAAGAGACCATTCTTGCACGTTCGATACAGAGCTTCTGAAACAGAAGATAGACGTTATAAAACTTGGATTACAGGTTCTGCCGGAGCGGCAAGAAACTCTGATTTGGATGCAATGGAAGTACACTTCCTTTCTGAAAGAGCAGTATGTACTCTAGGTGCAAACAACTTCTTCTTATTCAAGAACTAGTAAATAGTAAAACTAAAGGGAGGGTAACTCCTCCCTTTTTTATTTTAATTTTAATTTTAAATTTTATCTAATGAAAAAAGTAAAAACACCAAAAGACAAATCGTATAAGCTTAAAAAAGACGTAGCTCCTTTAAGTTATATGTTACCCTCAAGAAACAGCAGAAGACTTCCATTATTACACTTCGATACTACAAAAGGAATAAACAAGCCTTTAAGATATGCTGTTAATCAAAAAACACCTTTTGAAGATGAGCAAGATGGAAATGCAATTTTAGAACCTATTATTTTTGAAGATGGTTTTTTGTTTGTTCCTAAAAATAATCCTGTTCTTCAGGAGTTTCTTCACTATCACCCTCAAAACGGAACTGTATTTGTTGAGGTTGATAATGAAAAAGATGCATCTAAAGAAGTTGAGATTTTAAATATAGAAGTTGATGCTTTGATTGAAGCTAGAAAACTAAACATAGAACAAGTAGAAACATTATCTAGAGTTTTATTTGGACATGACATTAGTAAGTTTACAACTTCAGAACTTAAAAGAGATATTTTAATTTTTGCAAAAAGAGACCCGCATTCTTTTATGAATGCAATTAATGACCCTATGTTAAAGCTTCAAGGTAAAGTAGCTTTGTTCTTTGACCAAAACATTTTGTCATTTAGAAATAATAGAAAAGATGTATTTTACAACACCTCTTCTAATAAAAAGAAAATGTTGACTGTTCCTTATGGAGAAGACCCTATTTATATAGTATCTTCTTTTCTAAAGAGTGATGATGGAATTGAAGCATTAAAAATGTTGGAATCAAAATTAGAGTAACAACAATAATTATTTATAATTAGAGGCAATTTAGGAAACTAAGATGCCTCTTTTTTTTTTAGTTATCTTTGTAGAAAAATAATAACAATGATAAACTCTGTAAGAAATACTGTGTTAGCAGTATTAAATAAAAACAACTATGGGTACTTATCTCCTTCAGACTTTAATCTATTTGCTAAACAAGCTCAATTAGATTTATTTGAAGATGCATTTTACGAATACAATTATCAAATTAATAAAGAAAACGCAAGGCAATCAGGAACAGGATATGCAAATATATCTAAATCTTTACTTGAAGTTATAGAAGGGTTTAGTGATTCTGCAAATCCAACAAATGTTTCTCAAAATAAATATCTTCTACCTGATGATTGGTATTTTATTAATGATGTTTACTACAACAATAAAACTGTAGAAAAAATATCTGCAAGTAAGATAAGAAGATTGTTAAATTCTAATTTAACAGCTCCTACTATTCAATTTCCTGCTTATGTTTTAAAAGGAAATATTTTAGATGCTTATCCTGATTCTATTACAGGTGCAGGTGAAGTTGAAGTAAATTACATAAGATACCCTAAAGTTCCCAATTGGACATATAATAGTTTAATTGAAGGAACACCTTTCTTTAACCCATCACAAGTTGGGTATCAAGATTTTGAGTTGCCTGCAGATTATGAACCTGATTTAGTAAATAAAATTTTACAATATGCAGGTGTATCTATTAGAGAAAACACAGTAACTAATTTTGGAATTGCTCAAGAGCAACAAGAAAATAACGATGAAAGATAATGGCATACTTAAGTGAATATCAATATTACGAAAACGGAGGTACTGAACCAACAAATGAAAATTGGGGCTCGTACCAATACGTTAGTCTAGAAGACATTGTAAATAACTTTATGTTAATGTACAGTGGCAATCACTCTTTAATTAATAACGAGGAACAATACAAAGTTTTGTTCCATGCAAAAAGAGCAATTCAAGAATTAAACTATGACGCTTTTAAAGAAATTAAAGTTTTAGAACTAAAGCTAGATGATGAGTTTAGATTTGTTCTTCCTAGTGATTATGTAAATTGGGTTAGAATATCTGTGTTAAGAAACGGAGTTCTTATGCCTTGCGGTGAAAACATTCAAGCAAATGGAGCTTCTAGTTATCTTCAAAATAGTCAAGGAAAAATTTTGTTTGATTCTGAAGGAAACATAGAATCAGAAACTTCTGAGCTTGATACATTGAGAATAACTCAACAACTAAAAACAATGTATCTAAACGGTAATAGCCCATACAATAATCAGTATGGATATAACTATGATGGAAGATGGTACTTTGACTTTGAGATAGGTGCTAGGTTCGGATTAAATACTGAAACAGCAAATATGAATCCTACATTTAGAATAGACTCTAAAGCAGGTGTTATAAACTTTGACTCATCTCTTGATGATGAAGTTGTTGTTGTAGAATATGTATCAGATGGTATGGAAGGCGGGAATAATACATTAATAACTGTAAATAAGTTATTTGAAGATTATGTATACGCTTACATTCAGTACGCTATTTTAAATAGCAAACTTGGTGTACAAGAGTACATAGTAAATAGAGCACGTAAAAGCAAGACAGCTCTTTTAAGAAATGCAAAAATTAGAATTAGTAATATTCATCCCGGAAGACTATTAATGAATCTTCGAGGAAGAGATAAGTGGATAAAGTAATATGGCGGATATTCAAAAGAATTTTGTTGCCGGTAAGATGAACAAAAGTGTCGATGAGAGACTTGTTCCTAACGGTCAGTATGTAGATGCATTAAACGTAAGACTAGGTTCTACTGAAGCTTCTGAAATTGGTTCTGTAGAGAATGCATTAGGAAACACTTCTTTGACTATGTTAAATTTTAACGGTGTAGACCTAAGTGATAATGCCACTTGTATAGGCAGCCTTCACGATAGTCAAAAAGATACTATATATTGGTTTGTACATGACAGCTCATTTACAGCTTCAGCTACAGGTAAAATAGATATGATACTATCATACAATACTAATTCAGATGTGTTGGCATATCACGTAATTAGTTGTGATGATGGTTCAGGTCAAAACACTATATTAAATTTTGACCCTAAACATCTTGTTACAGGTGTAAATAAAATTGATGACTTGTTGTTTTTTACAGACAACTTAAACCCTCCAAGAGTTATTAATGTAATGAATAACTATGAGAATCCTGCTAACTATATAGACAGGTTTTCTTTTGAGGATATTTTAGTTATTAAAAAACCTCCATTTACAGCACCTACATTAGCTATGACTAATGTAAACAATAACTCGGATTTCTTAACTGAAAGATTTGTTTCTTTTGCTTATAGATATTTATATCAAAGTGGAGAATATAGTGCAACCTCCCCTTGGAGTGAAATAGCTTTTAATCCTAAAGCTTATAAACCTTCTATAAAAAGTGGTGTCAATGATGGAATGGTAAATCAGTATAATGCTGTAGATGTAACATTTGATACAGGAGGAGAATTGGTTATAGGTGTTGACCTTTTGTTTAAAGAGGCTGAAAGCAATGTTATTAAGGTTATTGAAAAAATAAACAAATATAACTTAGGTTATTCAGACAATACAAAATATTCTTTTACCTTTAGTAATAGTAAAATATTTACAGTACTTCCTGAGTCAGAGTTGTTAAGATTATACGACAATGTTCCTCATAAAGCTAAAGCTCAAACTTTAATGGGTAATAGATTAATTTATGGAAACTACGTAGATGGATATGATTTAAAAGACTCTAACGGTGAAGCTCTTGATTTAAGATATAACTTATCTTTAAACTCTGTAGATGCAACTGATGTAGATTTAGATACAGGTAAAGGACCAACTTCTTATACTGTTGGAAATTTTAGTACAGTAATTCAAAATTCTGCTATTAAATTTACTATTCCTACGGATATATTTCCTACAGAAGTAGGAGCAGAACTTTCTTTCGAATATGTTTTAGAACATGATTCTTTTCATGCAGTTGGTGGAGCAACACCTCCTACTGAAACATCAGAAGATATTATAGTTTCTCTTATATTTCCTATTAATAAAGTATACAATAATATAAATGAATTAATTACATCTCAAGAGTTTGTAAATGTAATTGGTACAACAGGTGGTAACATACTAAGTGTTCAAGATTCTTGTAATGGATTTACTTTTACTGATACAGTAAATTGTGCAATTCCAACAGCACTTGGAAGTTATGAAAAACAAAGAAGCGGAATAACACAACTTGACCAAGCTATTAATGTTAGTTTGTCAACAAATATTGTAACGATTTCTAATATTGCTATGGAGTTTCAAAATAGCTCAGGGGATGTTGTTTATGAATACTATAAAATATTAGGTGTTCCAACTGCTAGTTATAATTCAGTTGGTAATCCTAAAAGTTTACATAGTGATAGAAGCTATGAGGTTTCAATGATATATGTTGATGAGTACAGTAGAGCTACAACAGCATTGGTTAGTAATACAAATACTGTTAGCACTCCTCCTTCTTCTTCTGTTACTCAAAATAAAATACAAGTTAATATACCAACTTCTCAAAACCCTCCTTATTGGGCTAAGGGTTATAAGTTTGCAATTAAATCTGATGGTGGTTCTTATAAAACTATATTTAGTAATATTGCTTATTTAGACCCTATAACAAATGACACATACTTTTTGCTTGAAGGAGAGAACTCAGCTAAAGTAGAAGAGGGTGACGTTCTTATTGTAAAGACAGATGTTAATGGGGCTAGAACAAATAAAACATTAACCACTGTTTTAGAAAAGAAAGCACAAGAAGCTGATTTTATTGAACCTATAAATCCTGCAGGTGGAGACCCTCTTGAAGTTCCTTCAGGTGTTTACATAAAACTTAATGCTACAAGTTTTTCAACTTCAAATATTTCTAATGCAGTAGTAGCACCCGGAGAAGTATCAAACACAAGACAATCAAGGAATTTTCCTTGGATAACTTATCCAATGAATAAACAAGATTCTGCAGGGAATTGGGTAGATTATACTGTTCCTGAAAATAGTAGAATAAGTTTTTATTTTAAAGGATACAGAAGAGGTTATAAGAATAGATGTTCTGCTAAATGTGAAAGAGCAATATATACTGTTGATTTAGATTTGGTTTCTAGTAGAGAGTATAGCAATATGTATGACTTTTTTATTGGAGACAATGTAGCTGAATTATTAAATCAAGGAGTAGGTGAGTGTAATACTAATTACACTACTGAACTTCTTGGTGCAAACAACCCTACCCCTAAATTAGTTACTTCATTTGTACCACCTGTTCCACAAACAACAAAATATGCATTTGAGTTTCAAAGAAATAGTACTACAAATGAAATGGTTCTTTCAATAAGAAGTAGCTACAAAGGTTGTGGTAGTGGTAGTGCAAGTTCAAATGTAACTGCTAACGTTACAGTATACAGAGCTGACTCTACTTTTATTTTTGAAACTCAACCTGATGAAACTTCTCCTGATATTTTCTTTGAGTCTCCAACTACATATTCTATTGTAAATGGATTCCATCAAGGAAACGTAGCCAATCAAACAATATCTCAAGCAGGGATTGTAGAGACTGATTTCTTTAACTGTTTTAGTTTTGGAAATGGTTCAGAAAGTTACAAGATAAAAGATTCTATAAAAGGAAAAGCTTTTGGATTTGGAGAAAGAGCAACTGCTGTTGCTTCACAAGATTATAAAGAAGCAAAAAGAAAAGCTGACTTAACTTATAGTGGTGTATATAATAATGAGAATAATGTAAACAAGTTAAATGAATTTAACTTAGGATTAGTAAATTACAAATCTTTAGAAGAATCGTTTGGTTCAATACAAAAGTTATATGCTAGAAGCACAGATATACTTACTCTTCAAGAAGATAAAATATCTTATGTTCTTGCGGGTAAAAATTTATTATCTGATGCCGCAGCAGGTGGAGCTATTACATCTATACCTGAAGTATTGGGTACTCAGATAGCAAGATTAGAAGATTATGGAATAAGTGAAAACCCTGAAAGTTTTGCTCAATTTGGTTTTAATAAATATTTTACTGACCAAAAACGTGGAGCTGTACTTCAGTTAAAAGGAGGTTCATATAACAATGAACAGCTATCTGTTATATCTACATTAGGTATGAGAAGCTACTTTAGAGACTTATTTACCTCTAATGTAAATACTCAAAAATTAGGAGGGTATGACCCTTACCACGATGAATACATATTAACAGTTACAGATAAAAGTTTACCTGTGGATTCACAATGTGTATCCTGTGGTCTTACTATAGGTTATGATTTTTCTATAGGTGCTAATGCAAAATCATTTTGCGTGGAGCTTGGTTCTGATGTAGGAACATCTACAATTGATTATGTAGTTTCAGGAGGGTCATATAATATTACTGTAAATTTTGATGGACAAGAAACCTCTTCAGGAAATGTTACTCAAAATGGTTCGTTTACTTTTACTAAACAAAATCCATTAAGAACAACAGCGACTATAACAATTACAGGTGAAGCTTCTGAAGGCGAGACACTTCAACTTACAACAAACTGTGTTTCTGCTGAACCTTTGACAATTATTCAGTTGGCTTTAACAGCTAACTATGATGCAGAACAAAGCATTCACTACGGGTATGATTACTCTTTAAATGGATATAATTCTCCAAGGCAAGAGTTTAGAGTTGAAATGCAAGAAGGAACTACTCCTATTGTGAGCGAGTACTTTGCTACATCCGGTAATAAAGGTCAAGCTAATATTCCTACAAATGGAAGTACGGTTACTATGTATGTAACAAAACAAGATGGTGATACATTTGATTGGGAAGAAGCAAATGATGAGCTTAGGTTTTATACAAGTAATACTCTTTATTCTAATAATTCAAGTGATATAAATTCATTAATATCATTATCAAATGAAGCAACATATTTGGTTTCTAAACAAATAGAGGTTAGTGTTGCAACAAATTATGGAGAGTCAGGAGACCAAGCTAATTGCTGTGGAGAAATATCTACTGCAAATTATTATATTCCTTACAACGAAAGTTTTATAGATACTGATACATTATATACTGATGCATCTTTAACAATACCTGCAACAATATTAACAGGGTATGGATTACACAACCCTAACTTTCCTACTATACAAAGAAGAAGTGCAGGTAGTGGAAATATATTTTTAGGATATGTTGCTTGTCCAAACTGCGAAGGCTCAGGAGAACAAGACATACCTTTAGAGATTTTTATTCCTACTGTGTATGCAGCTACATTTACAATGCCGAATACATCGGATGCATATTTGTATTTAATGTACAGAACAAATCTTGCTACTAGCAAATTGTTGTGTTACGACTCAACAGATATATATGATGCTTGTTGTGATTGTATTAGTAGTGTATGGAAGTCTGTTGAATTAAAAACATCAGCCTTAGAAGATGACGCTTGTTGTGGAGCTTCTACCACAGGTGTTTATTATTTTGCTTTTGCAGAAACAAGTTGGACTACAGCTACTATTCTTTATACAGATACAGGTTTGTCAGTAACTGCTCCTAATGCTTATTATGTAGAAGGAGATGGAACAGGAGTTCAACCTTTTAGACAAATATCAGATGGAAATGGAACTTTAGGAACATTATCTAATTGTGATGTATGTGTTGATTTGTTAGCATTAGAGTATGACGCAAATGATGCGGATGGGGTTTGTTGTGAATCACCTGCTGCTTCTCAAGTTTATGTTGCACAAGGAGAAATATTTAGTACAGCTACAGATATTTATAGTGACAGTAGTTTAACTGTAAAAGCAACAGATGGTTACTATGCAGCAGGAAGAATATTAACATCAATAGTTTTAGACACCAATGCAAATGCAACTAGTTTGTGTTGTTTCTCAGGAGGACCGGGAACTATTTATTATATGTCTAGTCAGAACTTTAATCAAGTAGTAACATTTGGTACAGCTCATTCATTGTGGTTAGATTCCGCAGGAACAATAGCAGCACCTGCAGGATACTATATAGTTGATGCTACAGGAACTGACACTAGACAAATACTTAATAATAACTCAGGATTATTAGAATCTGTTACAGCTTGTGCTTCTTGTACAAGAACAGCTTTTAGCTCATCAACTAACGTTGGAAGTTCTGTAGCCTGTACAACAGCACCTGAGATTTATTTTGCATGGAAGAATGTTGGAAATACAGCAAGTACACCGCAGCTTGGAGATGTTGTTTATTATAACCAAACAGGTGGTAACTATCTTTCTGCAGGAAACTATTACATGAGTGCAGGAAGTAGAATATATACTATAAATAATAACGGAGGAGTAGTTCAAATACAAAATTGTGTTTAATAAAATTAATATAAAATGGCAGCAGTAGAAGGTGAATATTTTTTAGATGGTAGTACATTATCTAATTCAACAGCGGTTTACAGTAATGTAGATTTAACTATAAAAGCAACAGATGGTTACTATGCAGCAGATGGAATTGTTAGATACCAATCTTTAGGTAATCTAGTATCAACATCAAATTGTGGAGACTGTACAGGTAAAACTATTGAGATAACAGGATGTGATACAATTACATATTATGCTGTATCTACGTATCCTGTTAATGTTGGAGATGAAATAAGATTTATATCTAACTCAGCTTTGAATACAGTAGAGTGTGGTGTTGTAGCTAACATTAGCACTTTAACACCCGCAACATCTACCGTGTATGGTAGTCAAGGATACGCTTGTGATTTATTTCAAGGACCTGTAAGTTCAATGACAGGAACGTATAGTCAAATAGGAAGTATGTATGGTCAAAGCACTCAATGCCCAAAAACAGATACACAAGGAAATTTAGTTGATGTTAACATGGTCAGTACTTCTAGTGGTTGGACAACTAGTGCGATTAATTGTGAGTTTGGAACAGGAAACGATATATCTTTAGGATGGGGATTTGAATTAACAGCAGAACCAATTGCTGCAGACCATACTAAAGTTTATATTTTAAATGTATACTTTACCCCTGTTGGTGGTAGTGAAGGTGTATCTCCTTTGTTTACAGTTACGTCACCTGCAACAGGAAACAATATAACAACTATAACAAGAAGACGTTCAAATGGATTATTAAATTTTACAGAAGGTTCTTTTAGAATAGAAATTCAAAGTACAGAGCAAGTAACATTTGATGCAAGTAATATTACTCTTGATGGAGAAATTAGTTGGGTTGATACCAATATTACTTCAAGAGAAACAACTTTAGGTACTTTAGTTTGTAGCGGTAGCCCAACAGCGTGTGCTCCTTCTGCTACAGCTTGTGATTTTTATTCACAACAATCAAATTCTCAACAAGTAATTACATCTAATCAATACTGTGGAATAACAATATGATAACACCGATAATAATATATAACGACAAGATATTAAAACGACTAAGTATTTTTATAAACATAGGCGGAATAACTATTTACCCTTTTATTATTTTAAAAGAAAAAAACAAAAAGCAAGGGGTAAATAAATTGGTTGTTCACGAGTCAATACACATAAAGCAAGCTGAGGAGTTATTGGTTTTACCATTCTATATTTTGTATGTTTTAGAGTGGTTAGTTAAGTCACTAATACACAAGTCTTTTAAAGAAGGTTATTACAACATTTCTTTTGAAAGAGAAGCGTATTCAAACCAATACAACAAAAAATATATATCTGAAAGGAAAAAATATCATTGGATTAAAAGAATAATAAAGTAAAAAAAATATTAACTATCTTTGTAAAAACAAAAAAAAAAAATTATGAGTAATTATAGACAACAATCAAGTGGAAGTTTAGGTTCATTAACTACTTGTCCTACTTGTTATGATACACTAAATCTTAAATATAGCCCCACTAATGAAACAATAGCTTGTTGTAATACCGGAGGAGCAGGTTCTGACCCTTATGTTACAACAGTATATGTGCCTCAAGGAGAAACGTTTTCAACAGCAACAATGTTTTATAATGACACTGCTTTAACTACTGAAGATAATACCGGTTGGTATACTACAGATGTTAGTGTTGGGTCAAGAGACGTTAGAGAGCTTAGTAGAGATGCAGGAGGAAACAATCCTACATTGGGTTCTGTTACAGCTTGTGACACTTGTAGTACACAATCAACAGGTATAAAAGAAAGTAGTGCAACTGTTGGAGACAACACTGCGTATGATGCTTGTTGTGGAAATGACCAACCGGCTGTATTTCGTATTCCTTATAATACGACATTCTTAACTGCAGATAAAATTTATAGAAACAGTGATACAACTTTATCAACTCCTTTGACAGGGTTTTTCTTTAGAACAGGTGATGGAAAAGTTAAGCAGTTTAACGGAACTTCACCTGCAGGACAACCTGCAGATTGTGCAACTTGTTTTGAAACATTAACAGGAATAAGATATTCTCAAACTGAAGCAGAAGATGTTTGTTGTGATGTAACAGCAACAGCAACATACTATGCAGCACAAGGAGAAACGTTTGATACAGCAACAACACTGTATATGGATGATGCTTTAACAGTAGTTGCTCCGGGTGGATTCTACAGTAATGATTAACAAAATGTATGAGCAATTACAGACTTTTGCAAAATGGGGTGCTAGGCAGTTTAACTGCCTGCCCTACTTGCCCAATTCCAATAACTGTTTTATATAGTACCCCTACTGCTTCACAAGGTTTATTAAATGGATGTTGTAATAATGGAGGTGGAGGTAGTCCACCTTACACTATAACCGTTTGGATTGCTGAAGGGGAGACTTATCAGAGTGCTTCACAGTTTTATACCGATGACACTTTATCACAAACAGTTGCTAATGGTTATTACATGACTACCGGTGCAGTAGGTAATAGGTCTTATAGACAAAAAATATCTCAAACAGGTCCTAATAATTTTACCGCATTAACTGCCTGCCCTAATTGTCCATAAATAAAGATAATATATGTCAAACGTAACAATATCATATAGCGAATCAGTTCAAGGATTTCCATCCTTTTACAGCTTTGTGCCTCAATTTATGGTCGGGTGTAACAATTACTTCTATACTTTTGACAAGGGCAATTTGTATAAACACAGTACAAATTCAAATAGAAATAACTTCTATGGAACATCCTACTCATCAAAAATTAAAACAGTATTTAATTCAGAGCCATTAGTAACTAAATTGTTTAAGACAATTACATTACATTCAAATGATTCTTGGGAGGTAGAGATGACAAGTGATATTCAAAATTATGGAAAAATAAATCCTAATTATTTTGAGAAAAAAGAAGGAGCTTGGTTTTCATATATAAGAACAGAAGGACCAAGTGGAGCAACAGTTGTTGAAGACCTTAAATCAAGAACAGTAAATGGGATAGGAAATACTTTTGATATAATACCGCAAAGCCCACCTAATGCTCAAAGAGACAGAGTGGTGTATGATGCAAGTTTAGATTTATACAATCTAGATATTGGAGATATTGTGATATGGCAAGTACCTAGCACAGGTCTTGGGATGAGATATTGGGGTAAAGTTTATGACAAAGGACTTGTTGATGTTAATGGTAGGCAAATAGTTTATATTGAAACTGATTCTGAAAGCAGTAGACCTTCAGGAAATTATCCATATTTTACAGTTGGTGTAAAAAATTCTACAGCAGAATCAAATGGTATATTAGGTCACTATGGAGAAATAACATTGACCAATACAAAATCAACTGCTGTTGAGCTTTTTGCTGTAACTTCTAATGTAATGAAAAGCTTTCCATAAAAATTAGTATCTTTGTAATCAAATGATATTTAATTTAAGACCACTTATAGAATCAGATTATGAAGACATCCTTTTAGGATGGTGGAAGAGTTGGAGATTTCCTGCTCCTCCAAAAGATTTTTTACCTGACAATGGAACAGGTGGGATAATGGTTTTAGATGGAGACACCCCTGTTTGTGCAGGGTTTTTGTATACCACTAATTCAAAAGTTATTTGGGTTGATTGGATAGTATCAAGTATAGAGTACAAAGATAAAGATAAAAGAAAAGATGCTTTAACATTATTGTTATCGACATTAACAAACATAGCTAAGAATACGGGAGCAGAATATACATACGCATTAGTTAAAAATAAAAGCCTAATAAACGCTTACACTTCTCTTGGGTACACTTCAGGAGATAGCTATCAAAAAGAATTAATTAAAAAATTATAATATGGCAGCATTTACAGCGGTAGCAGCAGGAATTGGACTAACATTGGCAGCAGGAACAACAACTGCTTCGTTCATACAAGCAGCAGACCAAAAGAAAAAACAAAAACAAGCAGAAGCTGATGCTGCAGAGGCAATGGCTGAAGCTCGTAAAAAAACAGAAGTTAACTTTTATGAAGAGTTGGCTGTAAACAAAGAGGCTTACACAGCTCAGCGTGAAGCAATGCTTAGTGCGGGTGCTCAAGCTATTGAAGCAGGTAAGGAAAGCCAAAGAGGTTTAGCTGCTGCTGTAGCAAGAACTCAAAAAGCACAAGAGGTTGGTCAAGCTAAGATTAGACAAGCAGAGGTAGCTGATGTAAATAAGTTAGAACAACTTGTTGCTAAAGAAGAAAGCAGACTACGTGATGTAAATATTCAACTAGACTTAGGAGAAGCTGCAGGTGCACAGGTTGCTGCACAGCAATTTGCAGAACAAGCAAAGGCATCTACTATGCAAGGTGTTAAAGGGATTGGACAAACTGTTGAAGCAGGTCTTCAAATGGTTCCGTTGTATCAACAAAACAAAGCAGTCAAAGGACTTGATAAAGCAGCAGGTGCTGCAGGAATGAGCACTCAAGACTTTCTGAAAAGTAAAGCCGAGATTAAAGATGGTGCAGGTGCAGTAACAGGATATAGATTAAACGGTCAAGACTTAAAGGCTGATTTCTTTGAGCAAGGAAACCAAGCTTTTCAAGGTGCTTTACTAGATATGTTTGATACTGAAGGCATTAATAAATTTTATAAAACAAAATAGTAATGGCTAAAACATACTATAAGTACCAAAAAAGAGACGATGCTATTGATTGGTCTAAGATTGGTTCTGATATTTCAAAGACATTAACTGACGAAGCAACTAGAAGAGAGACTGAGAAGGCAAGTATTGATGAAGCCTCAAGAGAGTTTCAGAAAACACTTAATCAAGGAGTTGAATCAGACAATAACACAATACAAGACTTTGCTTTAAACGCAGCCTCTGAGGCTGAGAAAGCTAGGCTAATGCAAGACCGATTACTTAAGAATGGTCTTATATCTACTAAGCAGTACACCAAGCAAAGACAAAAAGTATCTCAAGGTATTGATGATTCTTATGAGATACTAAATAATATAGCTAAAATAAGCAAAGCTAAAATGGAGCGTATGCAATCCGGAGCATCTGCAGGTCAGGAGCAATGGATGGCAGCTAACAATGAAGCCATAATGAATTTACAAACTCATGGTGTTTATATTAATCCTGAAACAGGAGAGTACAATATGGCTAAGAAAGATGGTGAAGGTGGAATAAGCTCAGACCCAAATACTTTTTCTTCAATGAATATTCTTAAAAAAACAGTAAGTAATACTGTTGATAAGTATAATGTGATGGGAAGAACTGATGATATAGCCAAGTCTTTGAATATTGACTATAAAGTAGTAAGATACAAAGATGGTGTTGCTGTCTTAAACGACCCTACACTTAGAAAAGGTTTTAATGCGACTAAGAAAAAAATTATTGAATCAGAGTTAGTAGTTCCTACTCAAGTAGGTTCTATACTTACTGACTATGTACCCGCAGCACCAAACGGTGAGGTGTATGGTTTTACTCAAAACCCTGATGAACAAAACGAAAACACAATTCTTTTAAAACTTAACTCAGCAGGTACAGGATATGAGCCTGACTTTGATAATAAGTTTGGTAAACAACAAAAGGAACAAGCAAGAAAAGCTTTAGAGGGTGCACTTGATGTTAAGATGAAAAGAAACTTAACTGCATACGACCCTAGAGAGGATGACAAGTTAACAGAAACTGAAGAAAGAAATAATCAATTTATTTCTGACTTAGTTAATATGTCTACAGGTAACGCTAGTCAGTTTGAAAGTTTAGCTAAAGACTATCAGTCTAGATTGAACCAACAGCTACAAAAAAATGACGCAGGAAAAGTTACTAAGTTAAGTAGGAATCAAGATAAATTTATTATAAACTTAACTAACAAGGGAAGAGATTCTCAAATAGTTATTGATAGAAAAAATACTGATGACACATATAAGTCTATTGAGCAAGTTACTAGAGACTTGAACAGAGAACTTGGTCTTGTAGATGCAACTCAATGGAATAGAATCAGTGGTAAATTTATTGACCAAAACCCTGATGCATTTTCAGGAGTTGTAACAGAAGGTTCAACAGGAACTGAAAAAGGAGAAGCAACTACTGCATTTGAAACTGTACGTAGATTTAGTTTAAACAGAGGAGACGCAGCAGGAGGAAAAGGAGCAACTATTAAAACAGTTTTTAATGAAGAGATTGGTTTGAAAGAAAGTGGAGAGGTTGGAGAGTTTAAAGATATACCTCCTGCTGTTGTAAACTTATTTAATAAAGGTCTTAAAAATATAACTATAGCGGGAGAACCTGTAGAAGTTAAAGTGGTTGGAGAGCCTGACGAAGATTTAATTGGAGAAGAAGGAACATTTGTAGTTAGTGTAAACGGTCAAGAGTTTCCTTTTGATTTTGACACAGATGAAGGAGATGATGGTAAAGAAATGGGTGCAGCAAGACTTGCTCAAGCTATTGAACTAGAGATTAACAGACTTATTAATACTGCCAACAAGTACGGTGGTGATGTTCCTAAAGAGTTAATTAAAAAACCTAAAGTTGAAACTGAAACTACACCTAAACAAAGAGGTAGTGGAAATAGAAGAGGCAGAAAAGGTGGAAGTAACGAAACTGAAGTAAATTACTCAGAAAAATAAAACTAAATGGACCAAGAGGTATTACAAGATTTATACGAGAGAGCTAAATCAAAAGGGTATAGTAAATCTATAGAGGAATTTCAGCAGTTGATATATTCAGATAATGAAGTTTTGAATGATAGTTTTGAGTATGCCAAATCAAAAGGATATCCAAAAGATATGTCTGATTTTTCTATATTATTAGGAATCGGTGAAAAAAAAAAAGACGAATCTATTGTTCCTTCGGAAGAGGTCGTTACGGAATTACCTACCACTCAAGAAGTGGAAGTGTCTACAGAATCGGATGCTTCGTTTACTGAACCCCAAAGAATATTTAACGAATACGTTGATGAGATAGACGCAGACTTTACCGGTCAAGAGGAAGAGTTTGCTGTACCTGAGATGAGATACAAACTTGAAGACTATGGTTTTAAGTTTGATGAGACAGGTATGTTCGGTGACAAGATGAAAGTTACTGCACCGAATGGTGAAAAAATTACTATTGACTTAGATGAAACTGTTGAAGGTGGATTCTTTACTAAGAGTGATAAAGAAACTGCAGAGACATTAAAAGACTTCCTTAAGAAAAACCAAGATGTAGAACAACAGTTCAACAGAGAGGAAGAAGAGTACATCAAAGAAAAGGCTAGGATTAAAGACGAGAAAGATGTTGAAGAGGGTGTTTCCGAGTTAAATCTAAGAGCCGAGGAATACAACGATGATGTAAAAACATACGTAGCAAAAAGTGCCGAGTTAAAAGAAATGGAAGAGGTTTACGGAAACCTTACTTCAGAACAAATGCTTGGCGAATACAACGAAGGCTACAAAAAATACCTTGATTTAAAAGAAAACCTAGAAGGAGAAGCCAAGAGACTATCTAGAGAAAACGATGGTCTAGAACTTCAAGGAATGAGGCTTGATAGGAATGTAGGTAAGTGGTCTGAAATGAAAAGAGAGCAGGGTACTTGGTACGGAACTTTTGGTAAATCACTTTATGAAGGTATAGGAAGAGAAGCAGCAGCCGGTATTAACGTTGCTATTGAAAGTATAATAGGATTAGCTTCGATGGAAAGTAGAATGGGTCCTACTTATAAAAACGTTTTTACTACTGAAGCAAAAAAAAGAAACATAGAGATTCCTGAAGGCTTTGATGTAAATAACGCAGAACAATTTAAAAGTTTTTATGAAGGAATAGATGAAGAAAAAAGAAAATCTATTGATAGAAAGATTGCTGATGCAGAAAAAAAACAGCGAAAATACGAAACAGTTGATTTTGTAAAAGTACCTGATTCAGACGATATAGATATAGTGTACAAGGGAGTTCCTGCGGGTGCTAAGTTTTCAGGTCAAGTTGCTCGTCTTCCACTAGAAAGCGGAATGTTAGCAGCAACTAGAAATGGTTTGACAACACTAATTGGAGGCGAACTTAGTTCTCATCAATACGATGAGTTAGCTCAATCAGAATTTTGGATGGGCTCGCTTAAAGGTGTCACAGAGTCATTGCCTGCACTTATGGGTAATAAGGTTCAGAGAGTAGCACAATTAATGGCTCAAGTTACAGACCACTTGTATGAAGAGATGGCTAACGACCCTGACTTTATAGATGTTCCTGAATGGGAGAAAGCAGCAGTAGCAGCTCCAATAGGAATTGTTGTTGCGGCACTTGAAGACCTTGGTTTCAGAAATGTAATGAAACAGAAAGGAGTTGTAGCAGGAATACTAATGAAAGCAATGGGTAAAGTTCCCAAAGGTGCTTCAGTTAAAACATTGACAAAAGTAATACGAGAAGAGGTTAAAAGCTCAGGAGGAAGGTTTGCTCTTTCTGCAGGTATAGCTGCTTCTGCTGAGGCTGAAACAGGTTTACTACAAGAGATTACAGATATTGGTGGTAAAGCGATATACAATGCTATAAAGGAAAAGGATATGTTCCGTACTCCGGATAGTGTTGGTGAGTATGTTACACAGGTATTAAAAGCTGCAGCTCAAGAGGCTGTTGGTGGTTTTGTATTGGGTGTACCTAAATCAATAGCGTCTGCATATTCTAAAGCAGATTTCACACAGGTGAGTGACTTAGAGTTTGAAACTTTTATTCAACTTACATCCGACAATAAAAGCTATCAAGAGTACAAGACAGCTTTAGCTACAAAACTAAAACAGCAATTAAACGCTAAAGAAATAACTCAACAAGAAGCAGACGACACAATGGATGCTTTTGAAAGAGTTGTTGGTGTTCAACAAGGTATACCAACTGACATGAGTGTTGAGAATCAAAAGAAAGCACTAGGTCTTTCTTTGAGATTGCAAGAGCTTAAGAGTAGAGCAGAAGGAACTAACGATGCTTTTAATAAAAATACCAATAAAGAGATTGCAGAAATTCAAGAGCAGATAGACAACTTGGTGGGTGCTGAGGTGGCTACTCAACAAGAGTTGGGTATCGAAGAGATGGTTGACGAAACTATTGCTCCTGAAGTTACTGAAGAAGCAGAAGCTACCGAAGAGGTAGAGGCTGAAGTTACCGAAGTGGTAACTCCTGAATTGGAAACCATTGAAGAGCAAATCGCTGAAATGGATGGAACGGTTGAGGATAATCTTAATGAGGTTAGTTCTGTAAAATCAGAACTTAAAAATGCTATTGATGGTGTTAAAAAGAAAATAGCCGACATAAGAAAAAATAAAAGTCTAAGTAGAGAAGAAAAGTCAGAGGCTATTGAAGAGTTGAAGGCAGAGATTCAAGACTTAAAAGACGATTCTTCAAGTCAGACAGAAACATTAAAAGAAGAAAGAGCTGAAGTAAAAAGAGAGCAAAATAAGTTAAAGCGTAAAGCAAAAAAACTTAGAGAAGCACAGCCGGTTGTATCTGAGGTAACTGAAGAAGTGTCTTCGAAGACACAAGAAGAGGTGACTACTGAAGAGAAGCAAGATATTGATGCGTTCTTTGGTGAAGATGTAGCTGAGTCTACGGAAAAAGTTACACCTAAGATTAGCATCAACAGAAAGATAAGTGATACTGAGAAGTCAACTAAAGGATTCACTAGAAATCAAAGAGTAGTTATAAATACTGCTAAGTCTGTAGCTAAAGCCATAGCAAGAGTATTGCCCAATACCAATATTATAATCCACGAGACTGAGCAAGAGTACGCAAAGTACGCAGACCCTAACACTAGAGGAGAGTTTAATCCTGCAGAGAATACCATTCATATAAACTTAAGCAAAGCAAAAAGAACTACAGCAGCTCACGAGGCTTTTCACGCATTATTACTTAATGCAGTTAAGAACAACGATGCGAAAGCTAAAGAGTTGTCGGATAAGTTTATGGTAGCTATTCGTAAGGTGGCTAGTCGTAAATTGTTAGTTGACTTAGATGCACACGCAGCAAAGTACAAAGATGTAGATATTCAAACAGAAGAGCAGGTAGCTGAACTTATTGGTATACTATCGGCTAACTACGGTCAGATGAGTAAGCCATCTAAGAATAAAGTTATTGCATTCTTGAGAGCATTAGGTAAGAGGTTAGGCATTCCTAGAATGGAAGAGCTAACAAAAAGCGAAGAGGATGTTATTGACTTACTTAACACATTGTCAAGCAGGTTGGCTGCAGGTATTGAACTACAATCAGAAGATGTTTCTCTACTAGAAAGTGAAGAGCAAGGAGATTCAGGAGAGGTAGGTACTATTTCAATACCTAGTAGAAATGATATAATTGAAACAATAGATTCGCCAAAGGTCAAGAACGACCCAAGGTCTTGGATAAAAAAACTTGTTAGTGATTTTGATGTATTTACTTTTGATGGTAAAAAATTCATAACTAATATGTATGACTACACTAATGCAGGAGTTACAGATTTAGGAAATGGGTACTCTATAAATTTATTAGGTGGTCGTAATTATGTTGCTTACATAATGGAAAAGACAGGAAAAAAATTAGGAGACATATCTAATCTTGCTGCCTTTAATACTAGAGCACAAGCTGAATCATTTATAAGAAACTCAATTGAAGGTGGTGCTAATATATTCGCACCTCATTCAGGAACTTTAAATGGCTCTTGGCAATTTCAACAACATATATTTGAGGAGTTAGTAAACTTAGTTCTTGATGAAAAGATATTGACTAATAAGGAACTTATAGATTCGTTTAATGAGGCATTAAGTTCTAATAAAGGAAAAGAAGCTTTAGCGACATTTAATAAAAAAAATGACAGCAGATTTAAAACATTAAACTCTTTTAAGTCTAACCCAAAAGAACTAGTAAAATTATTAGATATTGAAAATAATTTTTCTCCTGATTTAAGAAAAGCTCTTAATCAAAAAATCGCATCTAATAAGAAGTTTCAAAAAGCTATTGGTGTTAAAAACTTAAAAGAGTTTCATCAAAGAATAATGGACCCATTAAATGATGGTGTTGTTGGTGGTGAGATTATGACGTTTATAGAGTTTGACCCTTCTACGTTTAGTGTAGAAAAAACAAACCCTAACGATGTTGACCATCACCCTTCTTTTGGTTGGACTGTTAAAGCTAAAATTAAAAAGATATTACAACCCAATATTTTTTACAAGTCTTATGACTTAACAAAGGAATATACTAAATACAATAAAGAGGGAGCAGATGTTTCAAGAAAAACAGATGTAGGAAAGAAGAAATTTATACAATCAAATGTATCTTCAAGTGCAGGAGCAATACCTAAAACAGCTACTTTATCCACTGATGAGCTGTCTAAGGTTAGACAGCAGTTGATAGCTCAAAAACTCCCTAATACCCCTACACAAACAAGAGATAAATATGGTTTAATTACAAGTGGTAAAGTTCATTTATATCACTCAACTAATGGTGTTGAAAATCTAAATGATATTTTAGAAAATGGAATAAATTTTGAAAAACAAAAAAAAGTTGATGGATTGTTCTTTTCTAAATTAGGAAGTCCGTATAGACAAGACGATTCTTTTATTGTAATAGAAACAGACATAGAAAACATACCATTTGACCAAAGGAAAGATGGTCAAGAGGTTGCTTTAGGTCAACTCTCTGATTACAAGATAGTACATAGTTCAAGGATAAGTCCTAGAGAATTAAAAGCATTATCGTTATTAGAAATGATTTTAAACAGAGAAACAAATGGAGGGATTGATGGGTACAATAAAGCATTAGAGAATTATAAAAGAAAAAATAAAAATAGCGAATTAGTTAAGTATCTTGAAGGTGTGTCAACAGAAGACGTTATACCTGCAGGTATTAAATTCGACAAACTTACAACTGAAGAAAAGTCTAAAGCTAGAAAGCAGTTGATAGGAGAGAACGCTCTTATGCAACAAGGTGTTAGAGTAAACTACACACTAGCTAAAGAGATGACTAGACAAGGCAAGAGTCCTTTAGTTATAAAAAGAGCTACAGGATGGGAGCTTGGTGGAGACAAGATGTGGAAGTACGAAACTGAAGACACTAAACTAGTGGATTCGTTTTGGAAAAAAACACCTTTTACTTTTGATAAGACTTTAGATAATGCAATTAAAGGCTCTTCATACTCATTAAAAGATATTGTAAAGACTGATATAATTAAGCAGTACCCTAAGATAGGTGAAGCAAAACTATACGTAACCAATACATTTAAAGTTGGCTTTAATGAATTGATGACAAAAGGTTCATTAGGATTCTACGACTATGAGAACAATCAAATTGTTATAAACTCTGACATATTTAAAGGAGACAAAACAAAAGCTATTCAGAAGTTTGAAAGTGTTTTGAATCACGAGCTTCAACACGCTATACAATTTATAGAAGGCTTCACTGTAGGTAGCAACAAAGATATCAGTATGCAACAAGCATTGAATCTTATTGACGCTCTTACTATAGAGTACAAGCAAGAAACCGGCACAGAAGAAATATTTAACGATATATCTGAATTAAGAAGTCTTGTTAAGGCTTTAGAAAAGTTAGACAATAAAGACTCACAAGCCTACTTAAGAATAGGTGGTGAGGTTGAGTCTAGAAATGTTCAGAAAAGAATGGAGATGACTGCCAAGCAGAAAAGAGAAAGCTTGTTAGAGTCAACAGAAGATGTTAGACCTGAAGATATTATATATGTATTTGAAGACTATCAAAGAACTAGATTCACTCCTCAGAAAGCTAAAACTAGACAGCAACTAGATACCTATCCAATGGAAACAGAAGGACAGTGGTATGGTGAAGGTGACTTTAAAGCTAGAGGTGGTGTACTTACTATGATGTCTCCTCAAGATTTCTTGAGCAAAGCTAAGAAGCTAGAGATAGATGAAGAGACAAGAGAGAATGTAGATGACTTGAAGAAGCACATTCAAGATGGTAAAAAATTAGACCCTCTAACTTTATATTCTTTGGATGCTACTGACGTGCGTAATAGTGATGGTAGACATAGAGCGATTGCATCTCAAGAACTTGGTATAAAAGAAGTTCCTGTTGTTGATTACACGCAAGTGAAAACTAGAAACCAACTAGAAACAGTAGAGTACATAAACGAAGCTAGAGATAATAACTTTACTGATGCCGCTATTAAAGATTTCTTGGTTAGAAGAAAAGGTATGTCAGCTACGGAAGTGGATGAGTTATTAGCTATCAAAGTTGACAAGCTTACTACACTACCTAAGAGTTTTGGTAACGTAAAAGGTGGTGCAAAAGTTGGTCTTAGATTATTCGAAAGAGTAAAACAGTTTCAGAAAAAAGAAACAGCTAGAAACAAAAGAAGAAAGAACCCTATTAGTCAAGCACAGATAATGGACAAGACTATTGAGTTCTTAGAAGCACAGCCTGAGTACAAAAAAGAGTCTGAGGCTTACGTAGAAAAAGGAGTCACTAAGTACAAAAAAGGTCTATCTGTCAAGCAAGCACAAATGCAGTCTGATTTACAGAAGAGCACAGGTCAAAGACCTACGCAAAATATGGGTCAGAAGCTACGTGCTGCACGTTTACTTGTTAGACAATCTCTTAGAGCTAAGAAGAACTTACAAGCTCTTAAACGTGAGCTTAGAAACTTTATGAGAAAGGCTTTGCCTAAAGATTTGTATACCAAGTCTGAGACAATGAAGCTGATTAATAAAATTACTATAGCGGATGAGAACAATATAGAGAACTTGATGGATGAGATTATAGAGTTTGCAGCATCTAAAAATGTAGCTGCTCTTAAAAATCAAATCAATTCATTCTTGAATGGAAAGTACACAGACTTACAAGGTAACAGAGTCAAGGGGTATAAGATTGATGTGGCTACAAAAGAAGCTATTGATAGAATCAAAAAATTTATACTCCCGGAAACAGCAACATCTGAAGAGATACTAGCAGCTAATGAAAAGCTATTGACTCAGTACAATAAGCTAGATGCAGACCCTGAGCAAACCTCAGAGATAGTAGAGCAGATGACTGAGTTGATGATAGCTATGAACATAAACAACAGCTACTTAATGGAAGACACCAATATTGATAAGGTGGCTGCGTTAGATGCTGTGTCTCAGTTCATATCAGATTTAGTTACAGAAGGTAAGACTAGGTTAAAAGAAGAGATGGCTGCTCAGTCTGAAGAGTACAAGAGACAATTCGCTGAATTGTATGAGGATGTTACAGGGGATAAGGTTGATTTAAAAGACAGCTCTTGGATAGAAAAACTTAAATCTAAGCAGAGAGTAAGAGGTCTTGAAACCAAAAGAAATAAGGTAGAGGGTAGAGTAAAAAACCTTCAAAGAAAAATGGCTAATGCAATAACATCTACACTTATAAATACAGCAGAATCTTTGGATGGATTGATGGATATGATATCTAAAATGCCGGGTGAAATGTTTGGTGGAAAGAGTCAAGAGTTAGTAACCGAACGTATTGATGCGTCATCAAGGGTTTTCAAAGCTAGAAGAATGCTTATTGAGACTATGCTTAGAGAGACTATGCAAAAATACTACGGTAAAAATTGGAAGAAGAAAGCTAGAGAGTTTAGAAAAACAAAGGTAACAGGCATATACATAAATAAAAATGAGGTTCAAGAAGCTCAAGACGAGTATAACAAAAACAAAACCACTGAGAACAAGCAGAAACTAGAAAAAGCTATACGAGAGAATGAGCTAATCCTTAGTCAAAACCAAATGTACTATTACTATAATCAGTACAAAGACTCTGCTAACCATCCTGCATTTCAAAATATGTATGGTGTTAATTACGCAAGAGTTATGGAGGATATGACTAATGCTCTTGAGCCGGAGGTAAAAGAGTTTGCAGATTGGCAAGTTGAGGTTTTATTCCCTGCATTGTACAACCATTATAATGCTACATATAGAAAGATATACCGAACTAATATGCCTCAGCATGAAAACTATGCGGGTAAGATTTACAGGGAAGGTGTTATAACTGAGCCAATGGATTTGATTTCAGGTGTTGGAGCTCCTTTTAATAACACTGTAGGTGCTGCATCTACAAAAGTTAGAGAGGAAACAAGTGCTAAGATTGCAGAGACAGATGGTAGTGATGCTTTGTTTACTTATCTATATGATATGGAATACTTTGCAGCATACGCTGAAGCTGTTAGGGATATAAATAAATTGTTTACTAATGAGTATATAAAGAAAGCTATTGAAGATGTTCACGGTAAGTACACTATGAGCTTGATAACAACAGCTATTCAGAAACTAGCAAACAAAGGAACTAGAACAGGTCTTACAGCTAAGTGGGTTAATGGTATGAACAACGTATTCATTACATCTAGATTAGGTCTTAACCCTGTAGTAATGATTAAGCAGTTAACTTCATTTGTGACATACGCAAATGATATTGGATTTGCTAATTGGGTTAAGTATGCGTTTACAAATATGAGCGAGCTCAAGAAACTATACAAAGAGGTTAGAGATAATTCTGTGTATATGCAAGACAGAAAGTTCGATGGAATTATGAGAGCTATTGAGAGCTATGCAGACTCTACTGAACTTAAAAGTTTTCTACCTAGTCAGACTAAAGACTTTATGAATAACTTCTTACTATTTACAACTAAGTTTGGAGATAGGGCAGCAATATACCTTGGAGGTCTCCCTAACTACAGCTACTATAAAGCTGAGTTTAAAAAGAAAAATCCAAATGCAACAGAGCAAGAGGCTATTGACCATGCGATTATTAAGTTCGAAAGAGATACCAAGAGAACACAGCAGTCAGGAGACTTGCAGGATAAGGATTTATTCCAAACCGCAGACCCTATAACTAGAGGTTTGAATATGTTCCTTACAACACCTAAGCAGTATTTAAGAAAAGAAATACAAGCAAGTAGGTCTCTGTGGAGAAAGCTAAAGGCTTGGGATAAGTCAGCAGGAAAAGGAACTGTTACTGAAAACATTAGAACAATGTTTACGTATCACATTATGATGCCTGTATTCTTTCAATGGGTAGCAATGGGATTGCCGGGAGCTCTTAGAGATTGGAGAGATGATGATGAAGAAGATTTGTTAAGAGCTGCAATCGTTGGTAACTTGAATGCATTCTTTATATTAGGAGAGATGGTGAATATGGCAGGAGACTTTTTCACAGGAAAGCCTTGGGCAGGTAACGTAAAATCTGCAGGTGTATTAAATCAAGCAGCCATACTAACTCAATCTGCTGTAAAGGCATCTAAAATAAAAGACCCTGAAAAATCTGCAGTTGCTTGGAGAAAGTTCCAATTAGAATTGGTTAGCCTTACAGGTCTTCCTGCATCCAATGTAGGCAAGATGTCAGCCAATATTCAGAAGCTTGTTGAAGGAGGTCTTGACCCCGGAGAAGCTATACTTAGAATATTAAACTTCTCTGAGTATCAGATAGAAGGAAAGAAGAAAAAGAAGCCTAGTAAGAAAGAAATCAAACTTACTAAGAAGGAGATGAAGAAATACTTTCCCGAACTCTATGATGAAATGGAAGAGCTAAGAGACTTAGAGTATGAAGAAGAAATGAAGGAACTCAAAGCACAGCAGAGAGAGGAAAGAGAAAGAATGTTAGAAGAAATGTATAACGATTATTAATATAAGTATGCCATTTAAAAGCGAAGCACAAAGAAGATATATGCACAAGAACCTCCCTGAGATAGCAGCTCGATGGGAGGCTGAGTATGGTAGTAGCGATTTACCTAAGAGGATAAAACCTAAGACAAAACTTCAAGAGAAAAGAAGGAGAAGACGAAGAGGTAGAAGATACTAGTGTCTTCGAAGACACTTTTATGTATAAAAAAAGTCAACAGAATTGACCGAAATCGAAAACCATTGACTTGATGTTTTGAACGCCTCAAAGATACAAAAATTATTCGTATCTCATAGTAAGAAATACCTGAAATATTCCTAAATATAAAACGTGGTCTATTTCATAGGCATCACCCACAGTAAACTCATAGTGTCTTACACCTACAAGCAATCCTTTTACTACACCTACGCTTAATCCCCAATGTGTTAACTTCATAATAATAAATGTACTAACCAAGCTATAAGCCCGTTTAAATTAAGAGCCACTAGATTCCATTGTTTTCTAGAACTCGTTTGAACTATAACAAATATAAACCCTATAACATAAAGCACAGGGTCTATTCTCCATTGAGCAGCAATTAAAAAACCACTACCCATATAACCAACTCTTGACGCAACCTTTTGATATGACGTAAGCTTGTTGGTGTACCTAAGTTTTCCTAATATTTTATTTATCATTTTGTAAGTCCTTGTTTCTTTTCCCAAGTTCTCATTCCTCCTAATCCTAGCATACCAAACAAGATAGTGAACAACTCATCCATCTGTAAGGCAGGCAAGTCACTCCATTCAGGGTGAGCGAAGATAATCAAGTCTCTTAGAATGAAATTATACAATAGAGCTACACCTATAACCCAACCAATAAAAGGTCTCCAACCTGCCACAAACATTGTTCTGTGCCCTGCCTCAACCTCGTTAATCTTTGTCTGTAATGCAACCAACCTTTCAGCAGTTTCAAGTTGCTTGTTTGGGTCTAACTCTTTTCCTTTGATAGCTTCACGAATATCTTTCGCTAGGTCTCCTATCCCTTTTGTTCCTGTTCCTAATAACTTACTTAACCAACTCATTTTTAATATTTTATTTTTTTAAAATCTTTTGACTCATTAAAGTAAACCATAAGCTCTTGGTCGTTGTATGAACCCTCTCTAGGTTTCCTACCTCCCCACTTTATAGTTCCTTGTATATCTCTTATCTTTCCATATATTATTCCATCCTCACAAGCCCATACCACAACAGGATTCAACCTCTTAGAACTAAGCTTCACCAACTTGTATGCTGAGATGGGTAACGGAAAAGAATCTTTAATCATTCTCTTCCTACCCTTCACCTCTACATAAGCTATTAGATTAGAGTCTTTGTCAAACACCTTGAAGTCTATGTCATTAGGGTCTAGCTTTTTAAAGCTACCTCCAAATATATTTACAAAAAATTTAATAGCCTTATGTTCTCTCTCTAAATCTTTTCTATTCTCAAACCTCATTAGATGTAAAAATCTCAACAGTCTCAACAGAGCAATCAGGATTAACACAAGTGTTAACACTAACTATACCGCTTCCTTCCTTACCAAAGTCTTCATAATCAAAATCTGAACCCCAAAGTAATTCTGTACTACACATAGGACATTTCATAATATATAATTTTAATTTAAAAAAAATGAGTTAGCCTCGCTACTTGACCACTCTTCTTGCTGTGTATAAATCCTTCAACAGCTTTAGGTGCTCCCGTATAACCCTTTCTTGAGTGCCAACTATCAGCAGCCGAAGGGCTTCTCATATACTCAACAGTAACTCCTATGAAATCTTTTGCATCTCTCCACTTGTGTTTTACTTTGTGGTGTAGGTGGTGTAGATACCAATACCTATGACTTGTTTCTGCCCAAAGCTTCGGGCATTCTTGAGCCATAAGCAAAGGAAGGCTGTCTAGCTTTGCTCCATCACCATGCTCTATTCCTATTAGATTTGTTCCATACTTATAATACTTTCTGTAGGAAACGCTAATATCAAACTTAATATCTTCTGCTCTTCTGAACCAACTTTTTAATGTATGTGCTAAATGAAAACCCGATTGGTAGTCGTGATTACTCATACTGTGAACCACATCAACAGGTGCAACCTGTCTCAACATTTCAATACACTTTACATATAACTCAAGTGCAATCTCGTAATGCTCCCACCACTTTCCATCAGCATCCTGTGGTGTACCTTTCGTAGTTGTATTGTATACATTGTCTACGTGAAGAATATCGTTTCCAATACAGAATAAAATTCTATCTATCTCAAAGCCACTTGCTTGTTTCAGTAAACCTCCAACACCTTCTATCACTCTATTAACAGCTATCTCGCAGTCATAATCCTCACCTGTCTCTTCTGAGTTTGCATACTTTCCGATGTGAATATCTGCAGGATTAATTACCAATAAGTTTTTTGTCTTAGTTTTTTTAGGTTTAGGAAAGTTATACTTGGGAGCATAAGAAGAAACCAATTCATTTACCTTGCCAAACAAAGCATCGTAGTTTAATCCTACATCCTCTTTGGTTACAATAGAAAATCTATACTCACCACTTGCACTTTGCCAATGCTTAACACTGACGACATCTTTCTTGTCTATGCCTCTTTCTTTTAAGTGAACATCCAATGAAGTGTTATCATTGACGTTCTCTAGATTAGAAGCCCTCTTTTCGTTTATTAAATTAAACTCTTCGGGAGTCAATCTTATTCTTTTATTAGCCATAATTGTTAAAGTTTATCATCAAAAGATTCCTGTATCTCTTCTATTTTATTAATCATATCCTTTAGATTCAAATCTAATTGAGCGTAATCTTCATCAATCATATCCTCATATATAGAGTTAAGGCATGAGTGCAACTCATCCATCAAATGATTTACATAACTCAGCCTTTCTGTTTTAACTCTATACATACTACTACTACTTACTATCCATTGCAAACAAAAGTGTCTTTCCTGTTTCCTCATCAATCTTTTTGATTGCTGAATATATTTTTCTAGACTTTGCTTTTACCTCTTGCTTTTCTTTTTTTGTTGAGTCAGTACCTAAGTTACAGTACATATCAGAATCTATTCTATATAACTCATCTAGCTTTTGCTTTAGACTCCAAGATGAGAATCCAATTATTTTATCTACGTCTTCAAATTTATAATCCATTGTATATCGTATTAAGTTTTCTATATATTACCGGGATATCCTTCTCTTTTGTTCTCTCATCTATTAACTCAAACAAAGACGAGAACTTTCCTTCTCTTTCTCTAAACGCTTTACACTCATCTTTTAGACGAGCATTGTCCAAATTTAACATTTTTATTTGATTATTTGCAAGAATTACCAAGTTTTTTAATTGTAAATTACTTTTATGTTCAAGTAACTTGTCGCTTGAGTTGTAAACTTCTTTTACTATATGGTACTTTGAGATAAAAGATTTTTCATTTTTAAGCATCCAATCTGATGACTTTAAACAGTGAATAATTGTTGCGTGATTCTTATCTATCATCCTTCCAATATCGGAATATCCATACCCTTCATCATACATTATGCTCATAAACGTTAGCCTAGCATCCGTATACTCTCTCCTTCTGCATTTCTCCATAAGGTCTAGCTCGTAAACAGAATTTATAATATTCTTTAAAGTAGCAGCTTTTGTTTTTTTATATGTTTCTATTTTATTCATAAGTCTTAAGTGCTTGTTTGTTTGTTATATAATCTAAGTATGTATCAACATCTATTGGCTGAATGTCTAGAAATATTGGAACTGTTCCTATCTCATTAAGAAATTCAATCTCAAAAAAATAAGGATTTTTTCCTTTAACTACACCTCCAATGTACTGAGACCAACCATTTACTTTTTTTAAGTCTAAGTAGTTGTCTTCTATTTGAGCCTGTATATTTCTTGCAACGTCACTAGATAGTGACTGAAGAATATCCATAACCCAAAAATCAACTTCGTAACCTATGTACTCATTGTCCTCTGTAAACCTCTGTGTCGAATCCATACTTTTTTAATTCTTTTAATCTATACTCTTGCAATTTAGACAACCTACCTTCGGGTCTCTTTACTTCTATAAAAAGAACTTCGCTTTCTTTTAGTGCCAACAAATCAGGAATACCATTCTTGTTTGTCTTAACCAACTTCAATACGTAGTACCCCTCAGCCTCAAGCTGTTTTATTCTTTTAGATTGTATCTGTTGCTCTGTCATAATTACAAACTTAGTAAATCTTTCTTAAAGTGTCTAAGTGTATAATCTTTTTTTTGCTGAACAGCTTTGTATATGTCGTGCTCAATACCGTTCTTTGCGAACACCCAATACACTTCGTTGTTGCTCCTGTCTTTGGTAGTCATCCTATCCCTGCTCTGCCAATAACTCGTTGCACTGAAATCAATATTGTAGTACACTAAATACTTGGCTTGCTTCAAGGATATACCCTCCCTTCCCGAAACAATCTGAAGAGCGATGCTCTTATTTGTGTCTTCGAAGACACTAAGTTCTGTAGTTAGTTGGTCTCCGTAAACTTCTTTGAGAGCCTTCAACTCCTCCTTGAACTTATAGAATATCCCTATCTTGTTGGTGCAAAAGTTGTCATAAATAAACTGAGCCTTGCTCAAGTCTATTGTCTTTGACTTTCCCGACTCAAACTTAATAGTTCCCGAATACAGTTGATGCAACTTCATCATCAACTTCACGGGAGTATCAGCCAAAATAACTTCATCACTTCCCTCTATAACTAAATCCTTCTTCAACTTCGCTGCCAACTTATACGTCATATCACTCATCTCAACCTCAAGAACCTGTTCTTTTATCTGAACCTTGAACCCTGCTTCCGCTTGCGAGTAGTTAATCGTGAATGGTTTTACAGCATCTATTATAGTTTCTAGACCTGTAGAGTAGTCACGTATATTAAGACCTCCTATGGGTCTTGTTTTAACTTTAACATAATCATCAGAGAATCTGTAAAAGTTTTTGTAACTACTAAAAGGATTACCTTTTATTCCGTACACTTGATGATACATCTGACTGTACGATTCGGGAGTTGGTGTACCCGAAAGAAATATAACTTTGCTGTTGTTCTTTTGTATAAGCTCCTTCACTTGCTTTGCTCTCTTGCTTGGCTTAGGATATGCCCCCATTGAATGAGACTCATCACACACAATAATATCCCACTTAACATCGGGTAGTTTATGAATACTTTCATAGTTCATTACAAATATAACAAAAGATGCGGGGCAAATCAAGTCATAATCTCTACTAATTGATAACATTGCTTTCTTTTTTGTTAAGAACAAAACGTTTTCAGCACCCATCTTATCACATATCCCTAGACTAGTTAGGGTCTTGCCTGTTCTAACTTCCATAGCTAGGTAGACAAAATTACTTGTACGTAAAATATCCGTACCTTTTTTTATAATCTCTGTTTGATAGTCTCTAAATTCCATTTGATTATTTTTTATGGTATATCATACCAATTAATACTACGTTCAATCTTAGCACGAATCTCGTCATCTCCTTCACAATTATACTTGAACTTCTTAACAACCTTTACGTTTCTACCTCTTCCTGTTTTTACATCTACCTTTTGAAACATAACTCTGTGTAGTAACTTACATTGCTTAAGCATTTTCTCACTACTAAATCCGTACTTATTTTCTATTACATCCATAATTAAAAATCAGTTACAACTTCAGCATCCCTCTCTCTTAGTATCATCCAATTACCCGATGAGTCTCTACCTTTCTCAAACTCAATCCCATCTTTGTAATCAGCATAGGCTTGTAAGAACTTATAGAATTTAGTACGTGATATACTCATTCTAGTTCTAGGTGCATAGTCGGGATAGTCTTCTATGAAATCACTGTAAAGTACTTGCATATAGATTCTCTTGTTAGTTTTTAGTTTTGGATTTGGAGTTCCATCAATAATACCGCACCACTCTATAAACTCGTGGTTAGTTTTAGCTGACAGATGTCTAACTTCAAGGTTAACAAAGTTGCTTTTTACCAACCCTTTATCTAGATAAGACTGCAAGCATTCAATCATATAGTTGTCAAAGCTACACCACTCATCATCATCCCAATCTCCAAACATCAACCTACCAAACTCATCTAGAGGAGTAAAGTTTTTGTTGTAGTGTTGGTGCAACTCTAGTTCCCACTTTCTTCTAGCGAATGAATTACCACTACCCTTGATGGCATAGTTAGTTGTGATTGCTATCTTAGGTGACTTACTAAATGGTATCTTGATTGCATCCTTGTTCTTCTTCTCTAAAGTTAATCCCTCTGTTACAACACTGAACAACCTTTCAAAATCAAAGTGTTTCTTTACATCATCAAAGCAAAGTATCTGCGTGTCTGCTGACACCAACTGATATGCAAACGAGCGTTCAAAAGTAAAAGACTTACCATCAATAACAACTAGCTTCTTCATATTAGAAAGTGCATTCATAAACAAACCTTTACCTGTACCACCTTCGGGATTGTCAGATATAACTTCATCATTAAGAATTACTGCGGGTGAATATGATAAATTTTTGTGTGCGTGCATAAGAAATCCTACTGTACTCTCCATAGACTTCAACCTTGAAGCATCATTACCGCTGATTCTAGACAAGAACTTTTGATAGTCACAACCATCACCACTACATAGATTAAAAGTTCTATCAATTACGTGGTCTTTCCAAACGTATCCACCTAAATCCATATAGTCAATAGGTAGTATCTCATTCTTTGTAATCTTAACAGCACAGTTTGTGTAATACAAGTATGCTGTATCTTTTGTATCTTCTATAAAGTAGATGTCTACTGTTGAAAGAAGAGTCAAGAACTCCTCTCTAAAGTATCTCGTATTCTCTGCAAAGTAATTGTACACTGACAAGTCATCAAGAGTAATCAATGTGTTCAGTATAAAGTCTTTTATTTCTTTCTCTGAAGTATGGTCTATAAGGTTATTCTCTACCCTTACAAACACATAGTTACGACCTCCTTCGGGGCAATACTTGTAGAAACCATTATCCTCTAAGAACTGCTTAAACAAAACGTGCACTATCTTAATAACTCCCTTGTCTGATTTTGTCCAAAATACTTTTGACTTGTTCTCCTCTTCAGCACGATTCAAAACAGACTCGATAACATCGCCATCAATCTGTGCCTCCTCCAACTGATGACGAACCTCCTTTTTTGAAACCCCTCTTCTAAGCTTTGCTTTGATTTGGTTTATTCTCTCTTCATCCTCGTAGTATTTTGTTCCAAAGTTTTGACTGTTGCTGTACGCACTGTCAATAGTTCTTTGTATTTCTTGAGCAGTGAACCCTTGAGTTGTGAATTGATTCATAACATACATTGCAAGACTCTTGTTAATTCCGTAGTCATTCAATGCCATTGCAAGAATGTATGTGTTTTGATTTCTTTGACCTTCAACCATTGGGTACTTCTTGAGCCACCACTTCATTAGAATCTCAACAACCTTGTTCTCATCTGTGATTGGGATTGTTGGAGCGTCTTGATGAACAACAACTTCTCTGTACTCTGTGTCTTCAATCTTATCCCATACACTTGAATTTTCATTCACGTAAATTAATGGGTCGTAAGACTCGTAACAAACTCTACTCAAGTTCTTACAAGTTTTATCAAAGTACTTACTGTTGAATCGTTTCTCAAGAGAGTTGAAATACTTTACGTGGTTCTCTTCGTCTTGTGGTATCTTAACAAGAACCTTAAGACCATTACCCGATGGTGAAATAAACACAGAGAATGTGTGCTTGTCTTTGGATATAACTTCCTTGTCTTGCAACAAATCCTTTTTGGATTCATAGCCATCAAAGTCTAAGCATATTAATCCACTGTGCTCTAGCAGTGATGAGTCATTTCTTTTAGTGAACTTACCCGAAAAGCATATTGATGGTAATGCTTTCTTAAGTTCGTTACGTTGTGACTTGTCTTTCTCAAGTCTGATTTTCTTAACTACTTCCTTAGTTGCTCCATCTTTTATTCTATTAAGAATACCAACTACATTCCTGTGGAAAGGTGTAGATGTATCGTGGATGTTTCGGAAGATTGTGATGATGTGTGACATAGTAGTGTAGATTTAATGTTAAATTTAATTAGTTAACTAACTGATTCTCAATAACAGTGTTGAAAATGTTAATTTTAAAAACGATAATACGAATATAAAATAAATATATAATTAAAAAAAATATATACAGTATATATTATAGATTATTTTGCATACCTAACATTAGGGGTCAAAAAAAGGGTATCAATGATACCCCTTAACTGACTGATTGTTAGTTTCTTAAAAGTCAAGACCTTCTGATACCTCTTCTTTTTTCTTTGGTTCAAATGTATCCAACTCTACATATAGCTTTCCACTACGTGCTTTGTTTACATTAAGATTTACCCAACCATTCTTTTGGTTTTCTTTCAAAAAGGCAATAGCCTCATCAACTTTGATTGACTGTTGTCCAATTACAAAATCGGGAGCACCCTCTCTTCTCTTGAATGAAAATCCGTTTGCGAATACTTTTTCTGTGTTACTCATAACTAGTAATGTTTATTTGTTTTTCCAATGTGTTTATAGTTTGAAGGATAACTTCTTGTTTCTCTTCTCGTGTATTGCAGTCCATTGGAATTTGAAACCACATTACCCGTTTTTTTTGTGTCTTCGAAGACACTAGTCTTCTAAAGATATTCATCTATAAAATAGCTTGACAGTTCTTCTTTAGGACTATCCCCAAAGAAGGTATTATATACCTCAACAGCTCTCTTCACCTTCTCTTCACCGCCCTTAATAAATTCCTCAGTAGGTCTGAATACACCCATCTGATGAGATGTCTTGTCTATTACAAAGAATATCAAAGGCTTGTTAAATAACTGTTGGTATATAAAGCATTGACTATCGTAGTTGTACTTCTTAGCACTCCACTTAAAGTCAGCTAGCTTGCTTGTTGTCTTTAAATCAATAAGCATATCATCACATACGATGTCCACTTTACCTTTCCACATAAGACCCATTATCTCTTTGACAGCAGGTTCTTCGTAGATGTTTCCATCCTTGTATATGTTATCAAAAAAGTATAGGTTATTCTTCATTGTGTCGGTTAAATTAACAACCTCCTCAGCCTCTTTGGTTAGCAAAGCAACCTCTACACCCATCTCAGCAATAGCTTCCTTGTATAGCTTTGTATTGCGTGATGATGAATCTATCGTGACCACCTCACTAGCCTTGTCGGGTTCTATTAATAGCTGATGGAAATACCTACCCTTTGCAAAGTTTTGATTGTCGGGTCTACTAACTCCGAACTCCCTCGGATTAGTAAGAAGAGTACCTATATCACTATTAGAGAGGAATTTTTTACCTCCCTCTCCATAGTAATACTTGTCATCTTTTAGCTTCTCTATTACATCTTTCATTACGCAATAGCTTTTTCAATCTCTTTCTTTACAGTAGCTGTGATTCCGTACTTTGTCTTTAGGTTATTGATTAACTTATCAGCACCCGCAGACTTGTTAGCTACCACATACTTTAATACCTTATCCCAATTCGCATCACCCTTTGATAGTTTGATTGTTGTGGCTTCCTTCTTTGGAGCGACTGTAACTTTAGGTGCTTCGCTCTCTGTTTCGGGTAAGTCTTCTCCCGCATAAATGTAGTGACCTAATCCAAACATTGCTAGGTTCTTAACTAAACAACGCATAAGAGTCTTGTTGATATCGAACATAGTTGCACCCGCAACACTCTTAGTTCCATACCTTGTTTGAAACTCGTAAGGCTTGTCTTTCATAGCTTTGTTAGCACCATCCATAACGGGTAGCCACATACCTAGTGTCTCGCCTTCTATTGTAACGATAGTTCTACACATATATCCAAGACTCTCATCGTATACGTATGGTAAGTCTAAATCTCCACACTGAACTTCATACGTTGCGTTAGGATAGTTCTTCTTAACTTCTCCCCAAGCCCAAGCCCAAGATAAGTAAGTTAAACCATTCTTCTTTTCAACCTTATCATTTACGTTGATGGCTGACAGTGTTTCAAACACTGATTTTGTTTTTGAATTTGACATAGTTTATTTAATTTAATTGATTGATAATCTTACTTGATTGGGAAAACTTTAGTAGGTAATGCTCTCTCATATCCTTGAGACCCATTATGTATCTTCCATTTTTTCTTGTGTTAATTTCAGCTCTTATTCTCTGCTCAATAACGTCAAGTTTTCTACGATAGTTAGACAAAGATACGACATATTTACCATAAATCCAACCTTTTTCTTCAAAAAAAAGATACTCATTACTCTCTATTTCCTTATAGAAATCACCGCCTAGATGGGTATTATATATAACTATTTCACCCGTATTAATATCTCTCTCTATTTTAACTCCTTTTGAGATTACAGAGTCACAACATTTAGATTCTATCTTAGCTATGTTGTTGTCAGAGTTAGCTTGATTGAAAACTTCTTGTAAGGTGTAACTCATTATTTATATTGTTTATAAATGTTTTGTAGTCTTGGTCGTGCTTTGTGTTTTCCTTGACTACTTTTATTCCGTGAATAATACTTGAATGAGATATACTATAACCTTGCTCATCCATAAAAGATTGTATCTGAACTATCTTCATATTTCTTTGATGGCATAAGTAGTACAGCATTTGTCTAGCATCTACTACTTCTCTCTTTTTACTTTTTTCAAATAAAGACTCCAACTGTATCTCATATACAGTTGAAATCTTGTCTGCGTAACTTTTAAAAATTTGTTTCTTCATCTTTATATGTTTGTCTGTGTGAAAAAATTTCTCCAAAATACTTAAACAAATCCTCCATTTGTGTCTTCGAAGACACAAGATATGGATTTGTAGGCTCTTGTTCTCTTTGTCTCATAAATTCTTCGCTTGATTTTCCCATCTTAAATAAATTCTTTTATAGTGTTATACAATATATCTTCGCACTCTGCGACTGATTTTTTTTGAAATACTTTTTTTTGTATTCCGTGCTCGTTCTCACTAATTATAACAGCCATACATAAATTATTGTCTAGTAGCTGTATTATTAGACCCGCTCCGTACCTCATAACTTCTTTGCAGTTGCTTGAAATTTTAAAATCGTTGTACGATATCTTAGAGTCTTCGGCAAGGTAGTTGTCTTCATAATCCTTTCGGCTCATCATTCTACCCGTGTCTAGCCAAGCAAACTTCTTCTCCTTCTTGCTTGCGTCTTTCAGTAGTTCTAACCTTGTTAGGTAATGTTTGTCGGGCTTCTCTTGAGCATTCTCAATTCCCGCATCAAAGTCTATAATGTTTAGTCTTCCCATTGTAAATAAATTAAAGTTTAATAATTGTTCAAATATAGTATAATTCTATATCAATTCCAAATTTTTATTTAGAAATATCTGATATTCTTACGTACCAATAGTTGTCTATTAGCTTCTTCTCACTGTTGTTCCAAGAGCAAGCATCCGTGTATTTTTTTGGAAGCTTTCCAACTTCAATACATATAGGTATATTGTTGTCATCACAGAACTTAATCTCATCTTCAGACTCCAATAGGCTTTCTGATTCATCGTGGTGAACTGCAAATAGTTCTACTGCGTTAGCTCTAAATAAATCTATTGCTGAGTCAGAAACTTCTTTCCATATAAAATTGTCCTTTGTAATAATCATACTCTTAGTTTTTTAAATATTGATTGCTTATGCATATACTCTATCTTTTCACAGAAGGTTCTTAACTCTTCTACGGGTATCCTATGTTTTGCTCTAAAGTTTTCTACGAAGGTAGCATAAGGATACTTCCCTTCTTTGTAAAAATTCTTTTCGTAATCCACTACTCCCGATACTGTACATTTTTTTAATCCATTCATAATATATCTGTTTTTATAGGTGTCC
>Ga0209603_1000674_pt1 | contig 39863 bp, 24 predicted proteins | sample COGITO_mtgs_1206_FD_184812 | JGI IMG/M metagenome (GOLD analysis project Ga0209603, IMG submission 184812) | Pelagic marine microbial communities from North Sea - COGITO_mtgs_120607 (SPAdes) (version 2) | ecosystem: Environmental > Aquatic > Marine > Epipelagic ...
TTTGATATACTTCGGATCACTGATCTTTTTATTCCAGGCCTGTTGCTCTTTGTCGTTCATCTTACGGCGCACCTTCTCGAAGCCTTGATGATAACCGGTAATAAAAAACACCGCATCAATCCCCTGCTCCAGCGCTGTCTGGGTTATAAATCCGGTATCATTGCCACGGAAGCTCATCGGCAAGGCGTCGTTGACGGGATCGTCGGCAAGCGTCGGCAAGTCCGGACGCGACGCACCGCGCACCCCTTCAAGGCCCGGCTGATTCGCGTCCGAATTGATCGGCGTGATCCACTGAATCAATTGCTGGTGCACATCCGCCCCGGCAGAGGCCAATCGCGGCTTAAACAGCATGGTCTTATTACGGTCATGCAGCATCACATTAAACAATGTCCCCGCCGACAGGTTGCCCACCATATCGGTAATTTCGTCTTTGATCACCTGATAACTGTTCAGACCGCCCTTCTTATCGGTCACCATCTGCCGATTGCTATCGATCACAAACAAGATACGCTCCGCACGCGTCTTCAGGCCGAAGACGCTGACATTGGAAAGCCCCATGCCGATCGAACCGCTGGTGCCACCGAGTAGACTGCCGCCCCCGCCGATCCCACCGAGGCCGGCGCTGACGGTGAAGCTTTGATCCATGCTAGGCAAATTGACATCCACCTGAGCCACCGCAATATTGGCCACCGGACGCATCGACAGACTCTGCGACTGCTGCTGCTTGGGTTGCTGCGGCTTGATCTGCACCTTGACCGGTGGTGGCGGCTCTTCTTCGACCACGGCGGGCGGTTCTTCGAATTGCGCCTCGGAGGGGAGGACCGCTTTGACCACAATATAACTACCGAGAATAAATCCTGCCATTAGGTGGGCCAGCACACTGATGATGATGACTTTCATCAGCAGCGGGTTCATCTTTTTCTTTTTAGTTGGGGGGAGCATATCTAGAACGACAGAAATGAAGTATTATCAGTATAAGTGACCAAGGTATAAAACCCGGAACTCTACTCGCCACTTATTTCGCAATATTACACCAATAGCAATCACCGATTAAGCCTAGGTTCAATTTCCTCGTCGCGGTGATGGGCACCAGATCGTTCTAGACGCCAGAATCCCTTCCAAATAGTCAAAACAAGACCTGGAACGAATCGCGTGCAGATCCTCACGGCACTTTATTATTTTTTCACGACCATACCCCGAGTCGCCCCAAATATTCAGCACGCCGCCCAATCCGATTTCAATATTCACAGCGGCCCTTAGCCTATGATTGGAAATAAATCGCCGGAAAACGCGTCGCCCGTTTTAAGATCATCAATCCCGTCGGTTAAGGTATGGGGCTTTCCGTCGTAGGTCGTGCCATCGAGCATGCAGATGATCGAGAGAACGCGGCGTGGTTCATCCGATGTATTCTTTCCCGCATAATGAAACGTGCGCCCATCGTGGAAGGTGACACTGCCGCGCTTAAGTGGGCAATAAACCCGTTGGACTTCGTGCGCCGGCTTATCCTTAACCTGCTCGAAAATATCGTCCCCCCGCACGCCGGACAGATCGATCGTTTCGTTAATGTCCCATGCATGAGAACCCGGAACAAAACTCATGCAACCGTTGGCCAAATCGACATCCTGCATCGGGATCCAAATCGACATCGCGCCCGGCTCATTCATCGGCCAATACGGAAAGTCCTGGTGCCAGGTGGTGGGCTTTCCGTCTTTGCTGGGAAACTTGGTCATCAGATGATCGTGAAACAGGCGAACTTTTTTTGCCTTTAACAAGCGTCGGGCGACATCGGCCAGCACCGGATGCTGCGAAAATTTACGGAACCGCTCATCACGTCGCCAGGCATTGACCACCTGCAGGAACACCTGGTCATACGCACCCCGCTCCTCCATCGGCGGTAGTTCTGCTTCCAACTTTTCGTTGAGTTCATCGGTTATAGCGGTTAGCTCATCGAGCTCCACCTGCGAAAGGATATTATCGATCTGTATGTAACCATTATTCGCGTAGAATTCAATCTGATCTTCCGTCAGTTCAATAGAGGTTTCAGTATTCATAATTTTAACTGCTTTGTGTATTTAAGAGGATTGTTATTTAGTGTTCTCGAACACTGTGGGTCACTATAGATCAAGATTATTGACTTTTCTTTGCGTATATTGTCCTACTTAGAGGCATATATAAACCTTTATGAATACAACGCCCATTTTAAATGTGCGCGATCAACTGCCGTCACTCAAACAGCATGGTGTCGCAGTGGAATATTATCCCGACTACATTAACCTCGCGCAGGATCCGCACGGTGTGGATGCCTTGCTAGTTTCGTTTACGGTACGCGGAACGGGCTGGCATTGGATCAACGACACGGCCTTTCCTGAATCGCCGGGCAGTCTTGGAATTACGCACTATGGCGAAGTGCACAGCATTGTGACCGATCCGGCGGGAATGCATATCTATAATCTGTACCTCGACCCGCGCACCTACCCGCTCCCCTCGATCCCACCCAAGTTGAACAACATGCTGCACGTGCTCTTTAGCAATCGTGAAGCGTTTCGCCACCGACTGAATCTCAGTATTCACATGCACTTTCCCGATCCGACCCTGCCCTTGCAGTGCTTGCAGACCCTGCATCGCGAAACAACGCAGCCGTCCATCGGTTCCGCGGCAGTCATTCAGGCCATGCTACGAGTGTTTCTTATTGCCTGTTGCCGCAATGCCCTAAACGAAGGAATCGCCCCAAGCGTTGCCGACGACGACCAGCCTCCTGCCTGGCTATTAAACACCTGCCGGTTCCTGGACGAAAATTATCAACTCCCCATCACCCTCGATCAGCTCGCCGAGCGCGTAGACATCAGTCGCGGCTATCTCTGCCGTGCCTTCAAAAAGCAGATGGGCTTGAGCGTGGTCGAGTATTTCACCGAACGCCGGATTCAGCACGCCATCCAGTTGCTACAAGATACAGACGACAAAATCCTCTCGATCGCACTCGACTCCGGCTTCAGCGACCTCAGCCACTTCAACCGCGTCTTCAAAAAGCTCAATAACCTCAGCCCCGCCGCCTACCGTACCCGCTTCTCCGACAATCAGGCGGGGTAGAAAGCATGACGCGCCCTACAACAACATGGGGAATTTTTAAGCTGTCCCACTTAGGAAGAGGCCTTCGATTCAGGCTTCGAAAAGCATAACGGAGCCGCTAGAATTCCCATCGCTTTGAGTTGGTATTCATAAGCCCAGTCCTTACCTTCAGAGCGAAACCCGAGAGGGCCGTAACGCACCCAATCGTTACGATATTGATCGGTGTTGTGGACACTTCCGAATGCGTTCACACGATTACCATAAACGCGAAGCGTCAAAACCTCCCCTTCGTTAAGCTCCGCTAGCTCAATTTCATAAGGAGGAAACGGTGCCGAATCGATGAGCTTACTCGCCTTCGACGATGGGTGCAGTCGCAATTCCCTTCGCGGGCTTAAAAAGAAACACCGCCGCCAACACTGCGGGCACGATCAGGCCGATCGGATAGGCGATACCGGTGCCGAGCTCCAAGCCTTCGGGTGCCACCAAAATATAGGTGGTGCACACCGCGCTCATGAACACCGCCGGCACGAATGCGATCCAGTAATTCTTCGCCTGCTGGCGCAGATACATCGCAGCGGTCCACAACACGATGGTGGCGATCAACTGATTGGAAAATCCGAAGTAGCGCCAGATCACGCCGAAGTCTAAACGGGTGACCAACCACGCCACGGCAAACAGCGGCAAGGTAATGACCAGGCGCCGGCGCACTGGCTTCTGGCAAAGGTTGGTGAAGTCAGCGATAATCAAACGTGCACTACGGAAAGCCGTATCGCCGGAGGTAATTGGGCACGCCACCACACCGAGAATCGCGAGCGCCCCACCGACTTTACCCAGCCAACTATTACAAATCGTCTGCACCGCCCAGGCGGCGTTGTTGCCGTTTTCCGCCATCACCGAATTCAACTCACCGGTGCTGCCGAAAAAGCTCATGGCCGCTGCGGCCCAGATCAGCGCCACCGCGCCCTCGGCAATCATCGCACCGAAAAAGATCGGCCGGCCCTGTGTCTCATTAGTGAGGCAGCGCGCCATCATCGGCGACTGGGTGGAGTGGAACCCGGAAATCGCACCACAAGCGATGGTGATAAACAGCATCGGATAAAGAAAATGCGTGTCTGGATTGCTGTGTTGGTTCATCAAGGTCGCGGCGCTCAGCTCTGGTATGGGCGCGCCATTGACCAACATCGCACCGAGTAGACCGAGTGCCATGATCAGCAGCACCGCGCCAAACAGCGGGTAGATTCTGCCAATGATCTTATCAATCGGCAGAATCGTCGCGACCAAGTAGTAAGCAAAGATCACCACCAGCCAAAGGTCGAAGGTGCCAAACGATCCGATCGACATGAACTCACCGGTCAGGCCGGTCAGGATCTTGGCCGGCCCGAGAATAAAGACCACCCCGACCAACAGCAGCAGCACCACGGAGAATACGCGCATGAACTGACGAAAGCCGCCGCCCATATACTGCCCCACCACTTCGGGGATACTCGCGCCACCATGACGCAGCGACAGCATGCCGGAGAAATAATCGTGCACCGCGCCGGCAAAAATACTGCCGAACACGATCCACAGGAATGCACTCGGCCCATACAACGCGCCGAGGATGGCACCAAAGATCGGTCCCAATCCGGCGATGTTGAGAAACTGAATCATGAAGATCCGCCAGGTCGGCAGGGGCACATAGTCCACCCCATCCTGTTTCGTGATCGCCGGTGTCGTGCGAGCAGCATCGATGCCGAATATTTTTTCGACGGTGCGCCCGTAAATAAAATACGCGGCGAGCAGAATGAGCAGTGAGATAAAGAATGTAATCATAATATAAAATTTGCAGGGTGGTGAGCTGCTACCGTCCCCTCACCAGATGAAACACGCTCGACTAGCTCCCCCGCGTCATCCTCCAGATAAAACACGGCATCCACGCCATCGAGCGACTCAATCAATGCCATAGTAAGCAAGTAGTCCACTGGGATCATGAAACACTGGACTGGTGCTTTTCCTCGCTGACATTTAAATTCAACGTTTGGTGCCATTTTCACTCTCAGAACACAAATACACCTTTTCTCCATTTACGGCTGCTCCAGCCAAGTTTTCCCACGGTAGAAGAGTCGCGACGCCTCAAGCTCATTTGTGTGCAGGAGGTCGACGCCGGTGGCAGGCATGTTCGTGGCTCCGGGCACATCCAACCAGCTCGTGCCCAAGAGGCTTGTTGAGTACTTCAGGCCGTAGCGTCTCGTCAGCGACCCGTAGAAGTTGCTCGTAGTGAGGCGTGATGGGACTGAGATGATCCATTCGCCATTCGACTGGACGATGCTCACCTCAAAGAAATCCGAGCCATCCGTAGGACTGGATCCCGCCACATACTCTTCATAATTACTCCGCGAATCACCGTCAGGATCACTATCAGCCTGCCCGGCGACGAATGGATCATTCGCGAAGTGCTGTACGCTCCACGGGTCCGGAATACCGTCATCATTTGCGTCCAGTGCGGTCGGATCAGTTTCTGCGTCAGGGCCGAACGCGGCGGCGCCGACCCCTCCGTTGGCGCCCGCGAATGTGTAGGTCTGCGACGAAGCGTTCACGTTGGTCTCGTACCCCGCACCGCCGTATGCGGAACCAATATCGCCACTGTAGAGTTCGTTCAGAGGCGCGCCCGGGTCACCGCTGCCAGTGTCATTTGCGCCGAATCCGGCCACGACGAAACTGCCCGCCGCCGTGGGGGTAATCGTCACGGTGTTACCTGCTTGGTATGCGGCTGTCGCAACGCCGGGATAGGATCCGGAGATCGAGACTACCCCGTAGCCCAGACCGTTGACTGTGCCGTTGACGGTCAGGTCGATAACGAGAGCGGCATTCCCGCCGGTATAGGGACTGTCGAGGTACCAGATGCCCCCGTGACGGTCACCCTTGGTATCCGCGATCCGCGTCAATGAATCGCCGTTGTACGTTATCGTCGCGTTGGCGGCGCCGCCCTCGGAGCTGTACGACACGATGAGTTTGTCGGCACTAGCGCCGGCGTTGAACTGGATCGTGTAAGGGACGTTCTCAAAAGCGTAGGGGCCGGGCGTACCAGTATCCGACAAGTTCTCGCCGGTAACATTGAGCACCACAGGCTGAGTGCTCCCCGCCGGGACAGGCAGCGAGAATTCAGCAGCACTCGACCACGCTGTGCTGCCATCAACAGTATTCGAAGCGAAACAGCGGTAGTAGTAAGTGAGCCCGTAGAGCAGATGACTCGCATCCGTGGAGAATGTACCCGCCGCAACTCCGCCCAGCATCACGCTCTTCGCCCAACCTCCACTGTTGGGGCCACGATCGACAACATCCCAGAAGATCGAGATATCCGTGTCCTTGTTCACATCCCCGTTCAGTCGCGCCACGCCCTGAGTGATGATTTGCGCAACACCGGCGGTCGTTACATTCAGACCAACCGTCGTGAAGTTTGATGCGGCGGACCAGTCTTCACCGTACGTGTTGGTTGCATAGAAACGGTAGTAGTACGGCGTTTCCGGGCTAAGCCCCGTCACATTCGTCGCTAGCGAACCTTCTCCCGCTGTCCCAAAAGAGTGAGAATTGCCCCAGTCCTCCTTGGTCGTGCCCTTGTCCGTCAGATCCCAATAGACAGAGACTTCTGTGGATGCACCGCCGGTAGTCACCACCGTTCCGTTCAGGGTCGCGTCTGTTAACCCAACACCCGTAGCTCCGTTGTTGGTGACTGATGGCGGCCCCTGATACTCTGTCGTGAAAGTTGATGCGGCGGACCAGTCTTCACCGTGCATGTTGGTTGCATAGAAACGGTAGTAGTACGGCGTGTCCGAGCTCAGCCCCGTCACATTCGTCGCTAGCGAACCTTCTCCCGTTGCCCCAAAAGAGTGAGAATTGACCCAGTCCTCCTTGGTCGTGCCCTTGTCCGTCAGATCCCAATAGACAGAGACCTCTGTGGATGCACCGCCGGTAGTCACCACCGTTCCGTTCAGGGTCGCGTCTGTGAACCCGACACTCGTAGCTCCGTCGTTGATGACTGATGGCGGGATGCCAAAATCGAGGGCCAGGTCCGGGTAGCCTTCATAGCTGACGGTGGCAACGTCCTCGCCGTGTGTCATTGAGAGATAGGGGCTGTCGTAGACTTTCGTCGGATTGAGATCCACCGTCACGCCGTTGACCTTGGGGGTCGTCTTGGTGTTTCCGTAGACCGTGAAGGCATCCCCGGCTTCGCTGGTGTAGTTTAGAGTCTTGGACGCGTCATAGGTGAGCGTGTTGCCCATGACCGAGGCTTGGAATGCCGCAAAGTCGGCGTAGTTTTCGGCCTGCCCGGTCTGGATGATCACAGGGGCCCACTGGTCGTCCAGCTCAAGTTCGTAGCCGTTACTGGCGCTCGCCGCGGTGTAGCCTCCGCCGGCGGGTTTGATCGCGCAGTAGGCGTTGTCCAACTGGGTGAAGAACCACCCCCCGTTCTCGACGCCGTTAGTCCAGGCGGACGTGGAAAGGAAGACCCTTGTTGCATCCCCGTCCTCGTAGGCATTCTTGTCGCGCTGAACCACCATGCAGTCCGCGCGGGTTACCCCACTGAGGTCGGCAAAACTCTTGTTGAGATCCGCCGATCCGCCCTTGCCGAACACCATGATCCGGTCATTAACCCCGGAAGCAAACATCACACCCATGGTGCGGTTCTGGTCGAGCAGGGCGATATAATTTTTGTTCATGTCCACCGTAAAGGTTCCCATGGTGTAGTCGGGCGTCACCCAGGTGTCGCGGCGCAGGTTTGAATCCCCGTTGTCGAACACCACCGTATAGTCGCGGTTGCCGTCCCAGTTGCCGCCCCGGCCGAAGCGTCGCGAGCTGTAGAGAAAATTCGGGCGGGCGGGGTCCGTCGCACTGGCGGTGATGATGTCGGGGACCCGGTAAGAACTGATCGTTGGTATCAAGGCGTAGGTACGAGTCGCGCCAGCCGTCTCATGCCATCCGTAGGCCCAGAGCAACGCGTGGAAGCTATACGGAGTCCCCTTCCTCAGATATCCATTCTTATAGACACGGGTTTCGGCACCACCCCGCACGCCGGACCGTGTCCAGTCCGAGGCGGTATCCGCCCAGTACAGGTCCATAAAAGTTGCTGCAAGGGCACGCAGCTCCGGGGAATCGGAAAAGTCCATAATATTGTAATAGGCCCCCACCGTATACCTGGCGTATTGCTGACAAGCGATCTCCACGTTGATTCCCTCCATGGCCCGGGCTCTGAAGTAGCGCATATAAAAAGCGGTCCAGGCATCCGCGTGCTCGGTAATCGTGCCCCCATCCGCCAGCACCATGTCGGGTCCGTATCGTGACGAGCTCTTCAAGGCAATCAGACACATCATGTGGCTGCCCTTCTGCATAGCATCATGGTTCTCGCTGTCATGAATAATCCATTCGTCCTGCTGCGCCTCCGTCAGTTTGCTGCGTGTGTCAAGCCAGAGCCACATGTTATCCTCGATGAGATCGCGCGTCTGGGAAGTGAGCCGCTCATTCATCGCCGGATCGTGATACAGGCGCCACACGATGGTCTGCCAGAAATAGCCGTTGAAATCCGACGTGTCGCTGACCGGAATCGGATTGTTGGTATAGAATGTGACGATCAGCTGGTTGGCCTGCTCAACGTTCTGGTCGAGGTAGAGGCACGCCAGCGCGTAGGAGAACACCCCCGGGGCGTTGTTGGGATCGCTGATGCTCGGGTCGGGGCTGTCGATGTTTGTCTGGACCATCTGGGCCAGGCGGTCATCAACCAGTTCGGCCGGAGTAACGGTAGGGGTCGTGGCCGCCACCGGCTGCGAGGCGGTGGTTGTATTGTCGAACGCATCGCGCATTGTGACCGAGTAGCTGTATTGCGTGTCCGGGGTCAGCCCTCCGTCGGTATAGCTCGACGAAGTTTGCCAACCGCTGCCCGTGCCCCCCGGATTGCCGCTGGTCTCATCAAAGCGATATTGAATCCAGCCGGACGCATCGCTGCCTGCTGCCGCCATCGAGATTTCGGAGTAGCTGATCGCGATCGGCTGGCTGGTGAATACAGCCGGATTCGGAGTCGGCGGATCGAGATCCAGCGCAGTCGCCGGCCCCAGTGTTGTCATGGCCGTTTGCAAATTATAGACCGCGAACAGCGGCTCGTCGCTGGTGATCGACCCGACCGTTTGATGCCACGTATTCAGCTGATCCGCCTCTACCTGACTGCTACCAGCAATCTGCAGCACGCCGCCATTTAGAATGTCGATGGTGAACCCGCTGCCTGCCGAAAGATCAAAACCACTAATATTACCCGCCGTAAAGGTGCCGCCATCCATGTTCAGCGATCCGGTCCCACCGGCGGTCGAACTGAGACTACCGACGCTCATCGTTCCGCCGTTAAACACGGAGGAGATTCCATTCGCAAGAGACAGCTCGCCGGACAAGGTGACGATCCCTCCGGGATGATTGGTAAAGGAGGATGGCTCCCCTCCATTTGCTGAATCGGAGCCCATGGTCATATGCATCGCCGTGAGGCTTCCCCCTGAATTGACCACGATGTGACCGCCATCCTCGTCCCACGAGTTACCAAGGTACACGGTCGCGGCGACCGCAGCGGTGCCGTCCTGAATGGTTACCGCAGCCGTAGTGATCAAACGGGCCACGAAGCCACTCGTTGGTACGCCATTGTCCCATCCAGGAGACGGGCTGACATCACTCCAGACACCGACCCCGAGGTATTGTGTATTCGGCGGCGTTAGCGAGATCTTAGTGCCAGTGGCGCCCACGTTTTCGATAGTAAACAGACTCAAATCATTCACAGCGCTTCCATCAATCTGAACTTTGCCCGCTGTGATTTTAGTCTCCCAGTAAGCTACAGTAGTTGCGCCAGCAATTTCACCGATGGTAAAGCTTGCCTTAGAACCGGTTTCAAAGTTGATCAACATTTGAGTCATATATGCAGTACTTATTATATCGCCGATGTTGAATGCCCCTTTTCCGCCAGCCAGCATAGTGACCACACAATTGGCATTATCCGCCAGAGTGCCTGCGTTAAGTGTGCCATTGTCGATAAAAACTCGCGCTTTAGAGCCACTATTCGCCCAAAATTCACCGACAGTCGCATAACCGTTTAGCAAACTCAATGTACTGCCTATGCTGCCAGTACCTCCAAACTGATTCCACATCGTAAACCTGCCCGAAACCGCCACGTTATTATAGCTGCCATCATTATTCGAGGCATCATCAATCTCAAGGATACTGTGGCCGCCAACCACGCCATCGACTCCACCACGCATAGCGAAGCCACCATCTCGAAATAACTCACCGCCTGTCTGACGTACCGAAAAACCATTCCAGTAACCACCACTCGACAACTCTGAGCTCGTTGCAGAGACCGTCCCGGAAACCAAGCCTGGATTGTCATTTGTGGGCGAGCCACTACTCCAGTTAGCCGCGGTGTTCAGGGCACCACTGCCGTCATAGGTCGTCGTCGGCGACAAGCCAACATACGCCGCCGATGCGCTTCCTGCAACGGCTGCCAACAACATCATAACTAGGGCACCTCTGAAAAGACCGTTTTGACGCCTCAGGTTAGGTTGTTTCGTATTTTTCATAATTAATTGATGCTGGTTCGGTTTGATTCGGGTTTTAAATGGTTGAAGAATAGATACTAGACCAACGCTCTAAAGATTAGAAATCAAAAGATTCAACAATTAAGGGAAGAGCCAGAGGTGCCCTTAACATTGCATATTAGCAGAAAACCACGCCGCCGACCTTGCCAAAAGTTGACATACATTTTGCCATATTGCGACAAGTTGCACCGTGGGAAGAATTTTAGGGGAATTTTAAGGACACCCACGTTTCCGGGGTCCTCAACAGGGGCATCAGCCATTGCAGATTAAATTTCACACAACCGCGGCGTAAAACGCCTCCGTCTCGGCAGACCGAGCCACCTCCCCTTCGCAGCATATCCTTCTACATATCTTTGTATCGTCTAATTTACGTGATGAATGCACTGCATTGTCATTAGCCTAGTTGGATCAAATCTGAGATATTCCCTAGAATCCCGTGACTGATGAAATGAACGCCCAAGGGTTCTGAAAATTGCCTGTCCCTAAAAAATACCTTTTACGCGGTGTGAGACAGTGCGTCGTGCTTGTCAGTGAAACCGAGCTTGATGACTACCGGGTTCGCTACGTCTGCGGAGGTGGTTCCAGCTGAACCAGCCTCTTGCGGTAGCTCGACGGGGTTTCGCTCCGGACTGATGCGTAAAAGCGAGTCAGATGCCCCGCCTCGGAAAAGCCACACTGAAACGCGATCTGCTCCAGGCTAAGGTGCCGTTCGCGAAACAGTGTTTCAAGATGAGCGCAGCGCATTTCACGGCAACGCGTCTGAATACCCTGATTAAAATGTTCCAGAAAACGCCGTTCCAACGCCCGGCGGTTGAGTCCGGCCGCGCACGCCACTTCATCGACAAGTACCCTGCGATCGTCATGCTGCTGGATAAAGCGGATCGCCTTGGAGACCGCAGGATCGTCGACCGCGATCAAATTGGACGACTGCCGTATGACGAGGGCGCCGACCCGTGCCATAATGACGGGCTGTTCCGGGGACTACCCCTGAATCATACGATCCAATGCAGAAGCAGCAAAATAGCCCGCTTGATGGTGATCGATCGATACGCTCGAAAGCGGCGGATGACTCAAGCCACAAACGACCGGGTCATTATCCACGCCGACGACCGCGCAGTCCTCCGGAACTCGAATATCAGCGGCCCCACAAAGCTGCAGCAGCCTGAAAGCCACCTCATCATTACAAGCCATCAGTGCTACCGGTTTGGGAAGCTCCCGGAGCCATTGCGTTAAAGCCCTGCCTGAGGCCTGCCCGTTCCGATCGGGCATTTCGGGCGCATCCGCAAAAAACAGATCACTCTTGATTCCCTGAGACTGAAGCGCTGCCTCAAAATGGCGACCACGGTTCAACGCCCACGGCGCATCGCGTAGACCGACAAAAGCAAAGTTCCGGAACCCGCGCCGCACAAAATCAGTGGCAATCGTTGAGGCGATCGCGGCATCATCGGAAGTAACGCAAACCTGCCCCGCATCCGGTTTCAGTCCGTATGAAAAAACAACGCACGGCACATTCGCCTCACGTAGTTCCCCCAGATCCGCGACGTCGCGCACCAGCATGCCATCGAATGCCCCCTCCCTGATTTCCCGGGAAATCCCTTGAACCCCGACTGGCTGCCACTGAAACTGCCAAGGCCCGAATTGACGGGCATAGTCGGCAATCCCCGCGATCACCTTGCGACCGGACTCGCGCGACGACTCAACCATCAATAGTATTTTCGGGATCGAACTCATGTGTAAATCGTTTATTATCGAGTCAAAATATTTCGCTCAGGTGTTTGTTTTTCTCTGAGCGCTTCAGGGGACTCTGCTTGCATAAAATGGTATGCCTCGACGTCCGCCTCCTTCAGCTGTTTAGCCTGAACCGGTAGCCAAAGAGAAGTCGCAGGCACATAAGTAATCACCATCAGTGCAGCGACCATGGAGGCGAAAAACGGTAGCATTGTCTTGGTGACTTTGGCGATCGTGGTCTCCCCCACCCCACAGCCGATAAACAGACAGGTGCCGACCGGAGGTGTGCACAGCCCAATACACAGGTTGGCAATCATGATGATGCCGAAGTGCACCGGATGCATGCCGAGCGCGGTGACGACCGGAAGAAAGATCGGCGTAAAAATTAAAATGGCTGGAGTCATGTCCATGAAGATGCCGACACAGAGCAGCAGCAAATTGATGGCCAACAGGATGATAATTGGGTTCTCGGACAGGCCGAGCAGAGCGGCACTCACGGTCTGTGGAATATTCGCCATAGTCATGATCCAGCTCATGCCGGAGCTCGCACCGATCAGCAACATGACGACCGCGGTGGTGATACCGGTTTGCAGCAGCAGACCGGAAAGCGCTTTCAGCGGGATTTCGCGGTAGATCACCACCGTCAAAAAGAATGCATACACCACCGCAATCGCGGCCGCCTCAGTCGCGGTAAAGATGCCGGCAAGAATGCCGCCGATCACCACGATGATCAAAAACAGACTCAGAAGCGCGCGCTTAAAACTGATTAAAATCTCTCGGAGCGAGGAGCGCGCTTCGCGGGGATAGTTCTTTTTGTAAGCGAAGCCGCCGCAGACCAACATAATGAACAGCCCCATCACAATACCGGGTAAGATGCCCGCCATAAACATCGCGGCAATCGAGACCGAGCCGGCGGCGACCGAATAGACAATCATCACGTTGCTCGGCGGAATCAGCAGTCCGGTGGTGGCAGCTGTGGTGGTGACGGCCACGTTGAATTCGCGGTTGTAGCCCTTGCGGTTCATTTCAGGGATCATGAAGCCACCCACCGAAGAGACCGCCGCGGCCGCCGAGCCGGAAATGGAGCCGAACAACATGCAGGTCAGCGTATTGACATAGGCCAGACCGCCTGGAAGGAAGCCGACCAGCGTGCCGGCGAAGTCAATCAACCGCCGCGCCATGCCGCCCTTGCCCATCAGGTGGCCGGAGAGAATGAAGAACGGAATGGCGAGCAGCGCGAAACTATTGACGCCATTCGCCATTTTGGAGGCAACCACGATGGACGGATCCATCCCTTCGGCCAAAATCGCAAAGAACGTCGCCAGCGCGATCGCCACTGCAATCGGCACATTCAGCACCAGCAACAAGACGAAAACTATTATCAAAATCAGAGCGATGGTTCCCATTAGCGTTTATCAGGTTCAGGGTTTGAAGCTGTAGTTTCGCACAACTCGTCGGTCGAGCTGGCCAATGTTTCGATCAGATTTTCAATCGTGAACAGCAACATAAAGACTCCGGCGACAGGCAGCGCGAGATAGACGTGCCCCATTTTCCACCCAAGCGCGGGGGTCATCTGCTCCATCGCGAGTGCGTCGGCCACCACGCGTCCGCCACCGTAAAGGAAAATTGCACCCGCAAAAAACAACACCACCAGATGCACAAAAACCGTCATAATTTTACGCGCATCGGGATGGAACTTGAGGACAAAGAAGTCCACCCCCAGATGGCCCTTGGTGCCGAAGGCGACTGCCCCGCCGAGCAGCGTGACCCAGACGAGCAGGAAGCGCGCAAGCTCCTCCGTCCACTTGGCCTGTTCGCCCATGACATAACGGGTAAAGACGCCCCACACCACATCCAGCACCAACAACCCAACCGCCACGATCAGAACAAATTCCAACCCCGCCGTCATTCCCTTCTTAAACTTCAACATTTTTTGTAACATCAGCTATCGGTTTTTCAGTTTTTCAGTTTTCAGCTTTTTAGTTTCCTAATTCCTAATTCCCACCTCAGCAATCTGTTTGAGCAACGCGCGGACTTCAGCATTTTCAACCCCTGCAAGCATGGGCGCGACTTTCGCTGCAAACGCGGCGGTGTCCACTTCGTAAACGCTCACGCCTTCGGCCTTAGCCTGCTCCAGCGCCTCCATCGTTTTTTCCTGCCAGAGCTGGCGCTGATAAACGACCGATTCCGTGGCGGCCTGCTGCACCCAGACCTGCACCTGCGGGTCCAGTTTTTTCCAGACTCTGGAACTCATTAACAGCATGTCAGGAATACGCGTGTGACCGTCCAAGGTAAAATGTTTGCAAATCTCGTAGTGCTTATTGGAGGTAAAACTCGGCAGATTGTTTTCCGCACCGTCAACCGTGCCTTGCGCAAGCGCAGAGTAAAGCTCGCCCCATGCAATCGGTGTCGGCGCGCCCCCCATGGCTTTGACCATATCGATGGCGGTCTTGGAATTCATGACACGGATCTTGAGGCCCTTCAAATCGTCCGGCGTTTTGATCGGCTTATCCTTGGTGTAGAAATTACGGCTACCACCATCGTAATAACAAAGTCCGCGCAGGAACTTGGCCTCGCCCTGCTGCAACATTTGCCGCCCGATCTCCCCGTTCAGCACGGCCCAGTAATGATCGGCATCGCGAAACACATACGGCAGACCGTAGACCGCCATGGCCGGAATAAAGTTTTCCATAGCGGCGGCCGAGGTTTTGGTCATCGCCAACGAACCGTTTTGGAGTTGCTCAATACACTGCGTCTCCGAACCCAGCACCGAGCTCGGGTAGATATCGATGGACACCGTCCCCGAAGAAAGCACTTCGAGCCGCTCCTTCATAAACACCATCGCTTGATGCACGGGATGTCCGGTGTCCAAGCCATGCCCGAGCTTCAACACCATCTGCGACTGTGCGTGACCAGCAGCCTTCGAGCTGTGCACAAAGCACGCAAAACCAACCGCTGCAAGTGTCGCACCGATCAACACACCTGCAAAAAAATAGGATACCAATTTATTCATACAAATTTCTCATTGATTTCAATTAAAAGGATAGATGAACAAAGAGTAAAAGGGTCAGTCCAATTATTCATGTTTTTATGATATTTGTGCATTGATAAATGAGTATTTAATGGCGGGGATTTTTTCAGATCGTTGTTTTATTCAGGGACTTAGCCTGGGTGTTCTTTGCAAATGCATGGAAAATTGGACTGGTGCTTTTCTGACCCCATTTCTCTTCCCGCTGGTTTCGAATGTTTTATTCATGGTCCGAGTCCCTGGATTCGGTTCGTTGCCGATTAAAATCGAGCCGTAGTTCCTGATCGTCCTTGCGGATCACAATAACACCGCTGTTGTATTCAGATTTCAGATAAGGGCTGTCAAAAAGCAGGTCGGGCGCGTAATCAACCCGCTGCCCGCCCACCATGGAAATTTCGCTGTTGGCCAGGTTGAAATAGAGTTCCTTCGCGTTTTCGCCGCATCCGCGGTAGCGGAGAATATGGAAACCGGGAACCACCGTTTTATCGAGCACCAATGGGTTGTCCAGAATATCGGCCATGAAGGCTTCAAGGGTTTCATGATGCACCCGGCGCGAGGCTTCAAAAATCATGCCGCCATAGTTGTCTTTCAGGAAGATCGTTTTACGATCCGGGCTCCAGTCGTAACTGTCCTCAATGACCGGACTCATCAGCCCCGGCGAGGCGTCGTCTTTCAGAATGGTCCAGCCCTGGGCATATTCCCCCATGATCGGCCTGACGGCCAGATAAGCGTCCCCGTGCTCCACAAAAACCCAGCCCGCTTTCTCCACCATCCGATCGAGTAGTTCGCCGAAATAAATCCCGTATTCCAGGTTTCCCGTATTCTTTGCCGGAAACCAGTCTGGATTCATTTGCGACCAGCGTCGGCTCTGCTGCACCAACATCACATTTTCATGCTGCACGGCCCGGCAATATCCCTTGGCCTTGCTTTTCTTGTAATTTCCGTTCTCATCCCGCACGACATCGGTCGGATAAACCCGCGGACCGTTTTCTCCCTTAAAGGTGATGCCCTGCCACCGCGCTTGATTACTCAGATGGCTGTGAATGGCGCCTGGGTGATCCATTTGGCAACCGAGAATATAATCGAGCGTCACCCAGCTGTAGCGCAGCAACCGCGACTCCGTATCACACAACATCGTACGTTCCGCTCCCAGAGGTCTGGGCCAGTTGCCCTCCTCTTCACCGGGCTTGCGCGATACATAGGCGAATTCGCCGAGTCCCTCGCGATCCAACGCGATATCCCAGAGAATCGGCTTCAGTTTGTAGTCGCTGAGCAGTTGCGTGAAGGAATGGGTTTCCGCGCTGCCGTCTCCACCCAAATAAAACCGGCCGAATTTATACATGGCATCCGCCCACCGGGAGCCGTCTGCCACGCGCGTTTTTGCGCCACCGCGAACCCCGTTTAACTGATCCACCGTCCAGTCCGCCCAGACCACATCCAGAAACTTTTCTGCCTTGGATGCCAGCGCCTCATCCCGGCAGAGATCAAAGATATCCGTAAGATAGGAAACGCTCACGGCCATATACCCTGGTGCCGCCACCTCCAGGAAAAATCCTTTTTTGGCGCGCTCGGTAAAATATTCATCAAAATAATCGACCCAGGCCTGGTAATGGTCGGCTGCGGTATACGCCTTGCCGTCTTTATCATCCGCCCGGCCCTGCGGGCCGTCCACGGCATCCCTGGCATACATGCGGTGAAACCAGTAGTGATTGCCGCCCCCCGTACCCAGGTCGGGATAGACGCGATCCTTGAAGCCCGGTTCGTCCATGAAGATCTGCGCCGAAATCAGGCTGCTTACCTTCGCCACCAGATCATGGTTTTCGCTGCCGATCATCCACCACGTGCTCTTACGGGCAAGATGGATATCATCCTTGAACTCCATGCGATGCCAGAGCAGCTCCAGCATCGCCTTTTCTGTTGCAGGGTAGAGACGGCCGGGAGCAACGGAACCCGTTGCTCCGAAGGCATAATACATATGATAAAACTGCTGATTGATCGCCAGGCACCAATGGTCGTTCAGGCGGAATTTTTGCTGAACGGCCGGATCTTCGGTCGTGAAAATCTCCAGCAGCTCCGCATTCACCCGATCCAATTCCCGGCCCAGCCACAAGTCAGCGAAATAGGGACAGAACGCCTTCCGCAGCCCCTCGCCGGTCGCATGGGAAAAAGCATGCTCAATGCGCACTTTTTTTGTGGCTGAGGCTTTTTCGATCGAGTCCTGAACTCGCTCTTCGGAATACGCGAAGCTCTGATCCTCCAGCGGATTTTCAAACTCGGATTCTGCCCAAAGCATGGATGACAAGAGGGTCGCCGCAGCGATGCATATACTCATTCTATTCATTTTATTTTTTATCATCCTTTTTGATGGGGTTCTCTAAAAACAGACCGACTTACCGTTTCCTTCGATAAATTACTGATCTATTTTTCCTGCGAACCTTCCAGTAGCGCCGCCGCCGTCCAAAGCAACGGAGCCTGTCCGTGGTAGTCGCCGGTATAACGGGGGCGTGCCAGATAAAACGCGTATTGAGCGTCAAGATCCGAGCCAGCCTCTTTGAATGCTTTGTTGGTTCCCACACAGACGTTTTTGACATTCCCCTCTTCATCCAACTGATCGACGAGTGCGAGCCACGCTTTACGGGCAACTGGTCCATAGGTTTCTTCGTCCAGCCAGCCGCGCTTTACCCCGGTAACCATGGCGTACGCGAACATACCCGTGCCGGACGTTTCCTCCCAGGAATCAGGCTTATCAACCAACTGTCGCCACAATCCCGACTCGCTCTGATGCAGCAAAAGCGCCGCCATCATTTTTTTGTAACCGGCAAGAATCGGCGCATAATGCGGATTCTCCGGCGGCAGAACTTTCAAGATCTCGGTCATCCCGGCGGCATACCAGCCCGTACCGCGTCCCCAGACAAACGGCGAATCGTCCGCATGCCAGAAAAGCCCATCCTCTTTCTGCAATTTTTTCAGGTAGGTCGCGATGGTCAGCGCGGCGCGGTCGAGATATTTTTGATCGCCCGTCACACGGAAGGCGGCCGTCTGAATGGCGGCGATCATATAGATATCGTCCACCCAGTAGCGCGCCTGCGCAGTGATCCCGTCCGGCGTCGTTTTCGACCATTGATGATCGGCGCGTTTCATCCCCATGTTCAAGTATAGATTGTTCCGTGTGAGACGATAAACCTCCAGCGGGATCACCCCGTTTACACTGTGATCAACATGGAATTTGAAAGGAAATATTTTCGGCTTCTTTGCATAACTATCGAAGCGATCCACCAGCTGCTGCGTCAGTTCGTTATCCCCCGACTCGCGCGCCACTTTAAGTGCTCCAAACCAAACGCATACTTCAGGATACACAACTTCCCTCCAGGTTTGATGCTTCGCTTCTTGGTTGTGACGCTTTACCATCGTCTCGTAATGTCCCCGTTTCAGGAAGTTCTCCGATACCGCTTTCCCGATTTCTGCCGGAGACTTGCCTGCGGGCCAACCATCAAAATACCCGGAGTTCCTGGCGAGACTTTCCGCCCCTGCCGCTTTTTCCAGATACGCAGTCCATTCGTTCATATTTTTAAAATCAAGTCCCTTGCTCCACGCCGCTCCGGCGCGATAGGTCAGTGTTTCGCCATCCTTGACGGATACCAGCATCAGCGCGTGAGTATCGGTTTGCTTGAATTCCGCATCCTCTTCAAAAACCACACCGCAATAAGTCTGACCGTCTTTGGCAGTAACCGGCTCAGCATAGCTGATCCAGTTCTTTCCGTGACGAAGCTTGTCATCACCTTTACGCAAGACGATACCGGCGGTCGCCGTGACGGAGCCATCGCCAGAGATTTTAAAAGTATTGCGCACAGTGAACAAGCTGCTGCCGGCCTCCATGCTGATTCGCTTGGTTTCCGTGACGGTTTTGCCGTCAATCTCCAACGGCGCGTAGCTCAGCTCAAACTCAATCCGATCCCCCTCCCGCTGAATCACTTTATAGCTTTCGTAATGTCGGTTTATTTTCAGTTTGCCGTCGGCCCAAAATCCGAGTCCGCCGCAGCCCAGGGTTTTGCCTACACTGTACAGATCGGCTCCTTCGCCGGTATCAGTATGGTATTTGCCGCCGATACGCTTGTCCTTCATCCACTTGTTAATGATGGGATAACGAACCTTCTTGACCCAGACATCGATGCCGCTGCCGCAGCGCTTCTCCGGCATCGTCCACATTTTGGGACCGTACATGCGAAAGGCCACTCGGTCGTTCTCCCAGGCAAAATCATCCAGACGCTCGGGAACAAAACGGGCGTAACAGGGGCCATCATCGGCGGGCGCCGGCGTTTTGTCTCCCTGTGCAAATGAATGATTTATAAGTAACGTGAGGATCAGGAAAGCAGATAAAACTGATTTTGAGATATGTTTCATATTAGTGATTGTTACTGATTTCATAATATTATCCTTTGATTATTAACTTAGTTGGCGGATGTACTGATACGGAAGTTTTTGTAACGTGCCGAGCGCGTGAACATGTGTCGCAGGCCGATGCGGCCTTGTGTGACTATCGGCAGGTCTGGGTTGGTCATATGGCAATAGTAAGTCTGCTCGGGATTTTTGATTCGCATGAAGATATCGCGATCCTTTTTGATAACTGTAATTTCGTGAGGTACTCCGGAGGCAAACAGCCCTTTGGGATAGTAGTCAGGTTTAAGGTTCGTACCTTTTAGCCCAGTTCTGTTTGGCATATATCGGCGGCCGCGAATGTATTGTTCTGAAGTCCCAGGGTTTGCGGAATAGCTAATATGATAGGCATTCATGTGGTTGTAGTACGTCTTCATGGACGGCACCTTGCGCAGATCATTCCACTTTGAGATATCTGCGGCATAGGGTTCCTTACCACTGCCGGTTGCTTGTATATAGAGGATATTCACACAGCGGGTTTCAGAATCGAGGCGGGTGTAGTCATACTCGATCTTTAAATCGCCGTTGAATGAATCCTTTGTCCATAAAACCATATGATGAGAATCGTCTTTAAATTGCGGACCTGCAGTCAGGCTCATCCCGTCCGGACCTGTCGAAACCCTCCCTACTTCACCGTCAAGGAACCAGTTTTCTTTCCAATCGCCCGTTCCTTCATCTGAGAAAACATCCCGCCAGTTGCCCGCGGACGCCTGCTTAAAGGCTTGCTGTGTTCCGTTTAAACAGGCTGTCAGTTCCGGGGCAACTTTCTTATTCGTAAAATCAAGCACCTTCTTTCGGTTCCCCTTGCTGATCGTCACGACGCCGCTGTTGTAGTCGGCATTGAGGAATGGGCTTTCAAAGGCTTGCTGGGGCGCATAGTTGACCGCTTTGCCGTTAATCGCAGGGGTCTTTTGGCCGCTGGTGTCGAAAGCAAGTGCTTCACCATAGATCGTGGGATAGATGAGGGTCGTGCCGTCCATTTTTAATTCACACGCCTTGACCTTTGCCTTGAACTGATCGAAGCCGGTGACATCGCTCTTAGCCATGACCTCCAGAATCACCGGCGCATACTCATCATTGAGGATCATGGTCGAGTTTTTCGGAACGGATCGGATCGTCTTGAACTTGTCCTTCGTCAATTCGAAGCCGCCTTTGACCACGCGAATCGCTGCATACGCACCCTTAGCTTCTACAAAAACTATGCCATCTTCCTCAACCGGCTGACTCAATCCCTCATCGGATATCCAAACAATCATCTCTGCCTCGTCCGTGCGGTCCTTGATCTTCTGGGTAATCAGCGTTCCCTTGGACTGAAGCGAGTAGAAGGCATTGAAGACCACACGATTGTCCTTGGGGCGCACAGTCGGGACGATACGGGCTCCCGGAGCTCCCGCAAAGATGGCACCCTGCCAACGATTTTGTGAGCTGATTTTAGCCCACTGCTCATTGGGCCGAGGCAGGACCATAGGGGTGCCCAAAATAAAGCTCGGGTCGCAGTAGGTGTAACGAAGTATCCCGCCCTCTTTAAGATTCATCCGGTAAGGATTCATATTCCCGCTGCGCCCCAGTCCCTGGGGACGCTGACGCACCTCATAGCTTCCGCGCCCCTCCACATCCATGGCGATATCGGCAAGCATAGCTGGTGGGCGGTAGGCACTCAAGGCGGCATTGATATCATGACCATTGACCGCGGGCTGCTCGCCGATCCCAAAATAAAACCAAGCGAGAGGTGCCATGCCATGATGAGGGTTGTGACTCAAGCCACTCAAAAAGTAGATCCGCGATCGGCCCCCACCCTGAACGCCGTCGATCTGCTCCTGAGCCCAATAGGCAAAATACAAATCCAAAAGCATCTCGGCCGATCGATGCACCGCAGGCTCTCCGAAGTCGTAGAAGTTATAAATCCCCTTAATGAGAGTGCTGTTGTAGCCATGCGACATCATCTCAACAAACAACCCCTTCCGCGCCCGTTCTCGACAATAAACCACGAAATACTCGTTCCAAATCTGATAATGCTGGGCAGGGGTCAAGCCATGGTATTTGACTTCACGGTACTCCGGAAGGTTTTGAGCGATCTTGGCAAAATGCCAGGAGAGCGTGAAACTCATCGCATGATGATTTTCTGATTCGTAAATATGCCAGCTTTGTGATTGCTCCGCCTCGGCCCTGTCCGGGAGGGAATATTGTTTCACATAGGCGAAGTGTGGCTTCAAGATAAGCGCCTCTGTTTCGGGGGTAATGCGTCCCGGATGCATCGTCCCGTGCGTCCCGTACATTTCGATTAGCCGGAGCACCGTCTCAGCGTGCCAATGAAAGCTGTCGCGGTCGTTGACATCCTTAGGATGATCAAGGTAGTGCTGTGCGTTTTCCGCTAGCGCCGCGTTTGCCTCGTCCAGCATTTCACCGAGGTAAAAGCAACGCGTAGCAAAGGCCATCATCGACCAGGAATAGTGACGTACGTAATTCCCTCTCCCGGGCCCAAGTGGCTTTCGTTTTGCCGCGCGCACCAGCGGTTTTCCAGATTCAGCTCGAAACATCTGCTCAACCCGCTGGTCAAAGCCTGCCACGACCTCTTCCGGACTCTTGACTTGCCCGATAGACGCGTCATTTGCGGATCGTTTCACTTGGTCTCCCCCATGTGCCACCGCGGACAAGAGGGTCATCGCTAAAATAATACTTCTGATAATTCTCATCATAATTTCCATGTAAAAATTCGCGGAAGGAATTAAAGGTGTCCTGTACACTTTTAAGCCTTGCTGCGCATAAAATTTGCCTTACTCAACCGACGTTTTTAGCATAGGCTCGATGTTCTGGTTGGGATTATTTTTTGTTGGGGTTTATTATGTAGCTCTCAAAGGTTTTCTTGAAATGAACGTTAAGTAGGCTCTTCTTCATATTTATATTAGTCCAACGCTTCGTATCAGAGACAACATAAAGGCGCGCCTTCATATTGTATTTCTGCATCCGGTTGTTCTACTTCTTTTCAACAAAAGCATGCCCGTCCAAATCATAGTCTTCTGCCGAGCGGTATTCACCGTTATGCCAAACCACCATTTCACGAAACGCGGCGGATCGGTTGCGAGGCGCGACCGGACGAATGTTATCTGATTGAAAATCAAAAGTGATTGGCTCAAAAGAAACTGCCTTCTGTGCGACCTGAGCTTTATATATTTGATAGTGTCGAGTCCCATTGGGATTGCCGGTTTTAGGATTGAGATCGGATGCGATATACACTTGCGTTACATCCTCAGGATCAATCGTTGCGCCAGCCGCATAACCATCCGGAAGCAAGGTGCCGACCGGGGCGAGCTGCTGAACCGACCAGCTTGAAGAAGCCGCCGACCGTGAGGCATATTGATAGCCCCCGTTTTCATCGTCGAAAACAACGGAAAACATTTCATCAGACCCCGCATCAAAATCATATAACATTCGTGCCTCGGCCGTGATTTTACTTTTTCCGGTTAGACCGTTTTCGGTTACGTTATAAAAAAAGAGTCCTGCCTTTTCCTGTACGACCAGAAAAAGTCCCTCTTTTGTTTCCGCGGTACGGAAACGTTCTGCCTGTAGCAATTCTTTCGAAGCCGACCAACTTTCGCCGGAATCGTCGGTTGTGGAAACACACACGAAACCGGATTCGTTTTTATACAAAAGCGCAATCTTTCCATCCGGGAACCTGCCAAGCTGAACGTCGGCTATTTTCCCAGACAGCCCAGTAAATTTCGGACCGCTTGCCCACGGCGTATGAATCTGGGTTTTAAAACCTTTTGCATCGGGATAGACCGCCATTGTTTGTTCGGTCGCAAGCTCGATCAAGGCGGGCGAGTTCACTGAAAAATCAACGCGTTTTCCGCGACCCAAGGTTTGCTGGAAAAGACGAAGCCCCCTCGAGTCAGGCATTAAATAGAGCGCAAATTCCGAATTCCCTTCTTCGTTACAAATCCGAGCCAGACAATATTTGCCCATTTTCTTGTAGGCATCAACAAAGGCGATGGATTCTCCGCCGAATGGATTCAGATAGCCGTTTTCAAACACAACTCTTCGCTCCCGATCCCCCATGATTTTCTTGTATTTGGAGGGGGTCAAATTCAATTGATACACCTGAGCCGCCGCCAAAAGAAACGCGCCTTGCGTGTAACTGATATCATCGGTTTTCCGAACCTTATTCGGCGAACCATCTTCGAGCTGAGCCCATTCAACCTTTCCATCATACCGCACACAGTTCATCAGCGCGTCCCATCCTTTTACGAGAGGTGGCAAATACGTTTTTGCATCCAGAATCTCCATGTTGATTCCAGCGGCAAGCGCATAAAGGAAAAAGGAAGATCCACTCGTTTCGGGTTCAGGATGCCATTCACGATCATTAACAGAAGCGCCCCAAAGGCCATCCTCACCCTGCAACGCCAATAAGCGGTTAATCATATCCCGAAACAAGGCTATATACTTTTCCTTCATCGGGTCTTCATCCGGAAGAAACTCAATCACCCGTACCAATCCGCCAATCACCCAGCCCTGTCCGCGACTCCAGGCGACCATTTTTCCGTTGGGCGATTTCTTATCGAAATAGGTGTGATCCCTATAAAAAAGTCCTTCTTCTTTATTATAGAGATACGCCACATCGTCCCAATAAAGTTGATGCAAACACTCGTTATATTTCGGGTCACCTGTTATTTGACTGAGACGCGGAAAAACGGGCGGGGCCATAAAAAGCGAATCACACCACCACCAGATATTACGGCCACGCAGGGGGCGAGACTCTTCTTCCCAATAGGCATGCCCCAACTCTTTGCGAGGAACACGTTCCACGAAATAATGTTCATCCACCTCTTTTTTAATCGTCGCAATCAGAGCCGGATCAGGATCTTCCAGGTAGATATCTAACCCAGTTTGAAAAGCGCAAATAGCATCGCCATGATACGGAAGCGGTATCGATTTTTGAGGCGACACGTTGGCCCAGTCGCGAGCCGTATCCAAAAAGAACGTTTTACCCGTGACTTTATAGCATTCAAAAATACCAACATACAACGTGCCCGTGAGCCAATTCGCTGGTGCAAACCCATCATATTTCGCTAACTCATGCTCGGTAGCCCGCACCATGATCTCTTTAATTTCGGGCTGACGAAAACTCAGCTCCTGCCGATAGGTAAACGACTCGTTTGCCATCAACGCACCGCTTACTAAACTCAATACAATTACAATTCCTTTTTTTATTATCATACTTTTTTCAATTCTTTGATTGCGCGCCTCGATTCTTTTATTTTCCGCTCAAAATTTCAAACACTACGCTTTTTCCGCCTTCCGGGTTTTGCGGGAACGCCACATCAAACTCGGTTTTACCCGATTTATAATTGGCATACTCACCTGTGATTTTCCCAGAAACTACAGAAACTGAAACCGTCGCCTGCTTCAACTTACCGGTCGGGTCGCTCACCGCCAACGAACCCTTACCGTTCTTCATCGTGAACAGTACTAAACAGGGCTGATCCACCTCGATTACCAATTTCCCGAACTCGACTTTGCCCGGCTCATAGAACGATGCCATCAGCACGCCGTCCGTTGCATAGACAACCGCCTGTAGCGTTTCGGTGTTGCTAAGGATCGTCATTTGCGGGTCTTTTGCCGCCTTTTCAAATTCAGCTTCGGTCATCGCTGGATAGACGAAATAGGAATAGGCATTGTTTTCCGGTTTCGTTCCGTGGTCGAGTCCGAGTGTAAAAATGTCGCCTTGCACCTCTTCGGTCGTAGCGGGCGTATAAACCTTTTTCCAGTTCGAAGTAACGGTTTCGGCGTTGAGCCAAAGTGTATCGTTACCGTCCGGTATCAGATATCCAACCTTGTTGTGGTAAATGCGCGTCGCATCCGTAAATTCAGCACCGCCGGAAACCGGTCGCCACTTTTTACCGTTACAGGAGATATCGCCTTCCCAAAAATACTGCGCAACCGTGGTAAAAACCGAATGGTTGATCGTCGAAGTAATTCCGGTTCCCAGACAGGCATAGCGATCTTTGAAAAAGAAATAGCTTTTCCGTGCGGTCAGCTTGTAGCGTTTCAAATCGATCGTCATCAGCCCGCAGGTTCCGTCGGACACCCCGCCCACAAATTCGCGGTCGGTTTTGTATTTCGATTTTTGCTTAACTAATGCCGGTCCCTGCTCCGCGGTCGTGCCGGGGATTTTCTGCCAATCTATAAAAGGTTGAATTTCGCTCCATCCCGTCTGATCAATATAGAGAAAATTCACGCCGTCCGCCATATGGTGCGTATAAAACCCCTGATCGCTGTCGCTTTCTGTGTTGAACAGGTCTTTATTGAAGCCGCGCGCCGAGGCATAGAACCCGTCGCCATGATGGGTCATAATTTCGCCTCGGTAAAAGCAGCGGTTCCCAGTAAAGAGTGGTGCGGAGTCTATGTCTTTCTTACGGGCAATCAGATTCTGAATTTCTTCTTCACGCCCGGTTTTCATATGTAAAAGGTGGGGGGCTGATGTGCCCAACCCTCGACCCTTTTCTGTTGTCGCTTCGCCCGGAAAGGGCATTCGATCGCCCAATGAGACCAGTTTGTGCTTGGGCCCCTTCGTTATACCCCGTCCTCTTGTCGTGAGGTCCGCTAGCTTCCCATAATTCATCCACTGGGTTCCATCTAAAGCATAGTCGGTCAAAATTTTTATTCTTTCGGCCGAGGCATCCATCGGCGTTTCGGAAACCAGACGTAAGAGCCGTGCCATAATCTTCAAAAATCCCGCTCCGTAGCTATTATTATACAACAGTAAGCCATGATCAAACCAAGAGTTGTCGACCTGAATGCCGTGATAATGTCCAGACGAGATAATGGGATAAATCTGATTATACCGTTTGTTTGCCTGCGCATAGTTTCCCTTCAGCAGGTTAAACGCGGCGGCAATATCCGCCTCCGCTGTTTCATTGTAGCTGCCTCGGTTCCAGACCCAGGTGCGCTCCAGCAATGGAAACGCTTTTAGCTGTTGCTCTAGCGGAATCTCATCTTCCATTTCAATGAGTAGCCGAACCAGTGCTTTCGGCGAACCGATTTCCATATACCACCAATTTCCGTTGCGCGGGTCGGTATCGAGCCAGTAATCGAGTCCGGCAAGAATCACTTTTTTAAGTGCGAGTTCTTTGTATAGCCCCGATTCCGGTTCATTATACACGCAGGCGAGTTCACGAAGCATCACAAGATGATTCAGCTGCGCCCAATGCATCCCGGTAATCGTCCGGTAATCCAGAAGCGAAAACTGACCCGTTTCCGTTTGGGAGTCCATTACTTCACGAATCTGATCGTCCGAATATCGACCCAGTTCCATGCGAATAGCTCGGCTTCGCTGGAGAATCAGCTGAACGACCGCCTGCTCTTCGAGTTGCGGGTCGGCAACAACGGCCTGCTTCCAGTCTCGGGGCGATTGAACCGCTGCCCCGCTTTTCCCTGCGACATAATCGAGGGTTCCGCGCTCATCGGTGTGTGCCAGCAGGAAAATCTCATTCGCCGTTTTTTTCGTTCCATCAAATGCTTCCGCCCTCACCCGTGCGGCGGTGCCGATCTTTTCCCATGCCCCAATCGCAGCATTTTTTTCGTCAGAAAATGAGGCCCCTTCTTTAGAGGGAAGTCGGATAGCAACCGGAAGTTCGGATGCGGCAACGCCGTCCTTAAAAAAACGAGAGCGAGCGTAGTAAAGCGAATATCCTTGTTCGAGCTGAATTGTTTTTTCTTCCCGGTACAATGCACCGTTCAGCTCTTTTTCATACACGAGCTGAAATCGGACACGCTGGTCTGTTTCCTCAACAGGTATGCATTGTTTCGGAGTTCCGAAGGCAATCGCTTTTCCATCCAGCCAAAGTGCGGTTTGCCCGTCCAGCACCGACGCCCCGGCTAAATTTTCGCGATAGGATGTATCTGAGTTCGTCCACTCCACCGCCTTGCCGGGGATGTGATCGAAATGAGCAAAACTCTTTTCCTGAAGTTCAGCACCCGGCACCACCGCAAAAGAATCTACCGTTGCCTTTCCCTGCGACGTGTTTCCGAAAATGGCGATATAGTTCTGATTGGTTGCGCTCCAGCGGAAGCGACCGGATGCCATCAGCATCTCGCCCCAGGTAATGGTAAAATCGACTGGTGTACCCGTTTTAAAATTTTCACATTTAAAATCCGCCCGCAGCTCTTCAGGGAATTTAAAAGTGGGAAGTTCTTCGGTAAAGTAGGGTTTTCCATTTTTGATAATATGAATTTTATTTCTTTTGGAAGTACACGGCATATAGCCCACAAAAAAGTCCTGCCAGCTTTCCAGGCGGGCCTCAGGGGCGGAAGCCTCTTCCAGTCGCGACTTTGAGGAGCCGACCGCAAATCCGATAAACCGGTTATGCCAACTCCCGGCCTTATCCACCTTCATCCGGATATGAAAACCGCCCGCTTTTCGGATGTTTTCATCGATAAAATTATGATCCAAGTAAATGAGCGATTTCCCTCCAACTTTGCTGAAAGCGCCGCCCCCTTCGTCCATCCAGAGTTTTCCCTCTTCGATGACGGGCCCTTTTCTACCTTTCGCCGCGACCACCCATTTCGGAGTTTGTATTCGCCCGGATTTCCCTTCAGATCCCGCATCAGCACCCTCTAATTCCGTCCGCTCAAAGGTATCTATAAAAAGAGCCTCTTTATATTCTCCGGATGCGGATTTGAGGGGTTTAGCCTTACGGTTGGATTGCTCCAAACTCGTTGCAAGATCCGCGGCAAACACCGGCGCGACCGACCCGCCTGCGCCGGTCAAAATGAATAAAACCACCAGGGCACTTCTGAAGTATCTTTTCATGTTATGGTGTTCCGGGTATTAAATTGTTTAGCGTCCCATCCAACCACCATCAACGAGCATGGTATGCCCAGTCATGTAGTCGGATGCTGGTGAAGCGAGGAAAACCACTGGGCCTGCGAAGTCTTGCGGTTCGCCCCAACGACCTGCGGGGATACGGTCTAGAATCGATTGACTACGTTCAGGGTTGTCTTGTAACGCTTGGGTGTTGTCGGTCGCGATGTAGCCCGGCGCGATGGCGTTGACTTGGACGCCCTGACTGGCCCACTCGTTTGAGAGTGCCATGGTCAGCTGACCGATGCCGCCTTTGCTGGCTGCGTAGCCCGGCACGGTGATGCCGCCCTGGAAGGTGAGTAGTGAGGCGGTGAAAATGATTTTTCCGCTGCCGCGTGTGATCATTTCTTTGCCCAGTTCCCGTGACAGTAAGAATTGGGCGTTCAGGTTCACCTCAATCACAGTGTCCCACATATCATCCGAATGTTCAGCTGCAGGTGCACGCATAATTGTTCCTGCGTTATTCACTAGAATGTCAATGCGCGGAAAGTCCGCTTTGACCTGAGCGATGAATGCATGGAGAGCTTCGCGTTGGCTGAAATCGCAGGCGTAGCCTTTGAAGCTGCGGCCCAATGAGCGCACATCGTTTTCGACCGCGCTGCCTTCGGTTTCCAGTGTGGCGCTCACACCAATAATGTCGGCTCCGGCTTCCGCCAGTGCGAGCGCCATCGCTTTACCGATGCCGCGCTTGCAGCCGGTCACGAGTGCGACTTTTCCTGCGAGTTTAAATTGATCTAAAACCATGGCGTGGGCTCCTATTTGAGATCCTTAATTGCGATGTGATCCATGTCGTCGAAGCGTTGGTTTTCACCGCCCATGCCCCAGCAAAATTGGTAAGCCTGGGTGCCACAGCCTGAGTGGATCGACCACATGGGCGAAATCACCGCCTGCTCGTTGCCGACCACAAGGTGGCGCGTTTCATTGCTCGGCCCCATCATGTGGAACACGCGCGAATCTTCATCGAGTCCAAAATACAGATAGACCTCGGTGCGACGTTCATGGGTATGGCACGGCATGGTGTTCCAGACGCTGCCCGGCTCCAGCGCAGTAAAGCCCATCACTAACTGACAACTCTTAATGCCATTTTCATGGATGTACTGATAGATCGTGCGTTTGTTCGCATCTTCCACGGTTCCGAGTTCGATGGCATTGGCGTCGGCCTTTTTTGCCTGCATCGTCGGATAGTCCGTATGCGCCGGATACGAAATTAGATAGAAGCGCGCGGAGCTCTGTGCCCCGACGCAGTCGGCTTCCACAGTTTGGAAACTGATCTCTTTTGCCCCGCGGCCGATGTAAAGGCCATCGAGGTTATCCATTGCGTATTCAGTGCCATCGACCGTGACGGTTCCAGCTCCGCCGATGTTGAGCACACCCACTTCACGGCGCTGGCAGAAATAGTCGGAAGCCAGCTCTTTGCCCGCTTCAAGCACCAGCGGTTTTCCAAGGCTTGGAACCGCCGCACCGGTAATGGCGCGTTCCACTTCGCAGTAGAGCAGGTTCAGTTTCCCAGTTTCAAACAGATCGACCAGAAAGGCGTTGCGCAGTTCATCGGTCGTCATCCGTTTGTATTCATTTTTTCCTATGGTGTATCGTACGTTCATTTTATTGTCCTTAATTTGTAAACTATTAACCACGAACCACACAAAAACAGATTCTGCTCACCGGTTCGTGTATTTAGTGGTGCCCCCTTATTTCTCGTCCAAATAGTTTTTCCAATCCTTGGAAGTTGTTATTTCGCCGGCCTTTTTCCAGCCGTAGCCGGCTTGGTAGTCAATGCTGCCATTGCGATCCGTCTTCATGAGGATGAAGAGGTGACTTGCATCCTTTTTGTCCGACTTCACTTCTTTGATTTCATCAATCCGTTTCGGATCGGCCATGGCGGCGGTGCCGACTTCACTACCGGCCATACTTTCCCAGCAGGCGATCCAGCCCTGCGTCTCATTTGAAGAAGTTTCGGCTTTGCCGTCGTGGGTGGTCAGTCCGATGCAGACCGGCAGATTGGATGCAACTTTTCCGTTTTTGGTGAAGACGGAGTGGACATCGAACAGGCGCTTGCCGAGCTCGATGGTGATGGTTTTTTCTTCGCCGTAGACATCGCCGTCGATTTCGCGCTCATAGGTCAACTTGAACTGCGAGCGTTGCGGGGTGCATTCGATCACTTCCTGTTTGGTGTAGGTTTCGAGCGGCTCTCGTTTACCGTTGAGCCAGATGCCGGTTCCGCCGCATCCGGCGGAAGAGCCGACGTGGTAAGGGTCGTGCCCCTCGCCCCAGTCCGTGTGATAGGATTTGGTATTCATCTGGCCGTACCACTTGTCAATGATCGGATACTCGACGCGCTTGAGCCAGCAGTCGATGCCGCTGTTCTCCGCGCCCTTGCGCGCTTTGGGACCGTAGGCACGGAAGGCGATCTTATCGTTTTCCCAGGCAAAATCATCGATCCGCTCTGGAACGAAACGTGCATGAGTCGCGGGTGCGAGCGGCTCTGTGGCTGCGCATTCGCTGGCAAATACAGCGCCAGCGAGGGTTTGAATTCCGATCAGGAGAAGGGAGGTGAGATGTCGCATATAATTGAAACGCGGGGGTGGAATGGCTTGTAAGTTGCCAGAAGTTGCCAGATAAATAGTTGATTCGGCATGGCTCGCTCAATCCGTTAATCTGAAAACCTTAAAAACTGTTCATATATGAACGCACTGTCTATTGCGATGAATCGTTATGTGATCCCCAATTTGAAGCATGCCTGCCGAGTGATGACTCTGCTGTCGGAAGAGGCCAAGCCCATGAGTATCGCGGAATTATCGAAGCGACTGGAGGTGCCGCGCACGTCGATGCTTCGTATTTTAAAAACTCTAGAAGCAGAAGGTATGGTCGAGGCTGAAGGTCGTTGCTACGTGGCGAGTGCGATGTTGCTGCGAGCGGGATTGATGGCGCTCAAGCAGAGTCATTTGCGGGTGCTGGCCGGGCCGGTCTTGGATAAACTGGCAGTGGAGACCGGCGAGACCGCTCACATTGCCAAAATGGCTGGGCAGAAAATGCTGATTCTCGAAGTGAGTGAAAGTCCAAACACGGTGCGGGCGGCTTCTCAGGCGGGCACCTTGGCAGATCTCCATTGCTCGGCGACGGGCAAGGTGATGCTTGCTTATACGGTGGAGAACCTAGCGGCGTTTTTTAGAGAGTTGCCGATGGCGCAGAGGACAGAACACACCATTACTAACATGGAGGCATTCGAAGCGGAGATTGAGCAAACGCGTGAGCGCGGCTACGGACTGGACGATGTCGAATACGTCGTCGGTGTGCGTTGCTTGGCGGCACCAGTCTATAGTGCGCTGGGTGATGTCGTGGCCGCGATTGGCATCACCGCCAGCATTATGACGTTTACCCGTAGTAAGATCGAGTTCATGGCTGAACGCGTGCAAGCCGCTGCCGCGGAACTCTCAGTCGCGATGGGCTACGAGCCGAAGTGAGCACAAAAAAGCGTGAGAAATTGGGCATGTCGGAATGGCACGGACCTAAGCCGTTTTGACGACAGTCAAGACTAACTGGGACCGGCTGCTTTAGCTGCCGTTTTTCTATATACTGCCGCGCATCAAGTATTGTGATTCTGAAAAAAATGGGAGCAGGATGCTCCCACTACCTTGCGAATCGCTTATCATCGAGAGTAGAGGGAGCATCCTGCTCCCATTTTTAGAACCTGTATTTTTACAAATCTTCATGCGCACCAGTATAAATGCACAATTTAAAGCTCCTCCCCCTTGGCTCGGCGTAGCTCGGTTAGAGCGAAGACGGCTGCCAAGCATATCCTTCTACATAAGTCGGAGGGTCGTATTTGTTGGTTCACTCATTTCAGACGCATCGCGATTGACGCGTCCAAGTGCTCATGCTCTGCATTTCCAGCATAGCTGGAGACCGCTTATGTTCGCTTATTTGTTCCTCGCTCGCCCAAAGGGCACCCGCTCTCGTCACCCTTCGCTGACTCAGGGCAAACCTTTGGTTTACCATCTCCGTGCTGATCGCACTCCGTTACGCTTATAATGAGAATCTGCGTTCACTGCTATGGGATGAATTCTTTCAGAATAAAACGCTTCCACTCCAACTTGTCCATCGGGCCGAAGTTAATCAAATAGCCGATGGCTTTTCGAGTGATATACATGTAGTTGAGCAGTTGCCGCTCATGCTCAGCGTTTAAGGCCTTAACTGCCTTTAATTCGACAACGATCCCATCGCACACAAGTAGGTCTGGGATGTAGGTTTTCTTTAACAGATGGCCTTTGTAATAAAGTCGAAGCTCGTCCTTAGAGGAATAATTGATGGAACGCAGGCCAAGTTCAATCTCCAGACTTTCCTGGTAAATCTGCTCCTTTAACCGCCCAAAGAGCACCCGCCTCAGTCGTCCTTCACTTCGTTTCGGACAAATCGTTCCGATTTACCCTCTCCGCGCTATCGCGCTTCGTCCTCGCTTAATCCGCCACCAAGCTCGCGGTGCACTTCAAACGCTGCCCCGATCAAGTCATATCCCTCTGTTCCCATATATTCAGCATGTCGCTCCATGCGCAATTTAATGCTTTTGCGGCGCAGTGAATCAATAACATAATCCATAGGACGATACTCTGGTTTGATCTGGTCTTCGAATAAGCGTTACATAAGCGTAAATAAGCGGTCCCCAGCTCTGCTGGGTCTGTGCGGTTTCCGGCACAGGGCTAGAGGCGCCCGCTCCTCTGGATTGGAGAAGAGCATAAAAAATGTCTTTAATGGATCTGGCCAACGCAAATTAGAACAAACAAAGATATGTAGAAGGATATGCTGCCAAGGGGAGGTGGCTCGGTCTGCCGAGACGGAGGGGTTTCCACGGTCATTTAAGTCAAAGCGGTAAAATAGCTGAGGCTCGGCAGAGAACCCTTCCGTCTCGCTTCGCGATCCACCTTCCCTTGGTAAGGGAAGGAGCTGATTTGTGCGAACTCCACGCCCAGCAAACCTATGTATAAGGATCGTCATACTTACGTCATTTGCACACCACATAAAGCTCCTCCCCTGCCAAGGGGAGGTGGCTCGGTCTGCCGAGACGGAGGGGTTTCGCGGTCATTTAAGTCAAGGCGGTAAAATAGCTGAGGCTCTGCAGAGAACCCTTCCGTCTCGCTTCGCGATCCACCTTCCCTTAGCAGGGAAGGAGCTGATTTACTGCAAACTTCACACTCCTCTGGCCTCTGGCCCCTGACATCTGACTACTCTTTCTAGGCTCAACCACCCTCGCCTTCGACGATGGGTGCAGTCGCAATTCCCTTCGCGGGCTTAAAAAGAAACACCGCCGCCAACACTGCGGGCACGATCAGGCCGATCGGATAGGCGAGTCCGGTGCCGAGCTCCAAGCCTTCGGGTGCCACCAAAATATAGGTGGTGCACACCGCGCTCATGAACACCGCCGGCACGAATGCGATCCAGTAATTCTTCGCCTGCTGGCGCAGATACATCGCAGCGGTCCACAACACGATGGTGGCGATCAACTGATTGGAAAATCCGAAGTAGCGCCAGATCACGCCGAAGTCTAAACGGGTGACCAACCACGCCACGGCAAACAGCGGCAAGGTAATGACCAGGCGCCGGCGCACTGGCTTCTGGCAAAGGTTGGTGAAGTCAGCGATAATCAAACGTGCACTACGGAAAGCCGTATCGCCGGAGGTAATTGGGCACGCCACCACACCGAGAATCGCGAGCGCCCCACCGACTTTACCCAGCCAACTATTACAAATCGTCTGCACCGCCCAGGCGGCGTTGTTGCCGTTTTCCGCCATCACCGAATTCAACTCACCGGTGCTGCCGAAAAAGCTCATGGCCGCTGCGGCCCAGATCAGCGCCACCGCGCCCTCGGCAATCATCGCACCGAAAAAGATCGGCCGGCCCTGTGTCTCATTAGTGAGGCAGCGCGCCATCATCGGCGACTGGGTGGAGTGGAACCCGGAAATCGCACCACAAGCGATGGTGATAAACAGCATCGGATAAAGAAAATGCGTGTCTGGATTGCTGTGTTGGTTCATCAAGGTCGCGGCGCTCAGCTCTGGTATGGGCGCGCCATTGACCAACATCGCACCGAGTAGACCGAGTGCCATGATCAGCAGCACCGCGCCAAACAGCGGGTAGATTCTGCCAATGATCTTATCAATCGGCAGAATCGTCGCGACCAAGTAGTAAGCAAAGATCACCACCAGCCAAAGGTCGAAGGTGCCAAACGATCCGATCGACATGAACTCACCGGTCAGGCCGGTCAGGATCTTGGCCGGCCCGAGAATAAAGACCACCCCGACCAACAGCAGCAGCACCACGGAGAATACGCGCATGAACTGACGAAAGCCGCCGCCCATATACTGCCCCACCACTTCGGGGATACTCGCGCCACCATGACGCAGCGACAGCATGCCGGAGAAATAATCGTGCACCGCGCCGGCAAAAATACTGCCGAACACGATCCACAGGAATGCACTCGGCCCATACAACGCGCCGAGGATGGCACCAAAGATCGGTCCCAATCCGGCGATGTTGAGAAACTGAATCATGAAAATCCGCCAGGTCGGCAGGGGCACATAGTCCACCCCATCCTGTTTCGTGATCGCCGGTGTCGTGCGAGCAGCATCGATACCGAATATTTTTTCGACGGTGCGCCCGTAAATAAAATACGCGGCGAGCAGAATGAGCAGTGAGATAAAGAATGTAATCATAATATAAAATTTGCAGGGTGGTGAGCTGCTACAGTCCCACCCAACCAGATGAAACACGCTCGACTAGCTTGCCCGCGTCATCCTCCAGATAAAACACGGCATCCACGCCATCGAGCGACTCGATCAAAGCCATGCCTGCTTTAAACCCGAGCACACAACAGGCCGTCGCCCAGCCGTCTGCTAAGGCACAATTCTCGGCGCGAACGGATACCGAACGGACGGCATTGCTGACAGGCTTGCCACTACGTGGATCAATTAAATGCGCAAAGCGCTGCCCCTCCCAAACATAGAAGCGCTGCGAAAAACCACTGCTTGCGATCGATGCATCGCGCAGCGTGACCACACGATCGAATTGCGCCGATGCCACGCCCCCGTGCGCGATTTTAACGGTCCAGGCACGTCCATCAGGCCGCAGTCCCGAAGCCCGCACTTCACCGCCGATGTTGATCAAATGGGAATCAAGCCCGTGTGCATCCAGCAAGGCTGCGACTTGATCCACGATATAGCCCTTGGCGACAGCCGACAAGTTCAACTGCAACTGCGAGACAGCTTTGCGCACGACGCCTTGCACGGGGTCAAATTCCACCCGTGCATAGCCGCAGACTTCGAGTGTCTGCTCGATTTCAAAATCCAGCGGTGGCCCGATCCAATCCTTCGAAGCGCCGAAGCCCCAGAGCTCAATCAACGGAGATATCGTCGGATCCATGGCGCCACCACTTTGTTCCGCGATTTGTAACGCGATTCGTAACACTTCAGCCGCATACGAGGGCACCTCAATTGTATCCAAACTTTCATTACGATTCCAACGGCTCACCCAACTCTGCGGATTCCAATTTGAGAGTTCACCGTCCACAGCAGTAAACAGCTCACCGATCTCGGCATGAATAGCCGCACGTCGGGCGTCATCCGTATCGACATACGTCACCGAATAACTGGTGCCCATGGTGGTGCCTTGCAGCGCAACTCGCACAGCAGCCTCCGCCGCCTGCCCCGAAAACGGTAGCGCGGCACCAAGCAATAAGCCCCAACAGTAAAGTTTCAAGACAGACATAGGTAGAAAATGTAGCTAAGCTGTATTCATCTCCGTGAGCTATCCAAGATATCCTGTGCACGAGCAACTATAAAGAGATTGTCGCTCTGCAATAATTCAGTAATTCGCTCACGCACGATGACATCGTCCCCTACCCTCTTAGCCAAAATATCTAAGCTCATGTCGATCTCGATAAAATCAGTGAGTTGTTGAATCTGCCTTGCCAGTTGCTGCCAGACCCGCGGATCCGCACGGTCTATCTTTTTAAAATAATTCAGTATGACACGGCCGGAGTCGCGATTGATACCGATTCGCTCAACCACATCGAGTTGTAGTCCTACCTGATCGCCACTGTGCGTAGTCAACACATCCAGCGCCAGAATGCTGTCGCGCTGCCCGCCCACTTCGAGCACCGCCAGGCAGGCCGGATACAAGCGCTCATCACTCAGTCCCTGCGCCTGCAATGTATTGAGCGCGAATTGCACAAATTGGCTGTTATCCGACTGCAAGCATTCGAGCAAATAGTCAACGCTGAGATTTTCATTGGTCTGCGCGAGTAACTGCGCCATCACCTCGCCATGCACCCAGCGCCACAGTACCCAGGTGGTATAAGCCGCGCCCTCGACCACGGCCTCTTTAGCATCCGCTGGCGTCGCACTCGTCTCGGTGTCCGAATCGGCACTCCCCTCTTTGTTTTTTTCAACTACGAAAAACCCCAGCGGCTGAGTGCCGAGAATGGACAGGGAATCCGCTAAGAATCCATACAAGTTCTCATAATCCGCTGCGCTAAATGGATCGTGCTCCCACTTCGTAAACGGCGTGCCCTGCGGATATTCGAAACGCACAAAGTGCCCGAGTGCATCCCAATACAAGGTTGCTTCGAGCAATTTACAGGTGCCATCGAGACAGACTCCCGTACGTAGAAACATCCGATATTCAAGCGGAAAACCACGCGCATCCCGCTTCAGCACCACCGTATAGGGAAGTGCTTCCATGTCTGGATAAATGGGATCCACCAAATCCACTTCAAAGGAAAGGTCATTAGGCCCGATCTGGTAAGTCTCCGCCTCCCACTCGGTGCTCCCTTCAGATGCATCAAACACGTCTTGCCAATGCCCACCTTCGGGCAGCACGCGCACATCTGCTGCCTGCGCCGCTGTGGATGCAGCGTATTCCCGCGAAGTCGCCGAACAGCCAGCAAAAATCAGTAGGCTGCTGATGACGAGGATCTGGAAATATTTGTGCGGATTCATCATCTGTTACTTCATTTTGCGACTAAAGGTCGTTCAGCCCTTAGGAGTCCATGGAATCCCGATCTCAGCGAGGTGGCGAAGTTTCTCCACATGCTTGTGCCGCACAGTTCTCGGAGTACAGTCGTGCTCGAGACTCAGCGAGGCACCCATGGCGACGACCTCGCCCATCATCGTCGTCGTATGGATAATCCGCGCCGCGCTGTGCCCGATGTGCGAAGCGCTGATGCAGCGTCCGGCCATCATCAGGTTAGGAATATTTTTCGAATAGAGGCTCCCAAACGGAATCGGCCACGGCTCCATATTGTGCCCCTCATAGGCACGATCCGGATTGCGATCCTCCTTGTTGTGCACATGCTTTCCAAGAATGAATTCTCCGTGCGGGAACATCTTTTTCGTCGGTGCATAGTGCATATCAATCATGTACGACCCGTACACGAACGCATCCTTGTAGGTGTTCTTATTCTGCACATCGTGCTGTGTGAGGATATGATCCCCGAGCAGGCGGCGGGATTCGCGCTTTCCGTTGATATAATCAAGGCGACCCATTTTGTGATGAGTGAACTCATCCCGTCGGGCGCTCTTGTTTTTCAGGAAGGAAAAATAACCAAAACTCGCTAGATGATTATAGTCCCGAATCAGTTCCCCCTGATTAATGGTATCCTTCTCCCAGCCGTTCTGCCAGAGCCAGCTGCTGCTTGTCTTGTAGGCTGGGAATCCTTCGTAGATGTAGTTGCCAAACCCCGGGCGGAACATCTTCTCATCAAATTGAACTGCCCAGTCGCAGAGCGGAAATTCAGAGGCTTCCGATTGCTTATAGGCGGTCCAGCAGTTGGTGGTGCCGTTCTTCAGGTTGTCTGCGATTTCCGGTGCGAACGATTCACCATGGGTGGCCCGCGCCTCCCGGCCCATCCGGAATTCGGCCCCCGCCAAATTGCCAAGGTTACCATCACCCGAACAATCGACAAACATCGGTGCCTCAAATCGCAGCTCGGAGCTGTTTACGGTGTGCTGGCAGGTGACTGATCGGATATGATCCCCCGACATGGCGACTCTTGTCAAACGCATGTTCTGATAGCAATCGAGATTATTTTCGGCCTCAACCAACTCCTGCTTCACGCTGCTAAGAATGTTTTTTCCCTGCGTTTTCCATCCTTCCGCACCTTCCTCTGTATTAACGGCCACGTCACGCCCGACCAGTCCCACGTTGGGATAAGGGTCTAAGCACACCTGGGCCTGCGCCGGAACACAGACTTCGTCACTGTTGTTGCCGCCCAATACCGGACGGTCATTGATCAAAGCGGTTTTCATCCCCAGGCGGGCTGCACTGATCGCGCAGGTCACTCCGGCAGCACCGCCGCCAACCACCACCAGATCGTAGGATCCAGCGAGCGGGGCCGTATCGCCGAGCCCCAAAGCGGAGCGGCGTAACTCCCGCAGCGCCTCTGGCGCATTAGGCGGCACAAAATCGAGGTCTTTTGAAAATAGAATCGCATCGCAACGCCCGTTAAAACCGGTCAGGTCGCGCAGCGCCAGTTGGATCTCGTGCTGTTCGATGGAGATCACGCCGCCGTCTTCCCACAGCCAGCCTTCCGCCCCTCTGCCGAACATCTTTCCAAGCGGCTTGCCGTCCACCATGCACATAAATGGCCCGGCTGCCTCCGAGGACCATTGCGCATTCCAGTTGTTGGCGCGAATCCAAACGCGGTACTTCCCACGCTTGGGCACTTTCACTGAGGTCGTCGCATCCTTGCAGGGAACCCCCATGCCGCGCGCCATCAGATACGGCGCGCCCATCTGATCCATAAACTGCTGATCGACCACCCAGCCGCCCTTGTCGGCGAATGACTGCGCCTCCACCCAGATCATATTCGATGAAAGCCCATTCTCTGAAAGCCCCAGTCCATACAGCGGGGCAGCGCCAAACGCTGCACCGGCAAGTCCCATCTTCTTAAGAAACGCTCTTCTCTGTATATCTTTGATACTATTCATAGTAAGTCCTTTATTTTGTTTATTGTAATTTCTTCAGTCGACATCGCGCCAAACTGCTTTGTTCCATCTTATTACGCAATATCATTCACACTTTGGGAATCAATGCAATGCCAATCTCAGCGAAGTGGCCATGGCGACGAGCTGTTTCATTTTCTTCAGCGGGGTAACGG